>Ga0214471_10004497_pt1 | contig 10760 bp, 12 predicted proteins | sample RVTome_5_FD_207665 | JGI IMG/M metagenome (GOLD analysis project Ga0214471, IMG submission 207665) | Soil microbial communities from uranium-contaminated site in the Upper Colorado River Basin, Wyoming, United States - RVT142D155 | ecosystem: Environmental > Terrestrial > Soil > Contaminated >... | reverse complement strand
CCTAGCTACGGCACATCTTCTGGTTATTTAAATGCTCATGCCGCCGTCCCCGACGACATGGCCAGGAGCAGGCCTAAACAAAGGCACGATCAAATTGCATATGATATAAACGCGCATAAGTACCATCCAATGCTAATAATTCTTCATGTGTTCCTTGTTCATCGATCCCTCGATCCGTCAATACGAGGATCCTTTTGGCATTCCGAATGGTTGATAGGCGATGAGCGATGACAAATGTTGTGCGATCTTTGGCTAAATCCTCGAGTGATTCTTGAACAACCTTTTCACTTTCATTATCCAATGAACTCGTAGCTTCATCAAAGATGAGCACTGGAGGATCCTTCAGGAACACCCGTGCAATACTCAGCCTTTGTTTTTGTCCGCCCGATAATTTCACACCCCGTTGACCGATATCGGTATCATATCCATCCGGCAGTGTCATAATAAAATCATGCGCATTGGCCTTTTTGGCTGCCTCGATGATTTCGGCCCTACCAGCGTCCGGTCTTCCGTAGCGAATATTATCGAAGACAGTTCCGGCAAACAAATATACATCTTGCTGGACGACACCCACATTCCTTCTTAAAGAACGCAAGGTAATATCCTTGATATTGATGCCATCCAGACACACTGCCCCCTCGCTGACCTCATAAAAGCGGGGAATCAATGAACACAAGGTGGTTTTGCCAACACCGGATAATCCCACCAGGGCAATCGTATCTCCAGCTTTGACATCGAGGGAGATGTTTTTCAGCACGTGGGCATGGTCGTCACGATAGCGGAACCCGACATTTCTGAATTCCACAGTTCCTTGCACATCCTCTAATTCAATGGCGTTGGGTGAATCCTGGATCTCCGGCTCCACTTCAAGGATTTCCATAAAGCGCTCAAAGCCAGTGAGGCCCTCCTGGAACTGTTCTGTCATATGCGTTAGTTTTTGGATGGGCTCAATGAAGTTACCGATATACAGCAGAAAGGTGATCAAATCAGCCAGATCCAAAGATGCATTTGTGATGCTGACGCCGCCAAAGGCGATGACCGTTACGGTGATGAGCTGCGTGATCATCCCCACGCCTTGATATATGAATGACTCGTTTTTGTAAATGCTTTTCCTGCTTTCAAGGAAGAGGTTATTTTCATGAGCAAACTTTTTCTTTTCCGTTTCTTCATTGACAAAGGATTTCACCACGCGGATCCCGGCAAGCGTATCTTCCACCTGTGCGTTGACATCCCCAATGCGCTCCCTGCTTCTTTTGAATGCGATATTCAATCTTTTCGTGAAGTAAAGGGAGAAAATCGCCAGGATGGGTAGAAAGAGAAAGACAGCTAAGGTTAGTTGAACGTTGATGTTTATCAAAACAACAAATGCGCCAATGAACTTTACCGAATAGATCAAGTAATCTTCAGGACCGTGGTGATATAACTCGGCCAATGAAAACAAGTCATTGGTGATGCGAGACATTAACTGACCGGTCCGCTGATCGTCATAGAAACGGAACGACAACTTCTGGTAATGGTCAAATAATTCGCTGCGCATATCGCTTTCCATCATTGCTCCCATGGCGTGACCGCGATAGTCAACGTAGAAGTTGCACGCCGTATGGATCAGGATAAGCAGCAGCATGAGAGCGCCTGTCCGGTAGATTTCGTTGAGCGCATTGGGCACTCCGCCCTCCAGAACAGTTTTTGTAATGTAGCGGGTAAGCAAGGGGAAGAGGAGCGTAATGCCAGCGACGATAAATGCGCATACCATCACTGAAAAGAACAAGCCTAGATAGGGTTTGTAGTACGAGAAAAACTTTTTGGTCCGAGAATTCATATATCTGCGATCTCCAATTGATTAAATAAAAAGGCCGCGGGTTCAACCGCGACCAGGGGATGGGTTTCAATCCGGTTAGATGGAAACAAAAAGCCACGGGATGCTACGCAAAGCACACCCGTGGCCAGGGATTTAGGTCAACTGGAAATCGAAAAGACGATGCAGTCTACGGATGCACTCACATAACAGACATTATTCTGTTGAAATAAGCTGACATGTGAGCGCACCTCCTTTCTCCTTCGGAAGAAATTCGATGGTCTTCTTTATTGAAGATCCATCTGAGTGTTAATTTAACGGAACTGGTAAGGTTTGTCAAGCAGGAAAAATTTCAACCGATCACTTCCCCCATCGGGCCGACTTCGGCGCAAAATCGTGAGATTTTGGACTCCTTTTTTTCAAAGCGCGAGGCTGATTTTTTGGATAGTACACGACTTATCTTCTCATCATCTGGAAGGACATAAGGCCATGTTATTTATCCCGGTGTCTTCCTACCCATTCACGAACGCCAAAGACCATCATCACAAACAGAACAATGATCAGTCCTACTTCGATCACCGCTTTAAGTAAGTCAAACGTTGCCGGGTTGAATATTTCCAGGAGGATCGGTTCAACAAGCACTCCTACGCCAAAGAGCAGTCCAGCGATAGTGAGGCCGCCAACGTCAAATGCCCCCACCGATCGCGCTGGGGTACAAGTACGGTAAAAATGGCTTGCGCTATCAGTATATAGAGCTGCGGAGACATGGCAGAACCGTTTCCGCACTGAAAATCCTGCACAACGGGCAGGCCTGTACTGAAACCACCAGCATTTGCCGAGCGATTTTCGATAATGGCAACAACAGCCCCTATCACGGCAATGATCATATATATTGAATCAACTTCCATATCAACGTTTCCCATATTTGTTCGTCGGGCACAGTCGCTTATTCCTATTCTCGACAGTACAATGACCATGCCCATCTAGCCAAACTGGCGGTTACCCCGTCATTTTGCGTGCAGTACTCTCACACTCACCAACTCGCTCTTGCCCTTCAATTCCAGCTCGCGCTTTTCTGACACCTCAATCTCTAATTGAGCAGCATGGTAGGTGGCCTCGCTTATCAAGACTTCGCCTGCTCCGGCTTTGGAAGCCAGGCGGGCGGCGATGTTCACATTGTCCCCAAGCGCAGTGAAATCCGCGGCGACTCCACTTGCCCCGGCAATGGAACCTACCCAGGCCATGCCGGTGTGAATCCCTACCCCAACCGGAATCCATGGTCCATCTGGCTCCTCATATCCCGTAACCCGTAAAAGAGCCTACCCGGCTTCCACCGCTCGGCGGGCGTGCTCCTTGCCCGCAAAGCCGGGGATAAATAGGGCGGTGACCTCATCTCCGACCAATTTGTCAATGAAAGCATCGGCTTGCACGAGAACACTGATCGTGGCTTCGTAGAAGCGGTTCATTAATCGGCTGAATTCGGAATCGTTCATTTTCTCGGCGATTGTAGTCGAGCCGCGTACATCCACAAACAACATGGTCAACTCTATCTCTGCGCCACCCGGATACTGGCTTGTAAAGGAGTGACAGGCAGCGCAAAACCGAGGATTCTTGTCCGATTTGTGAGTTCCCTGAATGACGCGCAGGAGCGTGCCGCCAATGCCTGCGAAGGGACGATGACAGTTCACACAGCGCGGGTTGGATGGGAGCATACCAAATAGATGCCGCCCTTGTCTCCACCTTACGTTGCCCTCGATGAGGAGCTTGTACCACATTTCATCCACCGTACTAACCTTTAGCGAACGCTGAAGATTTTTGGGCAATGGTCGGTCTGGCATGGGATCACCTATTATCCGGACTTGAGGCGGATGTACCCGCCAATGCGTTGGGGCTTGATGCTCAGTGCGACACCGGAGCCCACAATTTTCATCATCATGTCCAGGACCATGTCACTAGGCTTGCCGTAAATCTCGAAGCTGACGATCTCCATGAACTCGAACGCCTTCTTTGCCAATTCGTCAACGCCCCTCATGTGCAGCTCCATGGACTCCGCATCGGGGAAAATGTGAATGATACTCATCTCTGTTCCATCCTCGTTGATGTAGGCGAGATGGGCGACTGTACCGGGTTTGTTCGCCGCTGTCAGTTCCGCTACCTGCCGGTAATAGTGCTTGTACCCTTCGAGCTTGCCATTCTTGATTCTCTGGTTGCTAATGAAGACGATTGGCTCGGACATTTGATTTTCCTTTCTATCAAAGGGCCGCACAACTCAGAGTTACCCTGCAGTGTGGCGACTTTAATATGGGCTTTAGACTTGCAATTAGTATAGGATAAATCCCCTCTCAATTCAATACTCTTCCCGCCTCACTCGCTCCCGCTATCCAATGCATGCGCGGATGGGGCGCCACTACCCTTTCAATGAGAAAAAGTGAAGCTGGATAGGTCAATGCTCAGCAGACTTAATAGCATTTGAGATTGTTGCGGATCTGCCCAGCCCGCCTGATCATTTCTCAAGAGCCAAAGGCCTTCATCGATCCATGCACATAAGAGCAGATCATCCCAGGCCTGCTTTTCTCCTTCGGTGAATTGAACATGCTGAGTATAGCTATCGAGAAAAACAAACCATTCTGAGCGTGTAAAAAGTCGACCTGGCCCCTGTCCTTCATTATGGAAAAGGAGCGCGGCGATTGCCAGATCGTAAAGGCGCGGAATATAGGCTGCGTTATCAATATCCACCAGAATGGGTGAATTATTGTTTGGATAAATGAGATTAGAGGCTTTATAGTCCCAACTGCAAATTGCCAAGGGAAGGCGGGTTTCCATCATCTTGGGCAGCGAATCCTGGAAATATTTCTGTCTGCGCTCAGCTAAGATAGCCGCTGCGGCAAGTGCAAATTCGGAAAAAAAGCTATGAATGTATTGCAGGATGCCATCAATATCCTGTTCGATTTCAGCAGCTTCAATAGCGACGACTGTCCCACTTGTTTTGAGGTCGAATTGTTCTTGAAATTCTAGCGCGTGTATTTCTCCGAGCAGGCTGCCCGCGGCCCCAATTTGCGTGCTGTCACCTGTATAAGCACTTCCGACAACAAATGGGTAAACAACCCAGACTTCGTCTACCTTATCGTGGACGTTAAAGGGACGAGGATTTTCGTCAAAACCCTGAGCCGGCGTAATTAATTGAACACCCTGAGCCGCAACCGCATATGCCCAGGCTGCGACTGCTTGAGCTCTGGCGAGCGGTCTTTGGGTGCGCTTGACGATCCACTCACCCGCGGCATTTTTCAAGCGATAAACTGGGGCATAGGCATAGACACTCTCAGGTATTTTATCTGAGGGGAGCTGGAAACCGAATGCACGAATAATATCGGAATGATTCATCTTCTTGACGAAAAATCAACAAGCCGCAAAGACATCTTTCAATTTTGCTTTTCCCAGCACTTTCGGTTTGGGGAGATCTTCATCGTCGGGCCAGCGCACCAGCCGGATTTCGCCATCACTGATCTCCAGTCCCGTGACATCTCCATCCAAGAACGCACAGCAGCCTGTGTTGAAATAGCTGGGTTTCTTGAATTCAATCATCGGTAAATTTTTGGGGGATTGCTGGTTCTGGGCAAGGATCCACTCCAATTCGGCGGCAAGCTCAGCAGTCTGTTTCTGCAATTTCAGGTTGTCGGGCCGCTTTGCAAACTCCACTTCAGCTTCCTTAAGCGATTTGCGAACGATCTCTTCCTGGGACTCTGATTTGAAAACTGGTCGATGGGTGTGACCGGCGATCAGGACCACTTTTTCCTGAAGCTGTGACCAGAAGTACATCGCGCTATCGTGTGCATAGCGCAATTCAAAATCCTTGGCGGGAGTGTTGAAAGAGAACTTGAGGATGCGTTGGATGGGCCTCCAGAGGTATCGCACGAAAAACTTGGATATCAGCGCGATCCGATCGCTATCAAGCGTGCCCTGATGTCCGTGCACCAGGAAGAGTCTCCCCAATTCTTCTTCGCCATCGCGGACGTGCAGAATCAGGGTTTCTCGTACCTTGAGAGGACCGCCTTTCAACGCCGGTGTGAGCAATTGCTCAACCAGGTCCGGGTGACTCCAGGCGTCATCATGATTACCCCAGAAGCGTAGGTAGCGCCCATCCTGGTGGAATTTCCCTTCCAGCTCCAGTGTATGAGGGTACGCTTTCAGGACGCTTTCGGGCCATCCCTCCCATAACTCTTCTACATCCCCCATCACTATGAGCGTGTATCTGAGGCGATCATAGTAAGCCAGGGCCGCATTATAGGCCCGCTCACAAACCCTGAAGTCGTCTGCGCCGTCACGGTTGCCTTTGTGATGGTCGGAGAATATGACGATTTTCGCGCTGTGGATATCCAGCACCATCTCGCCTTCTGCTTGTTCCTGCTCAAGGGCGCGCTTGAAGGCGGCATCCAGTGCCTCAGAGACGACCCTTCGGGCTTTGGTTAAATCTTTTGGCATGGTTTCCTCCTGCACTACTGTTCTTTTTGCGCCCAGTGTCGGCAGCCCATTATTATGCCATCCAATCCTTCTTATTCTTACCTTTCATGAACCTTGTAATGTATTCAAGAGCAGGATGATGGACTTCTCGTACTGCTTTGATCACAGCTTCTCTGTCGTAGTCAACCCGCCTGTGATTTATTTTGTACCCGTTCCCATCAGCTTCCAGAATTGCATAGCTAGCTCGTAGATCTGGAGGAAACGGATTGCTAACACTTCCAGGATTTATGACTTGCACATTCCCAACAGTACGATCGAATGGCAAATGTGTATGCCCCACCAAAATAAGCTCTGCATCTACATTGTCTACAAGCTTCAATAGTTCCTCATCAGAAATATTAAAAGGAATTCCCATTCCATCATCTGTGCCTGGCGCTGCATGCACAGCAAGAACCCTTGACCCATCCGGCAAGACAAATCGCATATCCAAGGCTAATCCTCTAAACCATGGCAACCAACCAGCTGCCGCGATGACCCCGGCGGTCCACGAGAAGCTGCGCGCAACTTGGACGTGTAACCGAGCCAAAGTTGGATCTTTTTGAATATCAGCGAATTGCGGCCAGGGTAATTCATCCGCATAGATATAGCGATCAGTATTTCCGCGAATCAACCGCGCTTTGGAGAGATTAGATATTCGTTGTAATACACCAATCGGATCGTGCCCTATCGCGACAAAATCACCCAAAAACCAACATTCATCCACATCACCGAGTGATTGGATATCTTCGACAACTTTATTTAGCGCAATAGAATTGCCATGTATATCAGCGATGATCGCCGCTTTCAATAAACGCTCCTCTTCCGTTCCCTGGAATCCGCTGTCCAATTACGGATTAGCTGTCGTCTGGTTGCCCAATTCCTTAAACTCACATAGAGGGTCAGGCGTGCAGCTAGTATAGAGCAAATCCTCTCTCAATTCAATACCCTTCCTGGTATTTGCTCCCGCTGCCCCTTCGCACCGATCAGCAGGGGGACGTTTGTCTTGAAGTCTAGTAACGCTATGAAGATAATATTAATAGGGGCAGATTGCTGATCATGGAGAGAGACAGAGTAAGAATTCGCGAATGAACAAAGGTCTTCCGAGTGTATACTGGAGGGCATGAAGCGTAGATATCCTTTCTGGTTGATCACATTTTTACTGGTACTTATTGTCATCCTTTTGCTCTGGCCAACCTTTACGGGCGTGGATTTGCCCAGTGTCAGCATGACCAGCTTCGGCGCTGAGACTGATCGTGCGCGTGTGACGGAGATCATCGAGGAAGGCGAAATTATTCTGGGGGATGTGGTTCAACGCTATCAAATCGCGCGCGTGGAATTGCTGGAGGGGAAGTATCAGGGTATTGTCATGGAAATGGATTATGGAAAACGACAGGTGCTTTCGAGCGCGGTCTACCTTAAACCGGGTGATACGGTCTTGGTAACGGTGGGTTCGCGGCCAGATGGAGTCCTGACTGTCTACTTTGTGGACTTTGTGCGGGCTAACTCGCTCTTATGGCTTACTGGCATTTTTGTCGCCACCATTCTCGTGATCAGCCGCTGGAAGGGACTGCGATCGCTTCTCAGCCTGGCTTTTAGTCTCATGGTCATTATCGGGTATATCATCCCTCATATATTGGCTGGAGAAGACCCGTTGCGGGTAAGCATCGCCGGTTCGATCATCCTTCTTGGGGTGACGCTTTACCTGACCTATGGCTGGAATCTCAAGACACATGCTGCAGTCGTCAGTATGATCTTCGTGTTGCTCATTACAGGGACACTTGCCGGGCTGTTTGTCATCGTCACGCGCCTCACCGGCTCAGGCGATGAGAACGCGCTCTTCCTGCTTCAAATGCTTAATACAAAGATCAATCTGCGCGGGCTGCTGCTGGGCGGTATGATCATCGGCGCGCTGGGCGTGCTGGATGATCTTGTCACGACCCAGGCCTCGGCTGTCTTTGAGCTGCATCATGCGAATGACTCGCTCGGATTCCCGGCGTTGTTCCGGTCTGCGATGCGCATCGGGCAGGACCATGTGGCAGCTACCGTCAACACGCTGGTGCTGGCGTACGCAGGCGCCTCACTCCCCATGCTGCTCATGTTTTCACTCGGACGCGGGGATTATGGCTATCTTGTCAACTTTGAATTCGTGGCGGAGGAGATCGTGCGGACGCTGGTCGGTTCACTGGGCCTGATCACGGCTGTCCCGCTTACAACAGCCATTGCCATCCTGTTTGCTCTCAGGGCAGAGTCACTCGGGAAGTGGAGGCAGTTTCTTGGTCCAGCGGGAAGCGGAGAAGGTCATGTTCATTAGGCCTTTGCCAGGGATCTATTGCTCCACTTGCCGTTGCGCAGGGGTGGGGCTCTGCAACTTTTCATTTTGTTCTGCGTATAGAAAGTACAAGGAGCGCGAGTGAACGACGGACTTGCCTGGGTTCTCCAGGCTCAGCAAGGCAATGACGAGGCGTTTACAAAGCTCGTCGAGGAACATCAAACGCACGTCTACAATTTGTGTTACCGCATGTTGGGCGAACCCGAAGCCGCCGAAGATGCCGCGCAGGAATCATTCCTGCGCGCCTACCAGAACCTGCATCGTTATGACCGGAACCGGCCGTTTGCCACGTGGCTGCTCTCGATTGCCGCGCACTACTGCATTGACAGACTGCGCCGTCGGAAGCTCTCGACGTTTTCGCTGGATCAGGAGAACGAAGATGGTGCGACCTTTGAGATCGCGGATGCCGCTTCGCCCGACCCAGAAGTTGAATCCGTTAAGCGCGAGGACCGTGACCGCCTGCACATTTTGCTGAAGGGTCTCGATGAGACAGATCGTGCCGCCGTCATCATGCGCTACTGGTACGACTTCTCTGAGATCGAAATTGCCGAATCCCTGAGGCTGACGGTCAGCGCTGTAAAAAGCCGGCTGCACCGTTCACGCCGAGCTCTGGCGGGTATGTGGCAGGAAGAAACACCACGTACTCGCACTGAAAGGAGAGTCCATGAATCACCAGCCTTTTGAAACCTGGTTGTTGGAAGACAAACTTATCACCCCGGAACAGAGGCGCGAGCTTCATTCGCATCTGCGGACTTGCTCCTATTGCTCCGCGCTCCTCGAGACGGGAAAAGCATTAAGTTCGGTAAGGAGGGTATCCCCCGCGGCGGGGTTCACGTCACGCTTTCAGACTCGCCTAGCCGCGCGTAAAGTAGCTGATCGCCGGCGCAGGTTCTGGGGCTCGATCCTGTTCATAACCGGAGGGTTGGCATTACTAATGTGGGTAGCGGGGCCATATCTGGCCTCCTTCTTTGCCTCGCCTGCCACCTGGATCTCCGCGCTTGTGGAGTGGGGGGTATTTCTTATCACCACTTTGCAGGCGATGGCCCAAGCCGGTTCAGTACTACTGAGCATTGTCCCCGATTTTTTCTCTCCCTTTGCATGGATGATCCTGCTTTCAGCTCTTGCTGGGATCGGTCTTCTATGGTCTGTATCAATATGGCGGTTCGTTCGCGCACCGCGAGGACGCTAGGAGCGTGATGAATGAAAATAACATTTAAGTTTATAACCATTCTTGCTTTACTTGTGCTCCTGCTCATACCGGCGGGGTCGGTGTATGCGCAGGGGCCCAATCCGGGCGGCGGTCGTGTCATCTTTGGGAGCAACTTTACCCTGGAAAAGGGTGACACGTTCGATGGTGACCTGGTCGTCTTTGGCGGCAATGTGACCATCGAAGAGAATGCCACGTTGAACGGGGATCTTGTGGTCATCGGCGGCACCATTACGAGCAATGGCCAGATGGAAGGTGATGTCGTTGTTGTGGGTGGGCAGGTCAAGCTCGAAGAATTAGCGGTGGTAGCCCGCGATGTGATCACTATCGGCGGTCAATTGGAGCGCGCGGAGGGAGCAACGATCGAAGGTGAGGTGGTAAATAACATCGCACCGGATTTCCAGATCCCTAATGGGCGAATTCCGCCTCAAGTGCCTGGTGTGCCTGTAGTACCTGATATCCCAAACCCTAATATCAACATCCAGTTCAATCCGTTTGCAGAAGTCTTCTGGATCTTCTTTTGGGCAGTCATTGTATCGGCCTTTGCCATGTTGATCGCACTTTTCTGGCAGCCACAAATCGAACGTGCGGGAAGCCTGATCGTTTCACAACCCCTAATGACCGGTGCAGTTGGTTTGCTGGCGCTCTTTTTAGGCGTGATCCTGTTTATTACTGTTCTCCCGCCCCTGATTGTTGCCTTCGCCTGGTTGTTTGGCGTTGTGGCGATGGGCTCGGAAGTCGGTGCACGCTTCACCAAAGCCATTAATCAGGTTTGGTCGTCCGTGCTTACGATCGGTTTCGGCACTTTTCTGCTTCTGCTGGTGGGTGGCGCGATCGGCTTGATCCCATGCCTCGGAGGGCTTGTCCAGCTCTTGCTCGGTCTGCTGGGGATCGGCGGGGCGGTGCTCACCCTGTTCGGTTCGCGCACGGTT
>Ga0214471_10004495_pt1 | contig 10761 bp, 12 predicted proteins | sample RVTome_5_FD_207665 | JGI IMG/M metagenome (GOLD analysis project Ga0214471, IMG submission 207665) | Soil microbial communities from uranium-contaminated site in the Upper Colorado River Basin, Wyoming, United States - RVT142D155 | ecosystem: Environmental > Terrestrial > Soil > Contaminated >... | reverse complement strand
GCGAGTTGGTTGGGAACGAATTCGTTGGGCGCGGGGCCGATCGACCAGCCGGGGAACTGGCACTCGTATGTCAGTGCCGGGACGAGCACCGCGGTGTGTTGGGGAAGAACGAGCCCATGCCGCTCCGCCACCGGCATCGCGGCGAGGATGTTCGGTGTCGCGTACGGCCCGATGATGAGGTCGACGCCGTCCTGGGTGATCAGCTGCTCATAGAGCTCCGCGATGCGAGCACCGTCTGACGCGTCATCGATGAGCCGCCATTCGACGGGACGCCCGAGTAGCCCACCCGCCTCGTTGAGCCGGTCGACGAACAGCTGGCCTGCAACCTGATGGATCACGCCGGTGGGGCCAAGTGCACCGGTGAGCGCGAGGGTACCGCCGATCACGATCGGGTCACCTGTCGGCTGTGACGGTTGTGTTGTGTCGGCCCCCTGGGTGGTCGAGGTCTCGGCCGGAGTGGCGGTGCTTCCGGGCTGGGTCGTAGTGCTCTCCGATGTGTCGTCCCCGCAGGCTGCCGCCACGAGCAGCAGCGCCGTCAGCAACCACCATGCCCTCGCTCGAATTCTCACGTCATCCTCCTCCTAGATCGACGCCGGTCGAGGGTGAGACACCGATCACCGACAACCAATACTCCACACTAACCAAGAAGGCGTTCACCGTCACTGGACACCTGTGGGCACCGGAGGCTGGAGTCGCCACGTGGGCGGGCACAATCCGGCTTCACGGATGACCGCGGTCACCAGCCGGCGAGCCGGTTGCTCAGTCCCAGCGGACGACCATCTGCTGACGGATGCCGGGCACCGGCAATGTCGCCGCTTCCCCTTCGACCGTCTGACGCGCGGTGCGTGAGAGACGGTGCCACGTGTGGTGGTCAGCGTGTGCTGGGCGAGATGGCACTTGCGCCGGTGCCATCTCGGTGCCATAATGGCACCGAGATGAATCTCTCCGTCTACGTCGACAGTATCCGTCGTCATCTGGCCGTAGCTGCCGACGCCGGAGGCGACGCGGCCCGCGAGCTCGCCGATAGGCTCACCGCCCCTCTCGAATCTGCGGTCCGACTCGTCCTTCTCGATGCGTTGTCCGCCGCCGCCGACGAGATGACGAGGGAGCTCGCCCCGGGCACGGTCGAGCTGCGCATCCGCGGAGGGGATCCGGAGCTCGTCGTCATACCAGCCCCCGACGAGGCGGCCTTCGACGACATATCCCCCTCCCAAAGTGCCGGCGACACGCGCCTACCCGTCGTCGGTGACGGCGACGACGGCGCCACGGCCCGGTTGAACCTGCGTCTGCCCGAGACTCTCAAGCAGAGAATCGAGGAGGCCGCCCACCGGGAAGGCCTCTCGTCGAATGCCTGGCTGCTGCGGGCCGCCGCCGCCGCTTTGGGCTCGGACGCGCATACCCAGCGAAGAAGCCGGCGCGGAGGCGACAGATACACGGGATGGGTGCGCTGACATGGCAGTGTTCGACACTCCGCGCCCGATCTCGGTGACCATCGAACTGCCGTTCGGGGCGCTCCACCTGATCGCGACCAGACGTTCCGACACCGTCGTGGTCGTCAACCCGACCGACCCTTCCCGCAAGGCGGACGTCGAAGCCGCCGACAGGACCCGTGTCGACCTGGCCGGCGACGCACTGGTCGTCAGGGCCCCCAAGACCGGTGGCCTGGGCAACTACATCGGCTTGGCGAAGCCCGGTTCGGTCGACATGACCATCGAACTCCCCGAAGACTCGCGAGTCGAGATCTCGGCCGGGTTCGCGGATGTGCGCACCGATGGTCCGCTCGCCGACACCCGGGTCCACAGCGGGGCTGGAGATGTCCGGCTCGACGAGACGAGCGCCCTGGAGGTGATCGCCGGTGCCGGAACCGTCACAGTCGGCCGTGCCACGGCGAACACGGAGATCACCGCAGCCGGGGACATACAGATTGGGACCACTGAAGGCGACGCCGAGATCAAGAACCTGAACGGAAAGACATGGGTGGGCGAGGTCTCGGGCCGCCTCCGGGTCAAGTCGGCCAACGGCGACATAGCGGTCGACCGAGCTCTGTCGGACGTGGCGGTCAGGACCGCCAACGGGAACATCCACATAGGTGAGGTCGTCCGCGGCTCGACGACGCTCGTATCGGCGTCGGGTGGTCTCGAGATCGGGATCGGCCACGGCACGGCGGCATGGGTCGACGCCCGCACCCGCTTCGGGCGGGTGCACAACGCCCTGGAGGTGGCAGGCGGCCCGGACCCCTCGCGGGACACCGTCGAGGTCCGCGCCCGGACCTCCTTCGGTGACATCTCTGTCAACCGCTCACGCACGAGCTCGAACCAAGGAGACGAGGAGTGACCACCACGGCACCACCCGCGGCGATCGCGCTCAGCCGTCTGCGTAAGTCGTATGGGGACAAGGTCGTCCTCGACGGTGTCGACCTGTTGGTGTCCGAGGGGACCGTGTTCGCCCTCTTGGGCCCGAATGGCGCCGGCAAGACCACGATGGTCAACATCCTGTCGGCTCTCATCAGTCCAGACGGCGGCGAGGTGAAGGTCGCCGGTCACGACGTGGTCGCCGAGCCGGATGCGGTGCGGGCGGCCATCGGGGTCACGGGGCAGTTCTCCGCCGTCGACAACCTCCTGACCGGTGAGGAGAACCTCGTGCTGATGGCCCGTCTCCACCACTTGACCAGGTCGCAGGAGCAGAGTCGTGTCGCCGAGTTGCTCGAGCGCTTCGAGCTGCTGGAATCGGCCAACCAGCCCCCCGCCACCTATTCGGGCGGGATGCGACGACGTCTCGACCTGGCGATGGGACTGGTGGGCTCGCCTCGAATCGTGTTCCTCGACGAGCCGACGACCGGCCTGGACCCTCGCGGCAGGCACACGATGTGGCAGGCGATCCGTGACCTGGCCTCGGAAGGCGTCACCATCTTCCTGACCACACAGTATCTCGAGGAAGCTGACCGGCTTGCCGACCGGATCGCTTTGCTGGACGGCGGGCGACTGGTGGCCCAGGGCACGCCCGAGGAGCTGAAGCGCCTGGCTCCCGGCGGGCACATCAGACTGCGCTTCACCGACCCGGCGGATCTCGAATCGGCCGCCGGGGTCCTCGACGCCGTCAACCGTGACGATCAGCAACTCGCGCTCCACGTGGCGAGCGACGGGCGTGTCAGGTCGATCCGTTCCGTGCTGGACCGTCTCGAGCACGAGTCGATCGAGGCCGACTCGCTCACCATCCACACACCAGATCTCGATGACGTCTTCTTCGCCCTCACAGGTCACGCAACCACGGAGGAGGAGGCCACGTCATGAGCGCGCGGATGTATGCCGTGAGGGACACGGTGACGATGCTGCGAAGAAACCTGCGCCGGACGAAACGCTATCCGGTCATGCCCGCGATCGTCATCGGGATACCGGTCGTCGTCCTGCTGCTGTTCGTCTATGTCTTCGGCGAGACGTTGGGCGCCGGCTTGGGAGGCATGTCTGCGGGTCGGGCCGACTACGTCATCTACGTGACACCGGGGATCATCCTGATTGCCATCGCCGGGTCTACTCAGGGGACCGCCATCTCGGTGGCGATGGACATGAACGAGGGAATCATCGCCCGGTTCAAGACCATGGCAATTGCCCGCGTTTGCGTCCTCAATGGACACGTGCTGGGCAACCTGATCCAGACAATGCTCGGCCTGGCTGTGGTGGTCGGCGTCGCTCTTCTCGTTGGCTTCCGCCCGACGGCGGGACCGATCGAGTGGCTATGTGCCGTGGCTCTTCTGACCCTGGTCGCCCTCGCCCTCACCTGGCTATCCGTCGCATTCGGGTTGGTGGCGAAGACCGTTGAAGGTGCCAGCAACCTCCCAATGCCGCTCATACTCCTCCCCTTCCTCGGCAGCGGCTTCGTGCCCACCGAGGGCATGCCCGCCGGGCTGCGCTGGTTCGCGGAGTACCAGCCCTTCACCCCGATCATGGACACGCTCAGGGGCCTCCTCCTCGGGACTCCCATCGGCACCAGCGCTACGATCGCCGTGGCCTGGTGTCTGGGGATGCTTCTCGCCGGTTACGCGTGGGCCCGCAAGCTGTACGACCGCGACCCGGTGGCATGAGACGGTACGTGCCCCGGAGATGCAAGTGTCTCGGCTGACGATCGAGACCGCAATGCCCGGGCGCCATCAGGGCGGCGGACGACCCTGATTCACGACTCCGGGTGAGATGAGTGAGCCGGCTCTACTGGTGGGGTGTTCCCTCTAGTAAGACGGCTTCCACCGCGGATGGAACGTCAGCCGGCAGTCGAAGCTGGACGCTTCGTTGGGATCACCCTTGCCGTCGTACCTCGCCACGAGCGGGTATACGCACAGCGGCCGGGTGATGGCCTCTCCCTCCAAGTTCGTCCCGGAGGCGATGATCCGCTTCGCGCGTCACCCGATTCCACCCAGTCGACCAGGGCGCCGAAGGCATCGAACTGCGTGGCTGCTCCCGCGACTCCGCCGCCGCAGTGGAACACGCCGGGCGCCATGAGCAGGCGGGCGAACCGCGAGACGTTGTGGAGGCCTCCCATCCGGCGCAGCACCCGCCGGTAGTAGTCGATGGTGCCTTCCGGCAGGATGAGCTGGTCGTACGACCCGTGCCACAGCAGCACCTTGCCGCCGGCGTCCCGGAAGGGCCTCAGGTCGGGGTCGTCGGTCCCGATCACTCCGTTGAACAATCGCTGCGACTCCCGGAACGCCTCGGTGAATGCCTCGTAGTCGAGGGTCGTCCAGTCGAAGGTCGGATCCTGCTGCACCCACTGCATGTGCTGGACGGCGATGATGAACGGGTTGGAGCCGGCGAGGGCATTCAACGGCGCGCCGGGGGCGAGTCCGTACCAAAGAGACTTCCCATGGTTCGGGGATCGTCCCCGCACTGCCTTGGCACCGTCCCAGATCGCATTGACGACCTCGGCGTCGGCCCAGGTGAACTCGCCGCACTCCACACCATCGTCGGGGCTCAGGTCCGGGACCTGTTGGCCGACCAGCGACTTGGCGTTGAAGGGACAGCGAGTCGGGTCGGCGATCACCCCGTCCTCCACCCCGTCGATGCGATCACAGGCGGCAACGGCGGCCTGCGTGGCGAGGGCGAGCTTGTCCTGGCAGATCGGTCCCCCCAACTCCTGCTGCATCACAACCTGCGGCCAGAGCTCGCCGACGATGAACCGCTCCCAGTTGATGGCCGGCGCCGCCGAGAGGACCCCGTCATAGGCATCCGGCATGCGCTGGGCGAGCATCAGACCTTGGCGACCACCGGTCGAGCATCCGTTCCAGTAGGAGTAGGCGGCTTCGCCGTCGTAGAACTCCAGGATGAGGGTCTTCGCCCTCTCGGTCAGCTCGAAGAGGGAGCGGGATGCGAAGTCCTCGATCAGCCCGAAGTTGACGCTTCGTCGAAGGAGGGGCCTCGCCCTTGCGGTGCGTGCTCGCAGTCGATGGCCGACATCATCTTGTTGGTGTTGGTCCAATCATTGGCCGGCGTCGCTCGCCAGACCGACGAGATCGGTGCTCACCCTCCACAGGCGGGCTGTCGTCGCTGTGTCGTAGGAAGACGGGTTGGACGTCTTCGACTTCCGATTGACGAAGTACCGACCGCTGGTCCCGCTCACCTCGTGGGAGCTGGCCAGATACACAGCGGTATCCGCGCCGCGTCTGGGGCTTCTCATGAACGGTCGCATGGCGGCGACGATAGGGGCCATCTTGCGGGCGGGGTCCTCGGCGCTGAAGGCGGTGTTGGTCATCCCGGGGTGGAGGGCATTCGCGGTGACGCCCGCTCCTTCGATGCGCCTGGCGAGTTCGTAGGTGAACATCACGTTGGCCAGCTTCGATTGGTTGTAGGCCCGTTGTCCGGAGTACTCCCGCTCCCCCATCAGGTCGTCGAAGTCGATCTTGCCCATGGCCTGTGCCCCGGACGAAACCGTGACGACACGGGAAGGCGCGCTCGCCCTGAGCCGTTCGAGCAGGACGCTCGTCAGCAGGAACGGCGCCAGGTGGTTGAGGGCGAAGGTCCGCTCCAGCCCGTCCGAGGTGGTGTGACGATGGGCCCAGAATCCGCCGACGTTGTTGATCAACACATCCAACCGCCGGTACGTCGCGAGAACCTCGCCGGCCAACCGCCGGACCTCGACCTGGGACGACATGTCGGCGACGAAGACGTCGACCGCGGGGTTGCCCGACTCGCGGGTGATGACGGCGGCGGACTGTTCTGCTCGTTCCCGGTCCCTCCCGGTGATTCCAACACGGGCACCCATCGAGGCGAGGCCGATCGCGGCCGCCCTGCCGATTCCCCCGGTGCCGCCGGTGATCAACACGGTCTTGCCTGCCATCAAAGGCGCCGCGGCCATCAGTTCGTTACATCCCTTCTCGAGAGAAGAGTCGAGGAGATCGCTACGCTGAGAATGCCGTAGCCCAGGGCAGTTCGCATCGATCCACTGGTTCGGATCGAAGTCATGCGTCACGCGTTCGCGACCGACACGCCAGTGCGATCGATCTCGCTGTCAGATCTTGATAACGAGCTTTCCCCTTACCTGGCCGGCCTCGAGGTATCTCATGGCGTCGGGCACATCACCCAGCGAGTAGGTCCTGTCGATGACCGGAACGACCTGGCCCTTCTCGATGAACGGCGCCAGGGCCTCCAAGTCGGTGTGGCGCTCCTTGGAAGCAAGCATCGTCAGTCGCTGGCTCACGAACATCGACACGACGAGGGCACGACACTGGCGGTCGAAGCCTCCAATGAGGTTGCCGCCCTCTTCCCCACCGACGATGACGAGTGTCCCCTTCGGAGTGAGCGCCCGGCGCAGTCGCGAGAGGCTGTTGTTGCCGCCGATGTCGAGGATGAGGTCGTAGCTGTGGGCGCCGTCGAGGTAGTCCTCGCGGGCGTAGTCGATCACATGGTCGGCACCGATCGAGCGGACGAGATCGACCTTCGACGCGCTGCATACTCCGGTGACCTCCGTACCGAGGGCCTTGGCGAGTTGAACGGCATAGGTGCCGACGCCTCCCGACGCTCCGATGATCAGCACCTTCTGTCCTGCCTCGATGTGCCCCGCGTCGCGAAGGCCCTGGAGTGCAGTCACCCCGGAGATGGGAACGACCGCCGCTTGCTCGAAACTGAGGTTGGCCGGCTTGTGCGCGAGCTTGTCCTCTCGCGAGGCGGCATACTCGGCGAAGGACCCCCGGCTCATGCCGAACACCTCGTCGCCGGGCTGGAACCTCGTCACCTCGGACCCGACCGCCACGACCGTGCCGGCAACATCCAGCCCAGGCACATGATTCTTGGGCCGTCTGAATCCGAAGCCGATTACCCGCATCAGGTAGGGCTTGCCAGCCATGGAATGCCAGGTGCCCCGGTCCATCCCAGCTGCGACCACCTTGACGAGTACCTCGTTGACGGCGATGTCAGGCCGGTCGATCTCTACCTGGCGTAACACGTCGCTCGAGCCGTAGGCGTCCTGGACGATGGCCTTCATGGTGGTGGTCCACGTTGTCATGCAGCCATCCCGACTGTGATGGGTGAGGGCTTGAAGCCCTTGACGACCAGGTAGAGGCCCAGCGAGAACTCCCACGCCGCGATCAGGAGTACAGCGATCGCGCACAGCACGGACAACCGTGCCCGGAGGCCGAACACGACTCGTTTCGTTGCTGCGGGTCGGTCGGTGATGATTGTTGCGATCGTCGTGTCCTCCCGTGTCGTGAGGGTCCGACCCCGGCGATCTGGCATGGCTTCGTCGACGTACAAATCATACGCGAAGCATATGTGTTCACTCCCGTACAGGTTGCCCAGCAGCTCCTGGCTTCACAGTCGGGCATGACCGGCAAGCTCGATCGACTCGAGGAACAAGACCTCATCCAATGTACGCCCGACCCAGCAGATCGGAGAGCGATCAGACTGGGCATCACGGATTCCGGCCGTACCTTGATCGACGAAGCCTTCACCACGAGCCACGAGCCACAGGGTCTACGAATCCTTGCTCGATGAGTTGTCGCGCACCGAGGTGGAGAACCTGGGGGCACTCCTCGAGAAGCTTCTCAAACGGCTGGACCATCTCTCGAGGCAGAGACAGCCCTGGACCACGAGCTAGGCCACCCCACATACCCGGGGCGGCGGTCTCGGCGCCGTGACCACTGTCGACGCGCTCAGAGCCATCTTCGGAACCAGTTCTTCTCGAAGAGCAGCTTGCCGACATGCCAGCGGCGGGATGGGCGGTGGAGAGTGATCTGCGGGATGGGTTCGGCGTAGAAGTCGCCGGCACCGAAACCGGCCTTCCCGGCGCCGGTCTCGATGAAGCACTCGCCGTGCCCGTCGAACGCGACCGGTTCGCCCTTGCCGGTGACGGTGTGGACGATGTTGTGGGCGACGACCTTGGCCTGGCGTTCGGCGAACACGCCTGCCTTGGGGAGCGGCTTTCCCATTTCGAGGGGGATGCCGGTGACGTCGCCGATCGCATACACCGCGGGGAAGCGGGTCTGCAGGGTGTAGCGGTCCACGGGAACCCAGCCGGAGTCGTTGTCCACAAGGCCCGCGTCGCGGACCACCTGTGGTGCCCGGTGGGGTGGCACAAAGGCGAGTAGGTCGAAGCCGGCGGTGGCGCCTCCGGCAAAGGAGATGGTCTTTGATGATGCGTCGACGGCGGTCACCTGGTGTTCCGGGTGGTACACGATTCCCTGGTCTTCGACCATCCGGCGCACCTGTGCCGACACCTCGGGGCCGGTGACTCCCATCGGGCCCGGTTCGGCGGCATACAGGTCGACCTGGGTACTGTCACCGATACCGCTGCGGCGACAGTGGTCGAGGACCAGCATCGCGGCCTCGTAGGGCGCGGCCGGGCACTTGTATGCCGGTGTCGCAGTCAGGACGACGATTCGTCCCCCGTTGAAATCGGCAAGGGCGTGGCGGAGGCTCTCGGCTCCCGCCAGGGTGTAGAAGTTGTGACCTGCTTCGCCCAGACCGGGGATGGTCTCGGGGGCAAGCTGGGCACCGAGCGTCACGATTAGATGATCGGCCTCGAAGTCTCTCGTGACGCCGCCGAGCCGACGCGACAGCGGGTCGTCACCATAGGGATGTTCGACGACTCGGGCCCGGCGAATGTCAGGGTCGATCTGGGTGATCTCCCCTCCGATGACCTCGATGCCCCTCCTGGCGAGACGGTCGAGGGGACGGGATATCGCACGCGGTGTCCGCTTACCGGTCATCAGCCACAACAGCGACGGGGCGAACAGGTGATCCCGTTCCCGATCGACGATGACCACCCGGTGTTGCTCGGACAAGCTCTTGCGCAGTGACGTGGCGGCGACCACGCCACCGACTCCGCCACCCAGAATGAGCACGCTCGCGTGGTCGGTCACGATCGGATTCCTCGCTCGGATTGGCGGGCGGCCACGGCGATGAATCCGCCGCCGCTGGTGGTGGATCGCCCGCCCTGGGAGGCGACCGGGGCGACGAGGTCTCGCATCGTCACCTCAGAACACCAGGACTCGGTGGGCGTGCTGGGTCCAGTCGGCCAGTTCCTCCATGCTGCTGCGGCGGCAGCCGCCGGTCAGTTCAACCTCGGTGATGCCGCGGGCGTCCATGCAGGTGCCGCACACCCCGACTTCGCCTCCCCGCCGCGTCACCGAACGCAGCATCAGCTCGAGGTTGTAGTAACCCTTCGGCACCGTCTGGCCGGCTTTGGCGCAGGCGGCGGCATCGCCCATGAGGAACACCCGGACCTGCTCGGCCTCCCGCTTGGCGAGGGATCCGGCGAGGCGCAGACCGTTGTAGCTGCGTTCGGTGCCATAGGGGCCGTCGTTGAGAACGAAGAGCGTCTCACTCATGGCCATGCCATCCCCGTGGTTGCAGGCGCGTGTCGATCGGTTGAGGGATCTTGGCCGGTGGCTACCGGGAACCCGGCCCGTCGCCACTCCGGGAACCCGTCCACGAGGCGGCGGGCGGCGAAACCTCCCCTGCGGAGGAGTTCGAGGGCCTGGGGGGCGAGCACGCAGTACGGGCCACGGCAGTAGGCGACGATCTCGGCCTCGGCGGGCAGCGTGGCCATGCGCCCCGTGAGCTCGGCGAGCGGGATCGAAACCGCCCCCGGGATGTGACCCGCCTCGTATTCCTCGCGGGGTCGCACGTCGAGGACGACCACCTCCCCATCCCCGGCCCGCGACAGCAACTCATCACGGTTCAACGGCTCCAACTCGTCGCGAGCGTCGAAGAAGTCCCGCACGATCCGGTCGACCTCGGCGTACCGATCTCCAGCCAGGTCACGCAAGGAGAAGAAGAAGTCGCAGACCGCGTCGTCGGCGAGCCGGTAGAACACGCGGGTTCCCTCCTTGCGGGTCGCCACCAACCGGGACTCGCGCAACACCCGCAGGTGCGCAGACGTGTTCACCACGGTCATCGCCGCAGCGTCGGCCAGCACCTCGACGCTGCGTTCCCCCTGACACAACAGATCCAGCAGCTCGATGCGTTTCGGGTGGGCCGCCGCCTTGCCGATCCGGGCGAACTGCTCGTACAACCCGTCCTTGACCAGCCGACCCGCCGATGCCGTAGCCATCATCTTATTCTATAGATTGCTAGATCAAAGGTGAAGTCGAGTATCTCGGCTCCGCCGCGCCGTCGCCGCCATCGCCGCGCGAAGGTGAGCGTCAGGCGGGTGCCCCGTGGGCCGAGTCGGTCAGGGGGGTCGGCCGGTGAGGGCGGGGATCCTGGTGGTCGGGGTTTCGGGGAGGTCGAGCATGTCGGTGGCGTCGTGGAGGGTGGAGTGGAGGAGGCTGTGGTGGTA
>Ga0214471_10004494_pt1 | contig 10765 bp, 8 predicted proteins | sample RVTome_5_FD_207665 | JGI IMG/M metagenome (GOLD analysis project Ga0214471, IMG submission 207665) | Soil microbial communities from uranium-contaminated site in the Upper Colorado River Basin, Wyoming, United States - RVT142D155 | ecosystem: Environmental > Terrestrial > Soil > Contaminated >... | reverse complement strand
GCTTCCTCGGGCCCAACGGCGCCGGCAAGACCACCACCATCAAGATGCTCACCGGCCTCCTGGCGCCCACCTCCGGCACCGGTCGCGTGGCGGGCCACGACGTGGTCAGCGAGCGTCACGCCATCAAGTCGGTCATCGGGTACATGAGCCAGCGCTTCTCCCTGTACCCCGACCTCACGGTGGCCGAGAACATCGAGCTGTTCGCCGGCCTCTACGGAGTCCAGGGGATGAGACTCCGGGAGCGCCGGGAGTGGATCCTCGACATGGCCGGCCTGGAGGGCAAAGCGCACGAGGTCACGGGGGACCTCCCCTTGGGGTGGAAGCAGCGCCTGGCCCTGGGGTGCGCCGTGGTCCACGAACCGCCGATCCTCTTCCTGGATGAGCCGACCTCCGGGGTGGATCCGCTGGCCCGGCGCCGCTTCTGGGACCTCATCGACGGCCTGGCCGCCCGGGGCACCACCGTCTTCGTGAGCACCCACTACATGGAGGAGGCCGAGTACTGTCACCGGCTGGCTCTCATGAACCGAGGCCGGATCATCGCGCTGGACGCCCCGGGAGCCCTGCGGGGGTCAGTGGACCTCGTCATCCTCGAGGTGCGGACCGACGACCCGCCCGGCGCGGTGGAGGCGCTTCGCTCGGCCCCCGGCATCACCGACGCCGCCATGTTCGGGAGGAGGCTCCACGTGGTGGTGGAGGACGAGGAGCGCGGACGGGTCCGCGTGCGCGAAGTCCTGGCGTCGGCGGGCCATGAGGCGCGGGCCGTAGCGCCCATCCGCCCCTCCCTGGAAGACGTCTTCGTGGCCCTCATCCGCCGTGAGGGAGGGGCGCCGGTCGCGTGATGGACCCCGTCCGCCTCCTGGCCATGGCCCGCAAGGAGTGGATCCAGCTCCGGCGCGACCCCCGCAGCATGATCCTGGCCTTCGCGCTGCCGCTGTTCCTCCTGCTCTTCTTCGGCTACGCCATCACCTGGGACGTGGAGGACATCGAGCTGGCCGTCCTCGACCAGGACCGGAGCCGGGAGAGCCGGCAACTGGTGGAGGCCTTCCAGTCGGCGGGCTACTTCCACGTCCGGGAGCGTCTCACCGCGTACGACCAGGTGGAAGAGCGGCTGATGACGGGCCGTGTGCTCGGCGTGCTGGTGGTACCGCCGGGGTACGGCCGCGATCTCGAGGCGGCTCGCGGCGCCCGGGTCCAGCTCCTGCTGGACGGGAGCGACGCCAACACCGCGACCATCGCGCTGAACTTCGCCGACGCCATCGTCTCCCGGCACTCCGCGTCGGCCCTCCTCCAGGGCCGCGAGCTCGTCCTGCCCGTGCGCGCCGAGCCCCGCGTCTGGTACAACCCAACGCTCGCGAGCAGGAACATGATCGTGCCGGGCCTCATCGCGGTGATCATGTCCATCATCGCCGCCATGCTCACGGCCCTCACCATCGCCCGCGAGTGGGAGCGGGGCACCATGGAGCAACTCGCCAGCACCCCGGTGGGGCGCCTGGAGGTGGTCCTGGGCAAGCTCCTGCCCTACCTCCTCATCGGACTGTTCGACGTGGCGGTGACCGTCGTGGCGGGCATGCTCATCTTCGGTACGCCTCTGAACGGCAGCGTGCTGCTGCTCTCGGCCATGACGCTGCTCTTCCTGGTGGGCGCGCTCGGTCTCGGCATCTTCATCTCCGCCGCCGTCAAGTCCCAGGTGCTGGCCACGCAGATCGCCATGGTGGCCACGTACCTTCCGGTGATCCTGCTGTCCGGCTTCCTGTACGACATCGCCAGTATGCCCGTCGTCCTCCAGGGCGTCACGTACCTGGTCCCGGCCCGGTACTACATCGTCGTGACCCGGGGGATCTTCCTCAAAGGCGTGGGCATCAGCGCGCTCTGGCCACAGGCGGTCTTCATGATCGCCTTCGCGGTGGTGGGCCTGGGCGCCGCCACCCTGGTCTTCCGCAAGGAGCTGCGCTCGTGATCAGCCCTCTACGCGTTGGCCGCATGGTCCGAAAGGAGCTCCGCCAGCTCTTCCGGGACCCCAAGACCCAGCGCGTCATCTTCGCCGCGCCCATCATCCAGCTCATCCTGTTCGGATACGCCGTGAACACCGACGTGCGCCACGTGCCCCTCTTCGTGGTGGACCACGACCGGACGGCCGCGTCGAGGCTCCTGCTGGACGCCTTCACCGCCTCGGGCTACTTCCGGGAGGCGGCTACCAGCCTGGATCCCGGGGATCTGGGCCGCGCCCTGGATCACGGCGAGGCCACCGTGGGCCTGTGGATCCCGGCGGGCTTCGCCAGCGACGTGGACGCCGGGCGAAGCCCCGCGGTGCAGATCATCGTGGACGGCACGAACTCCAACACCGCCACCGTGGCTCAGGGCTACGCCACCCGCATCGTGCGGGACTTCGGCCTGCGAAGGGCCCGGGGGATGACGAACGGCGCCGGGTGGGCGGTGAGCGGCGGTACGGCCGGCGTGGACCTGCGAGCGCGCGCCTGGTTCAACCCTTCCCTGGAGAGCCAGGTCTACAACGTGCCCGCGGTGATCGGGGTGATCGTCCTCCTCATGTGCCTGCTGCTGACCTCGCTGGCGGTGGTGCGCGAGCGGGAGATGGGCACGCTGGAGCAGCTCCTGGTCTCTCCCCTGACGCCGGGGGAGCTCATGCTGGGCAAGACGCTGCCCGTGGCGGGCATCGCTATGGTTCAACTCGTGCTGGTGGCCGCCGTGGCGCTCCTCTGGTTCGACATCCCGCTCCGGGGATCCGTCGTCGCGCTGGTCGCCTCGGCGGCCCTCTTCATCCTCGCCGGGCTATCCGTGGGACTCCTGGTCTCGACGCTGGCGTCCACCCAGCAGGAGGCCTTCCTGGTGATGTTCCTCTTCGTCCTGCCGGCCATCATCCTGTCCGGCTTCCTCTATCCGGTCGACACCATGCCGCTGTTCTTCCAGGACCTGACCTACCTCAACCCCCTGAGGCACTTCCTGGAGGTGGTGCGGGCGATCTTCCTGAAGGGCGCCGGCTTCCGGGAGCTGTGGGTCCAGTACGTCATCCTGGCGAGTATGGCGGTCACGGGGCTCGCGTACGCCACCGCGAGGTTCCGTGCGGGACTGGCGGGTCGCTGAAGATCCCGGGCGCACCGCGAGGGGTGGGCCTCTTGTGTCTCGAATATTTGAAGCTTAAATTATAATCTGGATGAATCGCGCAGCGCGGGAGCACGACCCATGACGACCCTCGAGACCGACGGCTTCCACCACATCACCATGGTGGCGGCGAACGCCCCCAGGACCCTGGCCTTCTACCGGGACCTCCTGGGCCTGGACCTGGTCAAGAGGACGGTGAATTTCGACGATCCCGGCACCTACCATCTCTACTTCGGCCGCGACGGGGGCCGGCCCGGAACGATCCTGACGTTCTTCGAGTGGCCCCACGGCGGCCGGGGGCACTGGGGCGTGGGCGGGGTCCATCACGTGGCTCTGGGGGTGGAGTCGCGGCAGGCCCAGCTCAAGTGGAAGCGCCGTCTCACCGACGCGGGCGTAGGCGTGTCGGGACCCATCGACCGGGGGTACTTCCACAGCCTGTACTTCTCCGACCCCGACGGACAGGTCCTGGAGATCGCCACGAGAGGACCGGGCTACGCGATCGACGAGCCCGCGGACGCCCTGGGCCGGGAGCTCGTGGAGCCGCCGGTGGAGCGCCTTCCCGGAGGCCGGGACGAGGCGGCGATCCAGGCGGCTACGCACCCGGAGCCCGTCCCCGTCGTGACGGCGGACATGGCCCTCCGGGGGCTGCATCACGTCTCGGCCATCACGAACGATCTGGAGCGTGCCCACGAGTTCTACGAGGAGGCCCTGGGCCTGCGCCTGGTCAAGAAGACGTTGAACCAGGACGACGCCCGCACCCAGCACTGGTTCTGGGCCCGCTACGACGGAGGGGAGGTGGGCCCGCACAGCGCGATGACCCTGTTCGGCTGGCCGGACTCGTCCGTGATGGCGCGCCCCGGCACGGGCCAGACCCATCACATCGCCTTCCGGGCGAGGGATGAGGAGCAGCAGCTCGCGTGGCGGGATCACCTCCTGGGGCTCGGGCTGCAGGTGTCCCCCGTCATGGACCGCCAGTACTTCAGATCGATCTACTTCAGCTCGCCCGACGGGCTCCTCCACGAAATCGCGACGGACGTTCCGGGATTCGCGTTGGACGAGGAGCCCGCGGAGTTGGGATCCGCCCTCATGCTCCCGCCCTGGCTGGAGGACAAACGCCCGGCCATCGAGGAGCGACTGGCTCCCCTGCCCTCGGCGGCACGGTGAGCGCCGCCGGGCTCGACCACGTGTCGCACGTTCCTCCGCAGGCGCGGGACGGCACGCCCGTGGCGGTGCTTCTCCACGGGCGCGGCTCCGACATGCGGGACCTCCAGGGGCTTCAGCGCCTGCTGCCGGAAGGGATGCCCCTGGTCACGCCACAAGCCCCCCATCCTGGCCTCCCATGGGGCTATGGACCTGGCTGGGCGTGGTACCGGTACGTCGCCGAGGACCGGGTGGAGGGCGCTTCCCTGGAGGCCAGCCTCGCGGCGCTGGACGCGTTCCTGGACGGCCTGCCGTCGATCCTGCCGGTGCGCCCGGGCCCGGTGGTGCTGGGAGGCTTCTCTCAGGGAGGCACGGTGAGCCTGGCGTACGCGCTGCGCCGTCCGGGCAAGGTGGCCGCGGTGCTGAACTTCAGCGGCTTCCTCCTCCACGACTCCCTCCTGGACGTGACGGCCGAGGCCGCCGCCGCCACGCCGGTCTTCTGGGGCCACGGAATCCACGACCCCGCCATCCCCCACGCCCTGGGAGAGCGGGGCCGGACCCGCCTCAGGGCCGCCGGAGCCGACGTGACCACCTCGGACCCGCCCATCGGCCACTGGATCGATCCCCAGGAGATGCGTGAGGCGGTGGCGTGGGTGGGGGAGCGCGTGGGCGGTTAGGCTCTTTACAGGACACTAGCCGCGAGGACGCCCGCTCCCCGCGTACCCCGTCAACTCCACGTACCCCCGTCCCGTCACGGGCCCGTTCCCGTCCCTCCCGGTCACCTCCACCGCCCCCTCCCAGTACCGGAAGGTCACATCCAACTCCTGGTGCGGAAGCAGGGGTCGAACGCGCACATCGAGCCCGTGCGCCGGCACCCTGACGCGCCACGCCGACGGATACGCCGCTCCGTCCACCGGACTCGTCCATCGGTCCAGGACCTCGACGTTCCACGTTTCCGCGGAAACGCGCTCGGGGGTCCCGTCGGCCGACACCATCACCCCGCCGCTGTGCGGGCTGGGCGCGCCGTCGGCCTGTCGCAGCACGTTGAGCATGAGGTCCCGGCCGTCGTCCATCTGGAGGGCGAACCAGTCCCAGCCCACGACGCCCGCGGGAAGGGACGACGTGCTCCACTCGCGGTCGAGCCAGGCGGTGCCGGTGACGGGAAAGCGCCCGGCGGGGGTGGTGACGTCCCCCCGGGCCTGGAGGCGCGTGAAGGAGTAGTAGTAGGAAGCGTTGCCGGGCGCGGGGCCCTTCCGGCTGAGGCCCTCCTCGCCCTGGAGGACGAGGGGTTTCGCTGGTGACAGATCGAGCTCCAGCGCCACCTCCCCCTCCCGCGCGGAGAGCGACAGGGGAAAGATCGAGGCCGATGCGTCCCCGGGCGGGAACCCCCCGGCGGCCCGCGCCGGAAGGACTCGGTCCTCCGACGGCCCTCGCATCTCCCAGTCGCCCACCCAGACCCGAAATGGCTCGACCCTCGCCCCCGCCAGCCCCACGGCGCCCCGTTCGAAGCGCTCGAAACCATGGAAACGGCCGGCCTCCACGTCGGTGACGGCCAGGTGGGCCATCCAGGCCTGGCGCGTCGTCCAGGCCGACGGGCGCGCGTCGGCCTCGGGAGCGGATCCGGCGGGGGCGTCCCCCGGTGGTGTGCCCGCCGCCGGCGCCTCCGGGGCCAAGGCGCTCCGGAATACCGTGAGCTGCACGCCGAAGCGCCGTCCCTCCTCCGTCTCGAGGTGCCCCGTGACATACCACCACTCGGTGCGGTAGTCGGGATGGGGCCCGTGATCCTCGGGAAAGCGGAAGGAACGGGGCTCCGTGGCCCGGGCGTAGCCCGCCGTGTCGGCGCCGCCCAGCGCTTCAGCCACGGAGAGGGTGGCGCGCGCGCCTGGTGACGTCGCGCCTGGTGACGTGGCGCCTGGTGACGTCGCGCCTGGTGACGTGGCGCCCGGCGAGGCGTCGTCGCCCCGCCCCACCGCCCACGCGGCCCACGCCAGAGCCACTCCGCCCACGACGGCGACGGCCATCAACGCCCGGGGCTTCATCCCGGCGAGCTCGTGGGTGCGTGACGCGCTACCGGGCCACCCCGGCTCATTCGGTCCTCAACGCGTCCGAGGGCCGGGTCCGGGCCATCTTCCACGCGGGGTAGAGCCCGGCGAGCAGCGCGCCGGCGAGCGCCAGCGCGACCGCCTGGGCCGGGACCTCCAGGCCCATCTCCATCCGCAGCGTCCAGCCGAAGGACCGGCGGTTGACCACGAAGATCATGATCGCGGCCAGGAGCGTTCCCGCGGGAACGGCCAGGAGGCCCGCCACGGCCCCCATGAGGCCGGTCTGCGCCGTTACGAGCGCCCAGACCTGCCGGGGAGTCATGCCGTTGGCCCGGAGCACCGCCAGTTCCCTGCCGCGCTCCAGCTCCAGGGCCATGAGCGCCGCCAGAACCCCGATGAAGGCCACCGCGAAAGCCAGAGCGCGAAGCACGCCCGTGATGGCGAAGGTGCGGTCGAAGACCCGTACGGATCCGTCACGAAGCTGCCGGTTGGAGCGGATGATCACGGCGTCTCCGGCTGCGCCCGCCACGTCGGCGACCACCTGCCTGAGCCCGGCCATGACCGCTTCGCCGTCCGCCCCCGGCGCCAGGAACAGCCCCAGGGACGTGACCTCCGGATCGGTCCACAGGCGGTCGTAGAGCACCCGGGGTACCGTGACCACGCCCCGGTCCGAGCCGTAGTCGTGGTAGACCCCTACCACCGGCAGGTCCCGCGCGCCCAACTCGGTGGGCAGGCGCACGCTGTCCCCCACGCTCAGCCCCCACCGGTAGGCCAACGGCTCGGACACCAGGACTCCCCTCCCCTGGCGGAACGCCCGGAACGCCTCGGCCGGAGATCCCCGCGCGAGGTCGTACGCCGCCTCCCCCAGGGGATGGAGGGCTACGGCCAGCAAGCGGACTTCCCCGTACTCGGTGAGGATGTCCGTCCCCCGGTACGTGCTGCCTCCGGCGACGCCTGGCGCTTCCAGCAGGCTTGCCACCAGGTCCCCGTCGAGGCGCCCGTCGGCGCGGGACGACACCCGGGACGGTGGAGACACGTACACGTCGGCCTGAAGGGTCTGGTCCAGCCAGCGCACGACGGTGCCGCGGAAGGACGAGATCATGACGCCCAGGCCAACGGTCACGGACACGGCCACCATGAGGGCGGCGATGGCCGGAGCGGTGCGGCTCAGGGCGGTGACCACGCCCCGGGCCGCCATGGCGCCCAGAATCCCCATGGCGCGTTGAGCCACCGGGCGCGCCAGACCCATGAGGCCCACCGTGAGCATGGGAGCCAGGAGCGCCATCCCCAGGATCGCGGCGAACAGCGCGCCGAAGCCCCCGAGCACGCCGTCGGATACCGCGAGCACGACGCCCCCCACCGCCATGAGGAGCACGCCCGCCACGGCCGAGCGGGGCACCAGGCGCCGCCAGCGCTCTTCGACCACGGACCGGATCAGAGCGGCCCGGGGGACCGCGCCCGTCGCCTCCCGGGCTGGCGGTAGCGAGGCCAGAACCGTGGCGCCCACGCCCAGAGCCATCGCCTTCAGGAGCAGGAGCGTGGGCACGCGCAGTCCCTCCACCGACACCACGAAGTAGAGGTCGTTGATGGTGCGCGTCACCAGGTGGACCAGGCCTCGTCCCAGGATCACTCCGAGCCCGGCGCCCACAAGCGCGCCCACCACCCCCAACACCGCCGCCTCGGCCAGCACCAGGCTGAAAACCTCCCCCCGGGTGACGCCCAGGGTCCGGAGGGTGCCCAGGAGCCCCCGGCGCCGCACCACCGAGAAGGTCTGGGCGTTGTAGATGAGGAACATCCCGAAGACCAGGGCCAGGAGGCTCAGCGCGGTGAGGTTCAGGTCGAAGGCCCGGATCATGTCGGTCATGGTGCGGGCCCGGGCGCCGGTCTCCTGGATCTGGACGTCCGGCGGGAGCCCGGCGACGAGACGGTCCACCGCGGCCGCCCCGTCCGGTCCCGGGGGCATCGCCAGGTCGATCCGCGACAGCCGTCCCCACCGGCCCAGGAGCGTCTGGGCGAAGCCCACGTCGGCCACCAGCACGTCCCGGAGCCCCTCCCGGGCCAGCGCGTCCTCCGGCGTGAGGATGCCCACCACCTCCACGCGCCAGCGGCCGGCGTCCACCGTGACGGTGACCGGGTCCCCCACCCCGACTCCCAGTTCCCGCGCCGTTCCTTCCGCCACCACGATGCCGCGCGCGGTGAGCAGGCGGGTGGCGTCGACCCGGGGGCTCCCACCCGCCAGGTACGGCCGGAAGGGCCTCTCCGAGAAGGGATCGATCCCCAGGACCCGGAACGCCCGGCCCGGGAGCCCGTCCACGCCCACCCATCCCTCCACGACCGGAGCCGCCCGGCGTACTCCGGCAGCCACCCGCACGAACGTGAACACGGAGTCGGCGATGCCCGCCGGCCCTCCCACGAGGTGATGCGTGGCCCGGCCCGCCACCGTCTCCGTGGAAACACGGAACGCCTCCCGGGAGCTCTGGATGGCCAGGTCGATGGAGAGGACCACCGCCACGCCCAGTGCCACGCCCAGGACGGACAGGGCGAGCTGAGCGGGGTGCCGGGTCAGATGGCGGGCGCTGGCGAGGCGGAGGAGGCTCACCGCAACCGGCCGTGATCCAACCGCAGCACGCGGTCCGCCCTGGCTGCCAGCGCCCGGCTGTGGGTCACCGCCAGAAGGGTCTTGCCCGCCGTGCGCACCAACCCGTCCAGCAGGTCGAGGACCGTGGCGCCGGTCTCCTCGTCCAGGTTGCCCGTGGGCTCGTCGGCCAGCACGAGGAGTGGATCGTGGACCAGGGCCCGGGCCAGGGCCACGCGCTGCTGCTCCCCCCCGGACAGCCGGTCGGGAAAGCCCGCGGCGCGGTCGGCGAGGCCCACGGCCTCCAGCAGGCCGAAGGCCCGCTCCCGCTCGGACGGTCCCACATCCCCCTTGAGCTCGAGGGGAAGGAGGAGGTTCTCCAGGACGGTCAACGTGGGCAGGAGGTTGTAGAACTGGAAGACGAACCCCACGTGGCGTCGTCGAAACAGCGTGCGCTCCCGTTCGGACAGAGCCGTGACAGCGGTGCCGGCGATGCGGACGCTCCCGGCGTCGGGGGTGTCGATGCCGCTCACCAGGTTCAGGACGGTGGACTTGCCCGAGCCGCTCGGCCCGAGGAGCACGACGAACTCACCCTCGTGGATGTCCGCCGAGGCGCCGTCCAGAACGGTGAGGATCCGGTCTCCCTCCGGGAAGCGCCGCTCCAGCCCTCGGAGCTCGACCAGCGGCGTCGCCACGGACGGATTCTCGCGAGCGGCGGGGCTTACGGAAGCTCGCCGGGCTTCGCGCCGATCTGCTGGGGAAGGGTGACCAGATCCAGGATCCGGAACGTCCGGGGCCCCACGGGCAGCTCCACCATGACCTCGTCGTCCACGCGGGCGCCCATGAGGCCGCGCCCGATCGGCGACTCCAGGGAGATGTGGCCCTTGTCGAAGTCCATGAAGTCACCGGCCACGAGGGTGAAGTCCTTTTCCTCATTCAGGTGGGCGTCCAGAACCCGGACCTTCGAGCCGAAGCCCACGCGGTCGAAGGGCATGGCCTTCAGGTCGATCTTGTTGAGCTCCGCCACCCGGGACTGGAGATGGCCGATGCGCGCCTGGACGAACTGCTGGCGCTCCAGCGCGGCCTTGTGCTCGGCGTTCTCGCGCAGGTCGCCGAGCTCCAGGGCCTTACCGATCCGCTCCGGAAGCTCCCGGTTCAGCTCGTGGATGAGGCGTTCGATCTCGGCCTCGATCTTGTCCCGGATTTCATCGATCATGGGCGATGCGCTCCGTCAGGGCGCCGGCAAGCGCGGGTCGGGATCGTCCAGAACGGCCTGGCTCCGGGTCGCCCGGTCCCGCCGGACGGCCTCCCGGATGTCCGGGTAGCTGGCGCCGAGGATCTGGGCGGCGAGGAGGGCCGAGTTCACGGCGCCGGAGCGGCCGATGGCCAGGGTGCCCACGGGCACGCCCCGGGGCATCTGCACGGTGGACAGCAGGGAATCCAACCCGTTCAGTCCCGAGCTCATGGGTACGCCCAGAACCGGCAGGATGGTGTGGGCGGCCACGACGCCGGCCAGGTGGGCCGCGCCGCCCGCGGCCGCGATGATCACCCCCAGGCCCCGCTCCTCCGCATCGGAGGCGTACTGCATCACGACGCCAGGGGTCCGGTGCGCGGACATGACCCGGACCTCGTGGGGGATGCCCAGGGACTCCAGCGTATCTACCGCGTTCTTCATCACGTCCCAATCGGAGCGGGATCCCATGATGACGCCGACGAGAGGTTCGGACATGCTCGGGCGGGGGTTGGATGAGCGGACCGTGCAAGCGAAGAATCGATGGTCGCCCGGGCGCATCCCCGGGTCAAGGGTGACGTAACGGCCGGGATGGTGCCGTTCGGCCCGCGCGGGGCCCGGAGGACGCCGGAACGAAGCGGACCCGCCGGCGTACCCTGC
>Ga0214471_10004493_pt1 | contig 10767 bp, 12 predicted proteins | sample RVTome_5_FD_207665 | JGI IMG/M metagenome (GOLD analysis project Ga0214471, IMG submission 207665) | Soil microbial communities from uranium-contaminated site in the Upper Colorado River Basin, Wyoming, United States - RVT142D155 | ecosystem: Environmental > Terrestrial > Soil > Contaminated >... | reverse complement strand
GCGACGACGATGTGGCCTCCAAGGACGAAGGGATCGACCGCACCGCCCTGATAGATCCGAGGGTTGCCGGTCACGGGCGACACCGGACCGGTCTCGGGAAGCAGCGGAATCGTCTGGTCGGTAACGGGGCCGGCGAGGAACTCGCCCTCGACCGTGACCGATCCCGATACGGAGTCGTTGGGCTCCGGCGTGTCGATGCGCAGGCGGCGGGGTTCGGCCAGGTTCAGTTCGGCCGGCGCGGCGTCGAGGTTCGCGTACGCCGTGCGGAGCGCCTCGTCGATCGAAACCGACGTGCTCCGAAGCGCGACGGCGACGGCTTCGGCCGCGTCCACCACGCCGGTACCGATCGCGAATCCGTCGGCATCGACGGTGCGACCCGGGGGCATCGTCGCGGTTTCGCGCAGGATGCGGCGAACCTCGGCCGGGGTCAGCGCCGGGTTGGCCTCCAACACGAGCGCGACGACGCCGGTGATGAACGGCGACGCCATCGACGTGCCGGTGATCGACGCGTACGGCCCGACCACGACGCCGCTCTCTTCGACGGTGACGGGCGTGGCGGCGGGCAGCGACGCGACAACCGGTTCGTCATAGCCTTCGAGTCCGGCGATCAGCGCGTCCTGGGCCGTCCCGAAGTACGTGACCGGCCCCGCGGTCGCGGCGGTCGAGATGATCTCGGTTCCCGGCGCAGCAAGATCGGGCCAGGTGTGCGGCAGGCTCTTCCTGCCGCGCGATGAGCTGGAGTCGAGCCACCCGGTGCCGTCGTAGTAGTTCGCGACCGAGATGATGCCGTCGCTGGGGATGTTCGCCCAGACGCTCGTTTGGATCGTCGCGCCGTCGCCCCCATCGTTTCCGGCGGAGAACACGACCACGAGGCCGTCGTCGACGAGCCGGAGCGCGGCTTGCGTGACGGCGCGATCCAGGTTGTAGTCGCCGGCGCCGCCCCACGAGTTGTTGACGACGCGGATGTTCAATTCGGGATCGTCGTGGTGCAGATGGATGTAGTCGAAGGCGGCGAGGCCGGTGGTGACCACCAGCGTCTCGCCGGCGCCGAAGCCGATCAGGTTCGCGCCCGGCGCCGCGCCCCGGTACTTGCCCTCGCTCGACGCGCCGTTTCCGGCGGCGATGCCGGCCACATGCGTTCCGTGTCCGCTGGTCGTGTCCGAGTCCGGCACATCGATCGCAAGCGTGTTCGCTTCGACGAAGTCGCCGAAGCCGAGATTTTCGATCAGCTCGGCGCTGTCGCGTCCGACGATCTTGTAGTTGGCAACCGTTTTGGCCTCGCGGCCGGCGACGGCGAGCGGCTCCCACAACAGGTCCGCGTGCGTGGCGTCGACGCCCGAGTCCACGATCGCGACCCCGACCCCGCGGCCGGTGATCCCGCCGGTGTGCACACCCGACGCATTTGCGTAGGTCGCGTCCCACACCGGCTTCGCGCGGCCGGCTTGCGTCGCGCGGTCGAGGGTGTAGGGGATCACGGCGTCGTGCTCGATGTGGGCGACCCGAGGGTTGGCGGCGATCGCACGGATCGCCGTCGCGGAACCGACGGCCGACACAGCCGGGATCACCTGGTAGCGCACGAACGGCGCCGCAAAGCCGGCGGCCCGCATCGCGGCTGCGTCGGCCGCACCCGGCTCGCTGCGAAAGCGGATCACGACCGCGATCGCATCGGGGGTCGCCCGCATGGGCGCGGTCAGGTTCTCGTCGATCGCCGCGCGGGTCGGCGCCGTGGCCGCGGCGGACCGCGGCGATGCGGCGGCGGGCAGGCCGGCAAGAAGCGCGAGCGCAGCGACGGCCGCGAGCACCCGTATCCGGGCAGGCCGGAACGTCTCAATCATCATCCGATTTTTCTCCCTCTTCCGAAGCGAGCGGATCCCTGGGATCCGTCGGATGGATAATTCCCCGTCAAGCGGCCTAAACCCTCCCTCGGCCGGCCCTGCTGTGCCCTCCCGGGGGGTTTTTGTTGGGTCAGTCGGAGACGAAAAGGTCGCGCAGATCGACACGGCTGGTCATGAAGTCGGCCGACACCCGGGTCGAGCCGATCCGAAGGGCCTTGGCGCCCTCGTCGACCGTGGACTGCAGGAGCAGATGCCCGTCGCGGTACTCCAGGATGCCCAGGCCGGCGCAGTGGCCGGTCCCGTCCTCGAGGCCGACCAGCATTCCGTCCAAAAGCGCCGGATCCACGTCCGGAGGAATGTTTGGGATGAAGATGCCCATCTTGACCTTCCAGCGATGCACGTCCGGCTCGAAGGCCGCTCGCAGGCGCTCCTGGCGGTGAGTGATACGCTCGTCGGCGTTGTTCGGCCGGACCTCGGCCGGAACCGGAAGCGTCTCGACGGTCAAGGAAAAGGCGCGGCGGATCGCGCCGAGGATGGGCTCGAGCTCTTCCCCTCGCTGGAAGCCGACGACGATGTCGGGCCGGAGCACCTCGATCTTGTGGTATTTCAGGATCTGGCCGAGCGTCCCGCCGATCAAGCCGGTGGTGTCCACCAGGATGATGTCGGCGCCGTGCGCACGTGCCTGTTCGGCCATCTTCGACGCGCCGACGACGATCGGCAGCAGGTGACCCTGCGGCGTGACCGAGCCGACGAAATACATCGCATCGGGATGGGCGAGAGCCTCGGGCTTGAGATCGTCCTCGTGTTCGAGATACTTCATCCCGATGGTCGCCGGAGGGCCGATCGTGGTCTGGCCGACATCGGTGTCCAGGTAGGCGACCTTCCGCCCCACGCGGACCGCGACTTCGGCGACCATCTTGCAGAAGGTGGTCTTGCCCGAATCTGTGCCGCCGAGCGCGACGGCCATGCCGCCGCCGCCCACGATGCGAGCGATGACGCTCTCGTATGCGTCCAGGACGTTCCCCCCGCCGGATTATCGATCGGAATGCGAAAGAAGCCTTCGGCTCAGCGAAAGGAAGGCAGGCATCAGCGCAGGCCGGATGCCGTGTCGCGTGTCCCGGCGGTCAGACGGCTCGGACGTAGCTCGAATCGAGATACTTGTCGACGTCCTCTTCCCGGACACGGAACGATTTCCCGACGCGGACGGCGGGAAGCTTGCCGCTCCGGATCAGCCGGTACACGGTCATCTTCGAAACACGCATGCGCTCAGCGACCTCCAATGCAGTCAGGAAACGGGGGCCGCTGGACGAGATTGGACTCGCCAACCGTTCTCCTTCCGCTGAGTCGACCCATTATAGACCGGCGAGGATCGGGGAAGGAACCGGCTTTGGCGCTATTGTCCGCGATCGTGTGGTCGCGGCGCCAATGCGCCCGGCGGTTCCCGGCCCCGCATACCGCGTGTCCGGCCGTTTTCCCCTTTATCGGCATGGTCCGGGCCCAGCCGTAGCGGAGTCGGGACCGGCGATCAGGCGCCGGCGGCGGCGGCCAGATAGGCCGTCATCGCGGCGTAGCGCTCCGGCTCGCGGTTGTCGTCGAGCGGGACGACGACCTCGGTCAGGCCGCGTCGCTTGGCGACCGACAGGGCGGGGTCGTTGACGTCGGCGAAGGCGAGCGTCTCGATGCCGGCGACGATCGCCGCGCCGGCCAGCCCGTGATCGGAGATGACCAGATCGGGCGGGTCGATGCCTTCCAGAATCATCTCCATCGGCCACGAGTCGTGGGTGTGATACAGGTGCGCGCCGTCTGAAAGCGCAGCGACGCCGTCCAGGTAGCGGATGCGGTTGCCGCGGCGGCGGGCCATCTCCCAGGCGGACGAGACCTGCCCATGGAAGGTCTCGCGCAGCCGTTCGTTCGATCGGGGTGTCACCAGCTTGCACCCGTTTGCGACGAGCGTGCGGGCGATCTCCATGTACACCGGCATCAGGCCGGTCGGATGGCCGGTGGCGAGCAAGATTCGTTCACCGCCGCCGCGCGCGGCTCGCAGCCGCTCGCCCACAGCGGCAAGCTGGTCGAGCGTCAGGTCCACATCGATCACGCCAGGCCCGGTCCGGACCGTCAGATCGTTCGAACAGCCGCACACGGCCGCAACGTCGTCGATGACCTGCTGCGCGGTCAGATCCCCGAAGTCGAAGCCCAAGAACTTGTCGCGGTCGCCCGCAGCGAGCTTCTCGGCGTTGCCCACGACCGACTCGCGAGGCGTGAGCGTGTCGCCGGCGATCTGCTCGGCCAGCAGATGCTCGCGCAATGCGCTGCGTTCCGATGGGGTCACGGACGGAAGTCTACCCGCCTTTTTCCCGGCCCGAACCAGGCCTTCGCTGGCATGATGGGCGATCGTGCGAGACCGGGACTCGATCGTCGGCGGCGGGCTGGTCGCGCTCGCATCGTTGCAGTTCGGGATCGTCGTCGTGGTGGGAACGCAACTGTTGCGCGGCGGGCTGAGCGTGCCGGCCATGCTCGCGATCCGCTTCGCGATCGCGGCGAGCATCTTGGCGGCGGTCGCTCGGGCGCGCCGCGAGCCGTTGATTCCGGCGCCGGGCGAACGGTTCTGGCTCGCGTTGCTGGGTCTTGCCGGCTACTCGATCGAGGCGACGCTGTTCTTCGCCGGCATCCGGTTCGGAACTGCGACCGCGGTCACATTGCTGTTCTTCACGTATCCGGTTCTGGTTACGCTCGCATCGATGGCGCTCGGCAAGGGCGCGCCCGGACGACTCGTCGCCGGCGCGCTGACCGCAGCCGTAGCCGGCGCCGCGATCGTCGTCGCCGGCGGCGGCTCAGTCGCGATCCGGCCGGCCGGCATCGCGTTCGCGCTGGGTTCGGCCGTGATGTTCGCGGCGTATCTGATCGGCGTCGATCACGCGATGCGCGACACGCGACCGCTGACCGCGTCGGCGTGGGTGGCCGCGTGGGCCTCGATCGGCCTGTTCGCCTCGCTCACGTTCATGCCGGGCCGCCACTGGCCCGATGCCAACGTCGAGTGGGTGCGCGTGCTGATCATGGGTGCGGGCACCGGAGGCGCGTTCGTGTGCCTGATGGCCGGCCTGCGGATGCTCGGCCCGGTGCGCACCTCGATCGTCGCCGCGCTCGAACCACTGTCATCGGCCGTGCTGGCCACGATCGTGCTCAACGAGCCGCTGCGCATCTACACGGCGATCGGCGGAGCGCTGATCCTCGCCGGAGCCACCGCCGCGAGCCTCGCCCGCCCCGCACCCGTCTCGGAGGCGGAGATTCCTTAGGCGCTTGCGTCTTCGGTTGTTCGGTTCGGGAAGAACGCATGCGCGTCTTCGGCAAGGAGATGCGTTGTGCCGGTGATCTGAAACACCCGTTGGACGATAGCGGGGGCCCGAGCGATGCCGAAGGTACGCCGGCTTCCTCTCGCTCGTTCCGCCGCACCGAGGAAGGCACGGAGGCCACTGACATCCATAAACGTGACCGCCTCGAGATCGACGACGATCGCGGTATTGCCGTTGCTCTCGGCCGCTCGAAGCCAACCCTCGAGGGCCGGCGCGGTCGCGATATCGATCTCGCCGCTCAGACCTAAGTACGCGACGTGGCCGCGCTGCTCGCTGACGGCGCTCAGAAGTTCATGTTTCATCCCCACACTCTCCCCTCCTCTTGTGCGCGCTTGTTGATTGGCAATGCGGCCGACGTGAGCCACGCCTCCGCCCAGACCGTGAACATCAGGACGGCCGTGATCGCCAAAAACAGGCCGGTTATCTGCAGTGCGGGGACCATGGGCTTGTCGCTCCCTTCAAATTCCGCCTCTGAGGCGAGCCTGCCGAGCCCAATGGGGGTCGGCTCGGCATCGGCTCGCCTGGATGGATCGTGCAGGACGCTCAGCTCGCGACGTGATCGCGGGTCTCACGGATCACGCGGCCTTGCTCATGGCCGTCCTGAGTGACGATCTCCTCGCGACGGCTGCTCGACTGGTCGCGACGGCCGAACGGGGCGAAGCTGCTCCAGAACAGCATTGACAGCACGAGTCCGATGCCGCCCACGATCATCAGGATCACGCCGCCAACGTGAATGTTGAAGCCCTGCTGGTTCTGCGGACCCGTGACCGCGTAACGCAAGATCGCGCCGACGGTTCCGACGAGGATGCTAACGAAGATACCCATGTCTCATTTCTCCTTCTCGTCTTGTCAGTTCACATTGTGTCCGTCGCGCGTCACCGCACCGTCACGGCTCGATCCGCTGCGTTTTGGTTCCGTTGCCGGGCCCGGCATGTCCGTTCCCGTCGGGCGAACCCGGCGCGACGAAGTCCTCCACCCACTGTTGAACCGCGGCGCAGATTGCATCGGCCGACGCCACCGCGGAGACCGACTGATCGCCGGCCGTCGAGTCCAGGGTTTGGGTGATCCGAGCGCGCAGCCCCTGCTCATGGTTCGCCTCGATCCACAGGCGCACGATCAGTACGCCGGTGCGGTCGGGCGATGTGGGCATCATGCAGCGCATGGTGCGCGGGCTCCGTCACGCAGGCGTTACCGATGCAACCCTTCGGCCAGAGCCTGCATCTCGGCGGACGGCTCCAGATCAAGCTCGTCGCGCAACAAGGTGCGGAACGAGTCCCCTTGCTCGAGGGCCGCCGCCGCGTTTCCCTCGGCGATATGGGCGGCAATCAGGGTCCGTCGGGAGCTCTCACGCAGCGGTTCCCCGGAGACCGCCAGCAAGCCGGCTTGCACCGCGTGCCCGAACCGGCCCATCTCGCTCAACCTCCGGCACAGGGCCTCCAGGGCGCGCAGGCGAAGCTGAGCATGGTGCTCGCGTTTAGCGAGCACCCAGTCCTCGGACCAATCGGGCAGCAGATCCTCCGATAGCAACGCTTCATCCAGGTCGCTTTCGGTCGGTTCGCGCGCGGGATCGAGGATCCGATGCGCGAGCGCTTGGCTCGCACGCACGTCCACGGCAACGGTTGGGGAGAGTCGAAGATGCCCGTCCACGACCTCCACCAGAGGATGCGTTGGGCGGCCGAGCCTCCACAGCGCGGAGCGAAGGCTACCCGCGGCGCGACGGTCGGTCGTCTCGCCCCACAGCGACCCCGCGACATGCTGGCGAAGGAGCGAGCCGTCGTGCAACGCGAGGAACGCGACCAGCCGCTGTGCGCTCATCGGCAAACGCACCACCTGGGTGTCGATACGCAGGCTGAATGAGCCGAGCAGCCGGAGCTGAATGACGCCGAGAGGCAAGGACCTGGATGGGGACCCGATCATCGGCGGGCCACCCGCATATCTGACCGGGTGGTTGCTGCGGCCGAGCTCGGAGAAGCGCTCGTTGAGGGCGTGGGCGAGCACATCGCGCTCGTGAGCAGACGGGACCACACCGCGTCGCAGGTAGGATCGCAGTTCCTCGGGGGTGCTCATCCCGCCAAGCTCGAAATAGCGGAGCCACAAGTCTGGATCCGACAGGTCGGCGTCGCGGCGGGTCGTTTCGGAGATGTTCTTTGCGTAGCCGATCATGGCCGACCGATCCCAACTGGTGGGGAGGAGATAAACGGCCCCGGAGAAACAAACAATGCCTTCACCTCGAAGATTCGATTGGGGCTTGGCGCCCCGTGAAACCCTCGCGGTAGAAGGCAAGAGTCATTCTAGTCGTTCCGGGAAGCCATAACAAGGCCCGTGTCATGCACCCGGTTCGGGTTGACGAGCCATCACTTTCTCAGGGTAGATTTCCGGTGACGATGCCGTCGGATGACCGATCGTCACCGAGCGTGTTACAACCCTGAGGGGGAGGTTGAGTCCGTTGACGAGCAACGAGCTTGATCCGGGGCGAAGCGACCTTGCGGCGAGCTTCGCGGAGATCTCTCGAGCGCTGTATTCGGCGCACACGGTCCAGGAAACGCTGCATCGCATCGTAACGTTCTCGGTGGACACGATCGACGGCTGCTCCGGCGCAGGAATCTCCTTCGTCCAGGGCGACCAGATCGTCACACCGGTGTGGACCGAACCCAAAGTGCTCGAGGTCGACCTGATGCAATACACGACCGGGCAAGGGCCGTGCCTGGACGCCATCGCGCGGGGAGAGAGCTTCTACGCCGAGGATCTCCTGACCGATCCCCGCTGGCCGGACTTCGGTCCGAGAGCCGCCCAAGCCGGAATGCGCAGCCTGTTGTCGTTCTGCCTGTTCGGTGAAGCGCCGATGGGAGCGCTCAACCTCTACGCGCGGCTCCCCAGCGCGTTCGGCGCAACCGACCGGGCCACGGGTGTGATCTTCGCCACGCATGCCGGCGTCGCGCTTGCGGCAGCCCAGGACGTTGAAGACGCGGCGCAAGCCCTCGCCGTTGAGATCGAACGGCTCGACAACCTCCACGGGGCGCTCGCCTCCCGCCAAGTCATTGGGCGCGCGGAAGGCATCCTCATGCAACGCGAGCGCGTCACCGCCGATCAAGCGTTCGACTTGCTGCGCCGCGCGTCCCAACACCTCAACATCAAGTTGCGCGAGGTCGCTCAACACGTCGTCGACACGGGCGACCTGCCTCACTCGTCCGGCGAGGACGCCTAGGCTCGCAAGGAGTTCTCTAGAGCCGCCACTCGCCGGTGTCGGGGGCGGTGCGCGCGTCGAGCGTGAAGCGGATCGCTTTCGGGGCCGCACCGAGCGGGACGGAGAACGCGACGAAGCCTCGGTCGAAGTCGCCTTCGCGGATGACGATCTGCCCCCCGAAGCCGGGTGGGACGGGATCGTTGCGCCAGCCCGCGTAGACGCGGCCGTCACCGTCGATGAGACGGGCGGCGTCGGCAGGGGTCTCGGAGTAGGCGGGCCCCTCAGGGTTGCTGATCTCGATCCGGATCGCCACCCAACGCGTGCCCGACGGCGGGCCGACGCGACCGCGAGCCGGATCGGCCATCTCGAGCGCGTTGACGTCCGCCGTCGCACCGCCGCCGCGCGCAAGCGTAAGGCGCGACCCCAGCGTCGTCGTCTGCGTTGCCGGCGGCGCAGTCACGCCGGGAGCCGCCGACGGCGACGCCGGCAGGAACGCGGGCGGCGTTGATCCTGTCGCAACGACGGACGGCACGAGCGATCCCGGCAGACCAGCGCCGGGATCGCCGGCATTGCCACACGCAGCCAGAACGAGCAACACAACAAGAATCCAGGGCCGGTTCACATGAAGAAGCGTACCCTCCGCGGCCCCGACGCAGCATCAGCACGCGGCGTTTCGGCGCAGGTCGTCGCACGCAAGCGATCCGCCGTCGAGCCAATAGTTGCTCGGCGAGTAGACCGACAGATGTGTCCATACGCGCTCGCCGGCGATCCGGTGTGGCACGTTGCCGGCGGCCACGTCCCACGCGCCCGCCCCGATCGCGCCGTCGTCGGCGCTGGTGTCGAAGATCTGAAGCGTCAGCCGCCGGGTCGCGTCGGCGTTCTGCGCGGCATCGACGGGACCCTTCAGATACCGATCGAACCAGGCCAGCGTGTAGTGCATCGCGACGCGTTCCCCCTTGCGGGAGGCGGGAAGGATGTAGGGAACAAAGGTCCATTCCAGGTGCGTCGATCCGAGCAGCGCAACCTGCATCGCGTCCACGCCGGCGTCTCGCCACGCGAGAAACGCGCCGTCCTTGTGGGCCGGGGGTGCAAATGTCGGCGCGACGTTGAAGAAGTAGTCGGCGTTCTGCCCCATCGCAGGAACGCGCGGCACGACGCCGGACGCGGCCGACAGATTGTCCCATGCGACGATCGCATCGACGCGCATGTCGTGTCCCTGCACCAGCGAGATCGCGCTCGCGCCCAGCGAATGCCCGGCCAGACCCACGCGCGAGACATCGATGATCGAAGCCAGCGGATTCGCCTTCAGCGTCGCGGTGCCCGGTCGCCACCAGCGATACGGATCATCGTCGCTCGAGAACAGGAAATCCAGCGCGTCGACCGTCCCTTTGACGAAGTTCGACGGCTGCTGGAAGGGCACGCCGGGACAGGACGGATTCTGCTCGGGATTCTCCCACGGGGCCCCAGGCGGAATCGGCTCGCTCGAGGTGGGCGCGCACCAGGTGTTCCCGGCGGAGTCATGGCCGAAGGTTTCCGACTCGCCTTGGCCTTGCACGTCGAAGGTCAGCACCACGTAACCGGCTTCGGCCAGACCCTGGGCGGCCCACAGATACAGGTTCTGGTAGCCCTGGATGCTTCCGGTCGTGATGACCACGGCCGGATAGGGCGCGTTCATCGGCTCGCCGGTGACGGGATCTGGCGCGCCCGGATTCGGCGCCCACAGGCTTGCTCGAAGACGCGCCCCATAGCGGTTCAGGAACGCGAACTCGTATCGCACGCCGCGGCCTTGTTCCTCCCACGTGGTGCGATACGGGTCGGCGGTCGTGCCGCCCGGAACGAGTTGCGCGGCCGTGACGATCGGCCGGCCGGGATGCTCGCCCTGGCGCCGCACGTTGGTAAAGAACGTCTCGGGGGTCTGGGTCCAGAAGGTGGCGGCGAATGCGGGATTGGCGTACTCGTCATCCAGGCGCTCGGTCGCGTGCCGCTGGTTTTCGGCGTCGCGGATCATCCAGTCGAGCGTGTTCGGCGCCGGATCGGGTGGCGGCGTCTCGCCGGGGTCGGCGGCGCGCCCACCGGACGCGGTTAGCATCGATGCAAGGACGGCGACGAGTGCGACGATGCGGCCCATGAGCGTTCCCTCCCGGTAGCGGCTTGTCTGCCGATTCTCCGCGGCGGCGCGCGACTCCTGCCTACGCGAGGCCGTGGAAGCCGAAGACGGCGCGCTTGGTCGCTGCGGTCGCAGCGCGCGTGCCGTCGCGGGCCTCTTCCATGCGACCGGGCGAGGCGACCACCTGCGGATCGTCGATCATCGCGGGCAACCCCTGGGCCCCGAGCGACCGGGCGACGTCGATCCATTGCGCCGGAATCGCAGGATCGAGTTCCACGCCGGCGAGTTCGG
>Ga0214471_10004491_pt1 | contig 10770 bp, 9 predicted proteins | sample RVTome_5_FD_207665 | JGI IMG/M metagenome (GOLD analysis project Ga0214471, IMG submission 207665) | Soil microbial communities from uranium-contaminated site in the Upper Colorado River Basin, Wyoming, United States - RVT142D155 | ecosystem: Environmental > Terrestrial > Soil > Contaminated >... | reverse complement strand
CGACACAGTCGCTGGTGAGGACGCCGGCCGACACCGCGCTGTAGGCGACGTTGATGACGTCGTCGTTCAGACCACGGCCGTTCAGCGCGGCGAAGTTGGCCATGGTGTCGGTGTCGTAGTTGAGAACGTCAGGGGTCAACAGGTCGGCAATATCCGCCCCGTAGGCCGCCGCGGGCGGCACCGGTGCGCCGAGCTCCCCAGCGGCGCCGACGATGGCCGAGACCAGGAACGAGATGTTCCCGCCAACCAGCGCCGCATCCCCGGACGGGTTGGCGCGGTTGTAGGCCTCCTTGGTCGGATCGCTGTGGTTGAAGACGGTGTTGATCGTCGGCAGGCCCATGCGCTCGACTTGCGTCAGAACGCCGCCTTCGACGATCGCCGTCTCGCCCCACACGTTGATGACTCCGCTGGAGTTGTTGCCGTCAAGCGCCGAGTCCGGGACTTCCAGAACAATGGCCGTGGCGTCAAAGCCAGCGAAGAAGTTCGACGCCGGGTCGCTGGTGCAGATGTTGCTCAGCGCACCCGCCAGCTCGGCGCCGGTCAGCCCACCCCCGACCGCAGCCAGTGCGGCGGCCTTGAAGGCGGAGAACCCGACCAGGTCGAAGTAGAACGGGTCGTCGGCGAGTCCGGCCCACGCCATCCCGCCGCCCGCAACGCTGAGCGTCTGCCCAGTGCTGCCCTTGGCGACGAGCGCTCCGCCGCCGCCAGCGACGGGGTTGGCGGCACCATCGGCGCGCTGGACGTGGATCTGCTGCGATCCATTACCCCGGACGTCGCCGAACTTGATGCGGTAGGCCACGTCTTCGATGGCGTCGCCGGTGTTGTCGATCTTGAACTCATATAGGGCGCCGGGCCGGAACGTCGTGCCCGACAGGAACCCGGCATGCACGTTGGTCGTCATGACCAGCACGGTGTTGGCCGCATTCGCACCCTGGAAGACGTAAACGTCGTTGATGTCGATGCGGTGGTCGCTCTTGACCGTCGGCGCATCGAGGTGGTCCGCGGCGCCAACGCGCAGGGCCGCCGATCCAACCACCATGGCCAGACCGAGCAGCGCCAGAACGAACAACGTGACGCCACGGTTGAGAATCGCGGTACGCATGAGTGGAAATCCCTTTCGGTGCGTGCCGATCGTTGACCTGGGTACCGGGCGCGGCACGCCGCACGGAACCGCGATGGCAGGTGGCGACTGACTGATAGGCGGTCCCTCCAGGGCGCCGGGAATGGCTGCGGCCGCGACGGGCGGCGATCTGGAGGGAATACGGGGCCCGTGCCCCGTTGCATCATTGGGTCAGCGCACGACCGGCTAGCGTTCGCCCTTCGTTGGCTCCCCGATCTCCCTCGCCGCCCGCGCAAGGTCGGAGAGGCTGCCCAGGCCCATCGCGAGCATCGCAGCCGCACCCGCGAGCGCCACCGGTAGGAGCGTGGTGGCGTGGACCACGATCGCGAGGCTGAGCGCGGCAGGTGCCGCCAGGCCTACGGCACGTGCGGCAGCAGATGCGGCGAGCTCGAACGTGCCGATGGAGCCGGGGGCAGATGGAATGGACGTCCCGAGAGCCCCGACCCCGATGATGAGCAGCGCAGCGGCGGGGCTTATGTCGAAACCGAGGCTCCGGGCCGCGAGCCAGCAGACCGTGGTATCGACGAGCCAGATCACGACGGTGAGGCCAGCTGCTTCCGCAATCGGGAGCCGCTGGGACCGCCCGCCGAATCCCTGGGCGACCTGGTCCAGCCTCGTGAGGATCATCGTGGCGGCCGCGAAACGGCCGTGGTCGGCCATTCGGTGGAGGAAGCGCAGCACCGGCGCAAGGCCCCCCAGTGTCAGCACACCGATGATGAGGAATCCGCCAGCTGCTGCGACCCCGGTGAGCTGCACGACCCACGGCGGCGCGCCGAGGGCCAATGACGCGAGGAACGCCATCACGGCCAGAACCGCGACATCCAGGATTCGCTCGAGGAGCACGGTCCCCAGGACCTCGAATGCATTCAGGCTCTCGCGGCGTGCTACGAGGTACGCGCGGATCGGCTCGCCGAGACGAGCGGGAAGCACCGCGTTCGCGAGATACCCGATCAAGACGATCGGCGTGATGCGGCGCACCGGCACTGCTCGATTGGCGGCCGGGACCAGAAGACGTTGCCAGCGCATCGCCCGCAGGGCGATTCCGGCGGCAACCAACACAAGGCCAGGCGCGAGGACCAGTAACCGGGTATCAGCTAGCGCCTCCGCCGTCTGGCCGAGGTCCACCGACCGCAGGACGATCACGATCGCCACGGCGCTGATCAATGGCCCCAGCAGACCGACGGCGAGGCGTCGCCCGCGAGGACGAGATGGACTGGCTATGAGTTACCGCCCATTCCCGAGAGCATACGGACCGGTCCCACTGATCATCTGCAAGTCGGCGCCGATTACCATGCGCCGGTGAACGATTCGGCGCTGATCCGCCTACGTGAGCCGCTGGCCGATCTGGCCGCCGTGCCCACGGTCGGGGCACCCGCATGATCTACGTCATCGTCCCCGCCTACAACGAGGAACGGACGATCCGGCCAACGCTCATCGCCCTGGAGGTCGCCATGCGCGGGCGACCCGATCCCTACCTAGCAGTCGTGGTTGATGACGGCAGTACCGACCAGACGATTGCGCAGACCGAGGCGGCGGTCGTCGAGACGGGCGGCGCACTGCCCTTGCACGTCCTCCGTCACGACACCAACCTGGGACTGGGTGCCGGCGTCCGCACGGGCATCTACTGGGTCCTCGAACGGGCGGATTCCGATGACGTGATCGTGATGCTCGATGGCGACAACACCCATCCGCCGCGGCTCATCCCGAGCATGCTGGAACGGTTGGCGCAGGGCTACGACCTCGTGGTGGCATCCCGCTACCGGCCCGGATCACAGGTGCGCGGCGTACCGGCCTACCGACGGGCGCTGTCCGACGTCGGACGAATCGTCTTTCAGATCATGTTCCCAATTAGAGGCGTGCGCGACTATTCCTGCTGCTTCCGGGCCTACCGGATCCCCCCGCTTCAGCGGGCACGCCTGGTCTACGGCGAGGAGCTGTGTACCGCCCGCGGTTTCGAGGCCGTGATGGACCTGTTGCTCCGACTCCGTCAGGTAGGCATCCGCGCCACCGAGGTGCCGCTGCAGCTTGACTACAGCGAACGGGTAGGGCAGAGCAAGATGCGTGTGGCCCGCACCATCCGCAACACGTTGGCGCTGCTCGCCCGTCGCTTCGTTGAGCGCTTCACGACGTACTCCGAAAGGCGGGTGCGGAGCCGGCTCGCCGGTATCGAATCTCGCGACCTGACGGTGGGCCCATGAGGGTGGCCATCGTGGTGGGGACCCGGCCCGAGATCATCAAGATGGCGCCGGTCATCCGGGCCTGCCTCGCGCGCGACGTGCCATGCGTGGTGCTCCACACCGGCCAGCATTACTCGTTCGAAATGGACGGGGTCTTCTTCGAGCAGCTCGAACTGCCGCGACCGACGCACAACCTCGGCGTGGGCTCCGGCTCGCACGTACTCCAGATCAGCTCCATCATCAGCGCCATCGAGAGCGTGCTCGTCGGCGAGCAGCCGGACGAGGTGCTGGTCGAGGGGGATACGAACTCCGTCCTGGCTGCCGGGCTGGCTGCCAACAAGCTGGGGCTTCGGGTCGGTCACGTCGAAGCCGGATTGCGCTCCTACGACCGATCGATGCCCGAGGAGATCAACCGCATCCTCGTCGACCATCTGGCCGAGGACCTCTTCGCCCCTACGAAGCATGCCCGCGACATCCTGCTGGGGGAGGGCATCGAACCCGAGCGAGTGCATGTCACCGGAAACACCGCGGTCGACGAGGTGCTTTATCAGCTTGGCCGTGTCGACCCCGAGCCGGTGCTGGCGATGTTCGGCGTCCATCCGTCGCAGTACGCAGTCGCGACCGTGCATCGGGCTGAGAACGTGACCGACCCCGGACGGCTGCGCGGGATCTTCGAGGGCCTCGAACGGGTCGCCTCGGCGCTGGACATCCCCGTGCTGGTCGCCCTGCACCCGCGGACCACGCAGCGCCTGTCCGAGCTGGGCATTGCCGTCGCCCCGATGGTTCGCCGGCTCCCGCCGTTGGGCTACCACGAGTTCCTGGCCCTGCAATCGCGCGCAGGGCTCGTGATGACCGACTCCGGCGGGCTTCAGGAGGAGGCGTGCACGCTCCGCGTCCCGTGCGTCACCCTCCGCGACAACACCGAGCGTCCCGAGTCGGTTGAGGTCGGAGCCAACCGGCTGGTCGGCGCGGATCCGGACCGGATTCTCGAAGGCGCAACGGCGATGCATCGGGCACCGCGGACGTGGATCAACCCGTTCGGCGACGGGCACAGCGGGGAACGGATCGTCGACCTGATCCTGACTCGCGGTGGCGCCGTGGGCCGCCCGAAGCTCACTCCCCTGCGGTCGAGGGCGAATCCACGCAACCCCGCAGGTGGAGTTCGCAGGATCCAACGGCGCTGAGACTGTTGACCCCAAGGGCCTAGATCCAGCACCAACCGTCGGGCGGCAGCCCCGAGCTCGTGATCGCATCGGGCACGGTCATGGTGGGTGCCCCGGGGCGGTCACAGTCGGTGAACAGCATGCGCCGCCGCCAGTCGTCGGGAGACAGCGGGGCACCTACCAGCAGCGGCCAATAGACCAGGAACGCCACCACGACCACAACGCCCGCCACCCCGGCCAGCACCCGCCCCGGCAAGCTGCCCCATGCGCGCGCGGTGAGCAGGCCCAGCCCCAGGTACAGGAACGGGAGGGTGGGCAGGATGTACCACAGGAGCCCGTTCCAGGTTGCGCCGACGACCAGCCACGGTACGTAGGTCGCCGCAACCCCCACCACCACGACCGCCTCCGGTGCAAATACCCGAGACCCTCGCCGCAGCCAGGCCACGGTCAACCCTATGGCCGCCACAACTGCCGGCCACCAGGCCGCGGGGTTGCCCAGCGCCATGACCTCGCGGTAGACCCCGTCGGCTTCGAACCAATACGCGACCGGGCGTTTCAGGAGCAGCCATGACCAGGCGGGTGACTCGTACGGATGGTGCCCCTCCAGCCCGACATAGAAGCGGGCCAGAGCCAGCTGATGGCGCGCTACAGCGTGCCAGAACGTTCCCTCCTGCCACGGGAGACCGATGAGCGTCCCGGGCTGGACTCCGAGGTAGCTGGCCGTGTACACCGCCACGGGCACCAGCCCCAGCAGGATCGCCGTCCGCAAACCCTCCTCGCGAAACGCCACCCGCGTCGCGACGCCCAGGCTCCGGCCATCTCGCCGCGCCGCGATTTCACTGGCCACCACAAACCCCACCACCACGAGGGCGGCAAACGCGCCACTCCACTTGACCGCCACGGCGGCGCCCAGCGCCAAACCAGCGGCCAGGCGCCACGGCCGCCCGAGCGCCAATCGGGCCAGACCAGAGGAGGGCTTGTCACGGTGCCGATCTCGGTCCAGCACCACGAACAGCATCGCCGCCACGATGAACAGCGCCAGGAAGACGTCGAGCATGGCGACCCGCGAATGCACCAGCTGGAGGAAGTCCAGCGCCAGCAGCCCCGCCGCCGCCGCCGCCCCGATGGCCGCGGCCGTTCCCCCCACCGGAGTCAGCAGCCGGCGGGCGAGGACGTACAGCACAGCCACGCTCACGATCCCGGCCAGGGCCGCCGCAATGCGCCAACCGACCTCGGTGTAACCGAAAACCACAATCCCACTGGCGATGAGCCACTGGCCCAGCGGGGGATGGGCGTTACTGAGTGGCTCGGCGAGCCCGCATACGCCAGGCCCGGCCACTAGCAGGCATGCGTTCTGGGCGTAGAAGATCTCGTCGAACACGAAGCCCGGCGGATGGTCCAGGCCGGGCAGCCGCAGGGCGGCGGCGGCGGCGGCGAGCGTCCCGAGCAGGAGGGTATCGAGTCGGGACCAGCCCACCGCCAGAGGATACGGCAGGGTGGGGCAGACCGGCCTGCTAGACTCGGCGTCCGGTGAACTACGAGCTGTTCATGGCCGAGGCGATCGCCGAAGCGCGCCGGGGAGCTGAAGAGGGCGAGAGCCCCAGCGGTGCGGTGGCCGTCCTTGACGACGCCATGATCGGCCGGGAGCACGACCGCCGCCAGCAGACCCACGATCCCACTGCCCATGCCGTGCTGCGTGCCGTCCAGGCTGCGGCCGGCAAGCTCGAGGGCCACCGCCTGAGCGAGGTGACCATCTTCGCCACCCACGAGCCATGCGCCATGTGCGTGGGCGCCCTGGTGGAGGCCCGCGTCGAGGTCCTCGTGTTCGCCGTCCGGGACCCGGAACGCGGCTGCGCGGGATCGGTCCTGGACCTGGCTCGGAGCCCGGTCCTGCCGCACCAGATTGCCGTGATCTCGGGCGTGCGGGAGGCGGAAGCTCGGCGGCTGAACGACGAGGCGGCGCTGCCGGCCTGAGCACACCCCTCTGCTAGACTCGCCCGCCGGAGAGGTGTCCGAGTGGTTGATGGTGCCGCTCTCGAAAAGCGGTGTGCGATGAGCACCGTGGGTTCGAATCCCACCCTCTCCGCCACCCGATCCTCCGCCGCCACCTCGGGGAGAGGTCGCCTAGAGGCCTATGGCGCCGCATTGGAAATGCGGTTCGGGGCAACCCGTCGGGGGTTCGAATCCCCCCCTCTCCGCCACCCTGACCGATGACGGACTGCATCTTCTGCGGAATCGTGGCTGGCTCCACCGCGGCCAGCGTCGTCTATGGCGACGGCGTCGTAAGCGCCTTCCTCGACATCCGGCCGATAAACCCCGGCCACGTCCTCGTAATACCGAACGAGCACGTGATGCATACCCACGACCTGCCTGAGGCCACGGCCGACCGCCTGTTCGCCGTGGCGCGGCGACTCGCGCGCGCCCTTCGTTCTTCCAACGACATCAGAGCGGACGGCATCAACCTCCTCGTCGCTGATGGTGAAGCAGCGAACCAGGACGTCCCGCACGCGCACATCCACGTGGTGCCCCGTCATGAGGGGGACGGTTTCATCGTCGACGCGGCAGCGTGGCGCGAACTTGCGCCCACGCGATCCGAGCTGGATGCCGTCGCCGCGCAGATCCGGACGGCCATAGAGCATGGATTCGGGGAATCAATGCTTCCGGACGAGGAGTGAATGGGGCGCCGCACCGTTGACCGACCGACCGCGCCCCCGTACCATCCGGCCCGGCCGTGCTTAGGCGGGGAACTAGCGGTGCCCTGTCACCCGCAATCCGCTTCAGCGGGGCTGACATCCCGGCTGAGGTCGTCGACCTCCGCCTCCCACGACGGCGCCCGACGTTGAGAGTCGGGTCCCACGCAGCGGCGGCCCGTGAACCCCGTCAGGTCCGGAAGGAAGCAGCGGTAAGCGGTCCCCGTCGGCGGCAGTGGGACGACCTGGCTGGAGCCGGGTTCCGGCGCGAATGCGGGGAGCGACGCTCGATGCCGGGCGCACGGCCGAATCCCCTTCCCGCGGCTCGGTGTAGGGTTAGCGGGTCATGCTGAAGGGCCCCAAAACCGCTGTGCCAGCCGATCCCAACCTCGATTTGGACACTCCCGTTCCCGGTCCGCGACGCGCGCTGTACCGCCGCTGGCGGGCCCAGCGCTTCGCCGAGCTGGTCGGCCAGGACCCCATCGTCAACACCCTGCGCCGGGCGGTGGCCACCGATCGGATCGTGCACGCGTACCTCTTCGTCGGCCCTCGCGGCACGGGCAAGACCTCGACGGCCCGAATCCTGGCCAAGGCCATCAACTGCCTCGAACGCGGTGACGACGGCGAGCCCTGCGATCGGTGCGCCGCCTGCGTGGCCATCCGCGACGGACGCGCGCTGGACGTGATCGAGATCGATGCCGCTTCCCACGGCCTGGTGGAGGACGCCCGCGACCTGGTCATGCGGGCCATGACCGCGCCATCGGACCTGCGCCGCCGGGTGTACATCATCGACGAGGTCCACATGCTCAGCCCGCACGCGTTCAACGCGCTGCTCAAGCTGATCGAGGAGCCGCCGGACCACGTCGTCTTCATCCTGGCCACGACCGATACCCACCGGGTGCCGCCCACCATCATCAGCCGCACCCAGCGCTACGATTTCCGCCGGCTGGCGACCGATGTCATTGCCGCCAAGCTGACTCGTATCACCAGCGCGGAGGGCGTGCAGGCCGATCCGGCCGCCCTGGACCTCATCGCCCGACTCGCCGATGGGGGGATGCGCGACGCCGAGTCGCTGCTCGACCAGGTCATGTCCTATGCCGGAGATCGGGTGGCGGTGGACTCGGTTCGGGACGCCGTCGGGCTGGCCGATGAGGAGGCCATCGCCGGGTTGCTCGACGCGCTGGTGAGCGGAGAGGCCCCCGGCGCGCTGCAGCGGATCGCCGACCTGTCCGATGCGGGCCGTGACCTGGGCCAGGTCGCGCAACAGCTCGAGGGGGAGGGGCGCCGGCGCCTGCTGGCCGCGCCGACCGACCCGGCCCTCGCCCGTCGCCTGGCGACCATCCTGCGCACCGCGTCCGAGGCCGGCACCACCGGCGCCCGCGACGGCCGGGCTCGGCTCCAGCTGGAGTTGCTGGCCATCGACTCTGCCACCCAACCCCTTGCCGCCGCGGTGGCGGTCCCCGCGCGAGTACCAGCCCCATCGCCGGCGACCTCGCGGCCCGCGACGGGGAACCCGAGGCCCGCTCCGCCGGCTGCGGCGACACCGCCCGCTCAACTCGCTCCCGCCGACCCGGCTCCAGCCCCGCTACCGACCGAGGGCAAGGGCGCCAACTCGGCCCCTCTCCCGGCGCCCAACGGTGTGCGCCCCACCCTGGCCGAGGTCCGCTCGCGGTGGGGCGAGGTGGTCGAGCGCGCCCACCCCGTCGTCAAGCCGCTCATCAAGGAGTGCCGGCCCTACGAGCTGGACGGCGTTCGGCTCACCCTCGCCTTTCCCGAGGGCCGCGAGTTCATGCGCGGCCTGATCGCGGGCCGGGCACGATCCATCGAAGACCTGCTGGGCGACATGTTCGGCGGCGCCTGGTCGGTGGAGGCCGTGGCGGCCTCGGTCGACCTCGAGCCGCTGACCGTCGAGCAGGCCATTTCGCCAAACGAGAGCCCGGAGGCCGCGGCCCTCCTCCAGCGCACCTTGGAGATCACCGGCGGCCAGTTGGTGGACGCGCCCGAGGTTCGCTGACGCGGTGAACATCGGTCAGCTGACCCGCATGGCCCAGGAGATGCAGGCCAACATGGCCCGCGTCCAGCAGGAGCTGCGCGACGCGACGGTCGAGGCCACCGTCGGCGGGGGAGCGGTCCGGGTCGTGATGACCGGCGCCCAGGAGCTGCGAGCCGTCGAGATCGACCCCGCCACCGTGGACGCGTCCGACGTCGAGCTTCTCCAGGACCTGGTCTTTGCCGCGGTCACCGACGCGCTGGCCCAGAGCAAGCGCCTGGCCGAGGAGAAGATGGCGGCCATCTCCGGCGGCCTTGGGCTGCCCGGCCTGCCCGGCCTGCCCGGCCTGCCCGGCCTGCGCTGAACCGAACCGACATCGGTCCATGGCTGGCCTGATCGCCCCTGTCGCGCGCTTGATCGAGGCCTTCAACCGGCTGCCCGGGGTCGGGCCCAAGACCGCCCAGCGGCTCACCTATCACGTTCTTCGCAGTCCGGCTGACGAGGCGCGGGCTCTGGCGGAGGCGCTGGTCGCCGTCAAGGAGCAGGTCGCCTACTGCTCGGAGTGCTGGAACATCACCGAGGTCGACGTCGACCCGTGCGCCATCTGCGCCGACCCCCGGCGCGACGCGACCCGGATCTGCGTGGTCGAGGAGCCACTGGACGTGCTGGCCATCGAGCGCACGCGTGAGTTCCACGGCCGTTACCACGTGCTGCACGGCGCCATCAGCCCCATCGACGGCATCGGTCCGGAGCGCATCAAGGCCCGCGAGCTGCTGGTGCGCGCCGCCGGCGGGGGACTGGCCGAGGTCATCCTGGCCACCAATCCCACCCTGGAGGGAGAGGCGACCGCCATGTATCTGGCCGACCTGATCGGGACGTCGGTGCCGGCGGTGACCCGCATCGCGCGCGGCGTGCCGGTCGGCGGTGACATCGAGTACGCCGATGACGTCACCCTCATCCGCTCGCTCCAGGGCCGTCGCGAGATGGATCCGACCCAGCGGTCCGTGGTTGACAGTCCTGAGGGTCACCCGTAGACTCACCAGTCGCCGGTAGACCACCGGCAGGTGGCCCGTGAACGGCGACATCGTGTCGCGCAGCGCGGACACCGGGGTTTCTCCCAAGGAGGCCTCGAATCGAACGAAGCCGATCCAATCGGTGGCGTTGCCTTATCAGCTGAAGAGTGACAGGAACCCACACGAGTCAGCGGGACCAACGTCTGGACCCTTTACCGGTGGAGCAGCCGCAAGGCGAGACCACTGGTTTTTTGTTCGGAGAGTTTGATCCTGGCTCAGGACAAACGCTGGCGGGGTGCATGAGACATGCAAGTCGCACGGGGTTGATCGGGCTTGCTCGATCAACCTAGTGGCGAACGGCTGAGTAACGCGTAGGTGACCTACCCGGAAGTGGGGAATAACTGCCCGAAAGGGTGGCTAATACCGCATGTGGTCGGCGAATCAGATCGCCGTCCAAAGCCGAAAGGCGCTTCCGGAGGGGCCTGCGTCCGATTAGCTAGTTGGCGAGGTAACGGCTCACCAAGGCGACGATCGGTAGCTGGTCTGAGAGGATGATCAGCCAGACTGGGACTGAGAACGGCCCAGACTCCTACGGGAGGCAGCAGTCGGGAATTTTG
>Ga0214471_10004490_pt1 | contig 10770 bp, 9 predicted proteins | sample RVTome_5_FD_207665 | JGI IMG/M metagenome (GOLD analysis project Ga0214471, IMG submission 207665) | Soil microbial communities from uranium-contaminated site in the Upper Colorado River Basin, Wyoming, United States - RVT142D155 | ecosystem: Environmental > Terrestrial > Soil > Contaminated >... | reverse complement strand
AGAATCGAACGTTCCGGTTGGTTCGGTTCTTCCACGTTTGCCGGCGGTGGAAAACAACGAGCCCCCGGACGCGCCGGGGGCTCGTAGGCGAGACGGACGCGGCTATGCGCCGCCGCTCTGGCAACCGAGCTGGCCGTAGTAGCTCGCCGGCGGACTGACCGTCACCGAGCAGGTCAGGCTGGCAAGGCCGGGGGTCGCCAATCCGGCAACTCCCACCGAGTCGTAGCAGGAGACGCCGGTGGATGTCTGCCCCGGGGATGACGTGCTCGACGTGCAACTGGCAAGGACCAGGCCCGCCGGGCCGGTGATCGTCGCGGTGATGGTTCCGGTGGGGCCGTTCACCGCGGCGTACGCGCCGACGGTCAACTTGGATCCCGCCACGTTGAACGGACATGACGCGGACGGTCCGGTGAAGTTGACGGTGCAGCCGCTGGAGGCGGCCGCGGGAGCGATGGTCATCGCGACGATGGCCACCATTCCGATGAGCAATCCTGCGACGGCAGATCGCCGTTTCATGCGCACTCCCCCTTGTTGACGGGCGGCACGGGATGCAGCCTCGGCCCAATTGTGAACCGAACGGACCTTTTTCACAAGGGCGATCCTTCGTGCAAAAAGGGCCGGCCCTCGGAGATCGTCCGAGGGCCGGTGGTTGGGTGATGGAGCGTCTAGAGAACGTCGCAGATCATCGATGCCGATTGCGACGCGAAGTTTGCGGCGAGCGCGCACTCCGGTTCGGCGGAGACGGCGATGCCGCGCGGCGCGTTGCCGGCCGGAAGCGCGACGCCCGTTCCGGTAAGCGGATTGAGCACGCTCACGCGTCCGGTGCCGCCTTCGGTCACGTACACCGAGGTGTCACTGGCGGCGACACCCGCGGGCGCGGCGCCCAAGTCGAGCGAGACCGGCGCGCCCAGCAATAGTCCGCCGTTGACCGGGTTGAAGATCGAGACGCTGTCGTCGCATTCGTTGGTCACGTACATCCGCGCCGGTTGACCCGGATACAACGCGACGCCGCTCGGGCAGGACGCGACGAGCCCCGGGACGCTGAGCACCGACCACGCGATCGTACTCGTCGTGAGATCCACGGCGGTGATCGATCCGGCGTAGAAGGCAGTGACGTAGCAACGACCTCCGCCGGCGGCGACGGCATTGGGACCACCGGGAATCGACAGGATGGCGGATGTGGACATCGTGGCCGTGTCGATGATCCAGAGCTTGTGCTCGCTGTACATCGCGACGCAAAGCTTTCCGGTCTTGTCGTCCACCGCCAGGCCCCACGGCTCCTCGCCGACGTTCCACTCGTCCCCGGCGCTGAGGCCGCTCAGGATCGAGATCGTGTTCGAGCCTTGGTTCGAGACGTACACCGCGCCCGATTCGGGATCGACCGCGATACCGGCCGGCGCGTCACCGACCGGAATGCGCGCGATCTCGGCGCCCGCGGCGGCCTGGCCGGGCGCCGGCGAATCAACGGAAAGACGCGTGCCGGCAGCGGCGACGACCGAGATGGTGTCCTCGGACGAGTCGGCGACGTAGAACAAGCGCGTGACCGGGTTCCACGCAACGGCGGTCGGGCCGGCGCCGACGGCGACGGAACCCACGGGCGCCGGGACGGCCCCGACGGGAAGCGCAGCGCACACGGCGGCCAGCGCCACGACAGTGATCAGAATCTTTCGCATCGGAAAACCCCCACAGTCGAATCGAGGCGCGCGAAGCGGCGCCCTCACCGTGGAGTTCGAGCATGCGCGGGTGCGACCCTTCGCCGGCCGGGTTCGAATCGTTCGTCTTCACCGACTCGTCCGTCTTTGCCGCGACGAAACGATGGCCGGGCCGCCTGCCGACCACCGCTTCGTTACGAAAGGCCGATATCGGCGGCGACGATCTGCAGGCCTTCGATGCCGAGCCCGACGAAGGAGTCCAAGTCCAGGCCGATCTTTTCGCAGTCGCGGATCTCGTCGCGGTTCACGCCGGGCGCGAACGACTTCTCTTTCAGCTTCTTCTTCACGCTGGAGACCTTCATGCCGGTGGCCCTCTCGGGCCGCATCAGAGCGGCCGCCACCAGAAGACCGGCAAGCGCGTCGGCCTGCACGATCGAGCGGCTCATCAAGTCGGTCTGGTATTCCGGATGCGCGTGGGCCAGCACGCCGTTGATCACGCCTTCGTCCACGCCCACTTCCTTGAGCCATTCGGCGGCGAGCCGCGCGTGCCGCTCCGGGTCGTTCGCGGTCTGGTCTTGGTCGAGATCGTGGAACAAGCCGGTGAGCCCCCAACGATCTTCGTCTTCGCCGAAATGTTTCGCGAGGCGCCGCATCACTCCTTCGACCGAAATCAGATGCCGGACGGTGATGTCCTTGTCGCACTTGTGGCGCACCAACGCGCGGGCGGCTTCGTGATCCATCAAACTCCTCCTCGGATTCTGGATTCTCTATTCGCCGATGACCTTGACGACGACGCGCTTGCGGCGGCGGCCGTCGAACTCGGCATAGAAGACCTGCTCCCACGGCCCCAGATCCAGCGACCCGCCCGTCACCGGCAACGTCACCTGGTGGCCGATCAGCATGTTGCGCAGATGCGCTTCGCCGTTGGTCTCGCCGGTCCGATGGTGCGCGTAGTCCTCGCCCGACGGCGCGAGCCGGTCCAGCAACGCGCTCAGGTCTTCGCGGAAACCCGGCTCGTCGTCGTTGACGTAGACCCCGGCGGTGATGTGCATCGCAGACACCAGACAAAGTCCTTCCCGCACACCACTCGCCTCGACGACGCGCGAAACATCGCCGGTGATGTTGACGAAGGACTGCTCGGTCTTGGTGTTGAACGTCAGGTACTCGGTCGCCGATCGCATGGCGGCCAGTCTACGGCCACTCGCCCGGCGGTTCCGGCCGAGTCGCGGACCGATCCGGCCGCCTCTATGCTCTCGGACTGCCATGACGACGCTGCAACGCCAACCGACGGGACGGGGCTCGCTCGTCAAGCGACTGCTGCTCGGCCGGCCACTTGCGAGCGAAGAGTCGGGTCATCAGCTGCTGCCCAAGATCCTCGCGCTGCCCGTCTTCGCTTCCGACGCGCTCTCATCGGTCGCCTACGCAACCGAAGAGATCATGCACGTGCTGATCGCGGCCGGCTCGGCGCGGCTGCGATTGTCGATGCCGCTGGCCGGGGCGGTCGGCTTGTTGATGGTGATCGTCATCACGTCGTACCGGCAAACGGTTCGTGTCTATAACCGAGGCGGCGGCGCCTACATCGTCGCCAAGGAGAACATCGGAACCACACCCGGATTGATCGCCGGCGCCGCCCTGCTGACCGACTACGTCCTGACGGTCGCGGTGTCGATCTCGGCCGGGGCCTTCGCCATCGCGTCACTCGCTCCCAGCATGAACCAGCATCGCGTCGGGATGGCGCTCGGCTTCGTCGCCCTGATCACGCTGATGAACCTACGTGGAGCGAAAGAGTCCGGCTCGCTGTTCGCCATCCCCACCTATGCGTTCATCATGTCGATCCTCACCATGCTGGCCGTCGGGATCGCCCGGTGCACGTTGGGCGAGTGCCCGCAAGCAGAAACCGCTCACGAGACCGTCAAGACCATCGCTCCTCTGACGTTGTTCCTCATCCTTCGCGCGTTCTCGTCGGGCGCGACGGCCCTGACCGGCGTGGAAGCGATCGCCGACGGCGTGTCGGCGTTCCGGGGCCGGCGGCCCGCCGAGCAGGCCAACAACGCGGCCGCCACGCTCGGGATCCTGGGCATCATCTCGATCGTGATGTTCCTCGGCATCACGCTGCTGGCAAACCAAATGAACGTGCACCCCTCAGAAGATCGATCGGTTGTGGCACAGATCGCGAACGCGGCATTCGGAGGCGGGCCCGGATTCGTCATCGTGCAGATCGCCACCGCGCTGATCCTGGTTCTCGCCGCCAACACCGCCTACCAAGACTTCCCGCGCCTTTCATCGATCCTCGCACGCGACCGGTTCGTCCCCCGCCAGTTCATCAACCGCGGCGACCGCCTCGTGTTTTCCAATGGAATCCTGGTGCTCGCGTTCTTCGCCTCGCTGCTCATCGTGCTCTACGACGCCGAGGTGACCCGGCTGATCCAGCTCTACGTCGTCGGTGTGTTTACCTCGTTCACGCTGTCTCAGGCCGGCATGGTGCGGCGGTGGCGGCGGCTCCGACCGGCGGGATGGCAGAGCAAGGCGCTCATCAACGCGATCGGCGCATCGACCACCGGCGTGGTCTTGGTTGTCGTGGCAATCACAAAGTTCACGCACGGAGCGTGGATCGTCATCGCAGCGTCGGGATTGCTCGTCCTTTCCTTCCGCGCCATTCACCGTCATTACACGGACGTCTCGACTCGGCTTCGTCGCGAGTCCGAGCGTCCGGAGCGGCCGATGCCGGCGCATGTGGTCATCCCGGTCGCGCGGATCGACGAGGCGACGCTCCGGGCGATCGGTTACGCGAAGATGATCCGGCCGGTGTCGATCCGTGCCGTCCACGTTGCCGACGAAGGAGACGTGGAATCGGATCTTCTCCCGAACACATGGGCCGAGTGGAACATGGGATTCGAACTGGAGGTGCTGCGCGGGACCTCGCTGGTCGCCGGGGTCCGCGACGCGATTCGCCGAACCGAGGTCACGGCGAACGAAACGCGCATGGTGCTCATTCCCGAGCGACTTCGCAATCGCGGATGGCTGCAGTTCCTGCGCAGCCGTCGCGGGCTGCTGCTCAAGACGCGCCTGCTGTTCGAGCCGAACTTGGTCGTGACCGACGTGCCGATGGTCGAGTCCCCTCACCGCCGACCCACCGGCAGCCGCCCGCTGGCGCCGGTTCGCAACGAAGCGGTCGTGTTGGTATCGGCCGTCCACAACGCGTCGCTCCGTGCTGTGTCCTATGCGGTCGGCCTTCGCCCCACCGACATCCGCGCCGTCACGTTCGCGGTGGACGAAGAGGACACGCAGCAACTGACCGAGGATTGGACGCGTCAGCCCTTCGACGTCCCGCTCGAGATCCTCGACTCGCCGTACCGTGAGGTCCGCAAACCGCTCGTGCGCCTCATCCGGGAGCTCAAGGCCGAGGCGCCGGGCACGATCGTGACCGTCGTCTTGCCCGAGTTCGTCGTGCGCAAGCGCTGGCATCAGATCCTGCACAACCAGACGGCGCTGGCGATCAAGGCGCGGTTGCTGTTCGAACCAGACGTGGTCGTGACCAGTGTCCCGTTCCACTTGAATGTGTAACTACTCGCTGCGCTCGGCACGCCAGCGATACCCCATCCCAGGCTCCGTGCTGATCCATCGCGGCCGGACCGGATCGTCGCCGAGCTTCTGCCGGAGCTGCTTGACGTACACGCGCAAGGACTCACTCGAATAGCCCGAGCCCCACACCTTGTCCAGCAGCCATTGGTGGGTCAGCAGCTTGCCGGGGTTCGAGGCCATCGCGGCGAGCAGGCGATACTCGGTCGGCGTCAACGCGACGGGCCGCTCGCCGACGCGCACGAGCTGCCGCGCCAAATCGATCTCGAGCTCATCGAAGCGCAAGACCGGAGGCGGCAGGTCCCCGGCAGCCCGCCGGCCGATCGCGCGCATCCGGGCGAGCAGCTCGTCCATCGCGAACGGTTTGGTCACGTAATCGTCTGCGCCGGCGTCCAGCGCGGCGATCTTGTCCTGCTGACTTTCGCGAACCGACAAGACGACGACCGGAACCGCCGACCAGTCCCGGAGGCGACGGAGCACCTCATGGCCGTCGATCCCGGGAAGCCCCAAGTCAAGGATGACCAGATCGGTGTCGCCGGCGGCCAGGATCACCAGCGCCTCGTCACCATCGGCGGCAAGCGTGACGTGGTATCCGCGGGCCCGCAGACCGGTGGACACCGCGCGGCGGATTTGTGGGTCGTCGTCCACGACCAAGACCCGTTCACTCGTCATTGCGGCTCCCGGCCCGGAAGACGAAAAGCAACGGTTGTTCCTCCTCCCGGCGTGGACTCGATCCACATCGTCCCGCCGTGGGCGACGACGACCGCTTGGGCGATCGACAGGCCTAAGCCGGAGCCTGCTCGTGGATCGTCGTCGGCGCGAACGAACGGCTCGAAGACCCTTTGCCGCTCCTCGGCCGGGATGCCGCGACCGCGGTCCGCAACGCGCACTTCGACGTCGTCGCGCCAACGGGCGGCGACGATCGAGATCTGGGATCCTTCCGGGCTGTACTTGAGCGCATTCTCGATCAGGTTGGTCAGGACTTGGTCGATCTGGATCACATCCATCGGGGTCTCGCCCAAGTCGCCCCGCATCTTCAATCGGACCTCGCGCCCCGCGAGGATCCGCTGTAGCCGCGCAAGCACCGCTTCGATGACCTCCTCGATCGAGGCATTCTTCTTTTGAGGCGTGAGCGCGCCGGCGCGGATGCGAGCCAGGTTCAGAAGATTCCCGACGAGCCTGTTCAACCGATCGGCTTCCTGCCGGATGGTGTCGAGCAGCTCCTTTCGGTCTCCAGGCGTGAAGCTCGCCTGCTCGTCCTGAAGGCTCGTGACGGCGGCCGTGACCGACGCGAGCGGCGTGCGCAAGTCGTGAGTTACCGACGAAAACAGAGCGGCTCGAAGCCGGCTCTCTTCGGCGTCGATCTGAGCGACCTGCGCCTCCTGGGTGAGTCGCAAGCGCTCGAGCGCCAGGGCAATCTGACCGGCGAAGGCCTTGATCACCTCGCGGCCGCCGTCTCCGAACTCAGCGGCGGGGTTCGCGTATACGGTGATCCGGCCGCGCTCACTGCCTGCGGCCTTCATCGGAAACACCTCCGCGTCGCAGAGCGCAGACGGTCCCCGCTCGATGACGATCGGCTCGGACACGACCGGAATTTCGATCTCGCAGCGGGCCAGGTCGAGCAGATCCGAAATCGCCTCAGCGAATCGCCTGAGAACCGATCCGACCGCATCGCCGGACATGAGACGTGTCGTGACGTGATGGAGCAACCGCGCCTCGCGCTCGCGCCGCTCCGCGCGGGCTCGCTGACGAACCGCCGCCGATAGCAAGGTTCCGACGATGCCGGCGACCGCGAGGAAGGCGAAGAGCGCGATCACATCCTCGGTCTTGGCTACCCGGAAGGTCAGCCGCGGTTCGGTGAAGAAGAAGTTGAGAGCCGGGAACGAAAGCAGCGATGCGGCGATTCCGCCCCGCAGGCCCTCTTTCGCGGCCGAGATGGTGACGGCCAGCACGTAGGCGAGCGCCGCGACCGAGGTCGGAACGGCATCCCCGGCGAACGCCGGAAGCGTCGCGGCGCCCGTGGTCCCCAGCGCGACGAGCAGAGCCCGCATGGCCGGCCCGAGCCGGCGCATCCCGTTCACACGGATGATCACACCATCGGAAAGCCCGCATTGCCAGCGGCGCGGAACCCTGCCGGCCAGAACCTTCACAACATCCTCACACCCGGCACCGGTTTCTTCACGCGGCGCTCACGAGATCCGCACGATGATTTCGAGCATGAAGGGATGCCGCTGAAAACTGATCGCCGACCCGGCGTCTGGCAGCCGGTCAAGCGCCTGATCGTCGGGCGGCAGCTCGCGACCGAAGAAGCACCGCATCAATTGCTTCCCAAGGTCCTCGCCCTTCCCGTCTTCGCATCGGATCCCCTCTCGTCGAACGCCTACGCAACCGAGGAAATCCTTCTCGTCTTGGCCGCCGCCGGCAGCGCGACGTTCTGGCTGGTCTCCCCACTCTCCTGGCTCATTGCCACGGTCGTCGTGATCGTCATCGTGTCATACCGTCAAACGATCCGCGCATATCCGAACGGGGGCGGCTCCTACGTCGTCGCGAAAGAGAATCTGGGCACGAACTACGGACTGGTCGCGGCGTCGTCGTTGCTGACGGACTATGTGCTCACCGTCTCGGTCAGCGTCGCTGCCGGGGTCGCCGCGATCACGGCAGCCGCACCCGGACTGGCTTCCCAGAAGGTATCGCTCGCGATTGGGTTCGTCCTTCTGTTGATGCTCGCGAACCTTCGCGGCTTGAAGGAGTCGGGGACGATCTTCGCCATTCCCACGTACGCCTTCGTACTCTCGATTTGGTCGATGCTCGTCATCGGCGGACTGCAATGCCTCGGGGGCTGCCCGACCGCCGCCAGCGCTGCATTGCAGATGGAGAATCTCAAGCCACTGACGCTCTTCATGATTCTGCGAGCATTCGCATCCGGCTCGACTGCTTTGACCGGCATCGAGGCGGTTTCGAATGGCGTTCCCGCGTTTCGTGGTCGGCGGCCATCGGAGCAGGCGCAGAACGCCGTCGCCACGATCACGATTATGGGATTCTTCACGTTGTCGATGTTTATCGGGATCAGTCTCCTGGCTCGAGCGACGAAGGTGCAGCCCGTCGACGCCGAGATCGCGCACCAGTTCGGACTGCACGAGACGACCGTCGTCGCTCAGATCGCCGAGGCCGTCGCCGGGCGAGGGTTTCTCTTTTTCGCCGTTCAAGCAACGACCGCCGGAATTCTGATCCTCGCCGCGAACACCGCCTACGCGGATTTCCCTCGGCTTTCCTCGATCCTTGCCCGAGACCGCTTCATGCCGCGGCAGTTTCTGAACCGAGGCGACCGTCTGGTGTTCTCGAATGGAATCGTCGTTCTTTCCGTCCTTGCCGGCATCCTGATCTGGCTCTTCGACGCAAGCGTCACAAAGCTCATCCAGCTCTACGTCGTCGGGGTCTTCACGACGTTTACGTTGTCGCAGGCCGGGATGGTCAAACGGTGGTTTCGAATCCAGGGGGATAAATGGCAATTCAAGGCCACTATGAACGCCATCGGAGGCACGACCACCGGTCTGGTGCTGGTCGTCGTCGCGTTCACGAAGTTCGCCCATGGGGCGTGGATCGTGATCACGGCGATCCCGATCTTCGTGGCAGGATTCAAGGCCGTTCACCGGCACTACACCGACGTCACTCGTCAGCTTCGGGTGCCCACCGAACGACCCGAAGCCGCAATCGCGACGCACGTCCTCATTCCCGTTGCGCGAATGGACGAAGCAACCCTTCGCGCCGTCGGGTACGCAAAGATGATCCGGCCCTTGTCCCTTCGCGCAGTACACATCGCTCCGCCGGACGATCCCGGCGCCGAAGAGCTCGTCGAGCTGTGGAATGAATGGTCGATGGGGTTCCCCTTGGAGGTGATTTCCCGCTCCGACATGATCCGCGGTGTTCGGGACGCTGTGCGCGGCGTTCCGCTCGAAGACGGAAAGGTCATGACCGTGATCGTGCCGGAACGGCTCCGAAGCGGTGGCTGGCTGCAATTCCTCCGACGCCGGCGCGGGCTGCTGCTCAAGGCGGCGCTGCTGTTCGAACGCGCGGTGGTGGTGACCGACGTGCCCGTCGTCGAATCGGCTCACCGCCGCCCCCTGGGGACCCGGCCGCCGGCGCCTGCTCGCAACGAGGCGGTGGTCTTGGTTTCGGCCGTGCACAACGCGAGCCTTCGCGCTGTGGCCTACGCCACCGGACTTCGGCCGACCGGAATCCGCGCGGTGACATTCGCAGTCGATGCCGAAGACACCGAGCAGCTCATGGAAGACTGGACGCGCCAGCCCTTCGACGTCCCTCTGGAAATTCTCGATTCGCCCTACCGCCAGGTCCGCAAGCCCCTGATTCGGCTGATCCGCGAGCTCAAGGCCGAAGCGCCCGGCACGGTCGTGACCGTGGTCCTGCCAGAATTCGTCGTCCGCAAGCGCTGGCACCAGTTCCTGCACAACCAATCCGCGCTGGCCATCAAGGCGCGACTGCTATTCGAGCCCGACGTGGTGGTGACAAGCGTGCCGTTCCACCTCTCGAACTCCGCGTCACGGATTGGCGTACCGACGGGCCGGGAGTAGTCTTTGCAGCCATGCACGTAGTGATCGCAGGATGCGGGCGCGTCGGGAGCGAGATGACGGTTTCCTTGACGCGCCAAGGCCATACCGTGGCCGTGATCGACAAGAATCCGACCGCCTTCGACCGGTTGCCGCCGGGTTTCGACGGCCGCACGCTCGTCGGGCTGGCCTTCGACAAGGAGACGATGGAAACGGCCGGGATCCGCGACGCCGGCGCGTTCATCGCGGTCACCAACGGCGACAACTCCAACATCGTATCGGCGCGGATCGCGCGCGAGTTCTACGAGGTGGACAAGGTCGTGGCGCGCATCTACGACCCTCGCCGCGCCGAGATCTACCGCAAGCTCGGCATCCCGACCGTCGCGACCGTCCAGTGGGCAAGCGCCGAGATCTACGATCTGCTGTTCCACGGGATCGAGCACGCCGAATTCGCGATCGGCGACGGCGACATGGTGATGCTTCGACTGGACATTCCGCCGTCGCTTGCCGGCCGCCGGATCTCGGACCTGGAAGAGGCCGGCCGCATTCGCGTCGTGGCGCTCGACCGGATGGGCAGGGCCACGATCCCCATCGACCAGACCACCTTCCAGCAAAACGACGTGGCGCACGTCATCGTTCGCCGGGATTCGATCGACGCCCTTCGGGAGAAGCTCACCGCAGGAGACCATCACTGATGCGTGTCGTCATCGCGGGAGCCGGCAACGTCGGACGCCACCTGGCCGCCGATCTGGTCAAGCGCGGCCACGACGTCGTCGTCATCGAGCAGAAGCCCGACGTGTTCGCCCGGGCGAAACAGGGTGTGGACGCGACCTGGATCCACGGCGACGCATGCGAGCCGTGGGTGCTGGAGAAGGCCGAGATGGCGCGGGCCGAGGTCATGGTCGCGGCCACCGGCGACGACGAGGACAACTTGGTGATCTCGCTGCTGGCCAAGCAAGAATTCGCGGTTCCCC
>Ga0214471_10004489_pt1 | contig 10772 bp, 10 predicted proteins | sample RVTome_5_FD_207665 | JGI IMG/M metagenome (GOLD analysis project Ga0214471, IMG submission 207665) | Soil microbial communities from uranium-contaminated site in the Upper Colorado River Basin, Wyoming, United States - RVT142D155 | ecosystem: Environmental > Terrestrial > Soil > Contaminated >... | reverse complement strand
GATGCACAAGTCCACGTCCAGCCAGATGTTGTCGAAGCACTGGAGGCATCGCGAGGCCTCCAGCCGAGCCTGCTCCTCCGTGTAGCCCAACTCGATCTCGGGGACACCGATGCGCCGCTCCGAAGGGACCGAGGGCACCTCCACCCGGGGGATCGCATCGTAGTCAAGGAACGGGCGCTGGATGACCTTCAGGGGCACCGGCCGCCGGAACCGTTGCCGCTGCTGCTGCGGCTCCTCGCCGGCGATCAGGCGGTGGATGGAGGCCGCCGCGCGTCTCCCGTCGCCGATGGCGTCGATGAGGTTCCGCGGCCCGAAGGCCACGTCCCCTCCGGCGTAGACGCCGGGAGTCGAAGTCGCCAACGTCTCCCCGTCCACGGCGATCGTCCCGCGAGGGCTCACCTCGACACCATCGTCCGGATCCAGCCAGGACAGGTCGGGGGCTTGACCGATGGCGAGGATGATCGAGTCGCACGGGATGAGGGACTCCGTCGCCTCAATGAACCGGGGGTTGAACCGGCCGTCGGGGTCGAACACGGAGGAAACGTCGAGGGTCTCCAGGCCCTCCACCCTCGTCTTCCCAAGGATCCGCTTGGGGCCTAGGCGATGAAGGATCTCGATCCCCTCCTGCTCCGCCTCCTCGATCTCGTACCCGTGGGCGGGCATCTCGTGGCGGGCCTCGAGGGCCACCACCCTGACGTCGCGGGCCCCCATCCGCACGGCCATCCTGGCGACGTCCAGCGTGAGCGTGGCTGCGGCCTGGACCCCGTCATCGGCCGAGGGACCTGCCTCCGGGGCCGTCCGGTCGGCGGCCGGCTCGCGAAGGGCCGTCCGGGCGACGTCCAGGGCCACGTTGCCTCCGCCGATCACCACGACGTGGTCGCCGAGGCCGACCCGGTAGCCGGTGTTCGCGTTGATCAGGAAGTCGACCGCCTTCAGCACCCCGTCCAGCTCCACGCCGGGGATGGTCAGATCGCGGCTCCGCATCGCACCTGCGGCCACAAACACCGCTGCGAACCCCTCCAGCCTCAGCGAGGAGAGGGTGAAGTCACGGCCGAGCTGCATCCGGGTGCGGAGCTCCACCCCCAGGTCTAGGATGGCCCGGACCTCAGCCTGGAGGACCTCCCTTCGAAGGCGGTAGGTCGGGATGCCGAGGACCATCATGCCGCCGGGGCGGTCCTGAGCCTCGAACACCACCGGGCGGTAGCCGTACGCGGCAAGGTCGTGGGCGCAGGCCAGCCCCGCGGGACCCGCCCCGACGATGGCGACTCGCTCGTTCCGTTCCGGCAAGACCTGCACCGCCTCGCGCCACAGGCGCTCGGCGTGAGCGCTCTCCACGCCGCCCCGCTCGCAGGCGAACCGCTTCAGGGCCCGGATGCCGATGGGCTCGTCGATCTCTCCCCGTCGGCAGGCGAGCTCGCAGGGTGCCGCGCACACCCGTCCGCAGATCGAGGGGAAGGGGTTGGGCATTCGGGCGGTGAGGTAGGCCAGTCGGTCGTCGCCGGCGGCGATGGCACTCACGTAGCGCCCGGCGGTCGTGAGCACCGGGCAGGCTTGCGTGCAGGGGACATTCAGGTCGAACCAATCCGCACCGACGGGCTCGGCCCGAAACGGCATCCTGCTATCCCCTCCGCCCCCGCTGCAGGCGGACGAACACGAACGAGAGCAGGACGAAGGCGAGCACCGCGCAGGCGGCGACGATCAGGTCTCGGAGCCGGGGGGTGACGCGTATCGACAGGAAGGCAAGCAGGCGGTCCGGAACGACGACCAACCCCACGAGGGCGACCCCGAGCACGAGGGCCGCCTTCCACGTCGCCGACGCCCACCCCTCGGGCGCGAACTCGTCCCGCACCCCGGGATCGCGTCCCGGCTCGCTCGACGTTCCACTCAATGGTGCCTCCGGAGTGCCTCCGGCCCGAATCGTACGACCGTGCCGACAGGCGGCCTGCAACGTTGGCACCTTCCCGCAGCGCGAGCGAGAGATGGAGCGTCGAAGGTCCCTGCGTCTGGGGGCCGATGAGCCCGGACCGGGACCTTCGTCCGTGCCGCGGGCCCTGGGGCAGCCCCAGGTTCCTGCTTGCAAAGGACCAGAACAGTCCGTTGAGGGCGGTGGCGGCACTCACGCTGGCGGCCTGCGGCGGTGGCGGGGACGACGCCGGGACGCCGCCGGCTGCATCTTCTGGCGCGAGGAGTGCAGCAAGACCCGTCCGTGCCCCCTGCATCTCCAGTGGCGTGAGCTGAAGCCCGAGTTCACGCAGGTCATGGGCTCGATTACGCTCGCCGACATCCGCCATCGGGGAGCGGCGCGCCGGTTCTAGCTGGTCCCGTGAGCGATCGGTAAGACACCACCTTTCGCGCGAATCCCGCCCGATGCGGACCCACCAGGTCTACGGCCCGGCAGATCCCCGGCCGACGCCGTGAACCTTTGGTGAGTGGCGACCGGCGGGAGGGGTGGGATTCGAACCCACGAGCGGGTTGCCCCGCTAACGGTTTTCAAGACCGTCGCCTTCGTCCGCTCGGCCACCCTCCCGAGCCGAGCGTAGCAGCAGGTCGACGTCGGACCGGCGACCGTCGCTGTGGCACCATGAGCAGGATGAAGAACGACGCGACGTCGGCCGGGGACACCCACGAGGGCACCTACCTCGCGGCGACCGACGCCCTCTATCAGAGCCTGCTCGAGCGGTTCCCCGCCATCGTCTACGTGGATTCGAACGAGCTCGTTCCCGAGTCCCTGTACGTGAGCCCGCAGTGCGAGGCGATGCTCGGTCACCTTCCGGAGGCATTCGTCGCGGACCGCCATCTGTGGGCCGCTTCGATCCATCCCGACGATCTCGACCGCGTTCACGCGGATTGGGTCGCAGCGCTCGAGCGGCAGGATCGGTTCGAGAGCGAATACCGGTGGGTCAAACCCGATGGAACTGTGAGGTGGATGCGCGACAGCTCGGTCCTCGTTCGCAACGAGCGCGGCGAGCCACTGTTCTGGCAGGGCTTGATGCACGACATCACCGAGTCCAAACGTGCTGAGCGGGCATTGCGCGAGTCCGAGGCGCGCTACCGGCTCCTGGTCGAGAACATCCCCGCGGTCGTCTACATGGTCGCACCCGACGACGACCGGCGAACGCTCTACGTGAACCCCCAGGTCGAACGCACGCTCGGATACACCCGTCAGGAGTGGCTCCAGCAGCCCGATATCTGGATGGAGCTCCTGCATCCCGACGACCGCGAGCCGACGCTCGACGCCCACGACCGTCACAACCTGACGGGGAACCCGTGGAGCCGCGAGTACCGGCTGATCGCCAGCGACGGACGGGCGCTCTGGTTCCGGGACGTCGGGACACTCGTTCGCGACGAGCACGGAGCGCCGCTGCACTGGCTCGGCGTGCAGCTCGACATCACCGAGCTCAAGCTGGTCGAGGACGAACTGCGTGCCGCGCGAGACGAGCTCGAGCAGCGCGTCTTGGAGCGGACGGCCGCGCTCGAGGAGACGAACGAGATGATGTCGCTCGAGATCGCCGAGCGCCGGCGCGCGGAGGAGGACCTGCGCGCAACCGAGCAGCGATCCCGCCTCCTCGCCGAGCGCATCCCCGCGGTGACGTACATCTGGGAGCGCGACGGGGCTTGGGAAACGGCTCCTCGGTCGTACACGAGCCCGCGGATCGAGCAGATGCTCGGGTACACGTCCGAGGAGTGGCAACGATCCGAGGACTTCTGGATGTCGCGGCTCCACCCGGACGATCGGACCGCGGTGCTCGCCGCCACCATCCGCTCGGAGACCACCGGCAAGCCCTTCTCGATGGAGTACCGGTACCTCCACAGGGACGGCCACATCGTTTGGGTGCTCGACGAGGCGGTGCTGCTCTCGCGCGACGCCGACGGACGTCCGGAGCTCTTCCAGGGCGTGATGCTCGACGTCACCGCTCGGAAGGAGGCCGAGGCCAAGGCGTGCCGGAGCGAGCTCCGGTTCCGCGCGCTGGCCGAGCAGGCCCCGGCCATCACGTACGTCGCGGACCTCAGCGAGGGGGCGCCCGGCCGGGTGACCTACGTAAGTCCGCAGCTGATGTCCGTGCTGGGGTACACCGAAGAGGAGTGGGAGCGGGACTGGTTCGCAACCGTGCATCCGGACGACCGGGAACGCGTCAACGAAGCGACCGTCCAGATCGCGGAGACAGGCGAACCCTACGTGATCGAGTACCGGTTCATCCATCGGGATGGAGGGATCCGATGGGTCCGCGACTACGGGAAGGTGATCTCCCACGACGCCGGAGGCCAGCCGACCGAGATCCAGGGCCTGGTGGTCGACACAACGGAAACCCAGCGCGCCGAGCAGGAGCGCCGCGAAGCGGAGGCGCGGTATCGCGCGCTCATCGAGCAGATGCCGGCGCTCAGCTACATCGAGGTCCCGAGCAGCGACCCGACCGAGGCTCGTTTCACCTACCTGAGCCCCCAGGCCGAGCGGATCTTCGGGGTTTCGGCCGAGGTGCTCATGGACGACCCGGGTCACTTCGGACGGATGCTCCACCCCGACGATCGCGAGCGCGTGCTCGCGGCCAACGCCGACAGCGAGGCGACCGGCGAGCCCTTCGACGAGGAGTTCCGCGTCGTTCGCGACGACGGCGTGGTGGTGTGGCTTCACAGCCGCGCGACGCTCATCCGCGACGACTCCGGCAACACGATGTTCTGGCACGGAGTCGCCCTCGACGTCACGTCCCAGCGCAACGCCGAGGCGTCGCTCCGCGAGCTGGAGGAGCGCTATCGGTTGCTCGCGGGTCGGGTCCTGGGGCTCGACACGGAGGAGTGAGCGCCTCCTACGGGCGCGGGCGAAGCTCACGCAGCGACTCGGGGAGATACGCCTGCAACGCCTTCGGTAGCGCGACCGAGCCGTCTTTCTGCTGATCGTTCTCGAGGATCGCGATCAGCGTCCTTGAGATCGCCGTGGCCGTCCCGTTCAGCGTGTGCAGGACCTCGATCTCGCCGGAGACGCGACGAACACGCGTCTGGAGCCGCCGAGCCTGGTAGTCCGTGCAGTTCGAGCACGACGTGAGCTCTCGGTATCGCTGCTGGCCCGGTAGCCAGACCTCGATGTCGTACTTCTTCGCCGCCGCGCCCCCGAGATCTCCCGCGGCGATGTTCACCACGCGATACGGCAGGTCGAGGTTGCCGATGATCTCCTCTTCGATCCCGACCAGGAACTCGTGCTCGTCCCAGGAAGCCTCCGGCGTCGTGAACGAGAACATCTCGACCTTGTCGAACTGGTGGACCCGGAACATCCCACCGAGGTCCTTGCCGTATGAGCCCGCTTCGCGGCGGAAGCACGTCGAGTAGCCGGCGTAGCGAACGGGCATCGAGGCCTCGTCCAGGATCTCGCCCATGTGGAACGCGGCGAGCGCCACCTCGGACGTCCCCGCGAGGTACAGGTCGTCCTTCGTCGCGTAGAGGTTGACCTCGTCCGTCGGCAGGAAGCCGGAGCCGTACATCGCCTCCTCGCGGACGAGCACCGGCGGGATCACCGGCGTGAACCCTCGTTCGGCGAGGAGGTCGAGAGCGTGGCGGACGAGCGCGAACTGCACGTGCACGATGTCTCCGAGCAGGTAGACGAACCGGGATCCGCTCGTCCTCGCACCGCGTTCGGTGTCGAGCACGCCGAGCGCCTCGCCGAGCGCCGCGTGGTCCTGCGGTTCGAAGTCGAACACGGGCGGCTCGCCGTGCCGGCGGATCTCGACCGCGTCCTCGTCGGTGAACCCGTCCGGCGCGGATGGGTGGGGCACGTTCGGCGTGCGCGCGAGGAGGTCGCCCAGCTGCCGCTCGGCATCGGCGAGCTGCGGCTCGAGCTCCTTGAGCTCCGCCGACACCTGGCTCACCTCCGCGATCAGGCGCTGCTTCTCCTCGCCGGCCGCGGTCCCGATCGACTTGGACGCCCGGTTCTGCTGCGCTCGAAGGTCCTCGACGCGCGCGGTGAGCGATCTGCGGAGCTCGTCGGCCTGGAGCAGCTCGTCGACGAGATCGGCGAGGTTCCTCCGCCCGAGCCCGCGACGGAACGGCTCGGGATCCTCGCGGATCGCCTTGATGTCGAGCACGACTAGACCTTCGCTTCCTCCGCCTTCGGGGCGTCGGACCGCGATTGCTGCGGTGGTGGCGGCGTCGCCGGCTGCGCTCCCTGCGCCGCCTGCTGGTCCATCGTGCTCTGGCCCTGGAAGATCGCGCCGTCCTCGACGACCAGCGTCTTCGAGGTGATGTTGCCGTCGACCCGGCCTCCACGCGCGATCTCGGCCCGCCCCTTCACGAGGATCGACCCCTTGAACCGGCCGGCAACGGAGACGTTCTGTGCTCGGATGTCGGCCTCGACCTGGCTCGTCGGCGCCAGCATGACGTCGCCGTCGGCGTTCACCTGCCCCTTGACCTGCCCGTCGATCCGCAGCGATCCCGCGGAGACGAGGGTGCCCTCGAGCTTCGCGCCCTGTCCGACGATCGTGACCTCACCACTCTGCTGTTCTGCCATCGGTCGACCCTCCGTCCCGTCTTGATCCACGGCACCGGACTCCGCGTCCTCCCGCCGCCAGATCACGTGGCCGTCACCGCTTCGCGCGGCTCCGCGAGCGCTTGCCGGATCGCTTCTTCCTCTTCGATGGAAAGGTTGTAGTGGCTGCGTGCCTCGACGATCGGCTTCGCGTAGACGCGCGTGTCCTGCCGTCCGTTGATCGACGTCACCACCACGCCGTTGCCCCTGGCGTCCAGCAGCGCACAGGAGAAGGACAACCGACCACCCACGTCCTCGAACGCGTCGTAGCGCACGAGGCCTACGCGGCGAACCGCTCCGTCGAGCAGTCCCTCCTGGCGCCGATCCGTGGCCGAGAGCGACTTCACGGCCGCCTCGAGGCGCTGGATCTGGCGGCCCTGGCCCTCCAGGACTCCGCGCAGGACGTCGTCCATCTGGATCGGTCCCCGAGGCTCGTTCCGCCGGCGCCCCTGCGAGAGCGCGGACAGAAGGAGCGTGAGCGCGCCGAGCCCGAGCGAGATGAGCACCAACAGGGTGAGCGTCTCAGCGGAGAAGGTCATGGGGCCTCGGGTTCGGTCGGAACGGCTCGGATGGGTCGAACAGCCACTGACCTGCGGCGTTGCGGAACCGGGAGTATACAATCGACCTCCTCGCGGTCGAACGAACCGCGTCGAAGGCTCGATGGATGCGGGTTGCCTACTTCGACTGTATCGCCGGGATCACCGGCGATACGGCGCTCGCAGCCCTTCTTGACGCCGGCGTCGACCTCGACGAGGTCCGGGCACGCCTGGCTACGCTGCCGCTCGAACCGTTCGAGCTCGAGGTCGAGCAGGTCGAGGAGCACGGGCTCCGGGCGACGAGGGTCGGCATCCGGGCGGATACCCCCGCCGGCGTGATCCGGACGTACGCGAGCGTTCGCGCACTCCTCGACGGCGCGGATCTGCCTCCCGAGGCTCACCGGCTCGCCCACCGGATGTTCCGGCTGTTCGCCGAGGCCGACTCGCGCGTGCACCGGCGCGAGCCGGAGAACGTCACCTTCCACGACGGCCTGGACGCCATCGTCGCGATCGTCGGCACGGCGTTCGGCCTCGCCGCCCTCGGCGTGGAACGCGTCTTCTCCTCCGCCGTCCCGACGGGCCTGGGCATGACCAAGTCGGAGCACGGGGCGATGCCGATCCCCTCGCCCACGGTCGTCGAGCTGCTCCGCGGGGCGCCGTTGTTCTCGCGAGGCGTCGCGGCCGAGCTCACGACGGCCACGGGCGCGGCGATCCTCGCGGCCACCGTCGAGGGCTACGGCGAGATCCCCGCGATGCGGCTGGAGGCGATCGGCTACGGCGCCGGCTGGCAGCGCCTGGACTTCCCGAACCTGCTCCGGATCCTCGTCGGCGAGGAGGAGCCGGCCGCGTCGCGACCGAGCGTTGCCGGCGCCCCGGATCTGCACCTGGTCACCGAGCTCGCCGAGGTCGTCGAACCCGAAGACGCGGGCTGACCGACGCTAGGGTGGGCGAGGGGGGAGTTGAACCCCCACGTCCTTGCGGACACAGGAACCTGAAGCCCGTCTCCCGGGTACAAGCAACGGCTACAAGCGGACGACGACGGTCATCTCGCGCGTGGAACCGAGCTGGAGAGGCCGCCCTTGACCGGCGATGGCCGATCTTTGCACGATGTCGCGTCACCACGGCGTCACCACCACCGCCAGTTCGACCGGCGTGGCTGGTCCGGGCCTAAGACGCCAGCTCGGTCCCGGAGTCGTACGCGTCTCCCGTGAAGTTCAACAGACTGGAAGGAAAAGGAGATGACGACCACGTTCCACGATCTCGTTCGGCTGACCATGGAAGAGGCGGAACGGCGAGGACGAGTAGACGTTGTGATGGCGAGCCCGTCGGCACCAGGCGAGTGCGCAGCGACGGCGTTGTTCGCCATCCAGAACGAGTTCAGCCAGGAGCAGTTCAAGCTCGTGTTCGCCCTTGGGCAGCACGCGCTGGTCTCTCACGTGTTCGGAGTACAAGTCCCGGGCCCATACGCTCAGGAGTAGTGATGCGGGGAGCACCCGACCTTACCCCGCGCGCGCGGTCCGCCGGCTACTCGATGTACCCGAGACCTCGGAGGTGCTCCTCCATCTCGTCGGCCTCGGTGTCGCTGACGCCGAGGACCCCTCGCCGGTCGGCATGCCGGGGATCTGGACGGCGGGCTTGGGCTCGGACCTCCCGACATTGGCGTCCGAGCCCACGAGCTCGTGCAGCACGCGGCCGGTGTGCTCGACCCGGCTCGGCGCGTCGAGCGCCGCCAGGACCGTCGGCGCGAGATCGACAGCAGCGGCGGCTGCTCGAAACGGCCGCAGGCTCGGCCCGGCCGCCACGATCACGCCCTCGTTCGCGCTGAGCGGCGAGGTCAGCCCGTCGCGGACCTCCTCCACGGTCGAACCGGATGCGATCTCGGCGACCGTGACGGAGTTCACGAGCCGCGCGATCGCCTCGGCATCCTCGCGGCGGGCTTGCGCACGGTCCACGGCACGATGAGCGGGGTGGCATCCATGGCGCGGCGAGGCTGACGATCCCACGCGGTCGGTCGCGCCCGGTGACGCCCGAACGTCGCTCGAAGCTCTGCGTCCGGCCGTTGCCACCGGGCTGCCACAGATCGCCGCGCTCGCGTGTCAGAAGGACATGGAGCACGATCGGACCGGGGTGGTATCGGCCGTGGATCGAGAGGCGGGTCTTCGCAACCGGCTCTCCGACGCATACGTGCGGTCGGCGCCCGGAGGCATCCGGCTCGCGTACCTGCTGACCGGCGACCGGACCGTCGCAGAGGACCTGGTCCAAGAGGCGTTCGTCCGGTTCGTGGGTCGGCTCCGGTTCCTCCGCGACCCGGACGCCTTCGAGCCGTACCTGCGACGCACGATCGTGAACCTGTCGAAGAACCACTTCCGGCGTCGAGCGGTCGAGCGCGCGTACCTGGAGCGCGAGGGTCCGAGGATCGAGGACGTCAGCACCGACCCGGACGTCGCCACGCACGACACGCTCCGCTCCGCGCTTCTCCGGCTCCCGCTCCGCCAGCGCACGGCGCTCGTCCTCCGCTACTTCGAGGACCTTCCGGACGCCACGATCGCCGAGCTCCTGCGCTGCCGACCTGCCACCGTGCGCTCCCTCGTCGTCCGTGGCCTCGAGGCGCTCCGCACGACCCCAGAGGTGATCTCATGAACGACACGGACGTCCGAGACCTGCTCGCGCGCATCGCCGACGAGGTGCCGGCCACGCCGGTGGATCCGGAGCCGCTGCTCCGTCGCGGCTACCGACGGATGGCGAGGACGGCGGTCGCCGGCGCGCTCGGCATCGCCTCCGTGATCGCCCTCGTCGTGGGGGGCGTCGGCCTGATCCGTTCGAGCGCGCCGACGACGATCCCAGCCGACCGAGGGGGGCAGCCGACCGGGCCGCCGTCGGCCGTCACCGGCGAGACGACCGGCACGTGGACCGGCCCGTGTGCGGGTTCGCAGGACGGACCGCTGCCGAGGGTGTGCTTCGGACCACTCGATGAGGGGGCGTACACGTCGCAGCGCTTCGAGCCCGCCCTCACCTTCACCGTCCCGGCCGGATGGAACAACCCGTGGGACACGCGCGACTCGTTCGACCTGTGGACGCCGGGGTGGTCGGACGGGTGGGACGATCCGGACGATCCAGACATCTACGTCTTCGATCGCCCGGGACTGACGCTCCTCCGCGACGTCCGCGCCCTCGAGGGTTGCTCCGACGCCGTCGACGCCGCGGCCGGCACGTCCGCGCTCGAGCTCGCGACCTGGGTGAGCGACCATCCGGGTATCGCAACGGATGGGCCGTCGCCCGTGGAGATCGGCGGGCTCGCGGGATACCAGCTCGACGTGTCGATCGCGGAGACGTGGCACAAGAGCTGTCCCGGGATGGGGGTGACGGTGCAGCTGCTCGAGGGGCCCTCCCTCGTCGAAGGGGTGGCGTCGTGGTACGCCACCTCGCGTCTGATCCTGCTCGATCTGCCGGACGGCGGGAACATCCTGATCTGGATCGACGGGGATCAGCTGGATGTCGCGATGCCGGTCGTGCGCTCGTTCTCGTTCGACCTGGACTGAGTTCCCCGATGAACCTTCGCCACAGGCTGCTCCTGCGGTTGGCCCTCCTTGTCGCGCTGGCGGGATGCGCACCCGGTACGGGGACGAGTGCCCCGAGAACGTCGGCTCCACCGGCGCCGAGCGAGCCGAGTCCCACGCCGACGATCCAGGACATCATGGAGTTCGAGCCCTTCTCTCCGCTCGAGC
>Ga0214471_10004488_pt1 | contig 10772 bp, 9 predicted proteins | sample RVTome_5_FD_207665 | JGI IMG/M metagenome (GOLD analysis project Ga0214471, IMG submission 207665) | Soil microbial communities from uranium-contaminated site in the Upper Colorado River Basin, Wyoming, United States - RVT142D155 | ecosystem: Environmental > Terrestrial > Soil > Contaminated >... | reverse complement strand
TCGGCGTAGCCGCCGGTGTCGAGCAGCACGTCGCACTGCTTCGCCACCAGCGTGCCGTTGCGCCGCGCGCCCAGCCGCACCGTCACGCGGGCGCCGTGGCGGCGATTGGTGCGCATCGAGCCCTCGACGCCGTTGAGAACCTTCACGGGGCGGCCGACGTGGGCGGCGAGCACGGCGGCCAGCGGCTCCAGCTTGGGGAACGACTTGCCGCCGAAGCTGCCGCCGACGTACGGCACGACGACGCGGATCCTGGCCAGCTCGAGGCCGAACATGTCGGCCAGCTCCTGGCGCAGCTGGTAGGGATGGCCGGTGTTCGTCCACACCGTGATCTCGCTGGGCGTGACGCTGGCGACGGCGCCGTGCGGCTCGAGCGTGTAGTGGAACACGCGCGGGAACGTGTAGGTCCGCTCGACCACGACGTCAGCCGTGTCGAACACCGTCGCCGCGTCGCCCTGCTCGAGCAGCACGCGCGCACAGATGTTGGTGCCGGCCACGGCCGGCCACCGCCCCTGGCGGCCGACCGGCGGCGGGCTCTCGTGGACGAGCGGGGCGCCGGGCGCGCGCGCCGCCTCGACATCCACCACCGGTGCCAGCTCGTCGTAGTCGACCTCGACCAGCCGCGCCGCCCGGCGCGCCGCGGCCGCGTCGGCCGCGATGACGGCGGCCACGGGCTCGCCCTCGTAGCGCACCTTGCCGTCGGCGAGGACGGTCTGGTCCTTCGTGTACGTCCCGAACCGCCTCACACCCATGGCGCCGAGGTCGGTCAGCCCCACGGCGGCGAGCACGCCCGGGACGGCGCGGGCGGCGCCGGGGTCGAGGCGGCGGATCCGCGCGTGGGCGTAAGCGCTGCGCACGACCGCGGCGTACACGGTCCCGGGGATCACGAGATCGTCGAGGTACTGCGCCCGCCCCGTGACCTTCGCGACCCCGTCCTTGCGTTCGACGGACCGGCCGACTTCGCGCAGGATCAGCTCAGGTAGTCCTTCAGGTCGAGGTTCTCGTAGCCCGGGATCTGCGCCAGTTCGAACCGCTCGGCCCGGGCCAGGGGCTTGGTGGCGTCGATGCCGATCTTCGTGATGGAGCCGTAGACATCCTGGATCGGGTCGAGCTCGTTGCCCTTGGCGCCGGGGATCATGAAGATGTCGCGCTCGCCCAGCACGCGGGTGGCCAGCGCGAACTGCAGCTCGCGCGGGTTGCCGATGTCGATGTCGGGGTCGACCGCCATCACGATCTTGATGTCGCGGATGGCGCCGAAGGCCCCCAGGATCGCGTTCTTGGCGTCGCCGTCGTGGCGCTTGGTGAGCGAGAGCACCGCGAGGAACTTGCCGCAGCCGCCGGGGGTGATGTGCACGTCGCGCAGCCCGGGGACCTGGGCCTTGACGTAACGGAACAGCACGCCCTCGTACGGCAGTCCCAGCATCAGCAGGTGCTCGGTGCCGAACGGGACGATGTCCTGGTAGATCGGCTCCTCGCGCATCATGAGGGCGGTGGCCTCGAAGACGTGCTTGGGCTCGGTGGAGCCGTACACGCCGGTGAACTCGGCCATCGGCCCTTCCGGCTCCAGCGCGCCGGGCAGGATGCGGCCCTCCAGCACGATCTCCGCGTCGCCGGGCACGCGCAGCTCCACCGTCTCGCACGGCACCATCTCGAGCGCCTGGCCGCGCAACCCGCCGGCGATGGCGAACTCGTCCAGCTCGAGCGGGATGTTGGAGCCCCAGGTGGCCGAGGCCAGCCGGACGGCCGTGTCCATGCCGAGGATCACGGCGACCTCGGTGGCGCGACCGCGGGCGGCGTTCTTCTGATGGATCTGCAGCAAATGGCGCGGCTGGATGTAGATGCCGCAGCGCCCGCCGTCCTTGAGCTGCATCCGGTTGTAGGAGGCGTTGAGCACGCCGGAGTCGGGATCGCGCGCGACGACCATGCCGCCGGTGACGAACGGCGCCGGCTCCTTCTCGTAGTGGTGGGGCACCGGCAGCACGCGGCCGATGTCGAACGGCGCCCGCTGGCGGCGCGCGCGCACGGGCCCGTCGTCGACCGCCTTCCACGGGATCGGCGCGCCGATCGCCCGGCTGAAGTGCTCGATCATCTCGACCGCCCGGATGCCGAGGTTCTGCGCCACCCGGTCCTTGGTGCCGTCGGTGCCGACGACGACCGGCATCGAGAAGCCGCGGACGTGCTCGAACAGCACCGCGGGGCCGCCGTCGAGCTTCTTGGCCACCGCCGCCAGCTCGAACCGCCGGTCGACCTCCTTGCGCACGCGCACGAGCTCGCCCTGCTTGTCGAGGCGCTGGAGCGTGTCGCGCAGGCTCATCGCGGTCGCATCGTGGCCAAGCGGCCCCGGGTTGTCAAGGGGCGGGGGCGTGGTAGTGTCTCTGCTCGATGGGCGCCGCCCGCTCGCTCGGCGTGGCCTTCGACGGCCGCACTCCCCTGCCCGTGCTCGTCGAGCAGGCCCGCGCCGCCGAGGCCGCCGGCGCCGACGGCGTCTGGGTCTCCAGCCACCTCTTCCTGCGCGATCCCTCGGCGATCGCCGCCGCCGTGCTGGCGGCGACCACGCGCGCGCACGCCTCGCTGATGGCGATGAGCCCCCACGTGATGCACCCCGTGCACATGGCCATGGCGGCGGCCACGCTCGACGAGCTGGCGCCGGGCCGCGTCGTGCTGTGCGTGGCCACCGGCGCGCCCAACGACCTGGCGGACGCCGGCGTGGAGCCGCTCCGGCCGCTGCGCGCGCTGCGAGAGACGGTCGAGGTCGTGCGCCTGCTGCTCGGCGGGGAGCCGGTGAGCTACCAGGGCGAGATGTTTCGCATCGGGGGGCGCCGGCTGGGGCCCGGCCGTCACGCCGTGCCGATCTTCCTGGCCGCGGTCCGGCCGCGGTCGCTCGAGCTGGCCGGCGCCATCGCCGATGGTGTCTTGCTCTCCAACGCCTCGTCGGTGGAGTTCGTGCGCGCCTCGCTGGAGCACGTCGCGCGGGGCGCGCGGGGCCGCGCGGTGCGCCGGGCGGGGCTCGTCTATGCCTCGGTGGCCGAGCGAGAGACCGACGCGCTGGGCCGCTTCCGCCGCCAGCTCGCCATCACGCTGCGCGCCCCGCACCACGCGGACAACCTCTGCCTGGCCGGCGCGACGCTGGACCAGGAGGCGGTGCGGCGCGCGGTGGCCCGGGAGGACTGGGCGGCGGCCGAGGCGCTCGTGGGCGACGAGGTCGTGCGCCGCCACACCGCCTCGGGCACGCCCGCCCAGGTCCGCGCGCGCCTGGACGCCTACCGGGCCGCCGGCCTCGACGAGCTGGTGCTCGGCGGGCTCTACGCGCCCGACGAGACCGCGCGCGCCGTCGCCGTCGCGCGCGGGCCGGCCTGATGCGCTTCAGCGTCCAGCTGCCCACCTGCACCGAGGGGCTCGTCAACCCGGTGCCCTTCGCGGCGCCCGAGGACTTCGTGCGGCTGGCCCAGGCGGCCGAGCGGCTCGGCTACGACGGCGTGTGGGGCAACGACCACGTCACCGCCGCCGCCTACGTGCGCCAGAAGTGGAGCGACCCGCCGAACTTCTACGAGGTGCTGGTGACGCTGGCGACCGTGGGCGCCCACACGCGGCGCGTGCATCTGGGCACCGCGCTGATCGTGCTGCCGCTGCGCGATCCGGTGCTGCTGGCCAAGCAGGTGGCCACCCTCGACCGCCTGACCGGCGGGCGCGTGATCCTCGGTGTGGGCCTGGGCGCCTACCGCGAGGAGTTCGAGGCGCAGTGGCCGGCGCGGGCGGCCGCCCGCCGCGGTGACATCTTCGACGAGTCGCTCGAGGCGCTGCGGCGGCTCTTCACCGAGCGGCAGGCGAGCTACGCGGGCCGGCACGTGGCGTTCGAGAAGCTGGAGCTGGCGCCCAAGCCGCTGCAGCAGCCGTTTCCGATCTACGTCGGCGGCCACAACGAGACGGCGGTGGCGCGGGCGGCCCGGCTCGGCCAGGGCTGGCTGCCGGGCTGGCGGCCATTCGAGGAGGTGCGCGCGCGCACCGCGCTCCTGCGCCGGCTCACCGCCGAGGCCGGGCGCCCCCCGCGGTCGGTGGAAGCGGCCGTGCAGTTCACGCTCGTGCTCGGCCGCACCGACGCCGAGGCCTCCGCGCGCTACCGGAAGACGGGGATGGTCCAGCACCGCGTGTCGCTGGCCCCCACCGGGCGCGATCCGGCGCTGGCCGAGGCCAACAACCTGATCGGCAGCCCCGCCCGCGTCGCCGACCACCTCGGCGTCCTGCGCGACGCCGGCGTGGATCACGTCTGCGCCCTCCAGTTCCCGCACGAGACCGTCACCGAGATGCTCGAGCAGATGGAGTGGTTCGCGCGCGACGTCATGCCGGCGTTCGCGGCGCGGGCCTGATCGATCGACACCCACGGGAGGATCACCATGAGGCGCCTCATCGTCGTGGCCATGACCGTTGCGCTGGCGTCGCTGTCGTCCGGCGGCACGCGCGCCGCCGACTACCCGGCGCGGGACATCGAGCTGGTCGTGTCCTTCCCGGCCGGGGGCCCCGCGGATACGGCGGCGCGGATCATGGCGCCGAAGCTTTCCGCCATCCTGGGAGTCCCGGTCGTGGTCGTCAACAAGCCGGGCGGCGGCGGCGCCATCGGCGCGGATTACGTCGCCAAGGGCAAGGCCGACGGGTCGGTGGTCTACTCGTCCACCAACTCCGTGCTGACCATCAGCCCGCACCTGCAGAAGAACCTGTCCTACCGGCTCACTGACTTCGCGCCGCTCGGCTCCTACGCGTCCGACCTCGGCGTCATCACGACGCGCGCGGGCGGGCCGGCGGGGACGCTGGAGGAGTTCGTGGAGTACGCGAAGAAGAATCCCGGCAAGCTCAACTACGGCTCGGCCGGGTTCGGCACGGTGTCGTTCTTCACGATGGAGCTGTTCAAGCTCGCCTACGGCCTCGACCTCGTCCACGTGCCGTTCCAGGGGACGGGGCCGGTCAAGAACGCGGTCATGGGCGGCCACGTCAACGTGGCGACCAGCGGCTTCGGTTCGCTGTCGCCGTTGATCCGCTCCGGCGACCTGATCGCGCTCGTCACCACGGCGCCCAGGCGGGTGGCCGACTTCCCCACCGTTCCGACCATGACCGAGAAGGGCCACCCCGACGCCTCGCTCAACATCTGGATCGGCCTCTACGTCCCCACCCGGACGCCGAAGCCGGTGCAGGACACCCTCATCAAGGCGCTGGCCCAGGCGGCCAGGGATCCGTCACTCGTCGCGGCCATCGAGAAGGCCGGTATGCACGTCGACTACAAGGACCCGGCGGAGACCCGGCGGGCGCTGGAGGCCGAGACGGCCACCGTCGGCCGGGTCGTCGACAGGCTGGGCCTGAAGAAGCAGTAGCGCCGTTTCGGGTATGCTAGCGGCATGACCACACGAGCCAGCGACCCGTTCGAGCCGCTCCTGTCCGCCCGGGCCCGCATCGGCTGGGGCGTGGCCGTCGCCACGCCGCGCCCCTCCATGAGCGCCCTGTACGAGTTCGGCGGCGGCTATCCCGATCCCGAGTCGTTCCCCTACGAGGGCATGATCGACGCGACGAAGCGCATGATGGAGGCCGAGGGCGCGGCCGCCATGACGTACGGCGAGCCGCAGGGCTATCGCCCGCTGCGCGAGCTCATCTGCCACAAGTACGAGCGCTTCGAGGGATTCAAGGCCGAGCCCGAGAACATCATCGTCGCCAACGGCTCCGGCCAGGCGCTGGCCCTGGCCTTCAGCGCCTTCATCGATCCCGGCGACGTGATCATCGCCGAGGCGCCGACGTTCTCCGGCTCGCTCAACACCATCCGGCGGCACGGGCCCGAGATCCTCACGGTGCCGGTGGACGACGAGGGCATCGTCACCGCGGCCGTGCGGGAGCGCCTGCAGGCGCTCCGCGCCCAGGGCCGGCGGTGCAAGCTGATCTACACGATCGTCAACTTCCAGAACCCGGCCGGGCCCAGCCAGTCGCTGCGCCGGCGCCACGAGCTGATCGAGCTGGCGCACGAGTTCGAGACGATGATCCTGGAAGACGACGCCTACGGCGAGCTGCGCTTCGAGGGCGACACGCTGCCCCCGCTCTACGCGCTCGACCGCGGCGGCCGCGTGGTCCGCGCCGGCACGCTGTCCAAGATCCTGGGCGCCGGCGTGCGCATCGGCTGGCTGTGCGCGCCGCGCGAGCTGATCACGGCCTTCCAGGGCTTTCTCTTCGGCGGGGGCGTGAACCCGTTCATGTCGCGCGTGGCGACGTACTACCTGCGCGACAACCTGGCCGGCCACGTCGAGCTGCTCGTCAACGTCTACCGGGCCAAGCGCGACGCGATGCTGCGCGGCCTCGACGAGGTCCTGGGCGGCACCGACTATCGGGTCAGCCGGCCCGAGGGCGGGTTCTTCCTCTGGATGCGCCTGCCCTCCGGCACCGACACCCGGCGCCTGGCCGAGCTGGCCGTCGACTCCCGCGTGCAGTACACGCCCGGCCCGGCCTTCTACGCCAATGGCGGCGGCGAGGCGTTCATCCGCCTGGCCTTCAGCTACGAGCCGCCCGAGAAGTGCTACGAGGGCGCCCGGCTGATCGCCCGGGCGATCCTGGCCGCCCGCCCGAGCTGACGGACCCGTCGGAACGCCGCGTTTGCGCACCCGCTGCGCCACTCTGGCGTGGTGGCGTGTCACTCCGCGCGCGCCGGGCGGCCCCTCCTTGCATCTGACGCGGAAATCTCGCCTGGCACCGCTCTTGCGAAGCTCGCGGAGGCATGCGTACCCGTGCCCAGTTGGTCAACATCCCCCGGCTCCACATCCCGCTGGCGCGCCTCGCCCTCTGCGTCGACTGCGAAGTGTGCTTCGAGATCGGCCCGGACCAGTGTCCCGCCTGCGGGAGCAAGACGTGGTCTCCCCTGTCCCGCTTCATCGGCGACGCCTCGGAGAAGGCCGTGGTCCGGGCCGTCCACGCCCTCGTCGCCGAGGCGCGCGGCCTGTCGGACGCGTCGGGGGGGCCGCATCACCTGCTGATCGTCTCGCGCGACCAGCTCAAGCTCTTCCACACGCTGAAGAACGAGCTGCGCGACAACCGGTCGATCACGGTCATCCAGGACCGCAGGGGGCGGGGACCCGGGGCCGCAAAGATCCCCAACCAGCGCTGGCGCCACGTCGACCACCAGCTCAACGCGCTCGGCTGGGCGATCGTCCGTTCCGAGGCGCCGGCCGGGCGGGCGGCGGAGCGGGAGCGCGGCGCGCTGCGGTAGGTTTCTACAGGCGCTCACGCACGACGCGCCGGTCGCGGGTAAGGCGCGCATCCACGCTCAAGGGCCCGCCGCCCCGCGCCGCCAGGAACAGAAAGACGAGGGCGTAGAGCAGGGGCAGCTCCCCGCCGTTCTGGATGGGCCAGCCTCCTCGCGGCAGGTGCGCGATCACGAAGGCGGCCAGCATCTCGATCGCCAGCACGAGCGCCACCGGGCGGGTCCAGAGCCCCAGGATCAGCAACGCTCCCCCGACCAGCTCGAGCAGTCCAGCGATCCCCAGCATCGACGCCAGCGGCACCGCGGTTCCCCCGAGCGAACCGAAGACCTTCTGCAACCCATGCTGCAGGAAGAGCACCCCGGCGCCTGCTCGCAGGAGGGCCTGGGCAGCTGCCTCGGTGGAGGCGGCATCGCGTCTCGGGATTGGCATCCGGTCGGTGACGGGCGGCACCTTGAAACGTCGTATCCGTGCCATGAATCCGGTCGCTGCAACACGGGTGCCGGTGACCCAGCGCCGCCGGGCGACGAGTCGGGCCCGGCGATGCCAGCGGCCACTCGCCCCAGCCGTTTCGGAACTCCCCGGGCAGTAGCGCCGAAACACCCGTGACGTTGCGTCGTTAGGCGGATTTCCCGCCCCGCGGCTATTTTCGCATTCAGAATAACGCTTGGCCGGCACGCGGATCTGATCGTATAGTTACGCACAGATGAAGAAGACCCCTCGACCCACAGGGGCGGAGGCCGCGCGGCTGCGGCAACGCAAGTTCGCGCTGACGCGGCGGTTCCCCATTCCCGAGGACTTGCTCCCCGGCTCGCTCTCCCAGACCCACCGACGGTGTGGCAAGCCGACCTGTCACTGCGCGCGGGGGGAGGGGCATCCCGTCTGGACGCTCACGTTCATGGTGGCCGGCAAAAAGCGGGTGGAGCGGATTCCCGTCGAGTGGGTGGACGCGGTGCGGCAGTTGGTCGACGCGGGCCGCGAGTTCAAGCAGGCGGTGAACAAGGTCTTTGCCGCGAACGCCCAGCTCTGGGTGCTGTGGCGCCGCGAGCAGGGCCCCTAAGACGCCGGCCCCGACTCCGCGGCGGCTGTGGACCTACCTGACGGCGCGGCTGGCGCTGCAGGCGTACCTCGGGGCGCCGGGCGACGGGCGCGTGAAGCCGCAGATCGCCGCCTCGGTGTTGGTGTGGGCGCTCCTGGTGGGACACGTGCTCCGGGAGTGGACGTTTCACGGGCTGGAGGCGTTGGTGCGCTCGCCGGCCCGCCGGGCGTTGCGGGTCCGGCGGCGCTTCGGGGATGACACGTTGGCGTATTTCACGGAGCGGCTGGCGCCGGCGGCGACGCGGCAGGCCGCGGCGGCGACGGTGCGCCGCGCCAAGCGCAACAAAGCGTTGGGCCAGAGCGGCTGGATCGGGCTGGCGATCGATGGGACGGGCGCGGGCCACGGTGAGAAGGACGGCTGTGCCCTCTGTCATCCGGTGCGCGACAGCGCGGGTGTGAGTCACGGGTATCTGCATCACTTCGTGTTGGTGAGCGTGGTGGGGGTGGGGCTGACCCTGCCCTTCGATGTGGAGCCGTACGGGCCGGGCGAGAGCGAGTATGGGGCGGGCCAGCGCCTCCTCCAACGGGCGGTGGCGGCCGTGGGCGCCCGCTTTGCGGATTACGTGGTCGTGGATGGCGAATTCGCCACGGCGCCCTTTCTGCACGTGGCGGGGGACTTGGGGATGCGGGTCGTGGCGCGCCTGAAAGGCAACCTCCCTCAGTTGTTCGCGGCCGCCCAGGCGCGCTTCGCGGATCACCCCCCGCACCACACGCTCGAGGAGCAGGGCGACCAGGTCGAGCTGTGGGACGCGGCCGACTTCGACCCGTGGGAGACGCTGCGCTGGCCGACCGTCCGGGTGCTGCGCTATCGGCAGCACAAAGGCGATGGGACGGTCGTGGAAGCGTACTGGCTGACCGATCTCCCGCGGGAGCGGGTCAGCAGCCGGCTGCTGTACCGGTTCGCGAAGAGTCGGTGGGAGATCGAGAACGAGGGCTTCAACGACGCCAAGACCCGCCACGGGCTGGAACACATCAGTCACCATCACCCCAACAGTCTGTTGATCGGGTGGCTGTTGACGATGTTCGCGCTGACCATCGAGCGGCTGTACCGGTTGCGGTACCTGCATCGGGGCTCGCACCGGCCGGCGACCGCGATCGCGTTCGTCCGCGCCCTCCGGCTCAGTCTCTGTCTCCCGCGTCGGCTCGACAGCAGCTGACGCTGACCCGCTCGCCGCTGCCCTCGTCGTCCTGATTTGCCCTGGGGTCGGCCGGCCGTAGGCCGCGGTGTCTCTTGCGGCCCCGCCGGCCCGGAACCGCGGCCACAATCGCCCTGCGAAGATAGCCGCAGTATGGCAGCGGCCCTCAAAGGCGCGTCGTCGCAGCGCTCCGGCGACCGACCCACCCCCGACTTCCGAAACGGCTGGCCCCGTACCCGCATTCTTGACACTCCCGCTGACGGCGGCGCATGATGGCTGGGCCTCGGCCGCCGGGGCGGGAGTCGGAAAATGGGCCGCCTGATCAGGATTTATGACACGACATTGCGGGACGGCACCCAGGGCGAGGGCGTGTCGTTCTCGATGGAAGACAAGGTCCGCCTCACCAGCCGCCTCGACGCGTTCGGCATCCACTACATCGAGGGCGGCTGGCCGGGGTCCAATCCCAAGGATCTCCGGTTCTTCCGCCGCATGCAGGACGTCACGCTCAAGCACGCCAGGCTGGCCGCGTTCTCGATGACCCGCCGGGCGGGGGGCGCGACCGAGTCCGATCCCAACATGCAGGCGATCATCGAGTCGGGCGCGCCGGTGGCGACGCTCGTGGGCAAGTCGTGGGATTTCCACGTGACCGGAGCCCTGGAGACCACGCTGGCCGAGAACGTGGCGATGATCCGCGACTCCATCGCCTGGCTGCGCCCGAAGCTGGACGAGGTCCTCTTCGACGCCGAGCACTTCTTCGACGGCTTCCGGGCCAACCGCGAGTACGCGCTGGCCACGCTGAAGGCGGCCGAGGAGGCCGGGGCCCACTGGCTCGTGCTGTGCGACACCAACGGGGGCACGCTGCCGGCCGACCTCGTCGGGGTGATCCGCGAGGTCAAGCGGCACCTGAAGACGCCGCTCGGCATCCACGTCCACAACGACGCCGAGTGCGCGGTGGCCAACTCGCTGGCCGCCGTGCTGGAGGGCGTCGACCAGGTGCAGGGCACGATCAACGGATTCGGCGAGCGCTGCGGCAACGCCAATCTCGTGTCGATCATCCCGACGCTCGTCCTCAAGCTCGGGCTCGAGAGCATTCCCGCCTCCCACCTGCGCGAGCTGCGCGACCTGTCGCGCTTCGTGTCCGAGCTGGCCAACCGCACGCCGTGGTCCTCCCAGCCCTACGTCGGCGACTCGGCCTTCGCCCACAAGGGCGGCATGCACGTGTCGGCCGTCCAGAAGCATCCCGACACCTACGAGCACATCGACCCCGAGGCCGTCGGCAACCGCCGCCGGGTGCTCGTCTCCGAGCTGGCCGGCAAGT
>Ga0214471_10004487_pt1 | contig 10773 bp, 9 predicted proteins | sample RVTome_5_FD_207665 | JGI IMG/M metagenome (GOLD analysis project Ga0214471, IMG submission 207665) | Soil microbial communities from uranium-contaminated site in the Upper Colorado River Basin, Wyoming, United States - RVT142D155 | ecosystem: Environmental > Terrestrial > Soil > Contaminated >... | reverse complement strand
CGGCGTCGACGAGCCGATTGCCCTCGCGGACCGCGTCGAACAGGACCGCGAGGGCCTGGGCAGTGTTGAAGTCGTCGTCCATCGCCGCACGGAACGCGTCGACAACGCCGGCGTCGGGCGCCGCGGTCACCTCGCCGACCCTGCGACGGAAGGTCCAGAGCCTCGCCAGAGAGGCCTCGGCATCCTCGACCAGGTCGTCGGCGTACTCGATCGGCTGGCGGTACTGGGCGCGCAGGTAGAAGAGCCGCACCGCCTCGGCGACGTGGCCGTCCAGGATGTCGATGAGACCGACGACGTTCCCCACCGACTTCGCCATCTTCTCGCCGCGAAGCGTGACCATCCCGTTGTGGAGCCAGTGGCGGGCGAATGGTTCGCGACCCTCGGCGGCCTCGGATTGGGCGATCTCGTTCTCGTGATGAGGGAAGACGAGATCCAGCCCCCCGCCGTGGATGTCGAGACCGAAGCCGAGCTCCGCGACCGCCATCGCCGAGCACTCGATATGCCAGCCAGGGCGCCCCGGCCCCCACGGCGAGTCCCACACCGGCTCCCCCGGCTTGGAGGCCTTCCACAAGGCGAAGTCGAGCGGGTCGGCCTTCTCCTCCCCCGGTTCCACCCGGGTACCGCTCCTCATGTCGTCGACATTCCGCCCACTGAGCTTTCCGTAGCCGGGGAACGATCGGACGGAGAAGTACACGCTGCCCGCGGCCGGGTAGGCATGACCCTTCTCCACGAGGCGCTCGATCACCGAGATCATTTGCGGGATGTGCTGGGTGGCGTAGACGAGTGCGTCCGGCTCCTCGACGCGAAGCCGCCGGTAGGAGTCAAGGAACTGCGCGGTCGTGCGGGCGGCGATCTCGGCCGGAGTCACCCCGTCCTCGGCGGCGGCGACGATGATCTTGTCCTCGACATCGGTGATGTTGGTGACGAACCGCACGCGAAATCCCCGCCACCGGAGGTAGCGGCGGATCACGTCGAAGGCCACCGCCTGCCGCCCGTGGCCGACATGCGGCGCCGACTGGACGGTGGGCCCGCACACGTAGAGGCTCACCTCGCCGTCGACGCGCGGGTCGAGGTCTTCGAGGCGCCGCCCGAGAGTGTTGTAGACCTGCATCGGCAACCGATGGTATCGGGGGCGGGTTCCGACTCCCGACTTCCGCCCTCCGCCCTCCGCCTTCCGCCTTCCGCAAGAACACCGATGGCACCTTTGCGGTCGTACGGGCGACGGGCGACGGGCGACGGGCGACGGGCGACGGGCGACGGGCGACGGGCGACGGGCGACGGGCGACGGGCGACGGGTAACGGGTGACGGGTAACGTCGATCGATGCCCCATCCGTCGGGCCGACCCTGGATCGTCGCCCACCGGGGCGCCCGGATGGTCCGCGCCGAGAACACGATCGAGGCATTCCGTGCTGCAGCGGCGCTCGGTGCCGACGCGGTCGAACTGGATGTCCGCCGCAGCGCCGACGACGTCCTCGTGGTGATCCACGACGCCGCCCTTCCCGGGTGGAACCGCCCCATCGTCGAGATGACGCGGTCGCAGATCGAGTCGGCGGCTCCGCACGTGCCCGACCTCGACGCGGCATTGCAGGCCTGCGCCGGGATGTGGATGGACATCGAGATCAAGAACGCTCCTTTCGAGCCCGACTGGGACCCCGAGTCGGTCACGACCAGCCGGGTGGCGCAACTGGTGCGCTCGATGGGTTTGGACAGCCGCACGCTGCTCACCTCGTTCGATCCGGGGGCGGTGGCCGCCGCCGTCGGCGAGGGACTCCGCGCCGGGCTCCTCGTGGCGCGCTCCGTCGATCCCGTCGATGCCCTCGGCGCCGTTGCCGGGATCGAGATGGTGTTGCCATCGGTGAGTGCCATGTCCGGCGACACGGCCTCGATGGTGGTGAGGGCGGCGTCGACCCGTGGAATCGAGGTCGGAGTGTGGACCGTGAACGACGCCGCGGAGATGCGTCGCCTGGCCGACGCCGGTGTGGGCGCCATCTGCACCGACGACCCGAAACTCGGGGTCCGGGTGCTGGCGTCGGCGTGAGCGACTAGGTCGCCGACCCCCGATCGAGGACGGCCACCGCGACTGCGGCGATCCCCTCGTCCTCGCCGATGAAGCCAAGGCCGTCGGTCGTGGTCGCCTTGCAGGAGATGCGGTCGAGGTCGATACCCAGCGCCTCCGCCAGGGCTCGTCTGATCGCCTCCCGATGGGGCGCCACCCTGACCGACTGGGCGAGCACGGTCACATCGATCGACGAGATGCTGAAGCCGATGGCGGCCACCCGTCTTGCCACGTCGGCGAGGAGCTCCATCGAGTCGGCGTCCTGCCACTGAGGATCGCTCGATGGGAACAGCTCGCCGATGTCACCCAGCGCAGCGCCGCCGAGAAGGGCATCGGCAGCCGCGTGGGCTACCACGTCGCCATCCGAGGTCGCCGCGACGCCGCGGTCGGTGTCCGCCACCACACCCGCCAGCAGCACCCCGCCCGAGGGGGCGAATCGATGGGCATCGAACCCCCAGCCGGTCCTCATCGCAGCAGCGCCTCGGCGACGGCCAGGTCTGCGGGGAAAGTGATCTTCAAGTTGGCCTCCTCGCCGGGAATCACCGCGATGGAGCCGCCCCACCGCTCGATCAGGACGGCATCGTCGGATGCATCGTCGTCGTCGACGGCATGCGCGGCCCGCAGGGATTCGACGAGGAATGCCTGCGGGGTCTGCACCGCTACGAGGGGCGACCGCTCGACGGTCTCCACCACCCAGTCGCTCTCCACCCGCTTGAGGGTGTCGCGCACCGGGACCGCCGGAACGACGCCGTCGACCCCGCCGGCAGCGATCCGTTCCAACACGCGCCGGCACAAGTCCGCCGTCGCCAGGGGACGCGCCGCATCGTGGACCAAGACCACATCGGCTTCGGGGGGGAGGGCGTCCAGGCCGGCCGCTACCGAGTCGCGCCGGCGCCTTCCACCGGGAACCCCATCCGAGCCCACCACGATGACGGAGACCGCGCCGCCGTCGAGCAATGCGTCCCGGGCCCGTTCCCACAGCGGGCGACCCGCCAGCATCACCGACCCCTTGGGTGCCCCGAAGCGCGCACCGGCACCCGCAGCGACAACGATGCCATGAGTGGACATGAGCGTGAGGTTAGGGAGAGTCTCCAGTCTCCAGCAGGAGCGCCTTCCGCCATCCGCCATCCGCCTTCCGCAAGAGCCGGCAATCGCGTCGCTCAGAGCCTGGGCTTCTGTCGAATTGCGAATTGCGAATTGCGAATTGCGCCTCCCGGCCTAGGCCGCCGAGTCCCATTTGCGGGCGAAGAGCATGCGGCCGACCGATGTACGCAGCGCGCCGGCGATCTCGATCTGAATGCTCGACCCGACATCGGCCGACCCACCCTCGATGACCACCATCGTGCCGTCGTCGAGGTAGGCAACGCCCTGGCCGGGCTCGGATCCTTCCCGCTCTACGAGCACCTGGACGCGGTCGCCGGCGATGGGGCCGGCACGAAGCGAGTCACCCAGGGCTTGGAGATCGAGGACGGCGATCCCCCGCAGGCCGGCCGCCTTCGAGAGATTGTGGTCCGTGGTTACCAGGACCGCCTCGCGCTCCGCGGCGAGGGCAGCGAGCTTGGCATCAACATCGGGGAACTCCGGGTACGACCGCTCGTCGGAGACGATCTGCACGCCCGGCACGTCCGACAGGGCCTCGAGGACATCGAGGCCCCGTCGACCTCGACGCCGACGGTTCAGGTCACCGCTGTCGGCGATCCCCTGCAACTCGTCGAGCACGAACCCGGGCACGATCACGTCGCCGCGTACCAGGCCCGCCCTGGCGAGATCGAGGACGCGGCCGTCAATCGCCGCCGACGTGTCCACGACGAAGCTCCCGGGGGTGCCGGTGGCGGTGCCGCCACGACGCACACCGAGCCCGGCGGCCGCGAGGAGATCCTCGGAGCGAGCGGCAAAGACCCGGCTGCCGTAGGACGCCACCACGATCACGACGAGCGCCCCCATCGGCCACCCCACGAACTGGGGCAGTAGCAGGACGGCCGGTATCGCGATCACGACGCCGACGAGCAGGCCGGCGATGAGCCCGAAGGCACCGGCGAAGAGCTGGGGACCGGTTGCCCGGGCGGCGATCTCCGGAGCGCGGTCCAGCCCACGGCGGACGAGCCGGCCCGTGAGCCCTCCGGCGACGTATCCGATGCCTGCGCCCACGACGGCGCCCAGCACGACCGCGGTGTCGGGGTCGGCGGCGGAACCTCCGAACACACCCGGCGCAGCGCGGCCGAGAAGGAACCCTGCCGCAGTGAACGCGAGGGTGACGACGAGCCGAACGGCTTCGATGATCATGCCGCCCTCACTCGTCCTCTTCGGTTTCCACCTTCGGGAGTGCCTTGTCGAGGCGCTTCATTGCCTCTTCTTCGGACAGATCGAGGACGAACCGAAGCTCTGAAGCGAGGATCAGCCGCGCTTTCGAGAGCATTCTCTTGAGGGCCGGCGAGATTCCCTTGGTCTGCTGGGCGAAAGTGAGGTCGCGCACCACCTCGGCCACCTGGTAGATGTCACCGCTCTGGATCTTCTCGGTGAGGAGCTTGTACCAGCGGCTCCAGTTGGCTCCGGCCTCCTCGGGCTCGGTCTTGAACACCGCAAGTACCTTGCGCGCCGCCGTCTTCGAGATCACCGGGCGGACGCCCAGCTCCACCGCCGACTCGACAGGGACGCGGAGGATCAACTGGTCGATGGCCACCTCGAGCACGAAGAAGTCGGCCCGGCCCTCGTTGAACACCCGGCGCTCCTTCTTGGTGATCACCGCGGCGCCGTGGTGCGGGTACACGACCTTGTCGCCGACCTTGAACGGGGAGGCCGGTTTCTTCTTTCGAGTCGTCGCCCTGGTGGTCGTCTTGGTCGCGGTGGTCTTGCTCGACTTCTTGGCGGCGGGCTTTTTGGCGGCAGCCTTCTTGGCCGTCGTCTTGCTCGCGGCCTTCTTCGCCGCAGGCTTCTTCGCCGCAGGCTTCTTCGCCGCAAGCTTCTTGGGCGCAGGCTTCTTGGGCGCAGGCTTCTTGGGCGCAGGCTTCTTCGCCGCAAGCTTCTTGGGCGCAGGCTTCTTCGCCGCAAGCTTCTTGGCCGCAGGCTTCTTGGGCGCAGGCTTCTTGGGCGCCGGATCCTTCGCCGTCGACTTGCTCGAGGACGACTTGGAAGTGGACTTCTTGGCTGCGGGCTTCTTGGCCGTCGACTTCGACGACGACGATGAACCGGTCTTCTTCGCGGGCATTCCTCTCCGGAGGACGGGGACGAGGGAAGTGTACCGCGGGGCATAGTGCTCCCCGGCCCGTTACCCGTTGCCCGTTGCCCGACGACCGCAAGAACCGGGAGGGTGCCACTCGTGTTCTTGCGGAAGGTGGAAAGGCCCATCGCCAATCGCCAATCGCAGGCCCGAGCGAAGCGAGGGCCTCTCAGTCCTCCTCGAACTCCCAGCCGCGGGTGGTGTCGAGCAGGCGGTCGAAATAGTGACGCAGCTGGCGTGCCCGGGCGCGGCCGACGCCTTCCACCTGGTCCAACTCGCCGACACTGGCATAGAGCAGCTTCTGCAGGCCGCCGAAGTGGTCGACCAACGAGGTCTTGACGGCATCGGGGAGCCGAGGGATCCGCGCCAGGACCCGGAACCCCCTGGGCCGGACCGGGTTCTCCTGGGGCCCGAGATCGAGCTGGCCCGCCACCCGTGATTCGTCCGACAGGTGCTCGGCCGTGAGGTTCTGGAGCAGGTCGAGCGGCTGGCGCGTCTTCGGGGGGAACTTGCGCGAGTAGTCGGAATAGACCAACGCGGCCACCTCGCCGACGCCGGAGAGCAGGTCGATGAGCTGCAGCCGGATGAGCTCGCCCTCACCCCCTAGCTCCACCGCATAGTGCTCCAGGTCGGACCCGATCCTCCGCACGAGGGCGGCACGCTGCAGGAATCGGACGACGTCGCGGTTCATAACGATGTCGTCGACCTCGAGCTGGGTGAGCCGGTCCTCGTCGTCGGTCAGGCGGCGGCGGAACCGCTCGAGGGTCAGCAGGTTCTGGTTGGCCTGGGCCAGGAGGATCGTCGGGCTGCGCAGTTCCGTCTGCGCCGTGCCCACGTAGACGGTGACCGTCTGCCGTCCCTCGCTCACCACGACCACGGGGCGGCCCGTCTGGATTGCGACCCGCTCGGCAGTGCGGTGACGGGTACCGGTCTCTCCGGTGTCGATCGACGCATCGGGAATGAGATGGACGTTGGCCCGGTAGATGACCTCGGCGGCCTCATCGGTGACGACTGCGCCGTCCATCTTCGCCAGCTCGGCGAGACGCGCCGGGGTGAAATCGGCCCCGTCGAGATGGAACCCGCCCGTACAGATCGCCTCGATATCGCGACCGTATCCCAGCACCAGCAGGGCACCGGTCTCCTGCCGCAGGATCAGCTCGATGGCGTTGCGGAGGGAGGTCCCTGGGGCCAGCGCCCGGAGAACATCGAGGCTCGGATCGCGTTGGGCCATGGAAAGGCGAGGGTACCAGCGCGTCGACGGTGATCTCCCGAAGTACGACCATCTCGCCATTGCGACGGCAACCGGGAACCGGCGACGGCGGTCAGGCCCCGGTCGGGCCCGGGTGGTCGCTCAGCCGCCGTCGAAGCTCGCCGACCAGCGAGTAGGGATCACGGACCCCGAGCCACACCCGGGAGAACTGCACAACCGGCACCGGGAACCGACCCCATCGCCCTTCGCGCACCTCGACCTGCACGCAGTCACGACCGGCCCCCACCCTCGCCGCCCGCGACGCCGGGTGATAACCCACCAGTCCCTCCCAGTGGACGATCGGTACCGGTGGCGGCTCGACTCCGAGAATCTCTCCATAGGGGATCCAGAGATCGACCGTCACCCCCGCCCGGACGCGGAGGGCATCGGCACCGAGCTCCACATAGGCATTGCCGACCACGGCTCGACGAACGATCCAATAGAACCCGACACCAACCGCCAGGACAATGAACGCCGTCATCAGGGGCTCGAGGGAGGGCCGTTCGAGGTCGAGCTCATCGCTGAGCACGAAGGTGCCGATCGTCATCCCGATGACCCCGACCACCAGGACGGCGCCCCATGAGGCGACCGACCCGGAGTGATACTCGGGGGTCACCTCCCAACGCTGGCCGGGGCCCTGGTCGCCCATCCGGCCGCGGAGGCTACTCCGTCGCCCAGCCGCCAGCCGTCAGCCGCCTTAACGGGCAACGATCTACCGCAGCAGGCCCAAGTCCCCCAGGACCGTCTCGATCCGGCCGCTGCCGTTGCCGGTGGGGCCGACGGCGACCTCGAGACCGAGGCGCTTCGCCTCGGCGGAGCGATGCTCGCCGTGGGCCACCGGTCGGATCTCACCGGTCAGGCCCACCTCGCCCCAGGCTGCCACGGAACCGATGCCCCGGCCCAGCAGCGACGACGCCAGAGCCAGGGCCACCGGCAGGTCGGCCCCGGGGTCGCGGACCCGAAGGCCTCCGACGACGCTCACGTAGACGTCCCGGCCGGCGAAGGACAGCCCGGCATGGCGCTCGAGGACCGCCAGAACCTGATGCACGCGGGCTGCCTCGATCCCCTTTACCGACCGCCGCGGCTGCGGGGCGCCGCTGCCGGCGACCAGGGCCTGCACCTCCACGAGCAGCGGCCGCCGCCCGTCGATCGCCGGGAACACCACGCTGCCGGGGACGTCGCCGAGCCGATCGGACAACAGCAGGCCCGACGGGTCGACCACCTCGACCATCCCCGTCTCCCGCATCTCGAAGAGGCCGACCTGGTGCGTCGGGCCGAAGCGGTTCTTGAGGCTGCGCAGCACGCGGAGCCCGCGCTCGATGTCGCCCTCCAGGTAGAGGACGACGTCGACCGTGTGCTCGAGAAGTTTCGGGCCTGCGATTGTGCCGTCCTTGGTGACGTGTCCCACCAGCACCACCGGGACGCCCGACTCCTTGGCGGCATGGATGAGGCGCGCCGCCGACTCGCGTACCTGGGCGATTCCGCCCGGGCTGCCGCCGACCTCGCGTGCGGCCACCGTCTGGATCGAGTCGACGATCAGGAGGTCGGGCGACGACGACGCCACCGCCGCGACGATCGCGTCCACGTCTCGCTCGGAAGTGAGCAGGACGCCGTCGGCGGAGATGCCGAGACGACGGGCGCGCAGCCCGATCTGGTCGAGCGACTCCTCGGCGGAGGCGACGAGCGCCGAGCCGCCGTTCGACACGAGGGCGGCGGCCACCTGCAGGAGCAGGGTCGACTTTCCCACCCCGGGCTCCCCGCCCACCAGGATCGCCGCGCCGGGAACCAGGCCGCCGCCGAGGACGCGGTCGACCTCGCCGATCCCGGTGGGTGTCCGCGCCGGCGACGTCTCGCCGAGATCCCGCATCGACACCACCCGGGCAGCGGCACCGCCCCTGGCCCCCCCGTGGCCTCCCGCGGAGACCTCGACCAGCGCCCCGTCGGCCTTGCACTGCGGGCAGAACCCCATCCACTTGGGGCTCTCGTAAGCACAGACGCTGCAGCGGTAGGAGGACATAGGGTGAGGTTAGAGACAAGGTCTGACGCGATCAGGGCTCGCTTGCGCTAGCCCGCGATTCGCGATTGGCGATTGGCGATTGGCCAGATCGCGTCCGAAGGTGATCGACGCGACATTGCCAATTTGCCAATTGCCAATTGCCAATTGCAGGAGGCCGCCCGCCAGGGCGGCCGACCATCGCGGGAGGCCGCCCGCCAGGGCGGCCGACTAATCCCTCGTCGCCCGCGACATCACGTAGGCCACCACGATCACGAATACCACGAACAGCACGACGCCACCCACGAGGTTGGGCACGCTCCACGACTCGGTTCCGGTGATTCCTGGATGCATCGGTGCGATCTGTGAGATCCGTGGCACAATAACCCCGGTCCGGGCTGTCTTCGATTCCGGGCCGATTACGAATGGACGACGACTCGATCGACACCTTCGACGACCTCTTCGAGCCGTTCGGGCTCGAAGGCGACCCCCAGGGCCAACCCGGCGCAGGGGAGGCTCGAGGCACCCGGCAGACGGTCCCGGTGCGCTCGGAGCCCTTGCCGCAGGGGGAAGGCCCGCCCCGGGGTGCGATCACGTGTGCCTCCTGCGGGAACCCCAACGATCCCGCCAACCGGCACTGTGAGATGTGCGGTGCCCGCCTGGCCCGTTCGCAGATGCCGGTGGCACCTCAGCCGATGCTCCGCACCACCGCCGGGGCCCGCGCCCTGATCGTGCTGGCGGCCGTGGTGCTGTTCGTCGCCATGCTGGCTCTCGTCTTCAACGCATTCGGAAACTCCGAAGAACCGGTCGCGGTCACCAGTTCCACGACGGGTACCACCGCGGCGACCACAGCGATCACCCCGCTGCAGCCGTTCCGCATCGAGTGCTCCTCCGAGCTGGCCTCGTTCCCCTGCGAGGCGCTCAACGATGGCGACCCGTCGACCTCGTGGAACGCCACCGAGGGAGGGATCAACGCCACCATCACCTTCTACTTCAACCCGCAGGTGCAGATCACCGAGATGATCATCGAAAACGTCGACGACGAGGGTCGGTTCCTACGCAACCGGCGGATAAAGGGGATCGAGGTCGAGATCGACGACCTCCAGCAGGTGACCGTGGAGGAGCTCGCCGATACCAACGACGAGCCTCACCGCATCCAGATCCGCAGCCTGCAGACCTCGAGCGTCACTATCCGGATCACCAGCGCCTATCCCGGCCAGTCGTTCGGAGGCGAGGAGCCATACCCGGAGTTGGCCGTACAGGAGATCTCCTTCTACGGCCGGACGTCGCCGACTGCCACCACGAGCACGGGCGGCTGAGGGCTCAGGACGGACGTCACTCCTTGACGTATGGCTGACCATCGGCGGCGGGCGGGCGGCTGATTCCCACAACGCCGGCAACCACGATGATGGTGACGATGTAGGGCGTCATCGAAAGGAACTCCGACGGGATCGGTGTCCCCAGGATCCCGAGCTTCTGCTGGATGGCGCGCGCAAAACCGAACACGAGTCCCGCTCCGAGCGCCCCCAGAGGCATCCACCGCCCGAAGATCATGGCGGCGAGGCCGATGAAGCCGATGCCCGCGGTGAGATTCTCCTCGAATCGCGACACCTGGGAGAGGGTGAAGAACGCCCCGCCGAAACCGGCGATGAACCCCCCGAGGATGGTGTTGAGATATCGAGTTCGATACACGTCGATACCCACCGTGTCCGCGGCCTTGGGATGTTCGCCGACCGACCGCGAGCGGAGCCCCCACCGGGTGTAGAAGAGCCCGAGGTGGAGGACGAGCACGAGGACGAAGGTGGCGTAGACGAACATGTTGTGGTCGAAGAGCACGGGCCCGATCATCGGGATGTCCCCGAGGATCGGGATCTTGATCGAGGCGAAACGGCCCGGGGCATTGAGGTCGGGTGCCGCGGCCAGCACACGGCGGGCCAGGAACGAGGTGAGACCGAGTGCGAAGATGTTGATGACCACGCCCGCGATGATCTGATCGATGTGGAAGCGGATCGTCAGCACGGCGAGGACTGCTCCGAGGAGTGCCCCGGCGACCATGGCGGCAACCAGCCCGGCCCAGATCCCGAAGGCCGAGCCCACGATGGTCCCCACGAACGCCGCCGTCAGCAACTGACCTTCGATGGCGATGTTGATGATCGCCACCCGCTCGCACATGAGCCCCGTCAGAGCCCCAAGAGTCACCGGCACCGACAGGATCACGGTGGAACGCAACATGCCGACCAGGCTGAAAGACCGACCG
>Ga0214471_10004485_pt1 | contig 10775 bp, 8 predicted proteins | sample RVTome_5_FD_207665 | JGI IMG/M metagenome (GOLD analysis project Ga0214471, IMG submission 207665) | Soil microbial communities from uranium-contaminated site in the Upper Colorado River Basin, Wyoming, United States - RVT142D155 | ecosystem: Environmental > Terrestrial > Soil > Contaminated >... | reverse complement strand
ACTCTTCATCAGGTTCAACAATCCGCCGGCGAGCATTATCTCTATCTGCCGGGCGGTAAGGTCGTGTTTGACTTCAAACGATGTTCCCTTTGTCCTGTTGGTAACTGTCAAGGTGGAATCAACCTTGAGATTGTTCCTGACATCCGATAATTCAAGGTCATCGCCCTGGCCTATCGCGTCATAGCTGGCTGGATCGATAAACGTGAGAGGAAGAATTCCAAAGTTAACCAGGTTCGCCCTGTGAATCCTTGCAAATGACTTCACCAGGCATGCCTTAATGCCCAGGTACATCGGAGCGAGCGCGGCATGTTCCCGGCTCGATCCCTGTCCGTAGTTTTCGCCGCCGACAATGAATCCACCACCGGCTTCCTTCGCTCTTGTCGCGAAGGTAGGATCGACATTCGTATAGACGAATTCCGAGATGGCAGGAATATTCGATCTGAGGGGAAGCACCTTGGCTCCAGCCGGCATAATGTGATCTGTCGTGATGTTATCTTCTACTTTGAGGATTACCTCTCCACTAATCAAAATTTCAAGTTCATCACGGATTGGGCAAGGCTTGATGTTAGGTCCCCGAAGCACTTCGACATCGTCCGGATTAGAAGCAGGCGGGATCACCATTCCATCGTCGATATGATATTCCTTTGGCCAGTCGACATTGATCGGCTCGCCCAGATCTCTTGGATCCGTAATCACGCCGTTGAGCATGGCAGCGACCGCGGTTTCCGGACTGGATAGATAAACCTGTGCCGATTTGGTGCCGCTGCGGCCTTCGAAATTCCTGTTAAATGTCCTGACGCTTACAGCATTGGTAGACGGAGCCTGTCCCATCCCGATGCAGGGTCCGCACGCTGATTCAAGAACCCGCACACCTGAAAGGATCAGATCTGCCAGCGCATTGTTTCGCGCAATTGTCTCAAACACCTGGCGGGAACCGGGAGTTACTCCGGCGCTTACATTCGGATGCACATTTTTGCCCTTCATCACAGTTGCGACCGTCATCAGGTCGCGATAGGACGAGTTCGTGCAGCTTCCCACCATAACCTGATCGACTTTCAACCCGGCGACTTCCCTTACAGGAACCACATTGTCGGGCATATGCGGTTTCGCGATCATAGGCTCGAGACTTGATAAATCGATCTCGATAACCTCGTCATATTCAGCATCCGGATCGGCGGAAACTTCGCTCCAGACCTCTTCCCGTTTCTGCGCCTTAAGGAACGCACGCGTAACTTCATCGCTTGGGAAAACCGAAGTTGTCGCGCCCAATTCAGCGCCCATGTTTGTTATGGTTGATCGATCGGGAACCGGAAGACTCTTTACTCCATCTCCACCGTACTCGATAATCTTACCTACCCCGCCTTTGACAGAAAGACGCCTGAGCAGCTCAAGAATTACATCCTTGCCTGACACCCACGGCTGCAGTTCACCGGATAATTTGATAAGGACCACCTTCGGCATTGGTGTATAGAATGGACCGCCCGCCATCGCCACAGCTACATCGAGGCCTCCCGATCCAATCGCGATCATGCCAAGTCCTCCACTGGTCGGGGTATGACTGTCTGAACCTAAAAGGGTTTGCCCCGGAACACCGAATCTCTCCAGGTGAACCTGGTGGCATATCCCGTTTCCGGGCCTGGAAAAATAAACTCCGTATTTCGATGCGACTGTCTGAAGGTATTTGTGGTCATCGGCATTTTCGAAACCCGCCTGAAGCATATTATGGTCGACATAGCTCATCGACAGCTTCGTCCGCACCTTCGGGACCTTCATGGCCTCGAACTGCAGAAATGCCATTGTGCCCGTAGCGTCCTGCGTTAGAGTTTGATCTATTCTTAATCCGATTTCCTGTCCTGCTGTAAGTTCTCCGTCGACTAAATGCTCTTTAAGAATTTTTCTGGTGATGCTTAAACCCATTTTATTTCTCCATTACATTTGACATAAAAATCCCAATCCGAGTATAAGCTCCGAAACCCCGTCTTTCAATCTCCTTACCTTACGGATTCATTGTCATGATTTTGCGGGATTCTTCAGGATATGCGGCAAGGAATCTCAGTTCCTCTTCCACCAGCGGCTTACCGGTGTGAAGGTCCGCATACTGTACAAGCTCATGTACAGTCGCGGCTTCCTCCTCATCATTGAAATGAATTCCAAGATCGGTGTAAACCTTCAGGAATCCTTTCAGGCCTCCATACGCACCCGTGGTAATCACGCGGCCTGTTGGAATTACTTCCGGCTCCCCACGTCCAAGTTCCTCGAAATCGTAAAGCTCGTAGTTCTTTCGGTCCTTTAACGCGCCATCCGCGTGAATTCCCGACTCATGGGCAAATGCATTCCAGCCAACACCGGGCTGATTCATGGGTATAGGCACATCGAACACATGCGCGGCGTACTTGGCGATCGGCCACGCCATCTGCAGATTGATCCGTGCATCGAGTATGTTCATATCTTCAAACTGCCTCGAATGCTTGATCGCAAGGATACAGGACAAAAGGTCCGCGTTACCTGCTCTCTCGCCAATGCCATTGATTGTCGTGTTGATAATCGCGTCAACACCGGCATCGAGCGCTCCCTTAGCTCCCATGATCGAATTTGCCACTGACATTCCAAGGTCATTGTGTGTGTGGACTTCGATTGTTATCTGTATTTCCTTCGCGACCCTGTTAATTCTATCGTAGATCGAATGAGGAGATTCATAGCCAAGGGTATCGCAATACCTGAAAGTGTCGGCCCCAACATCTTTCGCCGCATTCGCGAATTTCAGGAGGTAATCCATATCGGTACGCGATGCGTCTTCTGCGTTTACACCGATCACTTCCACGCCATGCTCCCTCGCGCATGCTACAGCCTGTCTCATGCTTTCGATGACACCGTCTTCGTCAATCTTGCCCTTGAACTTGTTCTTGATCATCTGTTCCGAGGTCGAGATCGAGAGGTTCATCATCTTCATTTTCGTGTACTTGAATGCGGTCTCAATATCGCCCGGTACCGCACGGCTCCATCCTTCCAGCCTGAGCGGTTTGAGTACGCCCTGGTCCCAAAGCTCCATGTTGGTGTTAATGTAATTCGCTTCATGCCGGACGAAAGGGAATCCGAACTCGCTCTGGTAAACTCCCATATCGTTGAGCATAAGATTAAGAATCGTTTTCTGGAGTTTCGCAGCGCCAATTCTGGACGTCTGTACTCCGTCTCTGTTTGTTACATCAAGGAAATATACTTTCGGCATTTTGTCAGCCTCTCTGGCATTAAATTCAATTTTAAGTAATTCAGACTATCTGACCAATCGGCATTTATACCATAGTGAAATAAATACAAGCAAAAAATTATTATCCACGCCAGCCTGATGCAGGATAATTTTTCCCTCCTCTTATTAATGAAATGGTTAAAAAACCAAATAGTGATTATGTTAACTATATTTAAACATAAATGGGGGTAAAAATCTTCGTCTGGTTAAAAAATAATGAAATTTTTCACTAGCTCCCGGGATTTTACATCCAAATGCCTTTTCCCTCTGCATTCCTGTTCCCCGACTCTCTTTTTCCCTTATTTCCGTGGCATCTCAATCCAGTATTTCCGGTGGCGGTAATTCCGTCATGTCATCCGGAATTTTTTTTGAAGATAATTGCTTCAACGATCCAGACTACCAGAAACGCAATTCCTTTTGTGGGAATCGACAGCATTACAGGCGCTCCTGCCGCATTACCTCCCCATGAAGGAGACGATGCAGCGCGTGCAGCGTCCGGGAAGGCAAGCATGAGAGCAATCAATGCAGGAATGCCGAATATTAGTCCGGTTGGATTCTTCATGCGGAAAAAGTATTTACAAAGCCGCAATAAGTCAACTTTTTGGGTGAATTAATTCTAAAAGAGATCAATCAGCCCACTCGGGCATGGCGTGGAGCCAGTGGTCGGCGCGAACCGACGCTTTTTCATCGTCAACATCCTGCCACTTTTTGATCCAGGAGGCTATCCCGGCTTTGACCTCGTCGTAAGGTTTCACCTGTCCCGATTCATCCGTGCAGTATTTACAGTACTTGTCCGACGGTCCCTTGAATTCTTCCGTTCCCAGGGGCGCACCACATGAATTGCAATATTCAGCCATCAATCATTACTCCCTTAGGGAAATTATACGCAGCCTTCCGGCTTTGGAAGGCCGGCTATTCTGCAAGCGCCTTTCGCAGGACCGGATGTGAATAATTTGTACACATCGCGCACCGAGCAGTCCATTTCCCTGCAGAGTAAGCGTACGGATGGCGCAAGGTCATGCTCTTTCCAGTAATCACGAATAAACTTCACGATCTCCCAGTGCTTGTCCGTCATATCATCAATTCCTTCTTCCCTCGCTATCAGTTTTGCGACTTCCTCGTCCCAGATCTCCGGTTCGATCATGTAACCTTCCTGGTCGAGTTCTATTTTTCTATCCCCTGTTTCCACTGATGAATCTCCTTAAACGGACGTCCTGGATTCTGAGGTTATGACCGGACGGTCCGACACGAGCTCGCCGAGAGCCTGAATGGTTTTTTCAATCTGCTCTTTCGTATTGAATGGACCAATCGAAAACCTGATCGCACCCTGCGGAGCTGAACCATAGTGCTCATGCAGAAGAGGTGCGCAATGCAGCCCCGTACGCGTCTGGATTGAATATTCCACATCAAGCATGGTTCCGATATCGGACGGATCGAAATTTTCTACAGTGATCGACATTGTCGCGACACGGTTTTTAAGCTTTTTGGTTCCCAGGATAGTAACACCGGGTATTTCAGAGAATCCATCCTGGAGCAATTTCAATAATTCAATTTCATGGGCGTAAATTTTATCTAGTCCCTGTCCGACAACCCATTCTAGCCCGGCTTTCAGGCCTGCGATCCCCGCCGTGTTAAGAGTTCCGGCTTCAAGTATAAATGGAAATTCTTCCATGTGATACAAATCGGCGCTACGGGTGCCTGTACCGCCGTAGATGGTGCCTTTGATCTCGGCGTCGTCCGCGGCGCAAATACCACCCGTTCCTGTCGGCCCGAATAATCCCTTATGGCCAGTAAATGCCAGAAAACTTACATTGCATTCAGCCATGTCGATCGGGATTACACCGGCGGTCTGTGCGGTGTCGACCGCAAACTGTATTCCCGCATCCCGGCAGACATTCCCTATAGATTTGATATCCTGGACAACCCCCGAAACATTTGATCCGTGGTTGACTATTACCAGCCTGGTGTTTTTCTTTATGGCTTTTCGAATTTCTTCAGGGTCGACATAGCCTTCCTTATCCGGCTTTACAAAGGTCGCTTCAGCCCCGAAGTCGCGTACGCGATGATTCACAGGGCGAATGACCGAATTATGTTCGCAGCAGGTGGTGACTATATGGTCGCCTGAATTTATGGTTCCGTTAACGATCAAGTTGAGGCTCATGGTCGCGTTGTGCGTGAAAACGAGCCTGTTTGGATCTTTCCTGATTCCTTTTTCCGCAAGACTTTGATTAAAAAATTCCGAGCACATCTGACGTGTTCTATGGATGAGATGTTCGGCGGTAATTGCGAGGTCGCATCCGGTACGCCCGGGATTCACTCCTGTAGTCGAATAAAACTGCCTGACCGAATCGTGGATAATATCCGGTTTAGGGAATGTAGTTGCCGCATTATCGAGGTAAATTAGATCGGTCATTGATTCCTCCGGAAATGAAAAAATCCACATCGTGGTGGATATCGCAGGCGGGAAGGCTAATCCCGGGCAGAGATGGAGCTAAAATAGCAACAGGTGATGTGACCGCAATCACTCATTATGGATAAATAGTAGCACAGGGATTAAAAGTGGTAAAGGAAAAACATGGATAAACAGGGGGAGATGTCCCAGGTTTATTTCAGAATTAATAAATTAAGGAAATTATCGATCCATGGATCTGCATTTGGATAAAATGCGGAATGCGGTTAAAATTCAATGCGTCATACAGGATCGGAAGTGATTACGATTGGGCTCGATGACAATGAATACTCTTCCGGGACACGATGAAATCCGGGTGATGGCGAAAGGAATCTTGCCTGGATTTGCCAATAAGCCGTACCGACCTTGGTAGCTAGACTTAAAATTGATTAATTTTGTTAAATTCTGTCTAAAATTTTAAAATTAATGTTTTTTAATTAGATTTTAGACATAATTTTCAACATATTAACGGTTGAATGAATTATATTTAATGTAATTTGAGACATTTAATAACAATTTTAATGCAGGAATGAGACAAAACCATGTGTGGACGATTCTCTCTAAGCGCATCATTCCAGGATATCCAGGAATATTTCAACATATCCGAGGTGTCGGCTGAATTCAGGGCACGGCACAATATCGCCCCTACCCAGCCGGTTGTGGTGATTTCCTCTCATCCTGAGAGGGTCCTCGATACATACAGATGGGGGCTGATCCCGACGTGGGCAAAAGACACTTCTATCGGAAACAGGATGATAAACGCCCGGTCGGAGACGATCGATGAAAAGCCAAGCTTCAAAAGGCCATTCAAAAACCAGCGGTGCCTTATCCTGGCGGATGGGTTTTACGAATGGAAGAAGGCGGGCAAAGAAAAAATCCCTATTTATGTGCGGTTGAAGTCGAAGGAGCCATTTGCGTTCGCTGGATTGTGGGACAGGTGGGTGTCGGGAGAAGGCGAAGTGATTAATTCCTGCACGATAATCACGTGCGAGCCGAATTCACTGATGAAAAAATTTCATCACCGGATGCCGGTGATTCTGACGAAAGCCTCCCATGATGTGTGGCTGAACCATGAGAGCCAGGACCTCGATAGATTGAAGGAGTTACTGAAACCGTATCCTGCGGAATTGATGGAAGCGTATATGGTGTCGAAGGAAGTAAATTCCCCAAGGAATGATTCGCCTGAATGTATTGTTCCAATCAGCGACGAGAGATTATAAGGTGCATGATTTAAACCATGCCTGGACAGTTATGATTCTGATTTCAATTTATGCTTATGCTCGACAGGATCCAGGAGAATTATCAACCCGATACCAGCCATATCCGCAAACAATAGTGGTGCCAGGAACGGCGCTCCACGTATAAATCTCTCCACTACAAACTGTCCCGCTGCGGTGAGATCGAACTGGGTATGCAGCCATAGGCCGATCACGCCTGTAACGCCAAGTAAAACCATCGCGACGATATAAGTTATGATATCGCCTTTTTCAGGATCGTCGATTATGCCAAGCACCATCGGAACTATCGCCCCGAATACACCTGCAGCAAGGGGCAGCCACAGCCATGGATTGTAAAACCCCGGGCGGCTGTGATCGAGCGCGCTGGACAAAAGTGTCGCGATTATCGAAAGTGATAACAGAAGAAAGAAACTCCTGGTTTTATTGAACGGGAAATGCACACGCTTTCCATTCCACATGGTCAGCCATCCGGAATCGACAGGATCTTCCACCCATGCGGAGCTGATACCTATAATCCCGATCATTGTAAAAACCAGGGGAGCCACAATTGGCGGAGCCCAGATCAGGCGGTAGAGTGAGACTATATCGAGAACGGGTGCGTTGGGAAGAATGGCTCTTTTTATGTGGAAAAACCATCCCATGAATCCAACAATAATGCTGAGACTGAGTGTCGCGGTTGCCAGATATGAAGCCCAGTCCCTGTGCCGCAGGGTCAGGTAACAGGCGATGAGCAGAACAAGTCCGGCAGTGAAGCCAAAAATGATGGGGATCCATTCAAATGGCCTTATCGTGCCGCTGACAAGATGTGCAAGATAGGTGTCAATTCCCAGGAAGATCTCGTTGATCGAAACCATCAGGAGCATGAACTGGTCGCGGCTAAGGGGCAGCCGAATCCGCTTGAGAGCAGGGATTACGGACGCGAGATAATACATTCGATCAATAATCCTCCGAAGCCACGGTCGGGGGGAAATCGATAGGTTCGTAGCCGGCTTCCACTAGTTTATCATTCACTTCCTGTTTTAACTTAGCCATGTCGCGGAGCAATTCGTACGCGCCATGCCATTGCGCGTAATCCGCACCCTGCATCCATGTACCGAATTTCGTAGTTCTTCCCCAGTGATGCCAGATCTCGAAGAAGGTGAAGTCGACAGGCTCGTCAAATTGCGCGTCGGTTAAGAGGCCATTGTCCTTTAGCGGCTGGAGAATGTCCCGGCTTTCCTGCACCCAGTCGTTAACCTGGTAGACTACCTGATCGGCATTATTGTAGAAATTCTCTATGAACATATTGTTGTGGCATTCGCGGCAGACACTCTGCATTCGAGTCAGGTTATTTTCCCAGCTCGGACGGCGATCGCTAATTGGCGCGAAGAGGTACCACGTCAGCCTTTCGCCTACATCGTGCGTTGTTCCGGTTCCACCGAAGCCGCTGAAGTGGCAGGTTGCGCATGTCGGAGCGATGAAGTCCTCGGTATCCAGCATGCCGGCTTCAGCTTCCCAGTTCCAGTGGTGGCCGCCGGTCATATATGCTATTCCATGGGGTGATTCCTGGTAAATTTCCCATTGTGGATGATCGGGTCCGATATGGCAGGCGTTACATGTTTCAGGTTTTCGGACCTGTTCGAGGCTGAATTCATGCCGCAGATGGCACTGCTGGCATTCCCCGATCGACCCATCCGGCTGCGGACGCCCGATGTTGTGACAAACCTGGCAGGCGAACTTGGTTACAGCGGGTCCCTCGATGTCGAATATTGCATTTCGGGATTTATCAGGATCGAATGAGCCTTCAGATATCGCGCTGTAAAGCTGCAACTGCGCATCGGTAAAATGTTCACTTCCCCAGATTGCGGCGTATGCCGGAGCGCCATGGCGGCTCGCGTTGAATTCAGCCACCTCGTTCTGATGGCACCTTTGGCACATCGCGGGTGTCGGTTCAGCGAGGACAAACGTGCCTTCGTGTTCAACGGCACCGGGATAATCCTGGTTAACTTCATGGCAGTCTGAGCAACTGACGTCTGCGGCAGCCATCGTGCTATGCCCGTACTGCTGAATAATACCGGGAGTATTATTTTTATGGCACTGTACGCAGGAATCCGTGCTATTAGCCAGAGCATTTACACGCTCCGGCTGAACAGCGAGTGGTCCTGTGGATCGGGCAGTGGTCATGGCAACCAATGCAAGTCCGAGTACTACAATAACCACCACCAGTCCGATAATAAGGACTCTCAGTGATTGTAGCGCTTTATTTTGATCGTTTGGCTGTTCGGGGAGTGACATTTCATGGCACCTGAGTGTTTATGGATAGGAAAGAAATAATCGCGTAAATCCAGCAGTATTTCATTAACGTGGGGGAATATTTCCCGCTCGTTACATTATTCACATGGTATAATGCCTTTATCATCCGTCACTGTCAAGAGGAAAAAAACCTTTTTGCTACTCTTATATAGATTATCGGGATAATATACCTGAAATTTGAATTTTTAAATAAAATGATCAGATAAAATTGAGCTCGAAGCTGTAAACTCCATCCTTCAAGTAAGTAGCAACCTTGCATTCACTTTTATGAAATACGTGCTGCATTGTCTTATTTTCCTCAAGAGTCTCAGCGGTAAAACCGGAGATTCCATTTCTCCTGGCGACCTGGATCAGATGTTTAAGCATGAATGATCCAATACCTTTGCCCTGCCAGTCGTCACGGACAAGAAACGCGACTTCAGCCCTGTTGGTACTTTTGTCGAGGTAATACCCGCCAATCGTTATAATATCATCGCCGTGAGCTTCCGGAAGAGTAACGACAATATTGACTTCATTTCTATGATCGATGTAGACGAGATCATTAACCTGTTTTTCCTGCAGGCGTTTCAACCGTGACATGAACCGGAGGTATACGCTTTCCTGCGACAGGTGATAGAACATATCCTTGATCCGTTCGGGATCCGTGGCGTGGACCGGGCGGAAGTATAAAAGCGTGCCATCGTCGAGGAGCAATGTTGTCCGTTGTTCCGACGGTCCTTCCTGGGCGATCCGGCTCTGGACGTCGAGGTATCCTGGCGGAATATATCTTAATTCTATCGCCTGCTTAAGCAGATCGCTCCGGTAATCAGGATGCGCGATGCTTATCAGCGCCAGGGCTCTTTCCTGTACACTTTTTCCGTGGAGATAGGCAGCGCCATATTCTGTAACCACATAATGAATGTCCCCACGGGTAGTTACCACGCCAGCTCCCGGCGATAACTGCGAGACTATCCTGGAAATCGTTCCACTTTTCGCTGTCGATGGCAGAGCAATAATCGACTTCCCTCCGGGAGCACGCGACGCTCCCCTGTTGAAATCGGTCTGTCCGCCTATGCCGGAATAAAAATTTGTGCCAATTGAATCGGCGCACACCTGGCCGGTGAGGTCTACCTCGATGGCGATGTTGATCGCGATCATGTTGTGGTGGCGCGCTATGAGAAACGGATCGTTGACGTACTCGGTAGGGTGGAAGGAAAACATCTCATTGTTGTCGATATAGTCGTAAAGTTTCTGTGATCCGAGAGCGAAACTCGCGACAATTTTTCCCTGGTCGATAGTTTTGCGTGACCCGTTGATCACCCCGGCTTCGATCATATCTATAAGCCCGTCGGTGAACATCTCAGTGTGAATACCAAGGTCTTTTTTTCCATCGAGGTGGCTCAGGACAGCATGAGGAATACGTCCAATCCCAAGCTCGAGAGTTGAGCCATCGTCGACCAGGGCAGCGACAAACTCGCCAATGCGGTAGGTTTCGTCATCAAGTCGCGGAGGATCCGCTTCGATTATCGGGGTATCCACCGGAACGATGATGTCTATATCGTAAACGTTGATA
>Ga0214471_10004484_pt1 | contig 10775 bp, 13 predicted proteins | sample RVTome_5_FD_207665 | JGI IMG/M metagenome (GOLD analysis project Ga0214471, IMG submission 207665) | Soil microbial communities from uranium-contaminated site in the Upper Colorado River Basin, Wyoming, United States - RVT142D155 | ecosystem: Environmental > Terrestrial > Soil > Contaminated >... | reverse complement strand
TCACGATCGGCATCCTGAGCGTGCCCCACGAGTGGGGCTGGACCTACACGATGCTCATCATGCTGCCGGCGCTCTTCCTGCTCACCGGCGCCGGCCGGAGCCTCGGCGTCGACGCGTTCCTGGCGCCGCCGATCGAGCGCGCGGCCGCCCGCGGCGGCCGCCTGGCGCGGGTGCTCCGCTGGCTCGTCTGAGCGGTCACCGCTCGAACCGATAGCCCTCGGCGTACCACTCCTTGTCGCCGCCGTGCATGACCGCGAGGCGGCGGTAGCCGAGGTGGTACGCCGCGACCGCGGCGTCCGGGCTCTGCGCTCAGTTCGGGCCGCCGCAGTAGAAGACCAGGAGCCGGCCGCGGTCGGGCGGAAGCCGATCGGGGTGGACCAGGCGCTTGGGCCGCCGGAGGTCGACGAACCGGAGCGGCGCGTCCTCGGCCGGAATGGAGACGGCGCCGGGCAGGTGCGCCCGGCGGTAGTGCACTTCGTCCCGCGCGTCGATCAGGGTCAGCAGCTCGCCGCCGGCCAGCATCGCGTGCAGCTCCCGCGCGGAGATGAACCGGATGCCGGCGGCTTCCAGCGGCGCCCGCCAGTCGGGCCGGAGCTCGCTGCCGGCGGGCGCGAGGGCGACCAGGGCCACGAAGAGCGACGCGGCACGCCAGCGGCGCGCGTCGCCGCTCAGCCGGCGCACGGCCTGATCGACCCGGGCGCCGGCAGCGTGGCGGGCGGGACGAAGACGGCGAGATAGCCGTCGGCGGGGGCGAGGGAGACGAAATCCACCTCGCGGTAGCCGAGGGCCGCCAGCTCGCAGCGGAGCAGGGCGGGGGGCGTGCCGTGCTCCTGCGTCGGCTTGTCCACGTCGACGATCGCGACCCGGGCGCGGCTCGCGAGCGCGAGATGCAGCCGGTAGAAGAACGCGTAGGGGTTCTCGATCTCGTGGTACACGTGCGACAGCAGCGCCACGTCCACGGAATCCGGCGGCAGCCTGGGGTCCGCCGGCGCGCCCTGCACGAGGGTCACCCCGCGGACGCCTTCGCGCTCGAGCCGCTGCGCCAGTCCGCGAAGGTGCCGGGGCTCGACGTCCTGCGCGTAGATCGTGGCCGTGGGCCCCAGCCGGCGCGCGAGCCGCACGGTGTAGTAGCCGTCGCCGGCTCCCACGTCGGCCACCCGCAGGCCGGGCGCGATCCCGAGGCGGTCCATGACGCGCTCGGCCTCGCCGTGCCGGTCCCGGGTGTCCTCGGTGGAGTAGCTCGAGGCGACGATCCGGGCCACCGGCCGGTCGGGCCTCGGGAAGCGGAGCGCGTCCTGGGCGGCCGCCGGCCCGGCCGCGAGCGCGACGGCGACGAGCAGCCGGAGACCGAGGACGGCACCGCGAACCCGCGCGCGGCTCATCGCCCCGGCGCGCCGGGGAGCTCCCGCCGGCGGGCGGCGTGCAGGACCGCGATGATCGTCATGCTGTCCATGATCTCGCCCGAGAGGACCATCGCGAGGGCCCCGGCGAAGGTGAATCGCTGGACGTCGATGATCTCGGTCTCGTCGGGCGGCCGGGGGGCGTCGCGAAGGTCCTCGGCCAGGAAGAGGTGCGCGGTCTCGTCCATCACGCTCTTGCTCGTGTGGTACGTGCACAGGGGGACGAGGCGCCCGGCCCGGCTGCCGACCTCCTCGGCCAGCTCGCGCTGCGCCGCCTCCTCGGCGCTCTCACCCGGGTGCAGGCCTCCCGTCGGCATCTCCCACGTCGGGCGGCGCGCGACGTAGCGGTACTGGCGGACGAGCAGCACGGTGTCCGGGTCGGCGAACGGAAGGATGCCCACGCACTGCCCGCAGCTCACCACGCTGTAGATCGTCGTCCGGCCGTCGGGCAGGGCCACCAGGTCCTCGCGCAGCGACAGCCACTTGTTGGCGTAGATGGGCGTCGTCGAGAGCGTCGTCCAGGGGGCTTCCGATCGCCGCGTCATCGGCCGCACCCGGCGAGGAAGCGGGCCGTGTGCGGCGCGCTGCTCGACCCGGGCTCCGCCAGCGAGGCGCGCAGCCGCTCGAGGTCCGCCGCCGTGTCCACGTCGAACCACTCCGGCAGGCGGACGGTCGTGAGGCCGGCCGCCCGGGCCCGGCGCAGGGTCTCCGGCAACACGGCCGGCGTGCTCCAGGGCATGTCGTCGAACAGCTCCGGCCGCTCCTTGCGGACGCCGATCAGGTAGTACCCGCCGTCGTCGGACGGGCCGACCACGACGTCGGCCTCCCCGCGCCGCAGCACCTCCACGCCCTGCTGGAGGAACGCGGCCGGCAGCGTGGGCGTGTCGCTGTCGATCGCCACCGCGCCGGCGTGCCCGTGCGCGAGCAGCTCGGCCAGGCCGTTGGCGAGGCGGGCGCCCAGTTCCGCGCCCCGCTGGGGGAGCAGCTCGAACCCCGGCGCCAGATCCTCGAACGTGCCCCGAGCTTCCGGCGGCGTGTAGGCCACGACTCCGTGCGCGTCCTGCAGCGCGCGCACCTGCTCGACCTTGTCGAGGAGGAAGCAGCGGTACAGGCCCGCCGCGTCGGCGGCCGTCAGCGGCGGCGTCAGGCGCGTCTTCACCGCGCCGGCCACCGGCGCCTTGGCCATGATGGCGACGGCGACCCGGCTCACGGCGGGATGACCCGGGGCGGCCTCGGCTCGTGCGGAAAGCTCAGGATGTCCGTGGTGTTGCATTGGTGGTCGGCGGCGACGAAGTGCCAGTCGCGCGGGTTGACGGCGGCCCCGGCGGTGTCCACCTCCAGCTGGTAGACGCCCTGCGGGAAGTTCGCCTTGAGGTTCTTCACCCGCTTCGGCGGCTGGAGAGCGTACGCACGCCCGGACGCGGCGTTGAAGGCGAGCACCTGGGGGCCGAGGTCGTCGTTCGGATCGGCCACGTCGAGCTTGACGAACGTCACCTTGCCCTGGCGCTCCGCCCACGGGAAGAACCCGGCCCGCCTGATCACCGGGTCGTTCGCGCGCGTGGGCTCCGGGACGAGGACGACGCTGACCTCGAGCGTCTGGCCCGTCTCCACCCGGACCGGCTGGGGCGCGTAGATGTACCCGCTCGAGTACACGTGGAGCCCGTACTGGCCGCCGGCGGCGACCTCGATGCGGAAGCGTCCGCCGGCGTCAACGCGTGCCCCGCGGTCCCAGACGTTGTTGTGGATCTCGCCCTTCTCGAGGAGCGCCAGCCCGGGCAGCGGCTGGCCGGCCTTGCTCTTGACGGTGCCGCTGATCACGGTCGCGGCGCCGGCCCCGGCCGGCTCGACGAGCGCGACGGCCCACGTGGCGAGCGCGACGAGCAGCATGCCGGAGATCACCGTTCCTCCTCCTTCGCCAGGCCTCCGGTCCGTTCCGCCACGAGGAAGCCGACGAGGTCGGCCATCGCGGGACTGTCCCAGGCCAGCCGCCCGCCCGGCGACGCATGCCGGTCGAGGAAGTCCTCGAGAGCCTCGGCTTGGTGGCCGCACCCTCGCGGAAAGGCCCTGACGACCGCGACCCGCGCGGGCGTCGCGTGGCAGGCGGCGCAGCGGCGCGCGTAGAGCCGCCGGCCGCGGGCGACACTCGCGTCCAGCGCACGGAGCCTGGCGGGGAAGACCGGCTGGCCGACGGCGATGCCGGGCGACAGGGGAACGCCGGCGCCGTGCATCCCCAGATACGCGGTGATCGCCCGCGCCGTCGGGCGGGGATCCGCCAGCCGGTAGTGCCGCCGCACGGCTTCGGCCGTCGCCTGGTACAGGGTCATCACCCGAGCGTGCGGGGGCGGCTGCGGCTTGAATTTGGGGAAGCTGGCAGCCCAGCCCCGCGTCTCGGCCGGTTCGTGATGGCAGGTGGCGCAGGCCACGGGGTTGGCCGGATCGGGCGACGTGGTCCACCAGCGCTCGCCCTCGGCGGCGAGCACAGCCCGGTCCACGGCCCCCGCTCGAGGCAACGGCAGGAGCACGCCGGCCGTCAGCGCCACGATCATGCCGAGCGCGACTCCGCGGGCGTTCATGCGCTCCACCGGCGGGGCCACCGGGGCAGCCGGCCGGTGTGGAGCAGCGTCAAGCTGCCGACGGTGAGGAAGCCGCACGCGTAGAGCAGCAGGAACGGGAGGACGACGTACTCCCCCTGATGCCAGTAGAGCGCTGCGGTGACCGCGCAGTAGCCGCCCAGGCCGATCTCGACGAGCGCGCCCGACGGCCGCCGCTCGGCGTAGCCCTTGTCTCGCCACGTGCCCCCGGCCGGCCCGATCCCGAACTTGGGCGTCCGCAGGAACGCCGCCTGCCGGCCGCGAAGCCCGCCGAGCACGGCCAGGCTCGTGCTCCACGCCACCCCCACTCCGACCACCATGATCGCCGGCAGGCGCGCCGCACGGGCCAGCCAGCCAGTGCCGAGGACCCACTGGGCATAGACGAGCATACAGGCGGGGCCCGCCGCCGCCAGGCCGAAGATCAGGCCGGCGACGGTGAGCGATGCCGCCGCCGGCGTCACCGGGCGAGCCAGCAGGAGCGGTGCCGACAGCACGACGACCAGCAGCATCAACGGATGGATCGCGTAGTAGGTGAGGTGGATCGCCGCCTGGTGCTTCGCCCACGCGGATCGCGACGACCGCAGCACGAGGGGAAGGAGCTTCACCGCCGTCTGGATCGACCCCATGGCCCAGCGGCGCTGCTGGCTCTTGAAGCCGGTGACCAGCACCGGCAGCTCGGCGGGGCAGGCGATCTCCGGCCGGTACTCGATCCGCCAGCCGCGAAGCTGGGCGCGGTACGAGAGGTCGAGGTCCTCGGTCAGCGTGTCGTGGGTCCAGCCGCCCGCGTCGTCGATGGCGAGGCGGCGCCAGACGCCTGCGGTGCCGTTGAAGTTCAGGAAGAGCCCGCCGCGGTGCCGGGCCGACTGCTCGACGACGAAGTGGCCGTCGATGCCCAGCGCCTGGGCGGTGGTCAGCAGTGAGAAGTCGCGGTTGAGGTGGTCCCAGCGCGCCTGCACGACGGCCACGCCGGGATCGGCGAAGTACGGCAGCGTCCGGCGCAGGAACTCGGGTGGCGGCACGAAATCGGCGTCGAAGATCGCGACGAACTCGCCGGCGGCCTCCTTCAGGCCGGCGGCCAGCGCCCCGGCCTTGAACCCGGCGCGCTCCCGGCGGTGGAGGTGCACGACGTTGAGGCCCCGCGCTGCCAGCGCCCGGGCTGCGTCGGCGACGATGGCGGTCGTCTGGTCGGTGGAGTCGTCGAGAACCTGGATCTCCAGGCGGTCGGCCGGGTAGTCGAGCGCGCCGACGGACTCCAGCAGGCGGCGCGCGACGTACCGCTCGTTGTAGACGGGCAGCTGGACCGTGACGGCCGGCCACTCGGTGAGGGGCGGCACGGCCGGACTCGATCGCCGGCGGCCCGCCCGGTGCAGCGCGACCAGGAGATAGGCGTTCATCCCGTACAGGAACAGGCCCAGGACGCACACAGCGTAGACGACGCCCAGCAGCGTGCCCAGCGTCACGAGCATGAGTCGCCCGAGGATGACCAGGCCCTCCGGCGCTCGGCGCACGGCGGCAACGTCCCCGGCGCCCGGCGACCACGCCAGGCTCCGATCGCTCGCCGGTGCTCCCACACCAGCAAGGCCCCGAGCGGCAGGAACTCCAGGGCCCGCGCCCAGACGGGGAACGCGGCCGGCCTCCAGGCGTAATCGAGGTACGACACCGTGACCGCGCCGGAGAGCCAGAGCCAGGAGAACGCCGGCCGGACGGCGAGGAAGGGAATGATCCAGAGCACGTACCAGGCATGCAGCGCCGTCGGAACGAGCACGAGGTAGGCCCCGGCGGCCGCGTACCCCGCGGCGAACACTCCGTCGGCGCCTTCCCGGAGCCGCCGGCGGATCGTGATCAGAACCCAGGCGAGAAGCCCGAACAGGCCGAGCATCGCGGCGCCTCGCGCCACCTCACCCATCACGCGATCGCCTCCCAGGATGAGTCCCGCGGTGAGGAACCACCGGAGGCCGACGTTGAAGTCCTCCCCGCTCGAGAAGTACTCGGGGAGGAAGCCGAGCACGCCGAGGCCCACCGGCCAGGCATAGGGAAGATAGCCGGACGCCAGGACGGCGAAGCAGGCCGCCGGGAATCGCCAGTCGCCCCGGCGCCACCACGCAACCAGGAGGACCGCCGGATAGAGCTTGATCAGGATGGCGGCGCCGAGGGCCAGGCCCGCGGCGGCCATCCGGCCGTCCTGGCGCCAGAGCAGGGCCAGCAGCAGGGGCGGCAGGACGGCGACGTCCACGTGTGCGGCCTGGACGCCCTCGTAGACCACGAGCGGCGCCCACGCATAGAGGATCACCGCAGCCGGCGGCCCGCCCATCCGGCGCAGGAGCCGGAGCAACAGTCCGCCGGTCACGACCTCGCAGCCGAGCAGGAAGAGCCGCCAGCCGACGAGGCTGCCGGGCGCGACGGCGGCGACGAGCCCGAAGAGCATCTCCGCCCCCGGGGGATAGATCGTGCGCCTGGTCGGGCGGTTGATGCTGGGATGGATCGTCTCGTCGCGCAGGTGCGAAAGCTCAGGCGCCGCCGGGGCATACCGGTAGGGGTTCACGCCGGCATGCTGCACGCGGCCATCCCAGAGGTACCGGTAGGGATCCGACGAGAGCCGGACCGGCGTGGGCACCACGGCCAGACGAAACAGCAGACCGAAGGCCAGCACCAGGACCAGGACCACCCGATCGTGCGCCGCCCACCTCAGGGCGAGCCAGCTCGCGGCGAGGTACATCGCGAACTGACCGGTGAAGAGCAGCACGTACCAGGTCATCCCGTGGACGTCGGACCCGGCCAGCGCGCGCAGGTCGACGGCGTACCCGGGGATGCTCAGCGCGCCGAGCACGACGAGGATCAGGCGGGGGAGGTTCACACGGCCCGTCGCAGCCGGCGCGCCCAGGTCGACCCCCTCGCCGCCCGCCGCGCCAGGGCCGGCTCCAGCCAGTGATCGAGGCCGAGCGCCCGGCCTGCCCCGGCCGCGGCGAAGCAGAAGAGCGGCAGCGTCAGGAGGGGCCAGATCCAGTACCACTCGCCGGGGACGTTGAAGGCGCCCAGCGCGATCTGGATCTGCCAGAGAAACCCGACGGCTCCGGCCAGGCGCGTCAGCACCCCGAGGAACAGCGCCACGCCGAGGGTGAGCTCCACCACGAACGTCTGGAAGGCGAACGCGTCGAAGTTCGGCAGCACGACGTCCCGGAGAAAGGCGGCGTACCATCCGAACGCCGGATGCGCGATCTCCTTGTCGATGAATTCGCGCAGCCAGCCGTACCCGACCCAGGGCGCCTTCTGCAGCGCCATGTCCAGGTAGAGCAGGCCGTAGGCGATCCGGAACAGCGCCAGGGGCCAGCCGGGGACCAGGGCGGCGAAGAGGCCGCCGGTCGCCGTCACAGGCTCCAGAGCCGGCCGCAGCCGCGGCACGGGTCGGGCGGCACGTCGCTCTCGAACCGGGCGCGAAAGCGCTGGTATCGCTCGCCGTTCCAGATTGCGGCGAAGGACGTCGTGAAGGCGTTGCCCAGCACGAGGCCCTCGTAGTCGCGGGCGACCCACGGCGAGATGCAGCAGGGCAGCACGTTGCCGTTCGCGGTGACGTAGCTGAGGGCCCACGGGCGCTGGCAGCCCGCCCACGGCCGCGTCTCGGGGCCTCGACCGCTCAGGCTCGTCAGCGGCGTCGTGAGCCCGGAGGCCCGCATGGTGAGCCCGCTGTCACGAGCCAGCGTCTCGGCCTCGTCGAGCCGCGCCTGCTCGCGGGCGCGCAGCTGCCCGTGCAGCGCATTGTCCTCGGTGGCCAGCCCCAGGCCGTTGAACACGAGCCGCTGCACGTAGACCTCGGCGACGCCGAGGCCGGCGGCCAGGCGGACGAACTCGGGCAGCTCGTCCACGTTCGCCCGCGAGGCGGTGAACCAGAGCGACACGCGCGGTGTCGCCCGCCCGCGCTCGCGCACCGTCTGCACGAGGCGCCGCACATTGTCGACCACCCGGTCGAACTGATCGACCCCGCGAATGCGCCGGTACGTCGACCGGGTCGCGGCGTCCATCGACACCCGGAACTCGTCGAGCCCGCTCTCGACCAGGCGGCCCGCGCGGGCGGCGGTGAGACTGATCGCATCCGAGTTGAACAGCACCAGCGGCACCCGCGCCTTGAGGTAGGCGACGATGTCGAAGATCTCGCGGTTGAGGAGCGGCTCGCCGATGCCGTGGAGCACCACCCGGTCCAGGCCGGGGAACTGGCCGACGATCTCCTCGACGCGCGCCAGGCCGAGGTCGGCGGCGGGCTCCAGCGTCCGGAAGGTCCGGATGCAGGTCTGGCACTCGGAGTCGCAGCGGTTCGTCGTCTCCAGGTAGAGCGCCCGGGGGAGGCCGTTCATCTGCACGGGACGCGGGTCGTGGTCCAACGCCGGCTCAGACGGCCGTGACGACGGTCGTGCAGGCGCTCCCCACCTTGGGGAGGTCCCGGCTCGTGGTCCGCTCCCAGTCGAGCGCGAGGCGCTCCCCGCGCGCGAACGGGCAGTACGGGTCGGCGTCGTCGAGCCGGCCGGTCAGGACCCGCCGGCCGGCGCACCCGCCGCGACACGGGCAGTCCTCGCAGGCCCCGGGGGCGCGTCGCGCCTCGACGAACTCCGCCGTGTCGACGACCGCCTCGCCCAGCCGGACGAGGTCGTCGATGGCCAGACGGCTCGTGGGCCAGTACGTGCACGGCAGCACGCGACCGTCGGGCGCGACGCGCACCGTCGAGCGCCCGCAGCCGGGCCCGGCGAAGTCCGGGAGGCCGAGCACGCCGGCGAGGACCGGCTCGGTCGTCGCGACGAGCCGGGTGGCGCCGGCCAGGCGCCGGAAGCCGTTCCAGAACTGGTCGTAGCTCAGCCTGAACCGGTCGGTCCTCGACGGCTGATAGACGTTGATTCGGAGGTTGGCGCCGAAGCCGCCGGCCACGCTGGCCAGCTCGGCCAGCCGGTCGTGGTTGACGCTCATCATGACGGCCGTCACCGTGACGGGCACACCCAGGGCGACGCAGCGCTCGAGGGCGGCCATCACCGTGCGCCAGTTACCCTCGCCCCGGAAGGCGTCGTGCTCCCGCTCGCCGGGGAAGTCGAGGGAGAACTCCACGCTGTGAAAGCGCTTGACCCGGTCGTCGTCCAGCGCCTGGATGCTGAGGCCGTTGGAGGTGATGCTGGTCTTGATGCCTCGCGCCCACAGGTAGTCGAGAATCGCGTCGTACTGGCGGTGCAGGCCGTTCTCGCCGACCCCCAGGTTCATCGAGCGGACGGGGATCGACTCGCATGTCCGCCGCACGTCCTGCAGCGTCAGGCGCTCCACGACCTGGTCCGGCCGGTAGCAGTGCGGGCACTTGAGGTCGCATTCGTTGGTGAGGCCGATGCCGACCGAGAACTCCATCGCGCCTAGCGCCTCCACGCGTACCTGAGGGTCGTCAACAGCAGATGGTAGCCAGCCAGCACGCTGCCCCGGAGCGTGCCGGCCACCTTGGAGCGGCCCAGGCGGGCGCGGCAGGTCACCGGCACCTCGACGACCCGGTACCCGCGGCGCGCCGCCTTGACCACCATCTCCACCGGCCAGCCGTAGGTCTTGTGCTCCATCGCGAGGTCGCGCAGCACGCCGGCGCGGATCGCTCGGAACGGTCCGATGTCGGTCAGACACAGGCCGTAGAGAAGACGGAGCAGCGCGGTGACCAGGCGGTTGCCGGCCCGCTGCTGGGGCGTGAGGGCGCCGGGCTCGGCCCCGCCCCGGGTGCGGGAGCCGATGACCAGGTCCGCCCGCCCGGCCAGCAGCGGAGCCAGCACGACCGGTAGCTCTCGCGGGTCCTCGTTGCGGTCGCCGTCGAGGAACACGATGATGTCGGCGTCGCCGGCAGCCAGGGCCCCGGCCAGGCACGCGGCGCCGTACCCGCGCACCGGCTCGTGGACGACCCGCGCGCCGGCCGCCGCCGCCCGCACCGCCGTGCGATCGGTGCTGGCGTTGTCCACGACGATGATCTCCTGAACGAGGTCCCGTGGGACCTCGCCGACGACGCCGGCGATGGCCGCCTCCTCGTTCAGCGCGGGGATGACGACGCTGACGCGCATGACCCCTCCGGCAGGACCCTCTACCTCGGGAGAGCCGTTGTTGTCACGAGGATGTGAAATCAATGCCCCTCACAGTCCCGACGACCCGGGCGCCGTTCTCCCAATGATATATCGGCGCGATCGAGCGACGCGCCGCCGGCTGCCTGCGTGAGGCCGCGGCGATCGAGGCGGCTGCCCGCGGCGCGGGCGGCCGGCCACACGTCGTCGTCAAGCGGTGCGTCCGGAGCGCGCGGCTGCTACTATCGGCGCACCGGGAGGGCCTGAACGGCGTGGTCTTGCCAGGGCAGCAGGTACTCGGCCGCCGCGAGATGCTGTCGCTCAACATCCTCTGGTCGTCCGCCGCGACGCCCGCCTTCGCGTGGACGGCGCTCACCACCGGGCCGCGCATCGGAGGGACCCTCGTGGTCATCCGCATGCGACACGAGGCCTGACGGTGGGCGGCGCGGCGCTCGTGGCCTCCGTGCGAGAGCATTACGACGAAGTGCTGTCCCGCCATTACTCACGGATGTTCGGCGAGTTCGAGGCGAAGGTCGCCGAGCAGCAGGCGCTGCTCGAGCGGCTGGGCGTCGGCGCGGGCCCCGGCGGTCGCGTGGCGGTGGACCTCGGTTGCGGCTCCGGCTTCCAGTCCGTCGCACTGGCCCGCCTCGGCTTCCGGGTGGTCGCCGTCGACGTCAGTCGCCGACTGCTCGCCGAGGTGGACGAGCGGGCCCGCGGCCTGCCGGTCG
>Ga0214471_10004483_pt1 | contig 10776 bp, 8 predicted proteins | sample RVTome_5_FD_207665 | JGI IMG/M metagenome (GOLD analysis project Ga0214471, IMG submission 207665) | Soil microbial communities from uranium-contaminated site in the Upper Colorado River Basin, Wyoming, United States - RVT142D155 | ecosystem: Environmental > Terrestrial > Soil > Contaminated >... | reverse complement strand
GCGGTCGGCCCGGATACCGTGCGTCCCGATATCGCCGCGGTGATGGTGCGGGTGGCACCGCCACAACTCCAGCTGGGCGAGCTTCGGTTCGACGCGACACTGGGAGGTCCGGATACGGCGCGCACCATGGCGTTGGTGACGTTCTCCGAGCAATGGGCTGTGACCAACCTCGACGACGTGCTTGCCCTGCTGCGCTACTTCGGTCATGAGGAGGAGGTCAATCGGATTCGCGCCGCGGCGCCGCAAGAGCGGTCGGAGTTGTGGCGGGCGTTCTGGCGTGGCACCGACCCGGACTCGATGACGCCGGAAAACGAAGCGGTGGCGGCGTATTTCCGACGCCTGCTGGTGGCCAATCTCCGGTTCCGGGACGAGTCCGAGGCCGGCTGGTTGACCGACCGGGGCGAGGTGTACATCACGGTAGGCGAGCCGGATCGCGAGGAGCGCTACGACGACTTGCGAACGGGTCGGACGGTGATCCGGTGGACCTATTTCTACGGCGGCGAAACCATCGTCATCTATTTCATCAACGAGATCTCACTGAATTCCTTCCGGTTGACGTTCTCATCGCGCGTGGAGTATCAGCGCTTGCTGACCCGCGTGCGTCGCTCCGGGGGCCAGCCAGGCGAGGCCGGAGCCTAGCCTCAGGCTCCCCCGCTCCATCGAGCCCGTCCGATCCATGCCCGCCGCCGAGCGCCGCCTATTCCTCATTGACGGCTATGCGCTCATTTACCGCGCGTTCTTTGCGATGATGAACCGCCCGCTCCGGACCACGCGCGGAGAGAACACCTCCGCGGTCTTTGGCGTCACACGGTTCCTCATGCGCCTGATCGAGCGCCATACGCCGGCGTACTTGGGTTGGGTGCATGACGCCGGGACCTCCTTTCGGCACGAAACCTACCCGGACTACAAGGCCACCCGCGAGCGACTGGACCCGGACCTGCAAGCGGACTTCGACCACTCGGTAGAGCGCGTCGAGCAACTGCTGCAAGCCTTTCGCATCCCATTGATCGCGGTGGATGGATACGAAGCCGACGACGTCCTGGGCACCCTGGCGACCCAGGCTGCATTGGCGGGCATCCCCACGGTACTCGTGTCTGGTGACAAGGATTTGTACCAACTGGTTGCCGAGCGGATCTCCCTGCTCAACCCGGGGCGCGGGGGCCCGGCCGCGGTGGAAGAGCAATGGGTGGACCTGGGTAACGCTGCCGAGCGGCTGGGAGTAGCGCCGGAGCACGTGGTGGATTTCCTCGCGCTGGTGGGAGATGCGTCGGATAACGTGCCCGGGGTGCGCGGCGTGGGCGAGAAGACCGCGCGAGTGCTGATCGAGCGATGGGGCGACCTGGAGTCAATTCTGGGGCATGCCGACGAGGCGCCCGGGCGCCGAGTGCAGGAAGCCCTCCGGACGGATGCCGCGCGCGCGCGCTTGAGTCGCGGGCTGGTCACCATTCGGCGCGACGTGCCTGTCGCGCTGGACCTCGAATCGCTTCGCGTCCGGGAGCCGGATCGCGATGCCCAGAGGCGCGTCTTCACCGAGTTGGAGTTTCACGAGTTCCTGCAACAACTCGGGCCCACGGAATGTCCGCCAGCGCCAGAAGTGGCGCGGGAAGTGCGGGTTGCGGACGATCTGCGCGCGGTGGCGCAGGTAGTGACAGCCCTGTTCCAGGGCCCGGTCCTGCTCCGAGCCGTTACGTCGGGCGGCGCGGGGCGATCGGGCACCCTGACCGGCCTGGCGCTGGCTCGGGAGCAGGGCCCCGTCTGGTACCTCCCATTCAGACATCAAGCCGAGCAGCACGATCTCATGGGCGATCCCGGCCCCAGCAACCTCCCGGCGCTTCACGACCCGGCGCTCCGGGCGTTGGTGGAGCTGCTAGAAGACGAGGCCGTGCCGAAGCTGGGCCACGACCTCAAGGCGGATGCCCTGGCGCTGCGCGGCGCCGGCGTCAAACTCGGCGGCGTCCGTTGGGACGGGAGGCTGGCAAGTTTTGTCCTCGACCCCGGCCACCGCTCGCACGATCTGGCGGACTTGGCGCTTGAGTTGGAGCACGTGCAGCTTGACCTGGGACCGGCGGGGCGCGCGGCGCATCGGTCTCCGGAGACGCGCCCTCCCGCGGAGATCGCGGCCGGGGTAGCGCGGGCCCTGGACGTTGTCGGCCGGCTGCGTGGGCGGTTCATGCCGCAACTCGCCGCGCACAGCCTCACGCGCCTCTTGGAAGATGTGGAACTCCCCCTCGTCGAGGTGCTTGCCGAGATCGAGTGGCGGGGGGTTGCCGTGGACGTCGTCCGGCTGCAGGCGCTGTCATTGGAGTTCGGCCTGGAGTTGGGTCGCTTGGAGCGGGCCATTTACCAAGAGGCCGGCACGGACTTCAACATTCAGAGTACGCCACAGTTGCGCCACGTGTTGTTTGAGAAACTCCAATTACCCGTGCTCAAGCGGACCAAGACCGGTCCGTCCACCGACGCCGACGTACTAGAGCAGTTGGCGGCGATGCGGTTTACCGTCCCCGTCCTGCTGCTCGAGTTCCGGGAGATGTCCAAGCTCAAATCCACCTATGTGGACGTGCTGCCGACTCGAGTGGACCCTGGCACAGGCCGCATCCATACACGCTTTCACCAGACCGGAGCGGCCACGGGTCGGCTATCCTCCTCCGATCCGAATCTTCAAAACATCCCGGTGCGCACTCCCCGGGGCGAACGTATCCGGGAATGCTTCGTTGCCGGAACGGGCTGTCGTCTGATCGTAGCGGACTACTCGCAAGTCGAGCTGCGATTGCTGGCGCACCTGTCAGAGGATGCGGCGTTCGTGCAGGCGTTTGAGCGGGGCGGTGACGTGCATCGGGAGACGGCTGCGGTGATTTTCGGGGTAGCGCCGGACCAGGTCACGGCCGACATGCGAGCCCGCGCCAAGACCATCAACTTCGCCACCATCTACGGCCAGGGCCCGTTCGCCCTCAGCCGGCAGCTGGGGATCTCGCAGGACGAGGCCAAGGACTTCATTCGCCTGTATTTCGAGCGGTTCGCAGGGGTACGGCGCTACCTGGACGCAACCGTGGCGGCGGCGCGCGAGCGGGGTTTTGTGGAGACGCTCTTTGGCCGGCGCCGATATATCCCGGAGTTGCGCGACACCAACCGCGCGGTGCGGGCCTTCGGCGAGCGCACGGCCATGAACTCGCCGCTCCAGGGTTCGGCGGCGGATCTGATCAAGGTGGCGATGATCCGGATCCACCGGGAGTTTGTGCGGCGGGGGCTGGCGAGCGGCATTCTCCTGCAGGTGCATGACGAACTGGTCGTCGAGGCCCCTCAGGCGGAGATCCCAGACGCCGCGGATATCGTCCGGCGAGAGATGGAGAACGCGGCGACGCTGAATGTTCCGCTGGTGGTGGATGTTGGCGTGGGAACCAACTGGCTCGAGGCCAAACGATGATTCCCTCCCGGGCCCCCCGGCGGGGTGTGACCCCCGTGGAGCTGGTGCTGCTGGTGGCGGCGCTGGGGTCGCTCCTGGGGGTTGTCGTACCGATAATCGGCGCCTGGCGCCAGCGGCCGGTCATCGAGGCGCTGCGCGCCAACCTGCGGAATCTCGCGGCGGCACAGGAATCGCACTTCTATGACTTCCGGGGCTACGCTGGCGACCTCGAGGCGCTGCGGCGAACCGGTTTCGCGCCGGCCAACGGCGTGCGACTAGTGATCAGAGAGGCGACGCGCGCCGGATGGTCCGCCGGCGCGTCGCATCCCGGGACTCGCGTGCAATGTTTCCTGTTCGTGCGAGAAGCGACAGCTCCCAGCTCGGCTCCGATGGCCGGGTCGGTGCACTGTCGCTGAGGCTGTGTGGCGCCTCTTTGTCCGTCGGCGCGACGGGATGTGGCACGCGCTGTCGGGGGGACTCTGGCTTCACCGTCATGTCCTCCGCGGTGAACCGATGGCCCACCTGATTTCGTCTGATCGAGTCCTGCTGATGGCGGCCGGGCGGCGGCTGGGTCTGGACCCCGCCTGGCTGCAATACAAGCCTCTCAAGCGCCCGGACGACGGCGTCCGCGTCGACGCGTGGCACTGGGACCTGAGGGGCGGGGCGCTCCGACTCGCAGTCGATCTGGCCGTGCGCGAACCGCAAAACCTTGAGGGGTGAGGAGTGGCGGGGATGGCAGACGAGCACCCTACTCCTCACGCCTTCTCTCGTTCGCCTTTGACTCCCGGCCACCAGTTCCATCGGCCGGCGATGTGCATGATAGCGGGCACCAGCACCATCCGGATCAGCGTGGCATCAAGGAACACGGCGACGGCGAGCCCGAACCCGATGAGCTGCACTGCCAGCACCTTGGCGAGACTGAAGGCGCCGAAGACGATGATCATGATCAGGGCGGCGCTCGTGATGGTAGACGCGGTGGCACTGAGGCCTTCCATGGTCGCCTGGTCATTCCGGCCGGTGCGGTCGAAGGCCTCCTTGACTCGCGAAAGCAAGAACACCTCGTAGTCCATACTGAGTCCAAAGACCACGGCGAAGACCAGGACCGGCACCAGCACGTAAATGGCCCCGGTACCCGTCGCCAGGTGGAACAGGCCAGCCCCCACGCCGTGCTGGAAGACCAGGACAATCAACCCGAACGCCCCGGCCACCGACAGGCAGTTCATCACCACCGCCTTGACAGGTACCAGTACGGACTGGAAAGCGATGAACAGCATGATGGCGGTGGTGACCAGCACCACAGCCACCAGCAGCGGGAATCGCCGCAGCAACTGATCCTGCAAGTCCACGCCCGATGCCACGAAGCCGCCAACCAGCACGTCGACGGAATCGAGGCCGCGGATCCCCGAGCGGGCGAGCTCGCGAACGTCGCGTACGACCTCCATCGCCGTCAGTAGCGAGGTCGAATCTGCCAGCTGGATATCGAGCAGGGCCGTCCGGTTGTCCGGGGACAGGTGCCCGCCGAGAAAATCGGGATAACGGGCCCGCGCGCGTGGAATATCGGAGTACAGCATCGAATACTGGAGCGTCGAGAGATTTGCCCGGATATCCACCGGGCTCCGCACCCGCGCCACGCGGGGATCGGCTCGAAGGGAATCGGACAACCGTCGGAGGCCCCGCAGATAGCGGGCGCCGATGATCCTGGAGCCGTCCGGTGCCCGGAGGATCACCCGGACGGGCTGGACGGCGCCGCGAGAACCCATCCCCTCCAGCATCTCGGCGCCCAGATCCGAGTCGGTGCCTTTCGGGAACCACCCGGCCTGGGGCAGACCGATGCGGATCTGCAGCAGTGGCCAGGTGATGGCCGCCACCACGAGCCCCCCGATGGCAATGGCACGCCAGGGGTGATGTCCCAACCACCGCGCCCAGCGCTCCCAGCCGATCGGCGCATGGTACCAGGCAAGGCGCCGCGCCAGCCACCGCGGCTGGTCGATGGCGCGGCCCAGCAATGACAGAGCCGCGGGCAATAGCGTGACGGAAAGGGCGACCGCCGCGCCAACCACGAACACGCCGGCCAGCGCGATGGAGCGGGTCTCGGGCAGCGGAATGACGACTAATCCCGCGAAGCCGACGACGACGGTCAGGCCGCTGGTGACCACGGCGCGGCCCGCGGTCGCGATGGTACGTACGGTCGCCTCGCGCACCGGCTGGCCGCGGTTCAGTTCTTCCCGGAACCGAGTGACCACCAGCAACGAGTAGTCGATCCCCACGCCCAGGCCGATCATGGAGATCAGGTTCAGCACGAAGACCGACATGGGGTGGAAGAGGGCTGCGACGTACACCAAGGCCAGGGCGCAGGCGATGGCGAAGACGCCGATTACCAGCGGTAGCGCAGCGGCGGCCAACGCCCCAAAGGCCAGCACCAGCACGATGCCGGCGAGCGGCAACGAGCGCTGCTCGCCCCGCCGGGCGTCACTCAGGCTGGTGGTGCGGACATCGTATTCCAGGGCGGGAGCGCCGGTGACGTGCGACTCGAATCCTTCACCCGGCCCATGACGGGCCATGATCCGGCCAACCACCGTTCGGACGTCCGGCGTCCTGAGCAGTGCGGCCATGGACTCCTCGGCGGTCAGCACCGCCACCAGAAAGGTGGAACGGCGATCCCTGCTCACCAGGCCCGGGTCATCAGCGTCCCGGAAGGAAATCACCTGTCTGATGTACGGTTCCGCGCGAAGTGCGCGGGCCAGCTCGTCAATCACCACGGTGAATGGCGCGCTGTCCACCGGGATCGCTCCCCGCACGGTGACCGCGAAGAACTGAGCGATCGGTTGCTCGAACGCTTCCCGCACCAGCCGATAGACCTGCTCGGACTCGGTGTTGGCCGCCTGGCCCTCGACTCGTAATACGCTGCCCGCGCGGCGGGCTGCCGGAAATGCGAACACGGCGATCACGGCCCAGGCGACGATGATCGGAATCCGGAAACGGACGATGGACCGAGCCGGGAGTGCGATCACGCGGCCCTCTCGAACCCTCTTATCATCGGCGGCCACGGAGCTGGGGGCCGGCGTCCTCCAAGTCCTTCACCCCCCGGTCCAGACCCCAGGCCACGAAAAACGCGTATTCGGCATACCGGCTCAGTCCGGCAAGAGGAAAATCGGGGGCCCACTCGTCGGCCGGCTGGTGGTAATGATCCCACCGGGCGCGGAGTGCTCGAGAGCTGTCGACCGACATTCCTTCGTACGGGCCCGGCCCCGGAATGATGAACACCGCCGACACGCCGGCACGCAGAAATGGAAAATGGTCCGAGTTGGGCGTAGCCTGCGTGACGGTGGCGCTCCAACCGCGGGCGTGGGCCACGTCGGTAGCAAGTAGTACGAGCCGTGAGCCTGGTGTACCTGCCAGGCGCCAACTGGCGGGTCGGCCGGGGGGCGCCCCGGCATCCAGGTTGATCACGCCCAGCGTCCGATCATGGGGCCAGCGCGGGTGCGCGGCGTAGTAATCCGAGCCCAACAGACCCTGCTCTTCCGCCGCGAAGAACAGGAACAGGATGGAGTGCACGGGGGCATGCCGAGGCTCGCGGAAGGCCCGGGCGATCCCCAGCAGCATGGCCACCCCCGCAGCGTTGTCTGAGAATCCGTTGTACACCGAGTCCCCGCGCTGATCCGGGATGCCGATGCCGAGGTGATCGTAATGGGCCGTGAGCACGATCGCCGAGTCACGGGCCAGAGGGTCGCTTCCGGGAAGGAGGCAAGCGACGTTCCGGTCAGGGACATGGGACCGCTCGATCTCCGAGCGTAACTCGACGTGGACGCCGAGCGGGCCGGCCGCTGGAACGGCGGAGCTGCCAATGAGGGCCGCCGTTGCGGCCGGGCCGATGGCGACGGTCGGGAGCGTGCGGAGCAGGGAGGAAGGCGTCGCTGGCTCGGCAAGCACGAGACGGGTGTCGCCGCGACTCCGGGCGTACAAGTCGTAGCGCCGGTCATCTCGGACGGCCAACACAAGTCCGGCCGCGCCCCTCGAGGCGAGGCTGTCCAGCAAATCCCGATCCTGAATGGCCTCGGCGATCACCACGGCTCCGCTTACCTGGGGCGCGTCGGCCAGAGACAGTGGTGACGGCACGAACACCGCCGGTCCGGCGAACCCGGTCAAGGACGATCCCATATCGAGATCCAGGACGAAGTCCTGAGGTGCATGGAAGACGGAGCGGCCGGCTGCCGAAGCGACCTCGAGGCGGGCCGAACGGGTCACCACCCGGATGAGCGGCACGGACTGGAAGTAGTCATCCCCACCCGCGGGATGGAGCCCGAGCGTGCGGCACGCGGCGGCGAGATACTCGGCCGCGATGCGCGCCCCCGCGCTTCCCGCCCGGCGTCCCTGGAGCAGGTCGCCGGACAGGAACCGCGCGTGCGCGCCAATGGCCAGCGTGTCGATAGGCGGCCCGGGCAATGGGCCGGCCTCGCGACGCACCGGGGGGCCACAAGCCACCAGAGCGGCGAGCGGCACCATGACCAACGGGGAGATTCCGGACCGCTCTTTCACCGGGAAGCCGTGCTACATACGTTCCAACCATCGGCCGTCCGGCGTGTCGTCATGCGAATCATGTCCCAATTATATGAGCCTGGCCTACCTGCCCGCCCGGGAGGGTGGCTCTGAGCTCCCTCCTGGCGCTCGCCCTGGCGGCGCAGGTCTCCGCGCTGGCCGATCTGGACCGCGCCGTCCGGGACGGCATTGCGACGGGGGTCTATCCCGGAGCGGTCGTAGTGGTTGGGCGGAGCGACTCGGTGCTGGTGGCGCGCGGCTACGGTCACCTGACCTGGTCTTCATCCAGCCCCGTCCCAAGCCCCGACAGCACGTTGTATGACCTGGCGTCCCTCACCAAGGTGGTGGCCACGACGCCCGCCGTGATGCGTCTGGTCGACGCCGGGCGACTCCACCTCACCGATCCGGTGCAGTGGCACCTCCCGGGGTTCGTGGGCGAGGGGAAAGCGGCTGTAACCGTCGCCCATTTGTTGTCCCACACGTCAGGACTTCGCGCGTTCCTGCCGCTGAACCAGCTCGCTCCGGACGCGGGAGGGGCCCAGCGTCTCGTGCTGGAGGAGCCGCTGCGCTGGCCGCCCGGCCGGCGAGTGGAATACAGCGACTTGAACGCCATCCTTCTGGGATGGATCGTGGAGCGGGTATCGGGCCAGAGCCTGGACCAATTCGTGGGCGCCGAGGTGTTTGCCCCGCTCGGGATGTTGCAAACCCGTTTTCGGCCACCTCGGTCAGTCTGGTTCCGGACGGCACCGGTGGGTGCCTGGCGCGGCACACCGGTCGCCGGCAACGTGCACGACCAAAACGCGGCCCGTCTCGGGGGTGTCGCCGGTCATGCGGGCCTCTTCAGCACCGGACGCGACCTGGCCCGGTATGCCCAGTTCCTGCTGAATCAGGGACGCGCCTCGGACTGCCGTGCGCTTCTCCGGCCGTCCACCATCGCTCAACTGGCGCGCCGTGTCAGCGGCAATCGAACGTTGGGCTTCGAGCTCGAGGACACGACGTCGGCGGACAACTCCGGCGTCCGGCTGTCCCCGGCCGCGTTCGGCCATACGGGATTCACCGGCACCTCGCTGTGGATCGATCCCGTCGAGAACGTCTTTGTCATCATGCTGACGAATCGGGTCTATGCTCCGCGGGCCTCGCGCCCCGTCACCCGCCTCAGGGTACTGCGCGGCCAGGTGGCGGACGCGGCCGCGGGCCTGGCGGAAGAGGCCCGGCCACTGGTGGCGGGTACCGGCAGCCGGTGCTAGCCCGCCCACATCGGGCGGCGGGCCGGCCGATCCTCATCTATGACGACCAGTGCGCGTTCTGTCGCCGCTGGGTGCGACGGCTCAAGCGGTGGGATCGTGCGGACGTCATCGTGCTGCTCCCGCTCGCCGACCCGGAGGCGCCCCTGGTGGCGCGGCGGGACACCGCCGCCCTGCGTCGCGCCGCCCATCTGGTTCGGCCGGACGGAACGGTGTTCGCCGGCGCGGCCGCCGCCCGCGAACTGTTCGGTTTCCTGCCGCTCGGCTGGATTTTACGTGCAGCCATGCGGATTCCTGGCGTCCTTCCAGTTGCGGAGATGGTCTACGCGTGGATCGCCAGGACCTGGGGGCCGGTCCGACCGTAGCCAGGCGTCCTGCGCACTGATTAGGTTCCCTCCATGGTCACGGCCGACGATGTGCGAAAGGTGCTGAGGCAGGTCAAGGATCCAGAGATCAATCTCAGCATCATCGACCTGGGGCTGGTGTACGACGTCGAAGTGGCGAGCGAAGGGCATGTGGATGTTCGGATGACCCTGACATCGCCCGGCTGCCCCTCGGGTCCAGAGATCATGGGCGATGTAGATCGCGCTGTGCGGGACCTAGACGGCGTTACGGCGGTGAACATCGACCTAGTTTGGGAACCGTACTGGACGCCTGAACGCATCGATCCCAAGGTCCGGGCGTTTCTGGGCTACTGACTCCCCTCGGCGGCGGCGGCCGCCCGCAGGATCTCCTCGTCCGTCAGCGCTTCTCGCTGCCACCTCCGTAACTCCGGGACTAGGGCGATCCCCGCCGCGGTCGCGGGCGCGGCACGGGCGATCGCCAACAGCGTGGCGTTGGGACATAGCACACCGGGCTCGAGCCCCAAGGCTGCGGCGCGGCGGGTGCGGGCCTCCTTGAGGCGTCCCAATCGAGCCTCGGTCCGTGGGTCGGGCCGTCCCGGCCCCGACCTGGGTTGGTCAGGGCGCACAATGTCCATCTGGCCCCCCAACCGAACCGCTTCCAGGAGTTCGACCTCGTAACGGCGCGCGATAGATTGGGGCAATCCCTCCACCCGGTGCAGGGCGCCGGGCGTGGTGGGGGACGCCCGGGCCACGGCCACCAGCGCTTCGTTGGGCGCCACGCGGAATGGCGGCCGGTCCAGGGCGCGCGCGGTGGCGTCCCGCCAGTCGTAGACCGCGCGCAGGACAACCTTCCCCCGCGGCGAAAGCGCGCGGGCGCCCGAGAGTTGCAGGTGCGCGAGCTCCCGGTCGGGCGGCGCCCAGCGAATTCCCTCGATGCGTACGAACTCCTCTTCGGCCCAATGAAGCCGCCCCGCCTCCGCCAGGCGCGCCGCCAGGAGGTCCCGCAGGCGCAGCAGGTGCTGCGTGTCGGCCGCCGCGTAGGCCACCATCGCCGGGGTCAACGGGCGAGCGGACCAGTCCGCGCGCTGCAGCTTCTTGTCCAGGCGAACGCCGAAGTGTTTCTCGAGGAGCGCCGACAGGCCGACGCCTGGCTCACCCAGCAACTGCGCCGCGATCCTCGTGTCGAACACCCGCGTGGCACGGAAACCGTAGTCGCGATCCAGGATTCTGAGGTCGTAGTCGGCGTCGTGGA
>Ga0214471_10004482_pt1 | contig 10777 bp, 9 predicted proteins | sample RVTome_5_FD_207665 | JGI IMG/M metagenome (GOLD analysis project Ga0214471, IMG submission 207665) | Soil microbial communities from uranium-contaminated site in the Upper Colorado River Basin, Wyoming, United States - RVT142D155 | ecosystem: Environmental > Terrestrial > Soil > Contaminated >... | reverse complement strand
CCGGACAGCAGGCCATGCTCTTCGACTCGACGCTGTGCGTCGGGTGCCGGGCCTGCGAGCTGGCCTGCAACAAGAAGAACGAGCTCGGCCGGACGCCGGACGAGATCTTCAGGGGCCGGCCGGCCGAGGACGCCCGCGCCCTGGCCCCCGATGTCTACACGTACGTCACGTTCCATCAGTGGGAAGCCGACCCAAGTACGGCGGCCTTTGGGAAGGTGCAGTGCATGCACTGCATCGAGCCCGCCTGCGTGTCGAGCTGCCCGGTGCACGCGCTGCACAAGACGGAAGCCGGGCCGGTGGTTTGGGACGGCGACATCTGCCTCGGTTGCCGATACTGCATGATGGCCTGCCCGTTCCTGGTCCCACGGTTCGAGTGGGAGTCGCGGAACCCGGCCATTCGCAAGTGCGACATGTGCGCGGACATTCAGGCACAGGGCGACCCGCCGGCGTGCGTGGCGGCCTGCCCCACCAAGGCGCTTCGGGTCGGCACCCGCGGCGAGCTTCTGGCGGAGGCGCACCGCCGGATCACGAACCGCCCGCGGCGCTACGTGCACCATGTCTACGGCGAGTTCGAGGCCGGCGGCACCAACTTCCTGCACATCGCCGGCCGCCCGTTCGAGGAGCTGGGCTACCGCCGGAACCTCCCCCTCCGGTCCTACCGCGACTACACGCGCCCCGCCATGGCGGCCATTCCGTGGGTCCTGGGTGGCCTCGGCCTGGGACTGGGAGCGGTGCGTTGGGTAACCGACCGCCGGGCGGAGGTGTCCCGGGCGGAAGGCGATGGAGCATCCCAGGCGCCCGGAGGCGAGCGATGAGGCCCGCGACGCTGCTGCGACAACCCGTCACCCGCGGGCTTGGCACGCTCGCGGTGCTGGCCGCCATCGGCATCGGCCTGATCGCGTACCGCTTCTGGGCGGGCCTCGGCGCCGTCACCAATCTGAGCGACGGCTACCCGTGGGGCTTCTGGATCGGGATTGACATCCTGGTGGGCATCGCGCTCGCCGCCGGCGGGTTCGTGCTCGCGGGCACGGTGCACATCTTCGGCGGGCATCGGTTCCACGCGCTGTCCCGCCCGGCCATCCTCACCGCGTTCCTCGGTTATGTGCTGTTCATCGTCGCCCTGATGGTGGACCTGGGGCGGCCCTGGAACATCTGGAAGGCCCTGATCAACTGGAACCACGCCTCCCCGATGTTCGAGGTGGCGTGGTGCGTGATGTTCTACACCTTCGTGCTGGCGCTGGAGTTCACGCCCGCCGTGCTCGAGCGGTTCCGCTGGGGGCGCCTGCTCCGGCTGTTCCACGCGGTCGTGCCGTTCGTCATCGTGGCGACGCTGTCGCTGTTCACGTTCGCCATGACGGACAGCCTCGCGTGGGTGGCCGTGATCGCGGCTGTGCTGCTGGGCTGGGAAGCGCTGATGCGGACCGGCGTGATGCGCCGTGACCGCCAGATGCCGGTCCTCCTCATCATGGCCGGCATCATGCTGTCCACACTCCACCAGTCGAGCCTGGGCACGCTGTTCCTGATCACGGACAAGCTCGGTCCGCTGTGGTACACGCCCATCCTGCCGCTGCTGTTCTTCCTGTCCGCGGTCATGGTGGCGCCGGCCATGGTGATCGTCGAGGCCATGCTGAGCGCCCGCGTGCTGGGCCACAAGCCGGCCGTCAGGCTGCTGGACGCGCTCGGGCGGGCCATGCCCTATCTCATCGTGACCTACCTGCTCGTCCGGCTGGGCGATCTGCTGGCCCGCGGGGTGGTGCTGGAGACGATGCGGGGCGTCTGGCCAACCTCTTGGTTGTGGCTCGAGATCGGCCTGCTGCTCACCGCACTCGCGCTGTTCGCCATGCCGGACCGCGGGCAGCGGGTGCGCGGCCTTCCCGCGGCGGCCTGGGCCACCATCCTCGGGCTCGTGGCACACCGGACGGGCGTCGCCGTCGTGGGGCTCGACGTGCCGGAATACCCTGCCTACGTGCCGCACGTTGCCGAAATCCTGATCACGGTCGGCATCGTGTCCCTCGGGCTGCTCGCGTTCCGCATCGCGGTCGCCGTGCTGCCCGTGTACCAGCCGCACGCGGAGCATGAGCTGGCTCCCGACGCCGTCAAGGCCGGGGAGCCGCACGGCGCGCACGTGCTGGCAACCGCCTCGGGCGCCTGACCCTCGGAGATCGAACCATGCAACCAACACCGACGAAACACACGCCGGTCCGCGAACGGGTCATCGCCATGATCCTGAGCGGCGCCGCGCTGATCCTGCTCGTGTTCGTGACGCAGATCCTCGTCACCATCGAGCACGAAGTGTCCAACCTGCGGCAGGAGCTGGCCACCAAGCGGGACCTGGCCAACCTGGCCGTCCACCTCGGCCCGCCGGACCCGGCCCTGGCCAAGCTGGAGGGGACCTGCACGGACTGCCACACCAAGGAGACGTTCGAGCAGGCCCACGGCGTCAGCCAGGACGTCCACGAACTGGTGACGCGGATGAGCGAGCTGTCCGGCGCTCACATCCGGCCGGCCGACCTCCCCACCGTGGAGGCGGCGCTCACGTTCATGAAGTGCGCGCATTGCCACACGAGCGACCGGCTGAAGGAGCTTGCCATCCTGAGTCCCCGCGAGCGCTGGGACGTGATCGTCAAGATGATGAACGAGCCCGGCACCACCATCACCCAGGAGGACGCGCAGCGGATCCGCGACTTCTACGGACAGTTCTGGGGCTGGCACTCGAAGTAGGCCCCACCCGCCAGACGACTTCGGGGCGGGACCGCGCCTTGCGATCCCGCCCCGAGTGCGTTCCGGCGGCCGGGCTCAGCGTTCCGGCGCCGGCTGCTCCCCGATCGTGCCCTCCCGCTTCCGCTGCTCCTCCTCTTCCAGCCAGCGCGCGTGGTGCTCCTCGGCGGCGTGGCGGCTCATCTTCCCGGTGAGCCAGGTCCAGCTCATCGGGTACTCCTCGGGGTGGAAGATCACGAAGAAGAAGTGCCAGACGATGATGGCCAGGGTCGCCAGCCACGCCTCGTAGTAGTGGATGGTCCCCGCCGCCGGAATCACCAGGGACGGCATATACCGCGCCGTGATCTCCGGGAACCACATGATCAGCCCCGTGAGCGCCATGATCCCCGTCCCCCAGACGAGCGCCCAGTACTCGGCCTTCTGCGAGTAGTCGTATTGCCCGAACTTCACCTTGTCGGTCGACCGCCACGTGTGGTAGCGCAGGTTGGCCACGAACTCGCGGATGTCCAGCCAGCGCGGCATCAGGGCCCGGAATTCCCGCTTGCCACGGCGGGTGAGCAGGACCCAGTACGCGTGCCACGCCGAGGCGACGATCAGGCCGACGGCGGCGATCCGGTGCAGGTTGAGCCGCACCGGCTCGGTCATGCCGGCCGAGAGCAGCAGGTGCACCCACCACGCGTCCGGGTACCGCAGCGCGAAGCCCGTGATGACGAGCGTGACGAACGTCACCGTCAGCAGCAGGTGCTGGACGATCTGCGAGCGGTCGAACCGCATCACCCAGCGCTGGTGCTCGACCTCCCGGCGGCGCCGGAGCATGTAGAAGTTCAGGATCAGGACGTTGTGCAGCACCATCCCGCCGATGAACAGCGCGATCACCACGAGATAGATGGTCCGGATCCACCGGTTCACCGGATTGGCGGTAATGGAGGCCTTCTCGTGGGTGTAGCTCGCCGCGAAGCCGGCGTCCGCCCGCGGATGGCACGTCTGGCAGGTAGCCACCACATTGGAGATGTGGATGGACGACGTCGAGTCCGACGCCGGCAGCACGGCGTGGGCCCCGTGGCAGCTCACGCACGTGGCCGCACGCGCGTAGTTCCGGCGGGTGGCCCAGCCGTGGTACGTGTCCGTGTACGAGCCCACGACCCCGCCCTGGAGGTTGTACTTGGCGATGATCACGGGGTCGTCGTGACACGACCCGCACGTCTCCGCCGCCAGCCGGGCGGCATAGGTCGTGGCCTCCGGGTTGCGCGGCGACAGGATGTGGTGCTCGCCGTGGCAGTCGGTGCAGGTTGGGCTGTCCCCCACCCCGGCCTGGAGGGCCCGGCCGTGGATGGAGCCGTCGTACTGGAGCTGGATGTCCGGGTGGCACTGCCCGCACGTGGCCGCCACGTTCCGCGGATTGATGTGGGAGGCCGGGTCGGCGGCCCCCAGCAACTCGTGGACGCCGTGGCAGTCGGCGCACGAGGCCGCGGCGGCGATGCCGCGGCCCGCCCCCATACCGTGAACGGACTGCGCGTAATCGGTGAACGACTGCGGGAGCTTCACGATCTGGTCGGTGAGCAGTCCCGCTTCCCCGTGGCACGCCGCGCACGTGGACGGCAGGCGGACCTTGTGCGTGGGCGACGCGGGATCGTGGCTCGACCGGACGTCGTGCGCGCCGTGGCAGCTCACGCACGTCGGGGCGCGGGGATTGCCGCGCTGGACGGCGTACCCGTGCAGACTCTGCACATACTGGTCACGGACGCCGCCGTGGCACGCCCCGCATTCCGTCGGCGTGGCGTCCTCGGGATGGGGGAAGGTCGCCATCCCGGTATGACACATCGCGCACTTCAGGCCGGCGGCCCCGTGCACGGAGCCGGCCAGGGTCGCCTCGGTGACGACGAGCCGGGCCGAATCCGCGTTGTTCTTGAAGAATGACGGCTGGGCATGACACATCCGGCAGGCCTCGCTCTCCTGCCCCGCCACCGGACGCGCGACCACCAGCACCCCGCCAACGACCAGCCACCCCACCCGACTCCACCGCATGGTGCCCTCCCTCACATCCCGCGATGCTACCACCCGTGACGCGCGCCGGCTCCCTTCCCGGAGAAAGGGAGCCGGCGCCATCGAGTCACCACATCCCGCCGACCCGCGGGATCAATTCACCCGCAATCCGGGCGGCGGCGTCAACTTCGGCGTCAGGTTCCCCACCGGCGCCGATACCCCATAGAAGCTCTGCACGTGCTGGATCGAGGCGATCAGCAGCGCCTCGAGCAGGAACGGGTTGTGCACGCCCTCACCGCTCGACTTGTGGGCTGTGTTCACGCTCCCCTGCGTGGTGCAGGTGGTGGTCGGCGTGCAGCTCAGCTGGCCCTCCACCGTGAACCTCGACCACGCGGGCCGCTCGCTCGTGTAGGCCAGCTGCGCGTTCCAGATGGCCCCTTCGGCCGGCGTGAGCACGTTGTCGTAGAGGTTGATCTCGGTCAGGTTGTCGGCCGCGATGGCGTTGGCGAGCACCTCGGGCAGGAGACCACCGTCCGTGGTTTCCATGACGCTGTCGCCGTCCGTGTCGCTCCACAACAGGTCCACGTAGAAGTTCATGCTGGCCTTGGTGGCGATGAACGCCCCGCGGGCCCCGTCTTGACTGGTGTGACAGCCGGACACCGCGCAGCCCGCGAACTGGCGATTGGCCAGGTCGCAGGGTCCGGCCGTGGGCAGCCCCTGCGCGTCGAGACACTGGATGGCCTCGAACGTGTGGCCCACGCTGTTGAGCAGGAAGTCACCGGTCGCGGCGTCGGTCACCGGGAACATGTAGACGTGGCAGCTGGCGCACAGCCGCGGATTGGCCGACGTCCCGTGCGAGCTCACGATCTTGGTCGAGTCGTACTGGAAGTTGGGCGGCTTGTACCCCACGTCCTCGTCAATCACGAGCAACCCCTGCGCGGCGTGCGGCCCGCGGCGCGTCGTGTTGCTCGATGGCGGATGGCCCTCGCGCGAGTGGCAGCTGACGCAGAGGTTCTCCCGCGTCGGCACGTCAATCGGGCGGCGGGTCTGTCCCGTGTTGGTGGCATCATGCGGGTCGTGGCACGTGGCGCACACGATCGGCTGGTAGTTCGTCGCGTTGGCCTTCTCCACGAAGTCGGCCGTCTCGCCGAACTTGTTCTCGATGGCCTTTCGACCCTCGTGGCAGTCCTGGCAGCCGGCCCGGGGACCTTCAGCCAGGTAGGCGTCACCACCGTACCCGTGCTTCGACTCGCGCCACTGCTCCACGAACGGATGGTGCGTGCCCTCGTGGCACCCGGCGCAGCCGTTGGTGCCGATCGTATCCACGGCAATGGAGGCGAACGGCCGCACGACGGCGCCCGCCGCTACCGACTCGAGGTGCAACAGGCCCGGCCCGTGGCAGCTCTCGCACTGCACGTTGTGGTAGGTGGAGTCCGTGACCACGTTGTACCCGCCCGCCACCTCCAGCGCGTTCCCCAGCTCGCTCACCGTATGGCAGCCCGCGCAGAACGGTTGGGCGCTCCCGGAACCCTGGAGCGTGGCCCACGCGTCGGCGTGCGCGGTGGCCGCCCACCGCGCCTGGAAGTCGGCGTGGCAGTTGCCGCACGAGGTCTGGTTGTCCGCGACGTCATACAGACCAATGAACCCGTTGAGGCTGTCGGCCGGCTCGTTGAACGCCGGACGCTCGACCTCGGTCGTGTCGTATACGTACTGGGTCTCGGTACACCCGGTGCCCACGCCGCTCGTTGCCAGCACGGCCACCAGCGGCCACGCCAGGCTGACGGCCCAGATCCGACGAAGCAATCCTCTCACACTCCACCTCTCGGTAGATGTACAGCGCGTGTTCTACGGGGATATACGGAAGCCCCACGCGTCAATGTAGAGAAGATGAATTAAAAACCCGTGAAGCCGATTTGAAGGATGCTGCTTCCAGTTATCACGTTATCTGGCAGCGACTTGTCGAACCTGAAGATACCTAAGGGTGCTTCATGCAGCGGGCATCGCCGGTCGTCCGTCGGAAACACTACGGACGACGTCAGCGGGAGCTGCGCGCCCAGTGGAGCGCGGCGCTCACCGCGCGCTCCCAACCGTGATAGCCGGCCGCCGCGGCACGCCCCAATGCCGCGTCTGGTTCGAACGCGCGATAGCGGCGACTCTGGACGAACGCGGCGGCGCCGTTCCACACGCCGGTGGCGAGGCCCGCGAGCCCCGCCGCCCCGAGCGCCGTGGACTCGACCACGTCCGGGCGCTGCACGGGCACGCCCAGGACCGTCGCCTGGAACGCCATCAGCCAGTCGTTGGCGGCGGCGCCGCCGTCCACGCGTAGCGATCGGAGCGGCACCCCCGTGGCGCCGGTCATGGCATCCACCACGTCGCGGGTGCCGTAGGCCATGGCTTCGAGCGCCGCCCGGACCAGGTGGGCGCGCGTCGTGCCGCGCGTCAGGCCGACGATCGTCCCGCGGGCCTCGGCCTCCCAGAACGGTGCCCCGAGCCCCACGAGCGCGGGGACGAACGCCACGCCACCCGTATCGTCCAGCGACCGCGCCAGCGCCTCGCTCTCCGCCGCCGAAGCGATCAGCCCGAGCCCGTCGCGGAGCCATTGCAGGGCCGCGCCGGCCACGAAGATGGCGCCCTCCACGGCCAGCGCGGGCGCGCCGCGCTCGTCGCAGGCCATCGTCGTCAGCACCCGTCCCCGCGACTCCGGCACGCGATCGCCGACGCGCATCAGGAGAAACGCGCCGGTCCCGTAGGTGTTCTTCGCTTCGCCCGGCTGGTGACAGCCCTGTCCGAACAGGGCCGCCTGCTGGTCGCCGGCGATCCCCGCGATGGGAATACCGGCGCCCAACGGCCCGGCCGCCGTCTCGGCGCACACGCCGCTCGACGGCACGATGTCCGGGAGCGCCGCGCGCGGGACGCCAAAGAGGCCCAGCAACTCGTCGTCCCAGTCGCGGTGCTCGAGGTTGTAGAGCAGGGTCCGCGACGCGTTGGTATGGTCGGTGACGACCGTGGCACCGCCCGACAAGCGGTAGACGAGCCAGCTGTCCACCGTGCCGAACACCACTTCCCCGCGTTCCGCCCGGGTCCGGAGGCCCGGCACTTCCCGCAGCAGCCACTCGATCTTGGTCGCGGAGAAATATGGATCCCACACGAGCCCGGTGCGCCGGGCCAGGTCCTCCACACCGTGGGCCGCCTTGAGCTCCCGGCAACGGGCCGCCGTCCGCCGGTCCTGCCACACCAGGGCCCGGTGCAGCGGCGCCCCCGTGGCCCGCTCCCAGGCGATCACGGTTTCGCGCTGGTTGGTGATCCCGATGGCCGCCGGCCGCTCCGCGCCGAGGGCGGTGCGCGCGGCGGCCACGGTCGTCTCCCAGATCTCCTCGGGATCGTGCTCCACCCACGCCGGCCGGGGATAGTGCTGCTGGATCTCCTGGTAGCCGCGGGACCGCACGATGCCGTCGTCGCCGACGAGCAGGGCCGTCGAGCCGGTCGTACCCTGATCGAGGGCGAGAACCGCGGACATGGGGTGGGAGCGCGGCGGCCGCGCCTCAGGCCACGAAGCGGGCCATCTCGTCGAGGCTCGGCGAGCGCTTCATCATGGCCAGCAGTTCGTTCATGGCCTCGACGGAACCCATGCGGGCCAGGAGGTTCCGCACCGCGTGGGAGATCTTGAGGGTTTCGGGGGTGAGCAGCAGCTCCTCCCGCCGCGTGGAGCTGGCGTTCAAGTCAATGGCCGGGAACACGCGCCGCTCCGAGAGGTCGCGGCTCAGCACCAGCTCGCTGTTGCCGGTGCCCTTGAACTCCTCGAAGATCACCGTGTCCATCTTGGAGCCCGTGTCAATCAGGGCCGTGCCGATGATCGTGAGCGACCCGCCCCCGCGCTTGGGATCCACCGCGCGCGCGCTGCCGAGGAACCGCTTGGGCTCCTCCATCGAGCCGGCATCGAGCCCGCCGGTAAGCGTGCGGCCGGTGCCCTTCTCCACCGTGTTGTACGCGCGGGCGAGCCGCGTGATGGAGTCCAGCACGATCACGACGTCCCGCTCCAGCTCGACCTGGCGCCGCGCCCGCTCGAGCGTCAGCTCGGCAAGCGCGGTGTGGCGCTCCGGCGGGAAGTCGAAGCTCGACGCGATCACCTCGCCGAACCCGCACATCTCCATCTCCGTCACCTCTTCGGGCCGCTCGTCCACGAGGAGGATGTAGAGGGCCATCGCCGGATGGTTGCGTACCACCCCCTCGCAGATGGACTGGAGCACCGTGGTCTTGCCGGCCTTGGCCGGCGCCACAATCAGCGCCCGCTGGCCTTTGCCGAGCGGGCACAGGAGATCCATGATGCGGTTCGTGTAGTCGGTCTGGCCGTTGCGGCGGATGTCGCAGTCGAGCGGGAGCGGGGCGAACGGATGGACGGCGCCGAGGTCGGTGAAGTGCGGGCGGCTGAGGGCCTCCGACGCCGGGAGGCCGTTCACCTGATTGGCCTGCCGCAGAATCAGGCCCCGGCCGCCCTTGCCCGCGGCCATCGCGTCGCCCTCGACTTCGTCGCCCTTGCGGAGTCCGAGTCGCTCGATGATGCGGGGCGGCACGTGCACGTCGTGTTTCGTGGGCAGGTATCCGGCGTCCCGGCGGCGCAGGAAACCGCCGCCGCGTCCGGTCATGTCGAGCAGTCCGTGGACCGTGACGCTGGCGCCAGCGGTCGGGATCTCGTGCTCCCCGGTACTCTGGGGCCTGCCGTCCGGCGCCTCCCCGCCGCGGCCGCCGCGGGGGCGGCGCGACGGGCGACGGCGGCGGCCGCGCTCACGCTGATTCATGATGCCTCGTGTGGCAGTTCGCTTCGCATTCCATCACATGCAGCCAGGTTCCGGTGCGGGCTCCAGGGACGGGGCGCCGCGGCGCCCGGTCCCGGCGCGGAATGGGCTGCCGGCCGCGGGGGATCGTGGCCGGTCGGATCAGTGCCGTTCGAAGACGGCGGTGTTCCCCGCGCGGTCGAACGTCAGGACCGAGTACGCCTCGCGCTGGTCCCCCACGTCCATCCCCGGGGAGCCGATGGGCATGCCCGGCACCGCGAGCCCCAGCACGTCGGGCTGCTCGTCCAGCAGCCGGTCAATGTCCGCGGCCGGGACGTGACCTTCGATCACGTACTTCCCGACGGTCGCGGTGTGGCAGGTTCCCAGCGCCCGCGGCACCCGGGATCCCGTCTTCATTTCCATCAGGGCCGCCTCGTCCACGTCGCGGGGGACGACCGTGAAGCCATGCTCTTGCAGGTGAACCACCCACTTGGTGCAGCAGCCTCAGGTGGGGGTCTTGTACACCGTCACGGTCGGCCGCTCCGCCTGGAGATCGGCCTGGGCCAGGGCCCCTGCCACCCCCGTCACGGCAAGCGCCGCCGCTGCCAGGGCCCATCGGCCTGGACGCGTCATGACCGTCTGCCTCCCGCTGTGGTTCGGACGCAGCCCGCGCACGGCGGCACCGGCCGCCGGATGTCAGCGCGCGGGTCTGACAGGTTGGTGAAACATCGCACGGGGAACCGCCTACGCCAAGGGCGGACCTCCCGAGGGCTCCGGTGCCGCCGTTACCTTTGCCTCATGTCCAGCCACAGACCGCGGCTCCTGGCAGCCGGCCTCACGGCCCTGGCCCTCGCCGCCTGCACCCCCGACCGCCCGCGCCCGGGCCCGCCGTCCATCACCCTGGAGCTGCCGGTGGGGCACGTGGTTGCAAGCCCCGATACGTTCGCCGTGGGCGTCCGCGCCCGGGACGACAACGGCCTCGATTCGGTCGTGGTGACGTTCCTCGACGAGCGGCGCGAGGTCTTCGCGTTCAACGAGATCGAGGTAGTGGACTTCGTGTTCTTCATCGTGCCCGAAGGACGGATCGTCGGCGAGTTGGTAGATGTGCAGGCGTTCGCGTTGGACCTGGTGGGCGGGCGCACCACCACCTCGGCCACCCTCACCATCATCGCGCGCGACACCGCGAGCCCATGACGCCCGCCCGCCGCGCGGTCCGGCCCGGGCGGAGCCGCGGGTGGAGCTGACCCACCTCACGGTCCGCAACTTCCGGAACCTCGCGGCACTCGAGGTGGACTTCCCCGCAT
>Ga0214471_10004481_pt1 | contig 10779 bp, 10 predicted proteins | sample RVTome_5_FD_207665 | JGI IMG/M metagenome (GOLD analysis project Ga0214471, IMG submission 207665) | Soil microbial communities from uranium-contaminated site in the Upper Colorado River Basin, Wyoming, United States - RVT142D155 | ecosystem: Environmental > Terrestrial > Soil > Contaminated >... | reverse complement strand
GGCGTGGGACGGCCCCGCGGTTTCCTCTTGACAGCCTTTCGCAGGTGGCCGCGCCGCGGCTCGGGTCGGCTGATGGAACGCGGGCTGAGCCCCTCGCACCAGGCGCCTGATGCGCGTTCGCGAGGCCGGGAACGACCAATCATGGCGCGCCCCGCGTTCGCATGACCTGGACGCTTCCAGGCCGCGCCGAAAGCGAGGTGTAGAGTCATCCCAGCAAAAGGGGGGACTCGCCATGTCGATACGTCCGCCGGACATTCCCACCCCGTTGCAGCCCACGCCGCCGCGCATTGCGGAGCTGGATCGCCTGGGCGACGAGATCGCCGAGCTCTCCGCCCACCTCGAGGCGGCCACGGCCCGTCTGCTCGCGCTCATCCGCGAGTTCGACGCCCGCGGGGGCTGGAACACCGGCTTCCGCTCGTGCGCGGCGTGGCTGTCCTGGCGCGTGGGGCTCGACCTGGGCGCGGCCCGGGAGCGGGTCCGGGTCGCGCGCGCCCTCGGCACGCTGCCGGCCCTGGCTGAAGCGCTGGCCCGCGGCGAGCTCTCCTACGCCAAGGTGCGCGCCCTGACGCGCGTGGCGACTCCGGAGACCGAAGCGCGGCTCCTCGCGGTAGGAAGGGCCGGCACGGCAGCCCACGTCGAGCGGATCGTGCGGGGCTGGCGCCGCGTGGACCGGCAGGCCGAAGCGCGGGAGGCCGCGCGTCAGCACGCGGGCCGGGCGCTGCCCGTCTACCAGGACGAGGACGGCACGGTGGTGCTCCGGGGGCGGCTGGCGCCGGAGGTGGGCGCGCTGCTCCTGCGGGCGCTCGACGCGGCCCGCGAGACGCTATACCAGCGGCGCCGCGCCACCGAGGCTGTGCTGCCGGTCGGGGAGCCGGCCTCGGCGGCGCCGCCCCGGGCGCAGCAGCAGGCCGACGCGCTGGCGCTGCTGGCCGAGACGGCGCTGCATCACGCGCTCGATCCCGGGGCTCCGGGGGAGCGCTATCAGGTGGTGGTGCACGTGGACGCCGCGGTGCTGGCGGATCCGGCCCAACCCGGCCAATCCGTGCTGGAAGGAAGGGAGCCACGTTGCCGCGGAAACGTCCCGGCGGCTGGCGTGCGACGCGAGCCGGGTGGTGATGCGGCACGACGCGGAGGGGCGGGTGGTGGAGATCGGGGCCCGGACGCGGACCATTCCGCCCGCGCTGCGGCGGGCGCTGCAGCATCGAGACCGGAGCTGCCGCTTCCCGGGGTGCCATGTCCGGGTCGGGCAGGGGCACCACGTGCGGCACTGGGCGCAGGGCGGGCCGACGACGCTATCGAACCTGGCGTTACTGTGTCGGCGGCATCACCGCGCGGTGCACGAGGAGGGCTACCAGGTCGAGCGAATGCCCGACGGGGCGCTCCAGTTCCGACGGCCGAACGGCTGGCTGGTGCCCGAGGTGCCGCCACCGGCAGCAGTCCCCGCCGATCCGGTGGGAGCGCTGGAGGCGCAGCACGCCGCGGAGGGCCTCAGACTCGATGCGCGGACAGGGTGCCCGACGTGGCTGGGGGAGCGGCTGGACGTGGGCTGGGCGATCGGCGAGCTGCGCCCGCGGGCGACGCGAACCGTCCGATGACGCTCGTCCGATCGGCGAGCGAGGCACCTTCCCTGGTCCGCTGGGACGATACCGGAGTCCAGCTGTTCGTCGACTCTCAGTGCCGTGGTGGCGGCTAAGGCGGCCGACGAGGCATGTCACGAGCGAAGCAAGTAGGCATGGGAGGTTGTGTGAGACATATGAAGCCATTCCGTAGTACCGGGACCGGCAAGGTCCGAGATGGTCGCCGCCGCGCCTACGTCTTTCTTGCGGCGCACGTATTTGAGTACCCGGATGGACATGACAACGTCAGGATCATTGGGGTCTTTTCCTCGAACCGAAAGGCCAGGGCTGCGATTCGGCAGGTTCGGGAGAAGCCTGGTTTCCGCGAACGAAAGCGCAAATTCGAGGTCTCGCGCTGTGTTCTGGATACCGTGGACTGGACGGAAGGATATGGCGGCGGACCGCTGTCTCGCCTCGGTAGGGCAGCAACGTAGCGTGGGTGCTCTCCAGACCGGCGTCGATTCCGCCCGTTCCGCCTTGTTGTGCGTATATCTCCTGTGAGGGCATGAGATGGACGCGGAGCGGGGGCTGATGGAGCGGGTGGCCAAGGGGGACCAGGGCGCGTTCAGTGACCTGGCCCAGCGCTATAGCGGCAAGCTGCTGGCGGTGGCCGGGCGGCTGCTCGGGTCGCGGGCCGACGCCGAGGACGCGGTGCAGCGCGCATTCCTCCAGTGCTATGCGGGGGCCGCCGGCTACAACCCGCAGTGGGCCGTCTCCACCTGGCTGTACCGCATCCTCACCAACGTGTGCGTGGACGAGCTGCGCCGCCGGGCCACCCGGACAGCCCACGACGAGCGCTCGGCCGCCGGGCCGCTCTCGTCGAGCAACCACCGGCCGCCCGACGCCTATCTCGATCTACACCGGGCGCTCGAGCGGGTGCCGCGCGAGGCGCGGGTGCTCCTGGCCCTGCGCTACGTGGACGGGCTCTCCTACGGGGAGCTGGCGCGGATCCGGGGCATCACGATCAATACCGTGAAGAGCCAGCTCGCGCGGGGCAAGGCCCTGCTGCGAGACGAGCTCGACAAGCGAGGAGCAGGCCATGAATGACGGCAAGACGCAGGCGCAGGACCAGCTCGACCGGCTGCTGGCGGACTACTTCCGGCCGGATACCGCCCCGGTCAGCCTGGGGCGCAAGATCGCGGCGGCGGCCCGGGAGGCCGAGACCGCGCTGACGCGCCTCGAGGGGAAACTCGGCATCGAGGCCACACCACGCGGGATCTCGCTCATCCGCACCGGCCGAGCCGGGAAGCCGGCCACCGCGGCGGCGCGGCGATTTACCGAGCAGGCGCGGGAGGAGATCCACGAGTATCTGCGGGGCGAGCGCGCCTTCTTCCGGGTGCCGGTGGATCTCACCGACGTACCGGAGTTTCAGCGCCAGGTCCTCGAGGCCGCCCGGCTCATCCCGTTCGGCGAGGCGCGCCCGTACGCGTGGATCGCCACGCGCATCGGGAATCCCCGCGCGGTGCGCGCGGTGGGGACCGCGCTCGGCCGCAACCCGGTGCCGCTCATCCTGCCCTGCCATCGGGTGTGGCGGAGCGACGGCGGCCTTGGCGGCTACATCTTCGGCGCCGCGGTGAAGGACGGGCTGGCCGCACTCGAGCGGACGACCCCGGTGCTGGAGGGCTGCACGAGCACGCGCATCGTGTGCCGCGTGGGCTGCATCCACGGGCGCCACATGCGCCCGGACAACCGGGTGGTGTTCGCCTCCGTGGACGACGCGCGCTCGGTGGGGTACCGACCGTGCAAGATATGCCGGCCCGCGGCCTGAAGCCGGCCGTCTCCATCGAGGCGCGGCTCGAGCGGGTCGACTGGGCGGAGGTGGCGCAGGCCCTGGATGAGCGGGGCTGGGCCACCACGCCCCCGCTGCTCACCGCTGCCGAGTGCGCGGAGCTGATCGGCCTCTACCCAGACGAGCGCCGCTTTCGCAGCCGCGTGGACATGGCGCGCTTCCGCTTCGGGGAAGGGGAGTACAAGTACTTCGCGAACCCGCTCCCGCCCGTCGTCCTCGGCCTGCGCCGCCACGCCTTTCCACATCTCGCGCCGATCGCGAGCGGCTGGGAGAAGACGCTCGGCAGCGAGCAGCGCTACCCGCCGGAGCTCGACGGCTTCCTCGCGGTCTGCGCCGAACACGGCCAGACCAAGCCCACCCCGCTGCTGCTGCGCTACGAGGCCGGCGGCTACAACTGTCTCCACCAGGATCTCTACGGCGACGTGGCCTTCCCACTCCAGATGACCTGCCTGCTGAGCCGTCCGGGCGTCGATTTCGCGGGGGGCGAGTTCTTGCTGGTCGAGCAGCGGCCGCGCGCGCAGTCAACCGGCTCGGTGGTACCGCTCGAGCGCGGCCAGATCGTGATCTTCGCCACGCGCCACCGCCCGGCCCGGGGTGCCCGCGGGGCCTATCGGGTTACTCTTCGCCACGGGGTGAGCCGCATTGCGACTGGCGAGCGTTACACGCTGGGTGTGATCTTCCACGACGCGAAGTAGGCCCCTCACCCTGCCCTCTCCCCAGAGGGGAGAGGGTGGAGCCGGCGTACCCTCGCCCCCGGAGGGGGAGAGGGACAGGGTGAGGGGGCGTCGATGACGAGGGGCGCTCAGATCTGCGGGCGGATGTCGGCGGCGAAGGCCTCGTAGATGCCGATCATGTCGTCGAGATCGCGGTAGCGTGTCTCGAGGAGCATGGACTCGACGCCGAGATCGCGGAAGGCGCCGAGGTCCGCGATCACCTGCTCGCGCGAGCCCTGCAGGGGCTTGCGGTCGGAACCAAGCGGCGCGCTTCGCAAAGACAGGCCCGCGCGCACGCTGATCGTGACCTGGTCGAACGGCCGCTTCTGGCGCGCGCACTCCTCGCGCAGCCGGGCGATGTCCGCTTTCAGGGCCTCGGGCGTGATGAAGGCGGCGTGCCAGCCGTCGCCGCGCTCGACGACCCGACGCAGGGCTCGCGGGGTGTGCCCGCCGATTAGGATCGGGATGTCGCCGCGGGTGGGCTTGGGGAAGACGCCGATCTCGTCGAAGGAGAAGAACTCCCCGTGGTGTGCGGCGCGCGCGTCGCGCCAGCAGGCGCGCATGACCGTGAGCGCCTCGTCGCTCCAGGCGCCCCGCCGGTCGTAGTTGCCGCCCAGCAGCTCGATCTCCTCGCGCATCCAGCCCACGCCCACCCCGAGCACCAGGCGGCCCTCGGAGAGATGGTCGATGGTGGCGGCCATCTTCGCGGCCAGGACCGGGTTCCGGTGCGGCAGCACGAGGATGCTGGTGCCGAGCTGCACGCGCTCGGTGACGCCCGCCACCAGGGCCAGCGTCGTGAGCGGTTCGAGGAACGGCACCTCGGGGGCGAGCGGAAACTTCCCGGTGGGGCTGTAGGGATAGCGCGACGCGATCCGGTGCGGGATCACGACGTGATCGCTGGCCCACAGGGAGTCGTAGCCGAGGGCCTCCATGCGCCGCGCGAAGGTGAGCACCGCGTGGCGCGTGCCGATGGGGCCGAACATGGGCAGGTGACAGCCGATCTTCATCGGGCGCCGGAGGAGTAGACGATGCGGTCGCGCAGCTCGTCGCGCGCGATCATCTCCCCGAGCCGCGAGCGCTGGATCTTGCCCGAGGAGGTCTTCGGGATCGTGCTGGGCAGGACCAGGAGCACGCGGGCGGGGCGATGGCCCCGGCCCTCGCGGACGCGCTGGACGATCTCGCGGACCAGCCGTGAGTGCGCGTCCGCGTCGGCCGCCTGCTCGCGCAGCTCGGCCACCACGTGCAGCCGCTGGGTGCCGGTGCGCTCGCTCTCCACGCCGACCGCCGCCGAGTAGCGCACGCCGGGCACCTGGTCCACGATCTCCTCGATGTCGGCAGGGATCACGTTCTCGCCGCCCAGGATGATCATGTCCTTGAGGCGCCCGGTGACGTAGAGGAAGCCCTCCGCGTCCACGAAGCCGAGGTCGCCGGTGCGCAGCCAGCCGTCGGGTGAGAGGATCTTCCGGGTGGCCTCGGGATTGTTGTAGTAGCCCTGCATCACCCCGGGGCTCGATACGCAGATCTCCGCCTCCACGCCCGGCTTGACCTCTTCCTCGCCGTCCATGATGCGCACGCGCACGCCGCGGCAGGGTTGGCCCACGGAGAGGAACCGGCCCGAGCTGTCCAGGCGGAGCGGCGTCCGCCGCGGCCAGATCGCCACCGCCAGGGTGGCCTCCGCCAGCCCGTAGCAGGGCGTGATGAGGTGCTGCGCGCCGAACTTCCGCTCGAAGGCCTCGATGGTGCTGAGGCGGACCGGCTCGGCGCCGGAGAGCGCCTGCTTGAGCGAGGAGAGATCGAGGCCGGTGGTGTCGTGGATATTGCGCACGCAGTTGCGATAGCCGAAGTCGGGCGAGACGGTGAAGGTGGCGCCGACCCGGCTGACCAGCTCGAGCCACACGCGCGGGTTCTTGAGATCGGGCGGCAGCAGGTGGAGCGGCGCCCCGCTCCAGGGTGGGGTGAACGAGCAGCCGATCAGGCCCATGTCGTGGTAGAGCGGGAGCCACGAGACGACCACGTCGTCGCGCGTGAGCTGCGCGGCTTCCGCCATGAACTCCACGGTGCGCACCACGTTGGCGTGGCTCAGCACGACACCGCGCGGCTGGCCGGTGCTGCCCGACGTGTACTGGATGAAGGCCACGTCGTCGGCGGCCGCGGTCGGGAAGGGCGGCGCGGGAGCGTCCACCTCGAGATCGCTCGGCTCCAGCACGTGCCGGATATTGGGCGCGGCGGCCTGCGATTCCTCCACCCCCGCGCGGAACCAGCCGATGGTGGCCACCGCCTTCGCCTCCGAGTCGCGGAAGACGTTGGCGGTCGCCTCGACCCCGAGGGTGGGGTACAGCGGCACCGGCACCGCGCCCAGGCGGAGGGCTCCGAAGAAGGTGTAGAAGAACTCGGCGCAGGTGGGGTAGATGAGGCAGACCTTGTCGCCGCGGTCGATGCCGGCGCGCCGCAGTCCGGCCGCGTAGCGCGCGCTCTCCCGCCAGAGCCGGCCGTACGGCACCGCTTCGTCGAAGAGGTGGAAGTACGGGGTGTCAGGATCCTGGGCGGCCCTGCCCCGCATCAGCTCGGTCAGGGTGGCCGGGATGGGTCCTCCTAGCTTCACGGGCGGCATTTTAGCGAAAGCGCCCGAGCCGAGGAAGCTTTCTTCCGCGCCTAGCGGTGCGTTCGAGTCCCCTCCGATCAGCTAGCGGTCGAGGGCGATGAGGTCGAAGGTCTCGGCGTAGGCGTAGCCCTTGGGTCGGCCGAGCGCGGCGCCGCGCTCGCGCACCCGTCGCTCCACCGCGGCGAAGTCCTTGAACTGGCTCGCGTGGCAGGCCAGCGCCTTGATCTTGAGATCGATCGTGTCGGAGATGTCCACGACCAGCTCGGGGTTCTCCCACCACATCAGGTAGACCTCGCGGACCTTGTGAGGCTCGAGGCCCTGCGCGAGCAGCTCCGGGAACGCCATGTGATCGCGGGCGAGCGGGTAGACGCAGTCGAGCGCGATGCCCGCCACCGTGCGGTGATCCCGGTGCGAGGCGCCCAGGTTCTTGGTGCGGTGCGGGTTCTGGATGATGAGGCGATCCGGGCGGTGGCGGCGGATGGCGGCGGTGACCGCCCGGCGCGACTCGCGCGTGTCCTCGACCTCGCAATCCGGGAAGCCCAGGAAGTCCACCGTCTCCACCCCGAGCACCCGCGCCGCGTTGCGCTGCTCCTCCTCGCGGATCCGGGCCAGCCGCTCGGGCGTCATGCTCCGGTCGCCCGAGCCCTTGTTGCCGCTGGTGACGATGCAGTAGGAGACCTGCAGGCCCTCCCGCACGAGCTTGGCGACGGTGCCGCCGGCGCCGAACTCGGAGTCGTCGGGGTGGGCGGTGACCACCAGCACGCGCTGGATCGAGGCTTTCTGCGAGGCATCGGGCATGGAGAGGGCTCCTTTCGTGTTCGCTATCTTACCATCCCGCTATAATGCGGCCGGTGACCACGCGGACCACCGGTGTGCTCCTGCTCGGGCTCCTCCTCGCGGGCTTCCTCCTCCTCGGCGCGCTGCCCAACCAGGTGGCGGGCATCCGCGTGGCCGGGCTCTCGCTGCTCTGGTGGTACGGCGGCGTGCTCGCACCGGTCTTGGCCGTGCTCGTCGCCATCCGCTGGCTCGCCGACCCGCTGCCCGCCTCGTCGTCGCGCGAATGACCTCGGTCGCGCGCATCCTGGCCGTGTGGCTCACGCCGGCGGTGGTGCTGGCGGTGCCGGCGGCCCTCGCCGCGCGCGGGCCCGACGGCCTCTGGCTCGGCCTGGTGGTGACCCTGGCGCCCCTCATTGTGCTGGGCGGGGGCACCGGCCGCCCGGTGCCGGGCGCCGACCCGGGATCCGGCGAGACGCTCTTTCCCGTCGTCACGCTGCTCGTCACGGTCGGCGTGCTGCTCTGGGCGAACATCGCCCTGGCGGGCGACGTGGCGGCCTGGCTCGGCGCGCGCCGCTGGCAGGGCATCGTGATCGCCGCGGGGGCGGGCTGGTTGTTGACGGCCTGGCGACCGCTGCGCCGCACGGCGCCGCTGCTGCTCGCGATCGCGTTCGTGGCCGCGGGGGTGGTGCTGCTGCAGCTCGCCTGGGCGCTCGCCCTCGGACCCATCGCGGCGTGGGATCGCGTGGCCACCCAGCCCGCCTTCCGGTTCCCGCCCTCGAGCCCCTGGGTGATCGGCGGGCGCGACCTCGGCGTGGTCCGCGGCGGCGCGCGGCTCGTCTTCGACGAGGTGCATCGCCTCACCGCGCCCGCCGGGGGCGTGCTGCGCGCGCGCACCCGGGACGGCGCCCGCCTCGCCGAGATCGAGTGGACGCTCGCGCCCGGGCAGACCGTGACGCTGCGCGCGGGGGACGAGATCACGCGCGGCTCGACGCTGCGGCTGCGGTTCGAGGCCGACAAGCGGGTCCCCGGAGCCCCGGCGTCGGGCATGGTCTGGGCCGACGGCCGGCCGCGCCGCTGGCTCGAGCGCGTCGGGCTGGCCGTCACGCTGCTGGCTGGCGCGGCCGCGCTGCTGCGGGCGGGCCTCACGGTGCGCCTCTCGGGTGACGGCGTGGGCTTCGCGGCGGGTGGGCTGCTGCTCGCCTTCGTGTGGGCCCAGGCCTGGGCGGTCTACGCGCTGATCCAGGCGCCCGATCTCTTCCTCGGCGGCATCACGCTCGAGCGACTGCTCGAGCTGCCCGCGCACACGCTCTTCGCCGAGCCCTGGCGCCGGACGCTCCAGACGCTGCTGCTCGCCGGGGGCCTCGCCGCGTTCCTCGCCTCGAGCCTCGCGCTGCGCGAGCGGCTGGGCGCGCTCGACTCCACCGGGGGCGGGGAGATCGGCCACGATCCCGGCCTCTGGGCGGGTCTCTTCGGCGGGGCCGCGCTCGCGAGCCTGTGGCCCGTCGATCCCTGGGCGCTGAGCCTGCTCGCCCTGGGGGGCGCGGGCTGCGCGCTCGGACCGGCCGCGCTCTGGCCCCCCCGCCACGGCCGCACCGCCGCCACCGCGGGGGTGGCCGGGCTGATCGTGTTCGCCGGGCTGGCCGCGGCCCAGCTCCGCGGCTCGGGCGGCGGGCTGCTGGGCGCCGCCATCGCCTATCCGGCCCTGGCGGCGGCGCCCGTCGGGGCCCTCGTGCTCTGGCTCGGCCGGCGCATGCGGACGTGACCGCGCCCCGGCTGATCACGCCGCCGATCGGGGCCTGCCTCGCCATCTCGGGCGGCGTCCACGTCGTGGTCTACCTGCTCAACGCGACGCTGCCGCTGCACGTGGTCGGGCTCGGGGGCAGCAAGACGCAGGTCGGCCTGCTCTTCGCGGTGTCCACGGCCGTGTCGATGGTCCTCCGCCCGCTGGTCGGCGGGTGGGTGGATCGCTTCGGCGCTCGGCGCGTGATGCTCCCCGGGGTGGCGGTTCTGCTCGCGACGCTCCTGCTGTTCCCGTTGGCCGCGGCTCCCGCCGCGTATATTGCCCTGATGGCGGGCCTCGGCTGTGGCAACGGGGTGCTCGCCACCGCGGCAGGGGTGCTCGTGGCCCAGGCGAGCCCGGCGGCCCGGCGGGGAGAGGCGCTCAGCGTCTACTTCCTGGCCACCGCGCTCTCCTTCGCCGCGGGCCCCCCGCTCGGGCTGGCGCTGTATGGGCAGGGCGGCATCCGCCCGTGCCTGGTGGCCGCGCTGGGTCTCGGGGCGCTGATCGCGCTGCTCATCCTGACTCTCAGGTCACCAGCCCTCGAAGCGGCGCCAGATCACCGCTTTCGCTGGTTCAGCCGGCGCGCGCTGCCCGCCGCCGCCACCGTGGTCTGCGTGAACATCGGCTACAGCTCCATCTACGCCTTCCTGCCGCTCTACGCGCTGGCCGCGGGGCTCGAGGGCAGCCTGGGCTGGTTCTACGTGCTCTTCGCGGCCTGCATCATCACCGGGCGGCTCACCCTCCGTGGCCTGTCCGACCGGATCGGGAGGGCCCGGGTGATCGTGCCGGCGGTGGCGCTCACCACGCTGAGCTACCTGCTCCTCGCCCTGCCGCCACGGGTGCCGACGCTGGTCGCGGCCGCGATCATGCTCGGGGCCGGGGTGGCCATGTTCTATCCGACCCTCCTGGCGCTCCTGGTGGACCGCACGCCGGAGGCCGAGCGGGGCTCCGCCATGGGCACGCTCTCCGGCTCCTTCGATCTCGGCAGCGTGCTCGGCTCGCTCCTGGTCGGGTTCACGGTGGAGCGCGTCTCCTTCGCGGCCGGATTTCACGCCGCCGCGGCCGGCGCCCTGGCCGGCCTCACGCTGTTCGTGCTGGCGGAGCGGCGCGCGGTTTTACGCCGCTCGACGCTGGGGGTATGATGTAGCGTCCATGGCCAACGACCGGATCGTCGTCCGCGGTGCCCGCGAGCACAATCTCAAGGCCATCGACCTCGAGCTCCCCCGCGACCAGCTCGTGGTGATCACCGGGCTGTCCGGATCGGGCAAGTCCTCGCTCGCCTTCGATACCATCTACGCTGAAGGGCAGCGCCGTTATGTCGAGTCGCTCTCCGCCTACGCCCGCCAGTTCCTCGAGCAGATGGAGAAGCCGGACGTGGACTCGATCGAGGGGCTCTCGCCCGCCATCTCGATCGAGCAGAAGACGACCTCCAAGAACCCGCGCTCGACGGTGGGCACCGTCACCGAGATCTACGACTACCTGCGGGTGCTCTTCGCGCGGGT
>Ga0214471_10004480_pt1 | contig 10779 bp, 10 predicted proteins | sample RVTome_5_FD_207665 | JGI IMG/M metagenome (GOLD analysis project Ga0214471, IMG submission 207665) | Soil microbial communities from uranium-contaminated site in the Upper Colorado River Basin, Wyoming, United States - RVT142D155 | ecosystem: Environmental > Terrestrial > Soil > Contaminated >... | reverse complement strand
CCAGGCCGATGATGCGCTCGGCGTTGCGGTCGATGGCGCGGCAGACCGAATCTTTAAGCTCTTTCTTGGTCGTCATTGGGCTATGACTCCGCGTTGAGGTTTGGCCTCTTCGCCCCCTGCGGGGCTGATCGGGGCGTGTTGGCTACCCTGCGAAACGGCCGGGGAGAAACGGGGTGATCGAAGGCGGGGTTTCGCCGTCGACGATGCAGCAGGTCAGCAGCGCCGCGGTGATGGGCGCCATCAGGATGCCGTTGCGATAGTGCGCGGTGGCCGCGAAGAGGCCGGCCACGTCGGGCCAGGGCCCCAGCACCGGCTGGCCGTCGGGGACCCAGGGCCGGAAGCCGCACCAGGAGCGGGTGACCGGCCGGCGGCCGATCTCGGGGACGAGGCCGACGGCGGCCGCGATGAGGGAGCCGAGCCCGTCGGGCGTGACCGCGCGCACGAAGCCCGCGTGCTCCACCGTGGCGCCGATGAGGATCTCGCCCGAGGGCCGCGGCACCACGTAGACGTCGTCGCGGTGCAGGGCGCGGGTGATCAGCGGCGGGACATTGCTCACCGCCAGCATCTGGCCGCGCACCGGCGCCACCGGGAGCCGGAGACCGGCGGAGTCCGCGAGCGCCCCCGACCAGGCGCCCGCCGCCAGCAGCACCGCGTCGGCGTGGATCGCCTCGCCGTCGACCAGGACGCCGCGGGCGCGCCCGCTCTCGATCAGGATGCGGCTCACCTCGGCGCCCGTGCGCACGGTGACGCCGCGCGCCGCGGCCGCCGCCGCGTAGGCGGCCGCCAGGCGCTGGTTGTTCACCCAGTGGTCGCCGCGGATCAGCAGGGCCGCGCTCACGTCCTTGGAGAGCGCCGGCTCGAGCGCGCGCAGGTCGCTCCCCTCCACCACCTCGATGCCGAACTCCCCGGCCAGCGGCCAGGTGAGGCGATGACGGGCCGCCTCGATCTCGCGAGGACAATGCAGTGGATAGAGCGTGCCCGGGGTCATGTGCTCGACGTCCACGCCGGTCAGATCCCGGAGCTCGGATGCCACGCGCGGGTACCGGCGCCAGCTCTCGATCGCCAGCCGGTGGAAGGGGCCGGGCTCGGGCGACGGGCCCAGCGGGGCCAGCAGGCCCGCCGCCGCGCTCGAGGCCTCGGCGCCGGGGCTCGCGCGCTCGAGCAGGGTCACGCGGCAGCCGCGCTTGGCCAGGTCCGCCGCGGTGGCGCAGCCGATGATGCCGCCGCCGATCACCGCCACGGAGGGCGCGGCCATCACGCTCGCCCCAGCGCGTCGAGAAACGCCTTCGTGGCGTCGGCGGGCCGCGCGGCGGCGTAGATCGCGCCGATCACCGCAACCCCCGCGGCGCCGGCCGCGAGCACCTCCGCGACGCGCTCCGGGGTGAGCCCGCCCACCGCCAGGACCGGGCGGTCCACCGCGCGGGCGACGGCCTCCAGCGCGGCCGGGCCCTGCGGGGGGCCGTAGCGCCGCTTGGACGCGGTGTCGTAAACCGGCCCGAAGACGACGAAGTCGGCGCCCTGCGCGGCGGCGTCCCGGGCCTCCGCCTCCGAGTGCACGGAGGCGCCCACGAGAAAGCCGGCCGGCGTGATCCCGCGCAGCGCCGACACGGGCAGCGAGGCGTGCGTGCGCTGGACTCCGTCCGCCCGGGCGGCCAGCGCCACGTCGGCCCGGTCGTTCACGATGAGTCGCGCGCCATGACGGTGGGTCGCCTCGCGGAGCGTGTCGGCCAGCGCGAGCAGCTCCCGCGCCTCGAGATCCTTCTCGCGGAGCTGCACGGCGCGCAGGCCCGCGGCCAGGCACTCCTCCACCACGTCGGCGGGCGGCCGGGCCGCCGCCGCGCGGTCGGTGATCAGGTAGAGCGAGAAGCCTAGCTGGTCCACTCGGGCACGCCCTCCAGGGGGGAGGACGCGGTGGCGTAGAGCTTCTTGCCGATTCGCCCGGCCTTGAAGGCGAGTCGGCCGGCCTCGACGGCCAGGCGCATGGCGGTGGCCATGGCGACCGGGTCCTTGGCGGAGGCGATGGCGGTGTTCATCAGCACCCCGTCGCAGCCGAGCTCCATGGCGATGGCCGCGTCCGAGGCCGTGCCCACGCCCGCGTCCACGAGCACGGGGACCGTGACCGCCTCCAGGATCAGCTTGATATTGTACGGGTTGCGGATGCCGAGCCCGGAGCCGATCGGGGCGCCCAGCGGCATGACCGCGGCCGCGCCGGCGTCCTCGAGCTTCTTGGCCATGACCGGGTCGTCATTGGTATAGGGCAGTACCGTGAAGCCCTCGCGGGAGAGCGTGCGGGTCGCCTCGAGCAGACCGAGCACGTCGGGGAACAGGGTGCGCGAGTCGCCGATGACCTCGAGCTTGACCAGGGTTCCGAGCCCCGCCTCGCGGGCCAGGTAGCAGGTGCGGACGGCCTCGTCGGCGGTGTAGCAGCCGGCGGTGTTCGGCAGCAGCGTGTACTTCTTGGGGTCCACGAAGTCGAGAAGGGATTCCCCCTGCCCCGGCAGGCTCACCCTCCGCACCGCGACCGTGACGATCTCGGCGCCCGAGGCCTCGATGGCCTCGCGCATGTTCTCGAACGACGGGTACTTTCCGGTCCCGACGATCAGACGCGACTTGAACTCTTTTCCGCCCAGCCACAGTGATGTGTCGTACATGGCTAACCTCCCTTTACTTCTTTACTGCTTTATATATCCGCTCGGCTCGCCTTCGGCTGCGCCTCGCCATGCGACATGTATCCGCTCGCCTCGCCTTCGGCTGCGGCTCGCCCTGCAACTGCCCCTAGTCGACCGTTTACCCCCCGCCCATGGGGTGGACGATCTCGAGCTTGTCGCCGTCCTGGAGCTTGGTCTCGGCGTAGCGGGCCCGCTGGGTGACCTCGCGGTTCAGGGCCACCGCGGTGAACTCGCGGCGGACTTTGAGCCTGGACAGTAGGTCGTCGACGCTGAGCCCCTCGGGCAGCTCCATCGGCTTGCCGTTGACGGTGACCGTCATGAAAAAACCGCACACCTTTCCAAGAAGGGGTGCGGTCAAGTAGTCGTGCGCCGCGTCGCGTTCCCTTCGCTGGAATTACCCAGTGCAGGTTCGAGGGGTCCCGGGCCGCACCCGGTTCTCAGGAGACCTCCCCCAGCGACGCGACCAGATTATACCCCAGCGTCGAGCTGTCGCGCGAGCGCGTCCGGCTCGGTGACCGGGAGCTGGCAGACGTAGCGCCGGCACACGTACGCGGTCGGCCGGCCGTCCACCGCTCCGCGGTCGGCCAGGAGCGGCAGTCCCGCCGCGCCCGGCGCGCCCGCCGCCGCGCCGACCACCACCCGGTTCGGCTGGTAGCGGCGGAATACGGTCTCCACGAGCGGAGCGGCCGCGCGCGCGGCGCCGGCCGGCCACACCAGCGCCACCTCGGCCACCGGCCCCAGGTGGAAGTCGAGCGCGGAGAGGTAGCGGCCGAAGCCGGAGGGGTACTTCTGCATGACGTCGGCCATGGGTCGGAGCGCCTGCAGCGCGACGGCCTCGTAGCGCTCCTCGCCCGTGACGATCGCGAGCCTCAGCAGCCACTCGATGGTCACCGACGTGCCGCTCGGCACCGCGTTGTCGAAGATATTGCGCGGCCGGACCACCAGGCTCTCCTGGTCGTGGCCGGTGTCGAAGAGGGTCTCGCGCTCTCCGTTCCAGAAGAGGCGCAGGGTCTCCTCGGCGAGCCGGCCCGACTCGTCGAGCCAGCGCCGGTCGAAGGTCGCCTCGTACAGCGCGAGCAGCCCCGCCCCCACCATCGCATGGTCCTCGAGGTAGCCGGTGATCCGGGCCTGGCCGTCCTTCCAGGAGCGCAGCAGCCGGCCCGCCCGCACCATGGAGGAGGTCAGGAACTCCGCGTTGCGGACGGCGGCGGCCAGGTAGTCGGGCCGGTCGAGCGCGGACGCGGCCTCGGCGAGCGCGGCCAGCATGAGGCCGTTCCAAGAGGCCAGCACCTTGTCGTCGAGCCCCGGATGGATACGCTTCTCCCGCTGCGCGTAGAGCATGGCGCGCGCGCGGGCGATCCGGGCGGCGAGGTCATCGGGGCTCACCCCTAGCCTCCCGGCCACCTCCGCGGGCTCGCGCGGCACGAAGAGGATGCTGCGGCCCTCGAAGTTGGGCCCGTCGTCCACGCCCCAGTAGGCCAGGGCGGCCCGCGCGAGCGCCTCGTCGCCCAGCACCGAGCGGATCTCCTCCGGCGACCAGACGAAGAACTTGCCCTCGACGCCCTCGGAGTCGGCGTCCTGGGCCGAATAGAAGCCGCCCGCCGGATGCGTCATCTCGCGCAATACGTAGTCGAGGGTCTCTTCGGTGACGCGCCGGTATTCCGGTTCACCGGTCGCGAGCCAGCCGTGGAGGTAGAGCGAGGCGAGCTGGGCATTGTCGTAGAGCATCTTCTCGAAGTGCGGCACCAGCCACTGCCCGTCCACCGAGTAGCGATGGAAGCCGCCGCCGAGCTGGTCGTAGATGCCGCCGCGCGCCATGCGGGTCAAGGTGTGGCGGAGCATCTCGAGCGCGCGCGCGTCGCCGGTGCGCTTCCATATCCGCAAGATCGCCTCCCAGGCCATGGGCTGCGGGAACTTGGGCGCCTGGCCGAGGCCGCCGTCGCGCTCGTCGAACTCGCCGGAGAGGCCCAGGTAGGCGCCCACCAAGACCTCCCGCGTGAGCAGGCTCGCGGAGCGGGTGAGGCGTTCTGACTGGCGCATGCTCTCCACGAGCTGACGGCCGGCCTCGAGCACCTCGCCGCGGCGGGCGTGATACGCCTCCGCGATGGACTGCAGCAGCCGCGGAAAGGCGGGCATGCCGTGGCGATCCACCGGCGGGAAGTAGGTGCCGCCGTAGAACGGTACCCCGTCCGGCGTGAGGAACACGGTCATCGGCCAGCCGCCCCGGCCGGTCATGGACTGCACCGCCTGCATGTAGATCTGGTCCACGTCCGGCCGCTCCTCGCGATCCACCTTGATGGACACGAAGAGGCGGTTCATGAGCGCGGCGATCTCGTCGTTCTCGAACGACTCGCGCTCCATCACGTGACACCAGTGGCACGCCGAGTAGCCCACCGACAGGAGCACCGGCTTGTCCTCGCGCCGGGCGAGGTCGAAGGCTTCGGGGCCCCACGGGTGCCAGTCCACCGGGTTGTGGGCGTGCTGGAGTAGGTACGGGCTGGTCTCGGAGGCGAGGCGGTTCGCGGGTCGGGGCGAGGACATGAGAGCGGGCCCGCTCAGGCCTGCGGGGCCTGGACGAACGGCAGGGCGGCGACGCGGGCCGGCTGCTCGCCGGCGCCGTCCACCACCGTGACCGCGGTGCCCGGCTCGAAGTGCTCCCGCCGGACGTAGCCGAGCGCGATCGGCCGGCCCAGCGCGATCGAGCGCACCGCGGAGGTGACCCGGCCGACCTCACGTCCGTCCGCGGTGACCTGCGCGCCCGGTCCGGGAACCCGCTCGCCCTCGATCACGAGGCCGCTCAGCGCGCGGTTGACGTGCCCGCGATATTTCACGCGCGCCACCGTTTCCTGGCCGATGTAGCAGCCCTTGGTATAGCTCACCAGCGCGTCGAGCCGCGTCTCGGGCAGGATCACGGAGTCGTCCACGTCCTGCGGATACCAGGGCTGGCCCGCCTCGATCCGCAGCACCGCGAGGGTCTCGTCTCCCGCCGGCACCGCGCCGGCCGCCTCGAGCGCGCCGCGCACGGCGGCGGTGTGCTCGGCGGGCACCCAGCAGTGGAAGCCGGGCGCCGGGCCCTCGGAGCGGTTGATCACGCGTACCGGCGCTCCGCCGATCGTGACCTCGGCGTGGGCGTAGGGGGCCAGCTCGAGGCCGGCGCCGGCCAGGCCCTCGAGCAGGCCGCGCGCGGCGGGCCCCTGCACCGACAGGATGGCGAACGCGTCGTCCACCGCCTCGAAGGAGGCCTTCTCCGAGATGAGATAGCGGTCGATCGTCTGCAGCGTCTTCTCGGTGAGGCTCGCGGGCAGCTCGATCAGCACCCGGTCCGCGGTGGCGTAGACCACCAGCAGCACCGTCACCTTGCCGTGGGCGTCGAGGAAGGCGGCGGGCGCGCCCTGGCCCGGCTGGAGACCCTTGACGTCGTTGGTGAGCATGCCCTGGAGGAACGCGAGCCGGTCGCGCCCGGTCACGCTGATTTTTCCGAGCGCGGAGCGGTCGAACAGGGCCGCGCCGTGGCGGGCGGCGCGGTACGCGGCCCCGAGGTCGTGGCTGGACTCGTTGGCGGGCATGGGGTCATTGTTGTCGCGCGTGAGGCGCCTGTCAACTTGCGGGTCCCGGCCGACTCGTACACAATGGCCGCCGTGCCGCCCACCGCATTGCCCGATTCCCGGGCCCGCTCGCGCTTCCGCCGTCGCCTGCTCCACTGGTACGGCCGCCATCGCCGCGATCTGCCGTGGCGCCGCACCGAGGACCCGTATCGCATCCTCGTCTCCGAGATCATGCTCCAGCAGACGCAGGTGGAGCGGGTCGTGCCCAAGTATCATGAGTTTCTCGATCGCTACCCGACGCTGGAGGCGCTGGCCGGCTCGGCGCCGGAGGACGTCCGGCGCCTGTGGTACCCGCTCGGCTACAACGTCCGCCCGCTCAACCTGCACGGGATCGCGCGCGAGGCGGTGGCGAGCTACGGCGGCCGGCTTCCCGAGGACGCGGGCGCGCTCCGGGGCATGCGCGGCATCGGCCGCTACACCGCGGGGGCGCTGCTCTGCTTCGCCTACGGGCGCGCCGTGCCCATCGTGGACACCAACGTGCGCCGGGTGCTGGGGCGCGTGTTCCTGGGGCCGCGGCGCCTGGCCCGGCTGCGGGGCCAGAAGGCGATGTGGGATCTGGCGGGCGCGCTCGTGCCGCGCCGGCGCTCCTACGACTACAACCAGGCGCTGATGGATTTCGGCGCCACCTGGTGCACCGCGCGGGCGCCGCGCTGCCGCCCCTGCCCCATGAAGCGGTTCTGCGCGAGCTACCGGATGGCCGGCCGGGCGAATGGGAGGACCGATGGGCGCGCTTGACGGCAAGGTGGCGCTCGTGGCGGGCGGCGGTACCGGCATCGGACGGGCCGTCGCGGAGCGGTTCGCGCGGGAGGGCGCGCGCGTGGCCGTGTTCGGTCGCCGCCCGGAGCCCGTGCGGGAGGTCGCGAGCACGATCAGAGGCGCCGGAGGGGCCGCGCTGGCGATCGCGGGGGACGCGGGCGTCGAGGGCGACGTGGCCCGCCTGGTGGCGGCCGCCCGGACCGAGTGGGGCGGCGTGGACGTGATGGTCAACTCGGCGGCGGTGCGCCTTCAGTCGCCGCTGACCGAGATCTCGGCCGCCGACTTCGCGGAGGTGTTGCGCATCAACCTGGTCGGGGCCTTCGTGCTGACCAAGCTCGCGACCGGCCCGATGCGCGAGCGCGGCGGCGGGAGCATCATCCACATCGGCTCCGCGATGGGCACCGCGGCCGCGCCGTTCTTCTCGCCCTACGTCGCCTCCAAGGGTGGGCTCAACGCGCTGGCCCGCGCCGCCGCCGTCGAGCTCGTCCAGGACGGCATCCGTGTCAACGTGGTGGCCCCGGGCACCATCGACACCGCCATCAACGCGGGGGTGAGCGAGTTCCGGCGGAACATGCTGAACCGTCGCATCCCGATCGGACGCGCGGGGCACGTGGATGACATCGCGGCCGCGTGCCTCTACCTGGCCGCCGACGCCTCGCGCTACGTCACCGGCTCTACCCTGGCCGTGGACGGGGGGTGGACCGCTTCGTGAGCGAGCCCCTCTCGTGAGTGGGCCCCTCACCCTGCCCTCTCCCCAGGGGGGAGAGGGAACCGTCGAGGTGGTGGCGGCGGTGATCGAGCGCGCGGGGCGGATCCTGATCGCGCGACGGCACGCGGGCAGCCATCTGGGCGGTCTCTGGGAGTTCCCCGGCGGCAAGCGGCAGGCCGGCGAGACGCCGGAGGCGGCGCTGGTCCGGGAGATCCGTGAGGAGCTCGACGCGGCGGTGACGGTCGGCGAGCTGCTGGACGACGTCGAGTGGACGTATCCCGAGAAGACCGTGAGGCTGCGCTTCTTTCGCTGCGCGCTCGCGGGGGAGCCGCGCGCCGCGGAAGGCCAGGAGATCGCCTGGGTGGCGCGGGCGGATCTCGACCGCTACCAGTTCCCGCCCGCCGACGGAGGTCTCGTTGCGCGGCTCAGGCGCCGCTGACCGCGAGCGCTTCCCCGCGCCGCCGCGCGCTCAGCAGCAGGATCCCCGCGTAGACCACCAGTCCCACCGCCTGGAGCGCGCCCGTGCGCACCACCAGCAGGGCGGCCGCCACGAGGCAGAGCCCGCGGAGCCAGCCCGAGAGGGGCCCCAACGCGTGTCCGACCACGAAGGAGGCCAGGGCGACGGCCGAGACGGCGGCCAGGGCCGACATCAGGACGATCTGCGGCCAGCCGCCCCGGAGAAGCAGCTCGCCGTGGTAGACGAACGCGAACGGGACGAGGAAGCCCGCGATGCCCAGGCGGAAGGCCTCGAGCCCGGTGGCGAACATGTCGGCTCCCGCGATGTTGGCGGCGGCGAAGGCGGTCACCGCGTCGGGCGGCGTGAGATCCGACAGCACCGCGTAATAGTAGACGAAGAGGTGGGCGGCGAGCAGGCTCACCCCCAGATTGCCCATCGCCGCCGCGCCCACCGTGACCGCGATGACGTAGGCCGCGGTCGTCGGGATGCCGGTGCCCAGGACCGACACCACGAGGAAGACCAGCAGCATGGCGACCAGCAGGATTCCGCCCGCCATCTCGACCACCACCCCGCCGAAGGCCAGCGCGGCGCCGGTGCGGGTCAGCACGCCCACGATCATGCCCGAGCCGGCCAGGGCCACCGCGATGGTCGCGGCCGAGAACGAGGCCTCGGTGAGCGCCTCCCAGCAGCGGCGCGGGGTCATCCACGTCCGCCGGTCGAGGAAGGAGAGCACGAAGGTCACCCCGATCGTGTAGAAGGCGGCCCCGGTCGGGGAGTAGCCCTCGGCCAGCAGGTACACGATGAGGCCGAAGGGGATGACGAAGTAGCCGCGCCGTATCACCGGCCCCCAGGAGGGCAGCTCGGACCGCGGCACCGGCCGCATGCCGTAGCGCAGGGCCAGGAAGTGCACCATGGCCATGAGGCCCACGTAGTAGAGGATGGCCGGGATGGCGGCGGCCTTGATGATCTCGAAGTACGAGATCCCGGTGACCTCGGACATGATGAAGACGCCCGCCCCCATGACCGGCGGCATGATCTGCCCGCCGGTGCCCGCGATGGCCTCGATGGCGGCGGCGTTCTTCGCGGGGTAGCCGCCCTTCTTCATGAGCGGGATCGTGAAGGAGCCGGTGGCGTAGACGTTGGCCACCGTCGAGCCCGAGATGGTGCCGAAGAGCGCGGAGGCGATGACCGCGATCTTGGCGGGGCCGCCCCGGAACCCGCCGGCCAGGCGCACCGCCAGGTCGATGACGAACTCGCCGACCCCGGCCTTCATCATGACCGCGGCGAAGAGCACGTAGATGAAGAGGATGTTCGACGAGATGCCGGTGAGGAAGCCGTAGATGCCCTCGTCGCCGGCCAGGTAGACGAACTCGACCATCCGGGAGAACGTGTAGCCCTTGAAGTTGAAGAGGCCGGGGATCCACTGGCTGGTCCCCAGGTAGACGAGCGAGAGGCAGATGGTGACCGCCATCCAGGGCGACAGGGATCGGCGGCAGGCCTCGATGACGAGGACGACCATCACGGAGCCGATCACCACCTCGACCGGCAGCACCGGCGAGGCGCCCTCCCAGCGGTGATTGAGGCGCTCCGCGTCCCAGATCAGGTACAGGCTGCCGATCGCGGTGAGCGCGGCCCACAGCCAGTCGAAGGTGCTCGGCCGCACCCGGGGCGAGCGGCGGCTGAACGGGAACGCCACGAAGACGAGCGGCACCAGGAAGAGGAGGTGCACCGAGCGCTGCAGCCGCGGCTCGAGCGTGCCGTAGCCCGCGGTGTAGAGATGGAAGAGGGCAGCGGCCGCCGCGTAGACGCCGGCCGCCCAGTAGACCCACCCCCCGAGCTTTCTGATTCGCTACCTCCGGCGCGCCTCTCGGGCCCCGTCGGTTCGGGCTACTTGAGCCAGCCCTTCTCCCGGTAATAGCGCTCGGCGCCCGGGTGGAGCGCGACGCCCAGGAAGAGATGCCCCTTGGAGGCGTCGTAGTCGGCGAGGCTGCCGTGGATCTTGCGGACGCGGTCCACGTTGTCGTTGAGCGCCTTGGTGATTGTGTAGGCCACGTCGTTCGGCATCGCGCTCGAGACCGTGATGGTGGTGCCCATGGTGGCGGAGACCACCGGCTCGTTGCCGTTCGCGGCCTTGGGATACGTACCGGCCGGGATGGTGCCCTCCCCCAGCCCGAACTTGCCGAGGTGCGCGAGCAGCGGCTTCGGGAACGCGAGGATCTTCAGGTCGCGGCCGACCGAGGCCTCGGTGATGGAGGCGCCGGGCAGGGCCAGGAAGGTGAAGGTACCGTCCACGTTGCGGTCCTTGAACGCGCCCGCCTGCTCGGCGTAGGAGCCGCGGAAGAACTTGGTGCCCGCCGCCTCCCAGGCCTTGTAGCAGTCCGCGGTCTTGCCGGGCTGGCAGTAGCCGTAGAACTCCATGACCTTCTCGAAGACCCAGACGTCGGAGGAGCCCGGCTTGGAGATCGCCAGGCGCATCGGCTTCTTGGTCTTGAAGATCTCCTCCATCGTCATCTTGGCGAACGGCGAGTCCGCGGCCACGTAGAAGTGAAAGGTGTTGAGGCTCATGTTGCCGGCGAGCGCTCG
>Ga0214471_10004479_pt1 | contig 10780 bp, 11 predicted proteins | sample RVTome_5_FD_207665 | JGI IMG/M metagenome (GOLD analysis project Ga0214471, IMG submission 207665) | Soil microbial communities from uranium-contaminated site in the Upper Colorado River Basin, Wyoming, United States - RVT142D155 | ecosystem: Environmental > Terrestrial > Soil > Contaminated >... | reverse complement strand
CTTCCGCGGAAGCGGACAGCACGAGCACCTTCATGTGGGGAGACTCCTCGACGATCTGGCGGATCGCATCCACGCCGGAAACCGTCGGCATCTGAAGGTCCATCAGGACGACCTCGGGCATCGTCTCGCGGGCCAGCTCGATGGCCTCGCCACCGTCGGAGGCCTCCGCGACAACGGTCGCGATCCCAGAACGCTCGAGGTCGCCTCGGACGCCGTCCCGCCAGATCGGGTGGTCGTCGACCACCATGACGCGGATCGGGTCCGCTCGTGCGGTCGCGTCCTGGTCGGTCATCTTGGCGCCTTTCCCTCCACCGGGATGCGGAATTCGATCTCGGTGCCGGCCCCGGGGGCGGACTGGACCCGCATCACACCCCCCAGGTCCTCGATCCGACCCTTCATGCTCTTGAGGACCCCCAGTTTGCCCCGATGTCGCAACACTCCCTCGTCGTAGACGAATCCCTTCCCGTCGTCCCGGACCGACACCACGATCTCGCCTCCGTCTTGATCCGCGAACAACGAGGCGCGGGACGCCCGCGCGTGTTGAGCCACGTTCTCCAGGGCCTGGCGAACGGCGGCCGAGAGCTCCTCGATCTGATCGGTGGCGAGCCAGACCGTGCCGACCGTGGTGATCGTCACGGGCACTCCGGTGATGCCGTAGGCGGAAGCTTCTAGCACCGTTCGGAGCGAGACCTTGCCGCTCGGCGCCTCGGCCGGCTCGTCCTGGATCAGCGCGCGAAGCGCTCGCTCTTGCTGGGCCGCCATCTCGGCGAGCGCATGGACTTCACTACCGGCGACGGACGTCTGGGCCCCGAGCTCTCGACCTCGTTTCTGAACCATCGCGAGCGCTTGGAGCACGGAGTCGTGGATCTTCCGGCCGAGCGACTCGCGTTCGGCCAGCCGGGCCGCGCGCTCGCGCTCCCTGGCCGCGACCTCGGTCGCACTGCGGATCTCCGCTGTCGACGTTCGGAGGATCTGCGAGACCAGCCCAACCGCTCCGCCGGCCGTCAGGTAGTACACGGCTCCGTTGCCGACGTCGGCGATCTGGCCGGCCTCCAGCTCCGTCAGCGGAACGCCGTTGATCGAGCGACTGAGGATCAGCGCGACGGAGAGCGCGAGCCCGCTGAGCAGTCCGCTTGCAACGCCCCTCGCAGCCGCGACCGTCATGACGGCGCTCACCGGGTAGGCGGTCGCGAAGAACGGAAAGTCCAAGACGACGCTCCGCTCCTTCATCACCAGGCCGGATATCAAGAGGAGCCCGACAGCAAGAGCGAGGTCGATCCACCTCGCGACCGGCATGAGCCATCCCCGCGAGACCGTGAGCCAGGTCGTCCAGATGACCGCGGCCCCGATCGCCGCCCAGGCGAGCTCTTCGTGGCGGAAGTTCTCCCGCGAAGTGAACGCAAGGATCCCCATCCACGCGAGAGACGCCCATCGATAGGCGAGGATCCCAAGCCACAAACCCTTGAGGCCGGTCTCCGACTCGGGCTGGCCCGTGTCCTTCTGGAAACGGTGCATCGAGGCCCCCCCGACGCGGAGCCTAGCGCGTCGAATGGTTCGACGGAGGCTTCTCTTTCTACCCAAGCCCTTTGGGCCGTCCGACCCCCCACGATGAGCACCTCCCCGTCTGTTCACGGCCCGAGATCGCGCAGACGATCAAGCTCGAGGTTCGTGTCGAGAGAAGAGGGAGACACCGATGGAGCTGTTCTGGAGATCCATCTTCTGGGTCCTTCTCCTGATCGTCGCGATGGCGGTCGCCCTCGCCGTCGCCAGGTTCACGAGCCGGCGCGGCCAGGGCTCGCCGCTGCTCGTCCGGACGCGGTGGCTGTGGCTCGGACCCGCGCTCGTCGTGGGCGGGCTCGTGACGGCAGCTCTTGGATTCGGGGCGGCGTGGGGAGCCGGGATGGAAGGACGGTCGGAGGTGCCCGGGATCTCCGTGTTCATCGCCGGCCTCGTGGCAACCTTCTGCGGCTCGGGACTCGTCGCGGGGCGAGCCCTGGGCTACCTACGAGCCGAAAGCGGCAGCCGGCGAGCATCGTCGGCAGGAGCTCGCTTCGTGCGGCCGCTCGTCGCGACCGCGGTCATCTCGTTCCTGGCCGGACACGTCTATCTCGTCATGTACATCTTCGGGGCCGCGAGCGGAGAGACCGCCGCACAGCTCGTGCGGATCCTCTACGGGATCAGCGTCGTCGTCCCGTGGGTGCTCGGGTGTCTCGCCGTCCGGGCGGCCGGTCGGAAACGGGTCGGTTGGGCCTTCCTGTTCGCAGCCCCCTGGCCGGTCCTCGCGATCGATCTGATCACGGTCTCGTTCTCCAGGTTCCTCGGGACGTACCTCGTGATGGCGGTGGCGGCCGCGGTCATCGGGCGACTCGCCTGGCGGTTCGCGTCGCAGGCCGGCCGCGTGCACGCGACAGTTCGAGTGAGGAACGAATGCGCGAGGGGGACGTCATGACGGGATCCACCATCAGAGCAAGCGTCACAGAACCATCGACGGCGACGGTCCGCAGTCCGCACCGGCGGATGTCCCCGCCGCTGTTCGGGATCATCCTGCTCTGCTTCCTGCTGCCGTTCGTTACCGTCAACTGCGGAGAGGCCGTGACCTTCACGGGCCTGCATGCTGCCACCGGCATCGACCGTCCCGATGAGCACGCCGATCACGCCGCCCCGAACGTATGGGCGCTGGTCGCGTTTTCAAGCGCCGGAGTCGGGCTTCTCCTTGGCCTGCTTCGTGGCCGTACTGGCGCGCTGGGCGGGGCCCTCGCGGGGTTTGCCGGCATCGTCGGCCTCGACGGTTTCATCACGTACGTGACGATCGAGACCTCCGGCAACTTCGTGGTTCGGATCGGGTACCTGCTGAGCCTCTTCCTCTTCCTCGGTGCGATCGCGCTCAACGACCACCTGCTCACCCGGCCGCGGACGCCGGCGGCCGGCGTACCCGCCGTCTGGACCTCGAAACGGCTGTTCTCCGGCGCCATGATCCTGGTCGCGGCATTACTGCTTACGACGCTGCTCGGCACGGTGGGTGAGCGGCAAAGCGATGTCGGTTATTACGAGATGGGAGGATCTTTCCTGTTCTTCCTATCGGGGGTCGTCCTCGCGACGGCCACCGGCCTCGTTGGTCTCATCCATGCCTTCGTCTACCGAGGGCGGTCAGGCTATGAGTGAGGGCTCGCGCCGCGTGATGGAACGAAGCGGTCGTGGATGGTGGATCGTGTTCGGGGCCCTCGCAGGAGCCGTCCTTGTACTGGCTGTGCTATTAGGGCCGCCGCTCATGTCCGACCTGGACCTACGCAACGTCCCTCCATGGCGATTCGTTTCTTACCGACTCGACTCTCCTTTGCTGATCGGTTGTGGCCTTACGGGCCTCTTCCTCGGTGGCTTCGTGGGTTCGCGAGCGCCACGGATGACGCGTCGAGGGAAGGCCGGGTTCGGAGCCTTCTGCGGTGCCGCGGTCGGCGCAGCGACCGGAGGGTCCCTCCTTCTCTTCGCTGAAGTCGCCGGAGGGGACTGGCCGTCGGGATTGAGAGCGTTCGTGACGGGGGCCATCGCTGGCGGGTCCGCCGGCCTCGTCCTGGGTAGCTTCCTCGGGTTCCGCGAAGGATCGGCTTCCGGCGGGTCGAGTCCACCTCAGAACGAGGTCCGTCCATCGCGCACACGGCTCGACCGGACAAAGCGTCGCGACCGCCTCGCACGAGGTGGGTGTGCACGTTGTCCCGAGACATCACCAGTGAGCGCTGAGGGACTCGAACCCCCGACCTCTTCCTTGTAAGGGAAGGCTGGAGCGACTCTCTGACCAGCACTCTCGCAGGTCGGAAATGGTTCTCCATGTCACAGGAAATACCGTCGAGTACCGTCTGATTCCGTCGGCTCCTTGACCAGATGTTGACCAACACAAGCAGGCTGGAGCGCGGTCTTTGAGAAGTGCGTTCGGCGGACGGGCTGTCTCAGAGCATCCTGCCGGTCCACCGTTTGAGGGGTTAGGCCATGGGCCGTTCAGAGATCGCAGTTAGTTTCCCATACCGTCTCGGGGAGACGGGACGCGGGTCAAAGCCCAGTCATACTGATCGACGAGACCGAGAGGTGGAAGGAGCGGGCGATGTCACTTCCGCAAACGACGGGTGGCTACGGATTGGGGCCTGGCGAGGGCGAGGCCCTCTGGTTCAACGGCGGACTCGGCGTGCTCAAGGCGACGAGCGACCAAACGGGGGGACGCCTCGCCGCGATCGAGCTGCTGGCGCCCAAGGGATTCGCATCACCACTCCACATCCACCGAAGGGAGGACGAGTTCTTCCTTGTCCTCTCCGGCGAGGTCCGTGTCCAGCACGGTGAGACCGTGATCGAAGCGGTGGCCGGCTCGCTCGTCTATGGCCCTCGTGACGTCGCGCACGCGTTCCATGTCGATTCGGCGGAAGCTCGCCTGCTCCTGATCTTCGGGCCCGCGGGTGTTGAAGGGTTCTTCCGCGAGGCTGGGAAGCCAGCCGGATCCCTCGGACTGCCACCCCCCGATGAGCAGTTCCTCGATCGGCAAGCCCTCATGGAGATCGGCAACCGCTACGACCAAGAATTCGTGGGTCCCCCGTTGCCGCCGAAAGACTGATCCTCACCAATAGAAGATGCCGACGCCTCCCTTCAAGGCGTTAGACGCCCTTTGAGCCGAGGGGCTTCTTCTCGTGGGCGCTGAGGTGTACGACTCTCGGCCAGTCTCCTTGTCTCTGCCCGGCAGCTCTCCGGTTGACCTCCAGCGATACTCGGTCGCCGGCTAGGCTGCGGGCGCTGGCTTGCCAGGCGCGTAGCGTCGAGCCTACGGAGAAAGGAGATTGGGCATGCATCCGAACGAGCAGCTACTACGCGACGCGGACCAGGCGCAGATCGACGGGGATATCGAAGCGTTTGGCGGCTTCTACACCGACGATGTGATCGTCCACATCCCTGGGAAAAGCTCCTTCGCCGGCGTGCACAAAGGCAAGGATCAGTTTATGGAGCTGTTCGGCCGCTTCTTGGAGCGTACCCCCGAGTACTCGTTCGAGCCGCACGCGTACTTCGCGGACGACGAGCATGGTGTCCTCCTCCAGCGGTCGCACTACAAGCGCGGCGATGAGACTCTTGACTCGAACGACGTTTTCGTCTGTCACTTCCGCGACGGCAAGATCGCGGAGTTCTGGCTCACTGGCGACAGCGAGTCCGAAGTAGACGCGTTCCTCGGCTAGGCCGCGTCCTCGTCGTCGTCGGTCTCCGTAGGCGAGAAACCTAGACGGGCTCGTCCACTACCACTTCGAACCGCTCGACGCTCACGATGTTCCCACCGCCCGCACCGGCTGTGTCACTGCGAAGCTGGTCTGCTGCCTGCTCGCTCTCCCGTAGGGCGTCTTCGCTATCCCAGAGCGTGATCCCCACCATCTTGCCGCTGGCGCGGTCAGCGAGTGCGAGCATCCCCTTGAATCCACTCATCTTCCTTGCGGCCGGGATGACCTGCTCTTGGACCGCCTTGATCCCCTCGTCAATCTTGCCGGGAGGACCCTGCAAAGTGCTTACCCGGGCAAACATCCACTTACCCCCTCCGGACGTCTCGACCAAACCTTACTCACGTGCCTGATCTCGAGCAAGAGGGAGGGGCCGTACCTCGACAATTGCTCGCGCGCGGCCAGACCGTTAACGCATCCCTGATCGCCGTAGATGGCCGAGTCAGCTTGGGGACGAGGTGTAGATACCGCTCCCTGGGAGGGTCAACGGCGGTTCGTGAATCAATGATTGCGAGAGCCATCTCCCCGAGCGCGTACGCACACATACAGGTGCCTTACACGCCTGGTCAATGCGCCCGTGCCGACTTTGTCGGATGGGCCGTCACCTGGCACTCTGAGTGGGCGCTGAGGGATTCGAACCCCCGGCCTCTTCCTTGTAAGGGAAGGCGGAGGCAAGCCTCTGACCAGCACCGTCGCAGGTCACGGGTGGTTCAGCATGTCACAGGAATGCCGTCGAGTACCGCCTGGTTCCGTCGGCTCCTTGACTAGATGTTGACCACCGAGGCGCTTGGTGGCCCTAACGGCATGCTGTCGGTCGAGGCGCCGATCTGTCGCCGCGTCAGCGGCGAAGCTGCCGCTCGGCCTCTCCCGCCGACGGTGTACGTGGAGCGTTGTTGGCCGATCGAGATGGTCCGCGGGTGCTTACTCGACGTTTCGAGCCGCGTCCTTGCGCACACTCGTCCGCAGAGTCAGCATCCGCAGATGAAGATTCGGACACTCACGGAGACCGACGCCGAAGCGGTCGCAACGTGGCGCTATCCGGGCCGGTACCAGACCTACGACGTTAGCGAGGTCGTCACCTCGGAAGCCGGATTCTGGGCCGTCGGACACGAAGCGACTCTCGTCGGCTACTGCTGCTTCGGCCACGAGGCACGTGTTCCAGGCGCAGTCGAGGAAGCGGGCATCCTCGACGTCGGATACGGCATGCGACCCGATCTCATGGGCCAGGGTCTGGGTCGCGAGTTCGTCGGAGCGATCCTCGATTTCGCGGTCCGGCGTTTCTCCCCGAGCCGACTCCGGCTGCTGATCCTTGACTGGAACGACCGCTCACGGAAGGTCGCGGTCGCCCTCGGCTTTGAGAGCGAAGGCGTCCTGCGCAGCACCGAGGGAGACTTCCTCGTCATGACGCGGGCGACACCGGAGCGGCACCCTGCCCCAACCTCGCCGCGACATCCGGGAGAGTAGTCGCCCCAAGCTCGACGACATAACGTGGAGATGCAGTCCCGGCCCGCGACCAGACGGGTTCCACAAGTCAAGATCCCGGGACACGTGTGACCGATGTCCCGAGACATCACACGGTGGGCGCTGAGGGATTCGAACCCCCGGCCTCTTCCTTGTAAGGGAAGGCCAGCCCCGCGCTCTGACCAGCGCTTTCGCCGGTCACTGGTGGTTAGAGCGTGCCACAGGAGAACAGTCGAGTACCACCTCGTTCAGTCGGCTCCTTGAGATGTTGACCAGCGCCTGCACCTCTCGCCTCCTTGCTCGGCTGCCCCAGCCGGAACCTGTCGTGCTCGTGGAACAGTCGTCGAAACCATTGCTACGTGGCAGGCACGACGTGTCCAACGCCGGGGCGATCGCGTCGGATCAGAGGAGTGCCACGTTCCACGTCGCGGACGCGCTGGTCACGCGCTTAGTCGGGTGACGTGCACGCGGCACGCTAGAACGACCTGCGACGCACTGAAGGCTTTTGACCGCAGTGTCTCCGTGGCGTTTGATGGCCGGGCACACCGACGGGTCCGTCGTCGCAAATGGGGGGTGATGGACGGCTAAAGCGGCGACTAGTCGTTAAGGGCAACGGGGTGCATCGCGCGTAGAGAGGGGATCAGGTGAGACATGCAAGCAAGATCCGCGGGGCGATCGCCGCCCTCCTGGCCATCGGCTTGATGGTGGGCGGGCTGAGCCGCAGTTCGGTAGCGCAGACTCAGATCCAAGTGCTCGAGTTCCCCGGTCCGTTCGAGAAAGACCTGGATCTCGGCAAGGCCGGGTTCGGTCCCGGGGACGTCCACTTGGAGACCTCCCACCTGCTCGATCCGGTTGCAGGAACCCGTGTGGGGCAGTCGATCCTGAAAGCGACGGTCGTCAGATTGCATCGCGGGGGTGAGGACTGGACCTTCATCTTGGATGTTACGGTCAAGCTAGACGCTGGCGATCTCGTCTTCTACGGGGGGCTCCGGAACTCTGATCTCTTCGGCGAGACCGGAGCAGTGCTCCCGGTGACAGGGGGAACCGAAGACTTTGCCGGCGCGGGCGGTACGGTCACGATCGTACCCGCCGAAGTCGACGGTGAACCGGGCTTCATGTGGACGTTCGACCTGACGGCCGGGTGAGATGCAGCTGGGAGAATGCCTGTAGGGGAATGTCTGGAACTGACGGACATCGTGTACACATCGGGCTCCCGGATCGAGGGGAGGACCGATGACGGAGCGAGAGCTCGCACGAGCGGCGGCGCGCCGGCTGGCGATCATCCGCCACGCTCAGGAGGTGACGGGCAACGTCGCCCTCACGTGTCGCTACTACGGGATCAGCCGGCACACGTATTACATCTGGCTCAGGCGCTATGAGGAGCTCGGCATCGACGGGCTCCGCGACAGGTCCAGACGCCCGCTCAGGAGCCCGAACGCCACCACCGGTGAGGTCATCGCGAAGATCGTCTACCTGCGCAAGACCTACCACTTCGGGCCGGAGAAGATCTCCATGTACCTCAAGCGCTACCACGACCTGCAGGTAAGCCGCTCGGGCGTGTGGCGCATCCTCGTGCGCCTCGAGATGAACCGGCTGCCGAGCTCGCAGCGCTACAAACGCCATGTCGATCGATGGAAGCGCTACGAGAAGCCGCAGCCGGGACACAGGGTCCAGGTCGACGTGAAGTTCATCGCACCGATCAAGGGGTTGCGCAAGCGGCACTACCAGTTCACCGCGATCGATGACTGCACGAGGATCCGGGTTCTGCGGATCTACGACCGGCTGAGCCAGAAGACCGCGATCCAGTTCGTCGACTACGTCTTGGAGAAGCTCCCGTTCGCGGTCGAGGTGATCCAGACGGACAACGGAGCCGAGTTCCAGTCCCAGTTCCACTACCACGTGCTCGACCGCGGCATCGGCCACGTCTACATCAAGCCGGCGACGCCACGGCTCAACGGCAAGGTCGAGCGGTCCCACCGGATCGATCAGGAGGAGTTCTATCGGATGCTCAAGGGCGTCGTGGTCGACGACACGGAGCTGTTCAACGACCGGCTCCAGGAATGGGAGGACTTCTACAACTACAACCGCCCGCACGGAGGGCTCGGGGGCCAGACCCCGTATGAGAGGCTCCGCGAGAAGACCACGAGCCCGGTGTGAGCGAACACCGTCAGTCGCACACGGTGGGCGCTGAGGGATTCGAACCCCCGGCCTCTTCCTTGTAAGGGAAGTGCTCTACCGCTGAGCTAAGCGCCCGACATCCACGCGGGCTCGGCCGGTCCGCCGCGAACGTGTCCGCACGCTCGGCACACGATCTGGCCGAGCATCGCGGACAGCCGCGTCGCGCCGCAGGACTCGCACCGGTCGAGCTGGACCGCCCAGTCCGGGCGTTCCTCCTGGCACCGGGGACACACCAACACCTGCCGCCCACCCGAGGCTGCCCGCACCCACGGCCGTTCGCGCTTGTCAGGATCGTAGGTGGGGCGTCCGCAGAGGACGCAGGTCGGTTGGTGCTCCGGCGCGACCGGCTTCTCGGTCGAGCTCACGGCCTCCAAGGATAGGTCAGGATCGGCACGCTGACCTCGAGCGGAACGCCGTTCAGGCCGGGGTCGAGAAGGACTCCCCCGGATGGACCGTGCGGCGCTCACCGTCCAGGCGGAGCGACACCGTGCCGAGCCCGAACACGCGCCACTCCACCTCATCGCCCAAGATCGCCGTTCGTTCGTCGATCCCGGCGAACCAATCACCCTTGGACCTCGACATCACGAAGCTGCGCATGCCCGGGATGAACCGCATCCGGTCCCAGTGGACGCCGAACGAGCCGTTCGGCACGAGCCCGAGGCCCGCGACCCAGGTCGCCCCGACCTTCGGCCGGGTCTCCTGACGGTGACCGGCCACCATCGCGCCGGCGCTGCACCCGGCGAACACCGTTCCTCGATCGAGGGCCGCGTTCATCTCGTCCCAGAACCGTGTCCCGTCGATCATGTCCGCGAGGTACCTCGGGTTCCCGCCGGAGAAGAAGATCATCCCGACGTCGGCGATCGCCGCGGCGACCTCGTCGCGCTCGGCGTCCTCGCGCCGCTTCAACGGGACGACCCGAGCGTCGACGCCCATGGTCGCGTAGTGCTCGAGACCCATGTTCGCCCAGCGGTCGAACACGGCATCGCCCTCGGGAGCGCTCGCGGTGGGAAGGATCGCGACCGAGTTCGAACGGCCTTCGAGCGCCGCGCGCTCGACCTCCTCGGACCACGGCTCGAACTCGCCCGATCCCATGAGGAGGAGGGTCCGGTTCGCGCTCACGGCCGGAGCGTACCTACGATGTCGGAGGAGGTGATGGGATGGACGAGCATCTGGAGGAACGACGCGTCGTGGGGACGATGGAAGCCGCGGGCGATGTCGCGGTCGAGCGATCCCTGATCGGCGCGGTGAGCGCGCACAACGTTCGGATCGAGCGGGCCGCGGCCGGGCCGATCATGGCGAGCGGCGACGTCTCGATCCATCAGGGCGGATGCGGCCCCGTGCTGTGCTCGGGCAACGTCTCGATCGAGCAAGGGGGATGCGGACCGATCCTGGCGCGCGGCCCGGTCACGATCCGGCAGGGCGGTACCCAGTCCGTGCTGGCGGGCGAGGCGCGCATCGAAGCCGGAGGATTCGCCGCGTTGCTGCTGTCGCCGAAGGTCACGATCGAGGACGGCGGGCGCGTGCTGATGAACACGGCGCAGGCGGCGGCGTTCGGCGCGGCGGTCGGAACGGTCTTGGGCCTGATCCTGCTTCGCCGGCGGCGCTAGAGACGGATCTTCGGATCGGCGGCTGCCTGCCGGCCGAGCGTCCCGCGCTAGCCGTGCTCGAGCTCGACGAGGCGGCGAGCGAGGACGGGCAACATCGCGACCGCGATGCCCGGCTCGTCGTGCAGCAGCTCGGTGAACACCGTCCTGCCGATCGCGAGTCCCCGAACGGGAGTGGTCGTCCTGACCCGCGCGACCCTCGGCGCGTCGGTCAGGAGCGAGAGCTCGCCGACGAACTCCCCCGGTCCCAGGGTGAGCGGCTCGTGGTTCGGCACGTCGACCTCGACCATCCCATCCAGG
>Ga0214471_10004478_pt1 | contig 10780 bp, 11 predicted proteins | sample RVTome_5_FD_207665 | JGI IMG/M metagenome (GOLD analysis project Ga0214471, IMG submission 207665) | Soil microbial communities from uranium-contaminated site in the Upper Colorado River Basin, Wyoming, United States - RVT142D155 | ecosystem: Environmental > Terrestrial > Soil > Contaminated >... | reverse complement strand
AGGTGGTGCGCATGAAGCCGCAGAACCTGCTCACCAACCTGCCGCTGCGTGAAGCCTGAGTACTGGGACGGCGCCAAGCGCGCGCTGGCGCGGCGCGACCCGGTGCTGGGCGCGATCATGCGCGCGCGCCCGCGCGTGCACCTCGCGCGCCGCGGCGAGCCGTTCCTGACGCTGGCGCGCGCCATCGTCGGCCAGCAGATCTCGGTCAAGGCGGCGCAGAGCGTCTGGGATCGGGTTTGCGCCTGTGTAGGAGACGTGACTCCGCAGGCGATTCTTTCAAGGGAAAGACCCCAGTTGCGCGCTTGCGGGCTTTCCGGGCGCAAGGTCGAGTACATCGCCGACCTCGCGCAGCACTTCGCCGACGGCGCGATCCATGTGCGGCGCTGGCCGGAGATGGACGACGAAGCGATCATCGCCGAGCTGATCCAGGTGCGCGGCATCGGGCGCTGGACGGCGGAGATGTTCCTCATCTTCAACCTGCTGCGGCCCGATGTGTTCCCGCTCGACGACCTCGGCCTGCAGAACGCGCTGCGGCGCCACTACTTCAACGGGCGCAAGGCGTCGCTCGCGCGCATGCGGCGGCTGGGCGGGCAGTGGACGCCCTGGCGCTCGGTCGCCACCTGGTACCTGTGGCGGTCCCTGGATCCGGTGCCAGTAGAATACTGAGCCCGTGAAGACCACCTTCCTCGACTTCGAGCAGCCGATCGCCGAGCTCGAGCAGCGCATCGAGGAGCTGCGCTTCGTGCAGGACGACTCCGCGGTCGACATCTCCGACGAGATCCAGCGCCTGACGAAGAAGAGCCAGGCGCTCACCAAGGAGATCTACGCCAAGCTCACGCCCTGGCAGGTGGCGCAGGTCGCGCGCCACCCGCAGCGGCCCTACACGCTCGACTACGTGAGCATGCTGTTCACCGGCTACGAGGAGCTGCACGGCGACCGCACTTTCGCCGAGGACGCCTCCATCGTAGGCGGGCTCGCGCGCTTCGACGGGCTGCCCTGCGTGGTGATCGGCCATCAGAAAGGGCGCGACACCAAGGAAAAGATCCTGCGCAATTTCGGCATGCCCAAGCCCGAGGGCTACCGCAAGGCGCTGCGGCTGATGAAGCTGGCGGAGAAGTTCGAGCTGCCGGTATTCACCTTCGTAGACACCCCGGGAGCCTATCCCGGGATCGACGCCGAGGAGCGCGGGCAGTCCGAGGCGATCGGGCGCAACCTCTACGCCATGGCGGGCCTGCGCACGCCCATCATCGCCACCATCATCGGCGAGGGCGGCTCGGGCGGCGCGCTCGCCATCGCGGTCGGCGACGTCACGCTCATGCTGCAGTACGCGACGTACTCGGTCATCTCGCCGGAGGGCTGCGCCTCCATCCTGTGGAAGAGCGCCGACAAGGCGCCGGAAGCGGCCGAGACGCTCGGCATCACCGCCAGCCGGCTGAAGACGCTGGGGCTGGTCGACAAGGTGGTGAGCGAGCCGCTGGGCGGCGCGCATCGCGACCCGCAGGCCGCCGCGCAATCGCTGAAGAAGGCGCTCGCCGAGGTCTTCCGGGAATTGCGCAGCACCAAGCCCAAGCAGCTCGTCGAGGAGCGCCTCGAGCGTCTCATGAGCTATGGCAAGTTCAAGGAAGCCGCCGAGCGCTGACCTGGGCGGCCTGAATCTGCGCGGCAAGCGCGTGGCCGTAGGGCTCTCGGGCGGCGTCGATTCCGTGGTGCTTCTCGACCTGCTGCGCCGGCTCGCGCCGCGGCGCGGCTTGCGTCTCGAAGCCGTGCACGTGCACCACGGGCTGAGCCCGCACGCCGACGACTGGGCGCGCTTCTGCCGGTCCTTGTGCCGGCAGTGGGGCGTGCCGCTCGCGGTGCGCCGCGTGCAGGTGCAAAAGCGCGGCCGCGGGCTCGAGGCGGCGGCGCGCGCGGCGCGCCATGCCGTATTCGCGCGCCACCCCGCGGCGGTGATCGCGCTCGCGCACCAGCTCGACGACCAGGCGGAGACGGTGCTGCTCAACCTGCTGCGCGGCGCCGGCGTGCGCGGCGCGAGCGCCATGCCGGTGGCGGGCCGCCTCGCCGGCAAGATCGTCCTGCGGCCGCTGCTCGCGGTGCCGCGCAGCGAGGTCCTGGTGCACGCGCGCTCGCGCGGCCTGCGCTGGATCGAGGATGAATCCAACCGCGACGCGGCCTTGACGCGCAATTTTCTGCGCCTGCAGGTCGCGCCGCTTCTCGAGACGCGCTTTCCGCGCTGGCGCGAAGCACTGGCGCGCGCGGCGCGGCATTTCGCGGCGGCGGACGCGGACGCACGCCTCGCGCTGCGGGAGTTCCTGCGCTCGCGGGGGCTGCGCGCGCCGAGCGAAGCGAAGCTCGTAGAGATGCTCAGGCAGCTGACCGGAAAAGGCACGCGCACGGCGATCGAGCACGACGGAGCGGTGCTGCGCGTCTACCGCGGGCGCGTCTCGGTCGAGAAGCGCCCCGGGGGCGAGCTGCGCCTGCGCCCGGCGCGCGGGCGCGGCATCGACGCCGCGCGCCTGGAGCGCGCTCGCCTGACGTTGCGCCCGCGCACGGGCGGCGAGCGGCTGCAGCTCGACGCGCGGCGCCCGCGGCGCACCCTGAAGAACCTGTTCCAGGAGGCGGGCGTGCCGCCGTGGCGGCGCGAGCGGCTGCCGCTCCTCTATTGCGACGACGAGCTCGTCTGGGTGCCCGAGCTCGGCGTCGCCGCCGGATGGCAGGCGGCGCGGGGCGCGCGCGGTGTCGTACCCGAGTGGCGGGAGACCTCCTAAGCCTTTGTTTTTACGAAAATCGCGACCGGCCCGTGATAGAATGCCGGCCTGATATTTTTCCTCGGATGGCAACGGAGAAACGAAGCATGGCGCTCGAGCGCACCTTGTCGATCATCAAGCCCGACGCCGTGAAAAAAAACGTCATCGGCCAGATCCTGGGGCGCTTCGAGGCGGCCGGCCTGCGCGTGATCGCCGCGCGCATGATGCATCTGTCGCGCGCCCAAGCCGAAGGCTTCTACGCCGTGCACCGCGCGCGGCCGTTCTTTCGCGACCTCGTGGAGTTCATGACCTCGGGCCCCGTGCTGGTGCAGGTGCTCGAAGGCGACAACGCCATCGCGCGCAACCGCGACTTGATGGGCGCCACCGATCCGAAAAAGGCGGACCAGGGCACGATCCGCGCCGACTTCGCCGCCTCGATCGACGCCAACGCCGTGCACGGCTCGGACGCGCCGGATACGGCGCGCGTCGAGATCGGCTATTTTTTTCCCGCCTGCGAGGTATTCTCGCGCTAGAGCGATGACGGCCAACCTCCTCGACCTCGACGCCGCCGCACTCGCCGCGTTCCTCGCATCGCTGGGCGAGAAGCCGTTCCGCGCGCGCCAGGTGCTGCGCTGGGTGCACCAGTCGGGCGAGGCGGATTTCGCGCGCATGAGCGACCTGGCGAAGGATCTGCGCGCCAAGCTCGCCGGCGCCGCGCGCGTCGAGGCGCCGCGCGTCGTCGGCGACAGCACGGCGGCGGACGGCACGCGCAAGTGGCTGCTCAAGGTGGACGGCGCGAACGCCGTCGACGCGGTGTTCATCCCGGAAACCGGCCGCGGCACGCTGTGCGTGTCGAGCCAGGCGGGGTGCGTGCTCGACTGCGCGTTCTGCGCCACCGGCAAGCAGGGCTTCAACCGCAACCTCTCCACGGCGGAGATCGTCGGCCAGCTGTGGCTGGCGAAGCGCCTGCTCGGCGGGCCGCGCCCGGTGACCAACGTCGTGCTGATGGGCATGGGCGAGCCGCTGCTCAACCTCGACAACCTCGTCCCGGCGCTGCGCCTGATGCTCGACGACAACGCTTACGGGCTGTCGCGGCGGCGCGTCACGGTGTCGACCTCGGGCGTGATCCCGGGCATGGACCGGCTGCGCGACGCCTGCCCGGTGGCGCTCGCGGTGTCGCTGCACGCGCCCGACGATGCGCTGCGCGACCGCCTGGTGCCGGTCAACCGCAAGTACCCGATCCGCGATCTGCTGCAGGCCTGCGCGCGCTACCTCGAGCGCGCGCCGCGCGACTTCATCACCTTCGAGTACGTGATGCTCGACGGCGTCAACGACGGCGACGCCGAGGCGCGCGCCCTGGCGCGCCTGGCCGGGCGCGTGAGCTGCAAGCTCAACCTGATCCCGTTCAATCCCTTTCCGCGCACCGAGTTCCGCCGCTCGCCGCCCGAGCGCATCCGGCGCTTTGCGCAGATCCTGCAGGCGAAGGGCGTCACGGTGACGACGCGCAAGACGCGCGGCGAAGCCATCGACGCCGCCTGCGGCCAGCTCGCCGGCGATGTCGCCGACCGCACGCGGCGCCGCCGGGCGCTGCGCGTGGTGGAGGCGCGGCCGTGAAACGGGCGCTCGCGTGCGCGCTGCTCGTCCTGGCCGGCTGCGCGGGCCAGCCCGCGGGTCCGGTCGGCAACACCGGCGCCATCGTCGGCGAGCCCACCGCGCCGCGCAACCGCGCGCGCATCCACACCGAGCTCGCCACGCTGTACTACGCGCGCGGCAACATGAGCGTGGCGCTGGAGGAGCTGCGCACCGCCGTGGCCGCCGACCCGAGCTACGCCACCGCGCACGGGGTGTTCGGCCTGGTCTACATGGAGCTGCGCGAGAACGCGCTCGCCGAGAGTAGCTTCGAGCGCGCGCTCGGCTACGCGCCGGGCGATCCCGACATCAACCACAATTACGGCTGGTTCCTGTGCCAGGTCGGCCGCGAGCGGGACGCCATGCCGTATTTCCGGCGCGCGCTGGACAACCCGCTGTACGCGACGCCGGCGCGCAGCTTTGCCGCGGCCGGTGCTTGCGCGCTGCGCACCGGCGACCTGCGCGCGGCGGAGGACAACCTGCAGCGGGCGCTGCGCATCGAGCCGAAGCTGCCCGTGGCGATGCTGCAGTTCGCGCAGCTGCGCTACCGCCAGGGCCGCTACGACGAGGCGCGCCGCATCCTGGCGCAGCATGCCTCGGTGGCCCAGCCGAGCGCGGAATCGCTGTGGCTCGCATTGCGCGTCGAGCGGCGCCTCGGCGTGCGCGCCGCGGAGCAGTCCTACGCGATCCAGCTGCGCCGGCGCTTCCCCGGCTCGTCGGAATTCCAGGCGCTGCAGCGCGGAAATTATGAGTGAACTGCCCACGGCTACGGCCGGCGCGCCGCCGGCGGCAAGCGTAGAGCCGGTCGGCGCGCTCCTGGCGCGCGCGCGCGAAGCCGCCGGCCTCGGCCCGGAGGAGGCCGCGCGCAAGCTGAAGTTCGCGCCGCGCCAGCTCGATGCGCTCGAGCGCGGGGAATGGGGGCGGCTGCCGGGCGGCGCCGCCGTGCGCGCCATGGTGCGCAGCTACGCGCGCCTGCTGGGCCTGGACGCGGATGCGCTGGTGGCGCGCGTCGGCGAGGGGCAGGCGCTGCCCGATGCCGATCGGCTCGCGCAGCGCTTTCGCCAGCCCGTGCCGTTCTCCGGCGGCTCGCGGCGCTCGAACCTCGCCTACGTCGTGCTTTCCGTCGCCTTGCTGGCGGTGGTCGCCGCCGTGGCGCTCGAGTGGCGCGAGGAGCGCGCCGGGACGGCGCGCCTGAGCTTCGTGTCCGCCGCGCAGCAGCCCGCCGAGCCGGCGCGCATCGAGCTGGCGAGCGCCGCGCCGCAGGCGCCGGCCGCGTCCGACGCCGCCGCCGCGCCGGCGGAGCGGCGCCGCATCGTGCTGCGCTTCGCGCGCGAATCCTGGGTCGAGGTGACGAGCGGCAGCGGCAAGCTCCTGGTGTCGCAGCTGCATCCGGCCGGCAGCGAGCGGGTGGTGGTCGGGGTGCCGCCGTTCGCCGTGGTCATCGGCAACGCGCAGCACGTGCGGCTCATCTACAACGACCGGCCGGTGGACCTGATGCCGCACGTGAAGGTCGAAGTGGCGCGCCTCACCCTGGAGTAGCCATGCTCGAGCGCAGGATCTCCAGCCGCGTCATGGTGGGCCCCGTGGCCATCGGCGGCGGCGCGCCCGTGGTGGTGCAGTCCATGACCAATACGGACACGGCCGATGCCGCGGCGACCGCGCGCCAGGTGGCCGAGCTCGCGCGCGCGGGCTCGGAGCTCGTGCGCATCACCGTGAACACGCCGGCGGCGGCGGCGCAGGTGGCGTCGATCCGCGAGCGGCTCGACGCCCTGGGCTGCGCCGTGCCGCTCGTCGGCGACTTCCACTTCAACGGCCACAAGCTGCTCGCGCAGTTTCCCGATTGCGCGCGCGCGCTCGCCAAGTACCGCATCAATCCCGGCAACGTCGGCCGGGGCGCGAAGCGCGACGAGCAGTTCGCCACCCTGATCGAGACCGCGGTGCGCTACGCCAAGCCGGTGCGCATCGGCGTCAACTGGGGCAGCCTCGACGCCGAGCTGCTCGCGCGCCTCATGGACGAGAACGCGCGCCGCGAGGATCCCCTGGAATCCGGCGACGTGATGCGCGAGGCGGTCATCCGCTCGGCGCTCGAATCGGCGCGCATGGCGGAGGAGCTCGGCCTGCCGCGCGAGCGCATCGTCATCTCCTGCAAGATGAGCCAGGTGCAGGACCTGATCGCCGTCTACCGCGAGCTGGCGAGGCGCTGCGCCTACGCGCTGCATCTCGGCCTCACCGAGGCGGGCATGGGCTCGAAAGGCATCGTCGCCTCGAGCGCCGCGCTCGCCGTGCTGCTGCAGGAGGGCATCGGCGACACGATCCGCGTGTCGCTCACGCCCGAGCCGGGCGGCGAGCGCACGCGCGAGGTGGTGGTGGCGCAGGAGATCCTGCAGACCATGGGCATCCGCTCGTTTGCGCCGATGGTGGCGGCCTGCCCGGGGTGCGGCCGCACCACCAGCACCTATTTCCAGGAGCTCGCCGCGCGCATCCAGGGCTACCTGCGCGAGCAGATGCCGCAATGGCGCGCGCGCTACCCGGGCGTGGAAGACATGCGCGTGGCGGTCATGGGCTGCGTGGTGAACGGCCCGGGCGAATCCAAGCACGCCGACATCGGCATCAGCCTGCCGGGCACCAACGAGGTGCCGGTTGCGCCGGTGTACGTGGACGGCGCCAGGACCGTCACGCTGAAGGGCGAGCGCATCGCGGAGGAGTTCCAGGCGATCGTGGAGGATTACGTGCGCAGGAACTACGCGCCGGGGGCGGCCCGCGCCCGTGCCCGCAACATCCCGATCAAGGCTGCCTGAGCCGTGAGCACGCCCCTGCAGGCCGTGCGCGGCATGAACGACGTTTTGCCCGACGAGGCCGAGCAGCGTCTGTGGCTCGAAGGGGTGCTCGCCAACTGGTTCGCGCGTTACGGCTATCGGCACATGCGCACGCCCCTGCTCGAGCACACGGCGCTGTTTCGCCGTGCCATCGGCGAGGCGACCGACATCGTCGAGAAGGAGATGTACACCTTCACCGACGCGCTGAACAACGAGAGCCTGACGCTGCGGCCCGAAGCCACGGCCTCCACGGTGCGCGCGGCGATCGAGCACAGCCTGCTGTACGAGGGGCCGAGGCGCCTCTGGTACCAGGGGCCGATGTACCGCCACGAGCGACCGCAGAAGGGGCGCTACCGGGAGTTCTACCAGTTCGGCGCCGAGGCGATCGGCTTCGCCGGCCCGCAGGCGGACGCCGAGCTGATCGTGATGTGCGCGGCGCTGTGGAAGGAGCTCGGCCTGGAGGGCATCCGCCTCGAGCTCAACACCATCGGCTCGAGCGAGGAGCGCGCCGCGTACCGCGCCGACCTGGTGAAGCATCTCCAGGCGCACGCCTCGGCGCTCGACGCCGACGCGACGCGCCGCCTGCACACGAACCCCTTGCGGGTGCTGGATTCGAAGAACCCGAGGGTGCGGGAAGTGGTGGCGGGCGCGCCCGCGCTCATGGGCTACCTGGGCGAAGCCTCGCGCGCGCATTTCGAGCAACTCCAGCGCCTGCTGGCGGCGGCGGGCGTGAGCTTCACCGTCAACGCGAAGCTGGTGCGCGGCCTGGACTACTACAACCTGACCGTGTTCGAGTGGATCAGCGACCGCCTCGGCGCGCAGGCCACGGTGTGCGGCGGCGGTCGCTACGACGGCCTGTTCGCGCAGCTCGGCGGCAAGCCGGCGCCGGGCGTGGGCTTTGCGGCGGGGGTGGAGCGGCTGATGGCGCTGCTCGCCGCCTCGGGACGCGCCGCGCCCGGGCGCCAGGCAGACGCCTATGTGGTGCACCAGGGCGAGGGTACGCTGGAGTACGCGTTCACGCTGGCCGAGGACCTGCGCGCCGCCGGCTACGCCGTCGTGCTGCACGCCGGCGGCGGCAGCTTCAAGTCGCAGATGAAGAAGGCCGACGCGAACGGCGCGGCGCTGGCGCTGATCGTCGGCGAGGACGAGCTCAAGGCCGCCGCGGTCACGGTCAAGCCGCTGCGCGACGCGCGGCCGCAGCAGCAGGTGGCGCGTGCGGCGCTGGCGGCGCGCCTGCGCGATTTTCTCAAGGGATCCTAGCCCATGGCATTGCAGAACCTCGATCTGGAAGAGCAGGAAAAGCTCGACGCCCTCAAGGCCTGGTGGCAGGAGAACGCGCGGCTCATCGTGCTCGCGGTCGCGGCCGCGGCGATCGCCGTCGCCGGCACGAGCGGCTGGCGCTGGTACCAGCGCCAGCAGGCGCTCGAGGCGGGCGCGCTGTACGACACGCTCGCCAGGGCGGCGCGCGCCGGCGACGCCAAGGCGCTGCGCGACGCGGGCGGCGCGCTCAGCGAGCGCTATTCCGGGACGCTGTACGCGTCGATGGGCGCGCTCGCCGCCGCGCATTTCTATTTCGAGCGCGGCGAGCTGAAGAGCGCCAAGGCGCAGCTGCAGTGGGTGCTCGAGCGCTCGAGCGCGGAGGACTTGCGCAACCTCGCGCGTCTGCGCCTCGCCGCGCTGCTGCTCGACGAGCGCGCCTACGACGAGGCGCTCGCGCTGCTCGCGGAGAAGCCCCTGGAGACGTATGCCGCGCTGTTTGCCGCGCTGCGCGGCGACGTGCTCGTCGCCAAGGACCGGCCGGCGGAGGCGCGCGCCGCCTATCAGCTCGCGCTGGAGAAGGCGAACGGCGCCTTGCGCGACAGCGTGCAGATGCGTCTCGACGCGCTCGGAGGCTGAGCTTGGCGCGGCGCGCGGCGCTCGCCCTGCTGGTGACGGCGCTCGCCGCTTGCTTTGGCGCGTCGCCGGGCGGCCCCAAGCCGGCGGCCCTGGCGCCGCTGCCGCAGGCGCAGGCATGGCGCGTGCTGTGGTCGGCGAACGTGGGCTCGGCCGCAGGCTTCGAGCTCAGCCCGGCGCTCGCCGGCGATGCGGTCTTCGCCGCGGCGCGCGACGGCGCGGTCGTGCGGCTCGACGCCGCCGACGGCCGCGAGCGCTGGCGCGTGGCGCTGGCAGCGCGGCTCTCCGGGGGCGTGGGAGCGGACGCCGCTACGCTCGCCGTGGCGACGAATGAGGGCGCGGTGTTCGCGCTCGACGCGGGCACGGGCAAGCAGCGCTGGCGCGCGCAGGTCTCGAGCGAGGTGCTGGCGGCGCCGCGCATCGCCGCCGGCCTGGTGCTGGTGAGAAGCGCCGACAGCCGCATCCATGCGCTCGACCAGGCCGACGGCAAGCGCCGCTGGGCCTACCAGCGCGCTCCCGCCGCGCTGCGGCTGCGCACGCCGCAGGGCATGACGCCGCACGAGGACCTCCTGTACGCGGGCTTTTCCGGCGGCAAGCTGGTGGCGCTCGCGCTCGACGGCGGCACGCTGCGCTGGGAAGCGACCGTGGCGGATGCCAAGGGCACGACCGAGCTCGAGCGCGTGACCGACGTGGTCGGCGAGCCGGTGGTCGTCGGGCGCGAGGTGTGCGCCGCCGCCTTCCAGGGCCGTGTCGCCTGCTTCGACGCGCAGAACGGCAGCCTGCTGTGGGCGCGCGAGATCTCGAGCGTGAGCGGCGTGGGCGCCGACGCCCGCTACGCGTTCGTCGCCGACGAGCGCGGCGCGGTGCACGCGCTCGACCGCACGAACGGGCGCAGCCTGTGGAAGCAGGACCGGCTCGCGCACCGGCAGCTGTCGCGCCCGCTGCCGCTCGGCGCGCAGATCGCGGTCGGCGACCTGGAAGGGTTCGTGCATCTGCTCGCGCGCGATTCGGGGGCCTTCGTGGCGCGCGCCGCCACCGACGGCAGCGCGGTGCGCGCGGCGCCGCTCGCGCTGCCGCGCGGCTTCCTGGTGCAGACGCAGGCCGGCGGCCTGTTTGCGCTGGCGCCCTGAGCTGAGAGCGCGCGCGTGAAACCGGTGATCGCCCTCGTCGGGCGGCCCAACGTCGGCAAGTCGACGCTGTTCAACCGCCTCACGCGACGGCGTGACGCGATCGTCGTCGACGTGCCGGGCGTAACGCGCGACCGGCACTACGGCGAGGGACGGGTCGGCGGTCGGCCCTTCATCGCCATCGACACGGGCGGGCTCGATCCCGGCGCGAAAAGCGGCATCTTCGCGCAGATGGGCCGCCAGGCCGAGCAGGCGATGGCCGAGGCCGACGCCGTGGTGTTCCTCACCGACGGCCGCAGCGGCCTGCACGAGGACGACCGGGCGATCGCCGCGCGCCTGCGCAAGCTCGGCGCGCGCGTCTGGCTGGTCGTGAACAAGTGCGAGGGCATGGCGAGCGACGCCGCGGTGGCGGAGTTCCACGCGCTCGGACTGGGCCAGCCCAATGCCCTCTCGGCCGCGCACGGCGAGGGCGTCGCCGACCTGATCGAAGGCGTGCTGGCGCAGTTCCCCGAAGCGCCCGCTGGCGCGGACGCATTTCGCGACAAGCATCCGCGCGTCGCCATCGTCGGCC
>Ga0214471_10004476_pt1 | contig 10789 bp, 12 predicted proteins | sample RVTome_5_FD_207665 | JGI IMG/M metagenome (GOLD analysis project Ga0214471, IMG submission 207665) | Soil microbial communities from uranium-contaminated site in the Upper Colorado River Basin, Wyoming, United States - RVT142D155 | ecosystem: Environmental > Terrestrial > Soil > Contaminated >... | reverse complement strand
AGCAGGGGGCCTTCCTTGTCAGTGATAAATTTGATCCGGGTACCGGTTTCGGCCGTATAGGCGTCGAACAGCGGTCTGATCAGTTGTTCGTTGCGAGCGGAATATACGACAATTTCATCCGCCGCGAGCGCGGTCACCGCCATGGACATGGCGATCAGCCAAGTTGAAAGTCTTAAAAATAATACGCGCATGACACTCTCCAATGAAAACAATCTATTTGTCGGTCAATCGCGGCCGGGCTAAGACCTGCATGGTTCTCCGGCTGTGCGGCACACACATCAACCGGACGTGATGCCTACTGGCCGTTTTCTCTCTGTTTCGATTATTTTGTTAGACCCCCGGGCCGACTCATTCTTCACGTTTGCTTCCTTCCGGTGGGAGAAGCTGCGCAATCATGACAAAATATAAATGATAATGCAAATCGTTCTCATTTATATTAACAAATAAACACCAACCCATTCGATTCGGAGGTATGGCTTATCAATTCAATTTATTGATTTATATGGGTTTTATTTGTTTTGCTCGTGACGCGATGTAATGTGCACGTTATGCCATGCGAAATTCTACCATGACCGGAGCATGATCGGACGGCCGTGCATGTGATCGCGGCGCGCGATCAATACGGCAACCGGAGCATTCCAAGGCCAGAGCCGGGCTGCACATAATGTGATCTATTCGCAAGCCGTTATTGCGCCGGAACGCTCCGGCGCGGTAATCCCACCAGCTGAAGCTCATTGGAGGCTGATCGAATTGACGAAAGACATCCACGAGACCGCATTGAATTAACCGCTGAAATGCCGCACGTTCCTTTTCACTGAATAACACACGACCCTCCCACACCTGGGGATCATGCACATCGCGCGGTTCCGGAGCAATATTGAAATCTCCTAAGAGCACGAGCTTCGAATGAACACGCAATTCTTCCTTCAGGAAGTTTTCCAGTGCTTCGAGCCAAACCAGCTTAAAGTTGTATTTCTCCGAATCCACCTCCTCTCCGTTCGGCACGTAGACATTGACCACACGAACTCCGCCGATTGAAGCAGCCAGAAATCGTTTTTGTGCTGTGTCGGCACCGGACAACGAAGCAACAATTTCCCCGGCCGGTTTGCGACTGATTGTGGCCACCCCGTTGTAGGTTTTCTGACCGGCATAAATGGATAAATACCCGGCATCACTGAACTCAGCCGCGGGAAATTCTTCATCGGTAATTTTGGTTTCCTGCAGGCACAGAATATCGGGTTTTTCCTGCATCAACCACGCCACCACCTGGGGCAAGCGGACACGAATGGAATTGACATTCCATGTCGCGAGCTTCATCGGGGGAAATGACAGGCTTGGGATTTCAGGCCGAATCAGTAGCGCCGGCGCGCGGGCCGGTAACCGGATTCGACCGCGGCCGGAGGTTTGTCCTTTTCCTGACTCGCACCGGTGGACGGTTCGGGCGTTTCCATTTTGGGGTATCCGGCTGAATCAAGTTCACCCTCCAGTATGGATTCCACATATCCCTTCATGACCTTCTCGCCGATCATGATCGTGGGTGCCGACAAGGTGCCGACTTTTTTCTTGAGGGTTTGCTGCAGTTCGGCGTCGTTTTCAAGATTCTTTTCAGTGAAGGGTACTTGACGTTTCTGCAGGTAGGCACGCGCGAGATCGCAGGAACCGCAAACGGGTACCGAATAAAGCATAACCGGGTATTTTTCAACGATCTTGGCTAGTGTTTCTTCTCCTGTTTCACGCGCTGTCCCGCGGCTGCCGAACACTTTCTCCTCTACCCGGTAACCGGCGCCCTCGGGCGGCGGTTGGTCGCGATAGGTTACTCGTCCCTGGCTATCCACCCACTTATACAGCTTCTCCGCCTGCACCGCGGAAATACCACTTGCCAGCAGCGTCAATATAAACAATAAAAGAATGCGTGCCATGGTTTATACCCTCAGATACATGCCACCCGAACGTTTGCGGATGGATTCCCGCAGCCATTTGATGCCGGCGACGAATCCAATTCCCAGCATAGCAAAGGATATTCCAAGCCACAGGAAACTGAATGAAAAACCGGCATCCGCCGTGGGATTGCCGGATGGGGTCCAGGCGCTCGTCGCCGATGACGCCGAGTTTTTCGCGGAAATTAGCGCCGCCTTCTCCGAGATTTCTCTTTCCAGTTCTTTGACCCTTGCCGTTTGTTCCGCCAGCGCGGCCTGGGCTTTGTTGAATTGCGCCTGCACTTCTGTGGATGTCGCCGCAGGTTTGATTTCAGCTGCTTGTTCAAGATCCCTGATTTTCGCCGTTTGTTCCGCCAGCGCGGCCTGGGCTTTTTTAAGCTGGGCCTGTGCCTCGGTTGTCTGTGCGCGGCTCTTGGCCAATTCTTCTTCGAGCTTTGCAACCCGCACGCGGGCCGGAGGATCGGGAGCGAGATAACGCGCTTCGATCCAGCCGACCGTTCCCAGGGGATCGCGCACCTGTGCGAATCGGTCAACCCGTTCGAGCACTTCCAGCGGCACACCGGTCTCGATGGTTTTCACCGCCGGACTGGTTTCATCGACTTCCGCGCGCATGATGAGCCGGATCCGCTCGGCGACGTATACCGTCTCCGCCTGGGCGGCGGCAGTCAATCCCAGCATGGTCAGGGACATTACCAGTCGCAAATAATATTTCATCGTCCGTTCCTTTAGGCTGTCAGACCACTATGGCGCAACAGGGCATCCATCCTCGGTGCGCGGCCGCGAAAGTTCACGAACAACTCCATCGGTTCGCGCGAACCGCCCTGCTCGAGTATGTTCCGCATAAATTCGAGACCCGTGGCTCGATCGAAAACGCCGTTTTCCTCGAATTTGCTGAAGGCATCCGCTGACAGCACCTCAGCCCACTTGTAACTATAGTATCCGGCGGCGTAGCTGCCAGCGAAAACGTGCGAGAAGCTGTTCTGGAAACGATTGAAAGCGGGCGGAATAATCACCGCGACTGCCGCCCGAATTTCATCCAGCAACTGCTGCACGCTCGCTCCCCGTTCCGGGTCATGGTTACTGTGCAAACGCATGTCGAACAGCGCATATTCCAGCTGGCGTGCAAACTGCATTCCGGACTGAAAATTCTTGGCGGCAATCATCCTGGCATAAAGGCCGGCCGGAATTTTTTCATGGCTCTGGTAATGCCCGGAAATCAGATCCAACGCTTGCCGTTCCCAGCACCAGTTCTCCATGAACTGGCTCGGCAATTCGACGGCGTCCCAGGCAACCCCGTTAATGCCCGACACCCCCGCGTAATCCACCCGCGTCAGCATATGATGCAACCCATGGCCGAATTCGTGAAACAACGTGATGACTTCCTCATGCGTGAATAACGCCGGCCGGCCTTCGACCGGCGGTGAAAAGTTGCACACCAGATGGGCGACCGGGACTTGCACGCCGTGCGCGGTCCGCTTGCGTTGAATGCACTCGTCCATCCAGGCGCCGCCGCGCTTGTTGGCACGCGCGTAGAGATCGATGTAGAACATGCCGCGGAGTTCATCGGCGCGATCACGGATTTCGTAACCGTGGACGTCCGGATGCCACGCCTCGATATCTTTTATTTCGGTAACGGTCAGACCATAAAGTCGCTTGACCACTTCGAACAGGCCCGGGACCACTCTGGTCTCGGGAAAATACGGACGTAAATCCTCCTGCGAGAAGTTGTGCTTGGCCTGCTGGAGCTTGTCGGAATAATACGCGACGTCCCAGGCCTCGAGGTGGTCCACACCGTGCGCCGTCCGGGCATAGCTCACCAGTTCATCATATTCTTTCTTGGCTGCCGGCCTGGAACGCGCCGCCAGATCGTTCAGGAAATGCATCACTTCGGAGATTGTCTTGGCCATACGTGTCTGCAATGCGTACTCGGCGAAATTGGCGAGGCCGAGCAGCTGAGCGGACTCGCGCCGTAATCGAAGCAGATCCACAATCAGCTTGGTGTTGTCCCAGCGTCCGGCGTCGGGGCCCCGGTCGCTTGCGCGCGTGACGTATGCTTCATACATCCGCCGGCGCTTTTCACGATTGTCGGCATAAGTCATGAAATTAATGTAGGAGGGTCCTTCGAGAGTGAAGCGCCAACCCGCCAGATTTTTTTCCCGTGCGTCCTGTTTCGCCATCGCCCGCGCGCTCTCGGGCAGGCCGGCCAGATCTTTTTCATCGGTAATAACGAGATCCCATGCCTGGGTGGCATCGAGAACATTTTCGGAAAATTTGCTGCGCAGCGCCGCCATTCCCTGCTGCAGAATCTTGAAGCGCGCCTGTTTCATTGCCGGGAGCTCCGCTCCGGCGAGCCGGAAATCGCGCAGGGTGTTCTCGATTATTTTCTTCTGCGCCTGCGAAAGTCGCGCCATTTCCGGACTCGCGGCAATGGAGCGATAGCCGGCATACACCCGTTCATCCTGCGCGAGTTCCGTGAAGTAGTCGGTGACCCGCGGCAAACCCGCGTTGTAAACCTCGCGCCACGGTTTGCTGTCCATCACCGCGTGCAGATGTGACACCGTTGACCACACCCTAACCAATCGTTCGCGCATATCCTCGATCGGCTGGACAAAGTTTTCCCAGGTAGGGCTGGAACCGCCGGCGATCAGCTGAGCCAACCCGGCGCGATTTTCAGCCAGCACCTGATCAAGCGCCGGGGAAACGTGCGCCGGGAGAATGGCGCTGAATCGGGGCGGTTGCGTCAAATCGAGCAACGGATTGGCACCAAGAGGGATGTTTTCCATGCCGAACTATTATAACGTGCGGCTGCAATGACCGTGCGACACAAAACGCCGCATCCGTATGAGGCGCTCACACCCGAGATCATTCTCGACGCGGTGGAATCATACGAAGTGCAATGTACCGGAGGGCTGCTGGCCCTCAACAGCTATGAAAACCGCGTCTACCGTGTGGATACCGAAAATAACGCATCGGTGGTGGCCAAGTTTTACCGCCCCGGCCGTTGGCAGGAAAGCGCGATCCTGGAAGAACACCGGTTTGCCTGGCAACTCGCCGAGCATGAAATCCCGGTCGTGGCGCCTCTGGTGCGACGTGACGGGTCCACCTGCAATTACCATGGCGGATTTCGTTTCGCGGTATATCCATGGCAGCCGGGTCGCGCGCCGGAGTTAAACACCCGCGCCGACCGCGCCCTGCTCGGCCGTTATCTCGGCCGCTTGCACCGGTTGGGCTCAGCCGAACCCTTCCGCCACCGAAGGCGTCTGAGTATTGAGGAATCTGGCCATGGCTCGGTACAGTATCTGAAGCAACATCAGATCGTGCCGGATGATTTGCGCGATCCCTTTTTCACCATCACGGAATACCTCTTTCCGCCGATCGAATCAGCCTTTCGCGCGGCCGACGAAGCCGCGTGGATCCGTCTGCACGGCGACTGTCATCTTGGGAATATTCTCTGGACCGAGACCGGCCCGCACCTCGTGGATTTTGACGACTGTCTCACGGGCCCGGCCGTTCAGGATCTGTGGATGCTGCTCTCCGGAGAAAACGATGAGATGGAAAGCCAGTTGGCGGACGTGCTTTCCGGTTACACGCCGTTCATGGAATTCAATCCCGTCGAATTGCGTCTGATCGAGCCGTTGCGGACGCTGCGCATGTTGCGATATATGGCCTGGCTCGCCGAACGCTGGGACGATCCCGCGTTTCCGCACAATTTTCCGTGGTTCAACACCCGGCGATACTGGGAGGAACAAATCCTGGCGCTCAAGCAGCAGGCGGCGGCGCTCGATGAGCTACCGTTGTCATGGATGGCATAACAAAAATTTAAAATCTCAGCATGAACAGGATTTTTCAGGATTTTGATGCACGCCATCCCTGGCATGCACCCGGTGGGCGGCCTTTGGCCGTCCAATTCTGTTCCGGACAGAATTGTCAGGATTAAGAATTTTAGCGGCAAGAAATTTTATTAAACCTATTTCTATTCCTGTCAAATTTTCAGTTCTCCATGGCGATACGTCCCTCCCTACAAGAACATCCTGCCACCGTTGGGCCCCGAGGTTACAACGATGCAGCCGCGACCGTCATCGGCGCAGACGCCTCGAGGCTGGGCCGTGGTGGTCGGCGATGACGTCACGGTCGGCTATCAATGCATCATTCATGGTTGCACCGTCGAGTCGCGTTGCCTCATCGGCATGGGTCCAGCCATTTTCGATGGCGCGATTCTTCGCGGTGGTGTGTCCCTCGGCGCCGGCAATCTTGTCACCGAGGGCAAGGATTTGGCAGGCGGATATATGTGGATGGGCCGCCCGGCGCGAAAGGTGCGGGAATTGATGGAAGCGGAAAAAGCCTGTTTTGAATATACAGCGAAGCACTAAGTGGAGCTGAAAAATTACTTTTTGAAGTAAGTACCGTCTGCTGCCTTGGGCTAGCGTTTTCGGCGATGCATCCGCTGTCGCGACTTTCCGCGCCCGTTTCCATCCGCTGCAATAAGGGCCTTCACAATCGCTTGTGCGTGCGTACGCTGCTGTGGTTTGAGACGGCGGTATTTGACAAGTAGATTCCGTTCATCGTTAGACAGTGCCGTGGGCTTGTTCCGCGCCACTCGGTAGGTTCCAGACTCTTCTGCCACCCGATTCAGATTCGCCGAAGGCACACCCGTCAGGACATACTGCACGTCCATTCCGAGCCGGGCGCAAGCGGAAAGTAAGTTTGCGGGAATCGGCGTGCCGCGACCGCCCGGCCGTTCGTAATTGATCACCGTCCATTTGGTCACGCCCAAGACACCTGCGAGCGCTGTCTGGCTCAGGCCTAGACGCGCCCGCTCCTCTTTCAGTCGCGCCGGAGATGAATATTTTACACTTACGCTGTTGACAGGTGTAATTTTTCCAACCATACTTTCGCGAATAAGGAAACGGAAAGGTAATGCTGAATATATTCAGCTGAATCCTAACACAAGGAATAACAAGAATGGATTATCTGGAACTTAAGCATGCGCTCGCCAAAAAGGGGTACACCCTCACGCGGGTTGCCGGTGAACTGGGGCTGTTCGGACCGCAGTCCGTGCAACAGGTGTTAACGCGCAAATACATCAGCGCCCGTGTCGAGAAACGCGTTTCCGAGATTACCGGAATTTCTCTGGAGAAATTGTTTCCGGACCGATACCGGACGACAAAACTACGCCGACGCGTTGATGGCGCCACTGGCTTGGTAAAGGCACGCAAAAGCGGTCGGGCGTAAGGTCCGAAACCGGCGAACCCGCCGGCAAAGCTGAATTATTGCTTAGCTGGGGAACTTTGCCCAGACCGTTCCACAACCCTGATCCTCAGAAACTGTTGAAACTCAAGCGGCAGGGATTATCGAATTCCCAGATCGCGCGTCGTCTGGACGTCAGCCAAGACGCGATTTACAACGTGCCACGCAAAACCGACCGTTGCGGGATTGAAATACCCGGCGATACTGGGAGGAACAAATCCTGGCGCTCAAGCAGCGGACGGCGCTCGATGAATCCCCTATTTCCTGGTTCGCGTAATTGGCTCTATTGATTAAACGCTGTCAGCCGCCCTTGCGCAACGCCATGATGATGTGTTTCGTCTCCGGGCGCACGCCGCGCCACAGCAGATACGATTCGGCTGCCTGTTCCACCAGCATCCCCAGGCCATCGACGGCGATCGTGGCTCCATGCAGCATCGCCCACTCGAGAAACGGCGTGAGTTTGTCGCCATACATCATGTCGTAGGCCACCGCATTGTTGGCAAACAGGTTCACCGGTAGCGGAGGTATTTCGCCTTTCAGGCTTGCGCTCGTGCCGTTGATCACGACATCGAAGCGCTTGCCAACCAGTTCCTCGTATCCGCAGGCCTCGACCTTGCCGATGGGTGCAAAGATCTTGGCAAGTTCCCGGGCCTTGGAAACCGTGCGATTGACAATTACGAGCACGGCGGGATTCTGTCTAAGCAGCGGTCCGAGCACGCCGCGCGCAGCACCACCCGCGCCCAAAACGAGAATTTTTTTATTCCTCAGCTGGACGCCGAGATTCTTGGCGAGATCGTGAACGAGACCCGTACCGTCGGTATTGTCGCCGAATATTTTGCCATCAGGTTCGAAGCGAATCGTATTGACCGCCCCGGCGAGTTTGGCGCGATCGCTCAGGTTATCTGCAAGCTGGAACGCTTCGAGCTTGAACGGAACGGTAATATTGAGTCCTTTACCGCCTTCGTCGCGAAATTGCTCCACTGCCTCCCTGAAACCGTCGACGTCGACCCACAGCGCGGTGTACTCGATGTCGTGACCGGACTGGTGGGCAAAATGCCTGTGGATTTGGGGCGACTTGCTGTGGGCAACAGGATTGCCCATCACCGCATAACGCGCCGGGGTTGTTTCTTTTTCCACCATGCTTGCCAGTTGTCCGCATCGAGTAGCCATGCCGGCCTATTCTAGGCTATTGCGCGGCTACCGGCACGTAGCCCCAACCCAGGACCACGAGCAGGCAAGCGAGATAACAGAAACCGTTGAAGAAAAGATGTACGGCGCGAAGGTTTCCATGACGCAGCCTGAACAGCAAATAGGCGGTGGCGGCAAAGGGAAAGATAACGCCCGCGAGCACTTCAGGGCGTGGCTCCCACGGCATGAACATGATCCCGACCGCCGGCAGCAAAGTGGCCTGGAATACCATCGCCCCGGTGATGTTGGCGAAGGCCAGCGTATCCTTGCGCGTGCGGATCCAAACAAGGCTGTTGAATTTCTCCGGTAATTCCGAGGCCAACGGCACGATCACCATGGACAGAGCCAGAATCGATACGCCGGTCCACACGGATAACCGCTCCACACCCTGCAAAAATCCCTGCGCACCGAAAACAATGAAGGCGGTTGCGATAACGAGCTGCATGTATATCACCGGCAAGTTCTCCGTCACGCCCAGACGGCCGAACAGGCGAAACAGGTACAAACGCTCAGAAGCCTGGATCCTGCGGCCCTTCGCGCCGGATTGACGCGATGTCCGGAAATAGCGAACCAGATAAGCGATGTACACAAGCACCAGTCCCATCGCAAGCAAAATACGCAACCACTTCATCGAATGCGGCGCAAAGATGGCGGCGGTGCCCAAACCGATCGCAATCAGAAACCAGAACAAGTCCCGGTTCAACGCCGTGCGCTCGGGAGAAAAATGATCCTCCCACCCGCGCCGGGAAATGGCGGCAACCGCGGTCAAAAACATGACGAGCGTGGCAAGCATGAGCGGCGCACCCAGTATGGCGCCCACAGCCATTTCCTCGCGCACGGATTGGGTGCCGAAAGTGGACAGAACCGCCATCATCGGCACCATGGTGGCAGGCAACGCGGTGCCCACGGGGGTGAAAATCGAACTGGTCATTTCCTCGTTGATTTTCAGGCGTTCGCCGAGATGTTCCAGGGCATTCGTGAAAACTTCCGCACCGATCAGGATTATCAACAGCGCGATGACGAGAATTCCGACTGTCATGCGCCGGGGTCCGGAATCGTGTTCACTTCTTTTCCATACCGGGCGGCCGGGTCTCAGCCAGGGAAGGGCGCTTGCTGATCTCGGCTAACCAGGTCGCGAGCCGCGGATGGCGGGGGCGCCAATCGTGCGGATAACGGAAATCGGTGTATTCCAGCGCCACCGCGATGGCGAGATCCGCCAGTGTGAAATGCCCTGACATCAACCAGGCCCCGTCAGACAAATGGCGTTCGGTGTAATCCAGCGAGCGCGACACCTTCGCCTCCTGACGGTGGATATTATCGGCGGACTGTTGTTCGGCAGGACAGCGCGATTCGAGAAACCGCGTTACGACGGCATCCAGCATGCCGTCGGCCAGGGCGGTCCAGCACAGCATCTGCCAACGGGTCTCGCCGGAGGTGGCAAGCAGCGGTGGCGTCTTGAGCGAATCGAGGTATTCGACGATGACCGGCGAATCAAACAGCGTTTTGCCGTTGTCGAGCACCAACACCGGCACTTTGCCGAGCGGATTGAGCGCCGGTATCGGGCTGTCCGCCGCCCACGCATCGGCCACGACAAATTCACACGCCAGATTCTTTTCACGGATTAATACTCGGGCCTTGCGAACATAGGGTGAGGTGAGCGATCCGTAGAGTTTCATTCCCTTGTCTCCTGATCCTATTGTAACAACACGCCGGCGAACACCGAGGCGCCGAACCAGTTGTTGTTCAAAAACGCGCGAAAGCATTCATCACGCCCGCGGGTACGGATCAAGTGTTGCTGATAAAGCGCAAATCCGAGCCCCGCGACCAATCCCGCATAATACCCCAGACTCAGGCCGGCCCGTGCCCCGGAAAGCGCCAACAGCGTCAAAGCCAGGATATGAAACAGAAATACCAGCATGCGATCGTACCGGCCGAACAGGATGGCGGTGGATTTGATTCCGACCTTGAGGTCATCCTCCCGGTCCACCATGGCATAAAGGGTGTCGTAGGCCACCGCCCAGCAGACGTTGGCGGCCAGCAACAGCCAGCCCACGAGGGGGATCGTGCCCGTTTCGGCGGCAAAGGCCATAGGAATGCCCCAACCGAATGCCACACCGAGATAGAACTGCGGCAAATGCGTATAGCGTTTGAGAAAGGGATAGGTCGCGGCGAGCAAGGCTCCGACAATAGCAAGCAGGATGGTTAACGTGTTGAGCGTGAATACCAGCGCCAGGGCGACGAGACAAAGCACGGAAAAGAGGACCAGTGCTTCGGTCGGCGTCACGCGCCCGGCGGCGATCGGCCGGTCGCGCGTGCGCGCCACGTGCCGGTCAAAATCCCGGTCAGCATAATCGTTAATGACACATCCGGCGGAACGCATCAGCACCACGCCCGCCACGAAGACGAAGAGGATATGC
>Ga0214471_10004475_pt1 | contig 10791 bp, 10 predicted proteins | sample RVTome_5_FD_207665 | JGI IMG/M metagenome (GOLD analysis project Ga0214471, IMG submission 207665) | Soil microbial communities from uranium-contaminated site in the Upper Colorado River Basin, Wyoming, United States - RVT142D155 | ecosystem: Environmental > Terrestrial > Soil > Contaminated >... | reverse complement strand
AGGCCGACCAGGATGCCCGTGAACTCCCCGCTCAGCTGGAAGCCCCCCCGGTACAGCCGCCCGGCCACCTCTGGGACGTCGAGGCGCACGGCGTCCCCGACGATCGCGTACCCCACGGCCGCCACGGTCACGAGGACCGGGAGAGACCACAGGACCCGATGGTGGGGGCGGCCGGTGCGCTCGTTCACTTTGGTCCGCCACCACCACACCGCGCCGGCCAGGACGAGTCCGCCGAGCAGCCACAGCCCCCATGCGCCGGCTCCTTCGCCGATATGGGGCCACGGGATGGCCGCACCCCGCTGGGACAGGAAGGCCACTCCGCCGAGGGACAGGCCGCCCTCGATCAGCGGGAGCGCGAACAGGATCCCGAAGTACCAGAAGATGATCTGGATCAGCACCGGGGTGTTCCGGATGACCTCCACGTACACCTGGGCGATCTTTCGGACCAGCCAGTTCGGGGACAGGCGTGCCACCCCAATGACCAGCCCGAGGAGCATGGCCAGCACGACCCCGATCCCCGCGACCCGGACGGTGTTCGCCACGGCGACGACGTACGCCCTCAGGTAGCTCTGGTTCGGGTCGTAGGCGATCCCCTCCTTGATGGGGATCCCCGACCGCGTCTGGAGGAAGTCGAAAGACAGATCCGTGCCCACGCGCCGGACCCCGTACTCCAGGTTCAGGTAGAGCTCCCGGAAGGCCCACACGACGACCACGGCGAACACGAGCTGGCCCACGACCCGCAGGAACCGGACGTTCCGCCAGATCGCGGCTCTCTGGACCTCGGCGACGGAGGACCCCGCCATCTCGGTGAAGCGTAGCCCGTGTGCGAGACGGGACCCGAGAGAGCCGGGCCCCGTCCACACACTCGGCCTGTGGCCTTCGGACTAGCGGATGGGGATCGCGTACTGAAGGCCGCCGTCGGACCAGAGGGCGTTCAGGCCTCGGGGGAGGCCCAACCCGTCCCTGCCGACATGCCGGTCGTAGATCTCGCCGTAGTTCCCCACCGCCCGGAGCACGCCCTGCATGAAGTCGACGGGGAGACCGAGCCCGGAGTCCAGGGGCGCGCCTCCCTCCAGGCCCACTCCCAGCAGCGAGGCGACCAGGGCGCTCGGGGGGTCGGCCGCCATCTCGTCGACGTTCCCACCGGTCACCCCGAGCTCCTCCGCCAGGATGAGGCCATTGACCACCCAGAACACCGCGTCCAGCCAGTCGGAGTCCCCGTCCAGGACCGCAGGGGTGAGGGGCTCCTTCGACATCGTGTCCGGCAGGAGCCTAAGGGACTCGGGTCCCCCCTCCTCATCCGGCCAGGCGCTGATGAGCCCGGCCAGCTGGGACTTGTCCGAGGTCCACCCGTCGCAGCGGCCGCGGGTAAAGGCCTGCTGGAGCTGGGGGTTCTCCTCGAACGTCACGGCCTCGTAGTCCAGTCCGAGCTGGGCCATGTAATCGGCCAGGTTCAGCTCCGTGGTCGTGCCGGCGGTGACGCAGATGGCGGTCCCGTCCATGTCGGCGACCCGCCGGTACGGGCTGTCCGCCCGCACGAACATCCCCTGGCCGTCGTAGAAGTTCACGTGTGCGAACGCGATGCCCTCGGTCCCGTCCCGGCTGCTGGTCCAGGTGGTGTTGCGGACCAGCACGTCGTAGTTGCCGGCGCGAAGGGCGCTGAACCGCTCCTCGGCACTCACCGGCATGAGCTCGATGGCCTCGGCGTCCCCCAGGACCGCCGCAGCGATGGCCCGGCAGAAGTCGATGTCGAAGCCCTCGATCTCCCCGGTGTCCGGGCTCAGGAACCCGAACCCCGGTACCGTCTCGTTCACCCCGCACCGGAGCGTGCCGCGGTCCTGCACGACCTGGAGCAGGCTCTGCGCGGGCTGCTGCCCGGCATCGCCGTCCTCGGCTCGCTCCTCCTCGCGGGTGCACCCCGCCGCTACCAGCGCGAGGACCGCCGCCACCACCGCGACCTTCGTGACGCTGATCGTTCGCATCTTCCCCCTCCTTCCGTCCTGCGCACCGCCGACGCCCTCCCCCTCGGGGCCGGGACGAAACATCGACGGGTCCGCCTCGATCTGAGGCCAGCATAGGCGCGCTTCCGCCTCTCGTGCCAGGTGCGGCGAGGACTGCGTGCCCGTGCTGGAGTGTTGGCGGGAATGACACCCCTGTGATTCCGGGCTCGATCCCGTCTATACTCGGGCCCGAAGTGGGTCAGTCACCAATGAGACTCTCGTATTCGAGCATCTCGACCTACGAGCGGTGTCCGGCAGCCTTCAAGTTCCAGTACGAGGACAAGGTGCCGACCGCACCGTCCCCCGCCCTGTCCTTCGGCGACTCCCTCCACCGGGCCCTCCACCGGTTCCACAGCCGGCCGGTGCCCGTCGCGCCGTCGCTGGAGGAGCTGCACGAGACGCTCGAGTGCGTTTGGGTCCGTGACGGCTTCGCCAGCGAGTCCGAGGAACGTATGTACATGGATCACGGGCGCCAGGTCCTGGCCCAGTACCACCGGGAGAACGCCGGCACCTACCGGATCCCGGCCGCCCTGGAGTTCCGGTTCACGATCGAGGTCGAGGGGGTCGCGCTCTCCGGCGTGATCGACCGGATGGACCGCATCCCCGGTGGCGGCTACGAGATCGTCGACTACAAGACGAACCGCCGGCTCCCGCCCCAGGCCGCTATCGACCGCGACCTCCAGCTCTCCGTGTACCACCTGGCGGCGAAGGAGGTGTGGGGGATCGAGCCGGAGCGGCTGAGCCTGTACTACCTGCTCCCCGGCCAGCGGATGACCACGGCCCGGACCTCTGCCGACGTCGATGACCTCCGCCGGCGGATCGCCACCGTGGCCGAGCGGATCACCGCAGGGAAGTTCGAGCCCCGCCAGAACCCGCTGTGCGACTGGTGCGACTACCAGCGCCTGTGCCCGCTGTTCCGACACAGGTACGAGAAGGAGGATGGCGACCCGGCGCCCCGGATGACCGAGATCGTGGACGAGTGGATCGCCCTGAAACGGCAGGGCCGGATGGTCTACCGCAGGATCGACGAGCTGGCCGGGCCGATCAACGCGTTCTGCGACGAGCACGGGTACGGCCGGCTCTTCGGTTCCGACGGCGCGGCCGTCGACCGGCGGCCGCAGCACGTGACGGCACCCGACGAGGAGAGGCTCCGGGCCATCCTGGAGCCGCTCGGGCTGTGGGAAGGGGTGCTCTCGGTCGATCCGAAGAAGGTGAACGACCTCATCGAGGCGCGATCGCTCCCCCCGGACGTTGAGGACGCCATCCTGGCCTCACGGGAGGAGGTCAGGACCCAGCACGCGCTGTACCTGAAGGAGAGCGCGCAGGCCAGGCGGTGACGGGACGGCGACCGGGCGGGACTCGCCCTCCTCCCGACCCGCCGGAGCGGCGTTTCGTGCAAGGATGACGCCGTGGACAAGGCAGAGCTCCTCGGCCGCATCCGGCAGGCCAAGGCCGAGCTGGACGAGGTGACCGCCGCCATCCCCGACGAGCGGATGGTGGCGCCGGGTTCCGATGGGACCTGGTCGGGAAAGGACCAGCTCTCGCACCTGGCCGCGTGGCACGCGATCCTCCTGTCCCGGATCCGGGGCGAGCGAGAAGAGGACCTCGTGGGGATCGACGCAGCTCGGTACGCCGCGATGGACGTCGATGCGGTGAACGTGGTCCTGCACGAGCGGGATGCCGGGACGTCGCCATCGGAGGCGCGCGACGCTTTCGAGCGAGCATACCGGGACGTCGTCGCCGCCGTCGAGGCCCTTGACGAATCGGAGCTGTCCCGGCGGTTCCGCCCGGACTTCCACGACCGCGAGCTCCTGGAGGCCGTGACCGGGGACACGTACGAGCACTACGAGGAGCACCTGCCGATGCTCCGCCGGCTGGCCGCGGACTCGCGGCCCGCCTGAGCGGCGACGAGGTCACGACCGGGAGGACCGCAGCCGATCCAGCACCTGGGCCAGGTCGGGGGGGAGAGGATCCTCCAGCTCGATCCGCTCGCCGGTGATCGGGTGGTCGAACGACAGGCGCCACGAGTGGAGGAACGGCCGGCCCAGACCGAGGCGCTTCGCCTCGTCCCCCCCACCGCCGTACGCGCGGTCCCCCAGGATGGGGTGGCGGACCGCCGCGAGGTGGACCCTGATCTGATGGGTCCGGCCGGTCCGCGGCACAGCCTCGAGGAGGGTGGCCCCCTCGAAGCGCTCCCGGACCTGGAACGCGGTCTCCGCCTCCTTCCCCACAAGCGCTCGGACGCGCATGCGCGCACCCACCCGCCCGAGGGGGGCGTCCACGGCGAACCGGTCGTGCGGAACGGTCCCCCGGACCAGGGCCAGGTATCGGCGATCCACCGCGTGGTGCCGCAGCATGGCCGCAAGGGCCCGGTGGGCCTCGTCCTCGGAGGCCACGATGATGAGGCCCGAGGTTCCCGCGTCCAGTCGGTGGACGATGCCGGGGCGAAGGGGGTCCGCTCCGGCCGACAGCGGGATGCCCATCCCGAGGAGCCGGTTCACCAACGTGCTCGTCCGCCGGCCAGCCGTGGGGTGGGTGGCCAAGCCGGGCGGCTTGCTCACTACGACGAGGTGGGAGTCCCGGTACCGGACCTCCACCGGAGGGCCCTCCGGGGCGAGTTCCTCCATCCCGGCCCGATCGGCCGCCACCCGCTCCCCGCCAGCGAGGCGGTGCGACTTGGGCCGGACCACCCCGTCCACCACCACCCGGCCGGCGGCGATGACTCGCTGCGCCTCGGCCCTGGTGATCCCCAGACGCGCCGCGACCACGGCGTCCAGCCGGCCCGGCGCCGCCTCGAATTCCGCCGCCACGTCACGCCTCCCGCTCCCGGCGGAGGCCGGTCACCGCGAGCAGCAGGGCCCCGACGACGATTGCGGAATCGGCCAGGTTGAACACCGGCCACACGCGGAAGTCGATGAAGTCGACCACCCGTCCGGAGAGCACGCCATCGCCCCGGAGGGCACGGTCCGTGAGGTTGCCGATCCCGCCGCCCAGGATGAGCCCCAGGGCCACCGCGGTCGCGCCGTGCCGGAGCCGGGGGGACGCCGCGACGATGGCCGCCACCACGACCACGGTCGCGCCGGCGAACAACCACGGCGCGCTCTGCCCCAGGCCGAAGGCGCCCCCGGAGTTCGTCGTGTAGTTGAGCTGCAACACGCCGGGGATGACGGTGATCGGGGGGCGCCCGGCCAGGGCTCGTTCGGCCCACATCTTCGTGAGGCGGTCGGCCAGGTACACGAGCCCTCCGGTGAGGTACAGCCAGGCGGCGAGGCGCCGGGCCGCCGTCACGGCTGCCTCACTACCGGGGGCGTGCCTGCGCCTGCGCGTCCTTGATGCAGAGGTCCACGTAGGGCAGGGCCTTCACACGGGCCTTCTCGATGGGCTTGCCGCACCGGGAGCAGATCCCGTACGTGCCGTCGTCCATCCGGGCCAGGGCCCGCCCGATCTTGCCCAGGAGGTCCCGTACGTTGTTCTCGATCGACAGGTCGCGCTCCCGCTCGAAGGTGAACGTGCCGGCGTCGGCGTTCTCGTCGTCGAAGGAGACCTCCCCCGTGAGTTCCGACTGCGACGTGGCGAAGGTGGCCTCTTCGATGGTGGCCAGCTGCTGCTCCAGTTGCTCCTTCTCCTCCAGGAGCCGCTTGCGCAGGTCGTCCAGTTCCTTCTGCGTGTAAGGGGTCTTCACGGCCATGGCGAGGGACGGTAGCACCGGCGGATGGCGCACGGCAAACCCCCGGGTCAGGTTGCGCGAAGGCGCATCTCGAGGTCCTGGACGTCCAGCCCCCGGACCTCGAAGACCTTGGTTCGGGACCGAGCTCCGGCGCGGAGCGAGACGCGCGATTTCGGGATCCCCAGCGCCCCGGCCAGGGCCAGGCGGGCCTCCTCCGTGGCCCGGCCGCCCTCGGGCGCCGCCCGTACGCGCACGACGACGCCGTCCGGTCCGGCCTCGACGCCCGGCCGACGGGCCCGAGGCACCACGCGCACGGTGACCGAGGCCATCTTGCCGTGTAGCATGGCCAGCTACAGGCGAAGACGGGAACGAGTACGAGGGTCCCCCGCGCGCAGCGAGCCGGGGACGGTGGAAGCCCGGCGGCGGTCCCTCCGAACATCCTCCCCGAGCCGCCGCCCGAACCGGGTGCCCCGCGCCCGCAGTAGACGCGGCCGGGCCCGCCCGTGACAGCGGGAGGCTGGATCCACGGCCGGCGAGCGGTCGGGAGCCGAGAGGTTCCCGGCAACGCGGGGTGGTACCGCGGGGCACACGCCTCGTCCCTGCAGGGGACGGGGCGTTTCGCGTGTTGGGGAGGAAGGACGGAGGATGCGGGGGTTCGAGCCGGTCGACCCGAAGGTGAGCTTCCCCCATCTGGAACAGCGCATCCTGGCGTTCTGGCGCGAGGCCGACGTCTTCGCCAAGAGCCTCAAGGCCCGAGAAGGTGCGCCGGAATGGGTCTTCTACGAGGGCCCGCCGACCGCCAACGGCAAGCCGGGCATCCACCACACGGAGTCTCGGACGTTCAAGGACATCTACCCCCGGTTCAAGACGATGACGGGGCACCTGGTGCCGCGGAAGGCAGGGTGGGACTGCCACGGCCTGCCGGTCGAGCTCGAGGTGGAGAAGGAGATCGGGACGAAGACCAAGCGAGACATCGAGGCCTTCGGCATCGCCGAGTTCAACCGCCTGTGTCGCGAGTCGGTCACCCGCTACGTGGACGACTGGGAGCGACTCACCGAGCGCCTGGGGTTCTGGATCGACACGTCCGACGCCTACTGGACCATGAACACCGAGTACGTCGAGAGCGTGTGGTGGTCGCTGAAGCGGCTCCACGGCCGAGGGCTCCTGTTCCAGGCGGACCGGGTGACCACGTACTGCCCCCGGTGCGGGACGTCGCTCTCGGACCACGAGACGGCCCTGGGCTACACCCAGGTCCGCGACCCGAGCGTGTACGTGAAGTTTCGGATCGTGCAGGCCGGCGACCCCGACCTGATCGGCGCATCGCTGCTCGGGTGGACCACGACGCCGTGGACCCTGATCTCGAACGAGGGCGTGGCGGTCGCCGCCGACGCCACCTACGTCGAGGTCCCGTGGGAGGGCGACCGGTTGATCCTCGCCTCGAACCTCCTCGAGAAGGTGCTCCCCGGCTCGAAGGAGACCCGGACCATCGCCGGGCGCGACCTGGTCGGGGCGCGGTACGAGGCCCTGTACCCGAACGTGCGGGGTGCGCACCGCGTCGTCGACGCCGACTTCGTCTCGCTCGACGACGGGACCGGCGTCGTGCACATGGCCCCGGCCTTCGGGCCGGAGGACCTGGAGGTCGGCCGGCGCGAGGGGTGGCCGGTGTTCAAGCCGATCGACGGCGAGGGACGGTTCACCGACGACGCCCCGGCGTTCGTTCGTGAGAGGTTCTTCAAGGAAGCCGACCCGTTCATCATCGAGGACCTCCGCGAGCGGGGATTACTGGTCCGGGCCGAGACCATCGAGCACACCTATCCGCTGTGCTGGCGGTGCGACACGCCGCTCCTCTACGTCGCCCGCAGCTCCTGGTACATCCGGACCACCGCGGTGAAGGACCGCCTCCTTCAGGTGAACGAGGACGTCAACTGGTACCCGAACCACATCAAGCACGGCCGGTACGGCGACTGGCTGGCCAACAACGTGGACTGGGCGCTGTCCCGGGAGCGGTACTGGGGCACGCCCCTTCCCATCTGGCGCTGCCCGAACGGTCACGACACCTCGATCGGGTCACTGAAGGAGCTGTCCGAGCGAGCCGGCCGCGACGTCACCGGCATCGATCCCCACCGGCCGGCCATCGACGAGGTGTCGCTCCCCTGCCTGGAGTGCGGGGCCGAGTCCCGGCGGGTCCCCGAGGTCATCGACACCTGGTACGACTCCGGGGCCATGCCCTTCGCGCAGTGGGGCTACCACCCCGAGTTGGGCCGGGGGCTCAAGGTGTTCGAGGAGCGGTTCCCGGCCGACTTCATCGCCGAGGCCATCGACCAGACCCGCGGGTGGTTCTACACGCTGATGGCCGAAGGCGTGCTGCACTTCGACTCGATCAGCTACCGGAACGTCGTGTGTCTCGGCCTCTTGGTCGACGCGCAGGGACGGAAGATGTCGAAGAGCCTTGGCAACGTGATCGACCCGTGGGACGTGCTGAACCGCCAGGGGGCCGACGCCCTCCGGTGGTACCTCCTGACGAACGGGTCCCCGTGGGCGGATCGTCGGGTCGGGCTGGAGATCCTCGACGAGGTGGTGCGGCAGTTCCTGCTGACGCTGTGGAACGTGTACTCGTTCTTCGTCACGTACGCGAACGCCGCGGGCTTCGAGCCGGAGGCGCGGGCCATCCCACCGGAGGACCGCCCGCTCCTCGACCGATGGGTCCTGTCGCAGCTCGCGCGGACCGTGCGCGAGGCCCGGGATGGGCTCGACCGCTACGACGCCACCGGGGCCGGGCGGCGGATCGCCCGGTTCGTGCACGACCTGTCGATCTGGTACGTGCGCCTGGCCCGCCGGCGGTTCTGGGACCCCGGCGGCGCCGGAGGCGCCGACACGGCGGCCGCCTTCCTCACGCTGCACGAGTGCCTGGTCGCGGTGGCCCAGCTCCTGGCGCCGTTCACCCCGTTCGTAGCCGAGGAGATATGGCGGAACCTCTCGGCGGGGCGGGACGGCGCCGCGGAGTCCGTTCACCTCTCCGACTACCCGATGCCCCACGACGGCGTGATCGACCCGGGTCTCGACGAGGCCATGCGGGCGGCCCGGGACATCGTGGAGCTGGGGCGACGGATCCGGACCGAAGCCAGGGTGAAGGTCCGCCAGCCGTTGCTGGAGGCGGTGGTGCACCACGCTGGCGACCGGGCGGCCCTCCAGCCCCTCCTCCCGTTGGTGGCCCAGGAGCTCAACGTGCGAGCCGTGCTGTTCGCCGAGTCCACGGAGCAGTTCGGCCGGTGGCGGGCCAAGCCGAACTTCAAGGTCCTCGGCCCTCGGCTCGGCCCCCGGGTGAAGGAGGTGGCGGCGGCGCTGGCCCAGGACGACGGGTCAGCGCCGGCCGCCCTGGCTCGAGGGGAGGCGGTCGCCCTCTCCACACCGTCGGGGGAGGTCCGGCTGGAGCCCACCGATGTGGACCTGATCCAGGAGACGCTGGAGGGCTGGGGGGTAGCGGCCGAAGGCGGGCTCACCGTGGCCCTCGAGCTGGAGCTCACCGAGGAGCTCCGCCGGGAGGGTCTGGCCCGCGACCTGGTACGGCTGGTGCAGGACGCCCGGAAGGCCGCTGGGCTGGAGGTCACCGACCGCATCGCGCTCGGCGTGGAAGCCGGTCACGACATCGCCGAGGCCCTGTCGGCGTTCCGCGACTACGTGGCCGCCGAGACCCTGGCCACGGAGGTGGCCGACGGGCCCATCGCCGATGCGTCCTTCCGGCGGGAAGGGTCCATCGACGGCTCACCGGTGACCATCACGCTTCGACCGGCGTAAGGCCGGCCGAGACGGCCGCGGAGAATCGCCGGCGCCTACTCCTCGCCCCAGAACAGCTCGCGCACGGACCCCTGCCCCTCGGGCCCGGGCTCGGAGGCCATCCCCGCGGTCGACTGGGCCGGCTCGATCCGGATGACCTCCGGCTCCTCGGCGCCGTCGAGCGCTTCGCTCGCGGCCGCGTCCGCCGAGGCGGCCCGGTCCTTCGCCACCTTGACCATCCGCCGGACGGTCTCGGCGTGCTCCTGCACCAGCTGCCCGAGGCTCTGGAGGAACTCGCGCTCCCGGCTGAGGTACGGGCCGATGATCGCCCGGCGGTCGCCGGTTCCCGCCCCGGCCGAGCCCCTGACGGCGGCCGCCCGCTCCTCGGCATCGCGCACGATGGCCTCCGCCTTCGCTCGAGCCCGGGCCAGGATCTCCTTCGCCTCCCGAGAGGCGTCGGTCGCATCGATGCCGCCGGATGGGGACGTGAAGCCGGCCATGCCGTCCTGGTCTTGGAGCCGACGGTTCTCCTCGACGTAGGCGGCGAGCTCCTCCGTGATCAGGTCCAGGAACCCGTCGACGTCCCGTTCGTTGTAGCCCCGGAACGCCAGCCGGAACTCCTTCTGCTGAACGTCGATGGGCGTGAGCCGAGGCCGCGGCCCCAGACCCGAGGTGAACGCCGCCTCCTGGTTCTCCTTCTTCTTCTTCTTCCTCATGCCACCCCCAGGGCTAGCAGATCGCCCTCCGCAGGACGAAGAGGATAACGAACGCCAGGATGATCGAGAGGTCCAGGCCCACCCCTCCCGCGCGGATCGGCGGGATCAAGGCCCTGAGCGGTCCGAGCACGGGCTCGGTCACGGCGTAGAGGAGGCCGAGCGCGGTGTGGACCGGACCGGAGTAGGGGCGGCGGAACCCGAAGAGCTCCGCCCACGACACGATGACACGGACCAACAGGATCATGGTGTAGACGAAGAGGGCGGTGCACACCACCTCGGCGAGCGCGCTCTGCCCGATCATCGCCTTCGGCGCGCCGCGCGCGGCGCGCTAGAACTGGTTGTAGAAGGCTCCTCCAGCGATCCGCTCCCGATCCTCCGCCGATACCTCGATGTTGGCCGGCGTCAGCAGGTACACCCGGTTGGCGACCATCTCGATCTTGCCGTCGAGCCCGTAGACCAACCCCGACGCGAAGTCCACCAGGCGCCGCGCGATGGTGTCGTCGGTGCTCTGGAGGTTCATGATCACGGGGACTCCATCCTTGAACCGATCGGCGATCTCGCGGGCCTCGTTGAACCGGCGCGGCTCGGACTTGTGGATCGACGACGCCGTGGCCCTGGGCGAGGGGATGGTGCG
>Ga0214471_10004474_pt1 | contig 10792 bp, 10 predicted proteins | sample RVTome_5_FD_207665 | JGI IMG/M metagenome (GOLD analysis project Ga0214471, IMG submission 207665) | Soil microbial communities from uranium-contaminated site in the Upper Colorado River Basin, Wyoming, United States - RVT142D155 | ecosystem: Environmental > Terrestrial > Soil > Contaminated >... | reverse complement strand
AGCTGATCCGTCGTGCCCGGCAGGGCCTCGACAGCACCAGCCCTCCCCCGGTTCCACCGGCGCCCACGGTTCCATCCGCGCCACCGCTACCACCGCCGCCGGTACCGTCGGCACCCCCCGAGACCTTTGCACCGATTCCTGCGACGATGCCGACCTACACGGCGCCTCCCCTCCCGGAGTCGATGGCGCCGGCCACGTCCAAGGCGGAGCCGGCGGCCGTCGCCACGCCACCTGCGAAGCCCTCGTCGCAGCCGGTGGGGTTCAGGCCGGCACGGTCGGGCGACCGCGCCGGCGACGCGTCGGGCACGCTCATCCCACCCGGGTTCGAGCCCGCCTCGGCCCCGGCGCCCAAGCAGCGCAGCGTGCTGTCGCGGATCAAGTGGGGATGGCTCGGCGCCGCGGCCGTGGCCGTGTACTTCGTCACGTCGTTCTTCAGCGGCTCGAAGTCGGTTGACGACCTCGGCATCGGCGATTGCTTCCAGGACCCCGGCGTGGGCGAGATCACGACCGTCGACGCCGTCGACTGCGCCGACCCGCACGACTACGAGGTGTTCGCCCTCGTCACTCTGGTGGGCGTCGGCGGCGAGTTCCCCGGCGACGAGGCGATGGCCGAGGAGGGATTCGAGGCCTGCTACCAGACGTTCTTCGAGTACGTCGGCGTCGAGGTCGACGACTTCTCCACGCCGTACATCTACGAGGTGTGGTATCCCGCCGGTGTCGACGCGTGGAACGACGGCAGCCGCCAGGCGCTGTGTGCGCTCTACAGCTTCACCGACTCGGGCGGGATCCGTCAGTCGACCGGCACTGCCCGGGCCTCGTGAGCAGGTGCTTCCACAATCGGTGAAGAACGACCATGATGGGGGGCCGTCATGGCCAGCCTCCTGATCGTCGGTGCCGGGCCGATCGGCACCTCAGCCGCCAGAGCCGCTCTCGATGACGGTGTCGTGTCCGCGATATCGGGGGTCGTCGACCCCGACCCTGGAGCGCGCCGCGAGCTCGAGTTGCTGACGGGTGCTCCCGGGTACGAGTCGTCCGCCGACCTGCCGACGGGCCGCGAGGGCGACCGGGCTCTCGTGGCGTTCACCTCCAACGCCGAGAAGGCCGCCCAGGAGATCGTCCGCCTGGTGTCCGCCGGCTACCACGTGGTCACCACCTGCGAGGGTCTGGCATGGCCGGACCGCCACATCTGGAAGGCGATGCACACCGCCGCTCGTTCGGATGGTCGGGTGATCGTGGTGACCGGGGCGAACCCGGGTTTCTCCATGGACCAGTTCCCGCTGCTGGCGGCCACCGCCAGCCGCAACCTCAAGGGCATCACCGTCACCCGACGCCTCGACACCGCCGATCGGCGCCCGCAACTCGTCGAGAAGACGGGTCGCGGGCTCACGCCGGACGAGTTCACCGCCGGCCTCGCCGCCGGGCGCCTGGGCCACATCGGGCTCACCGGTAGCCTCAAGATGTTGGCGCACGGCCTGACGTGGCCGAACCACGACGTCAACGAGACGGTGGAGCCCATCCTCGTTGCCGGGAAGGTGACCGGCATCCACCATCACGCCCGCCTGCGCTCCGAGGGGCGCACGATCGACTTCGACCTCGTGATGGACTGGCAGTTGCCCGATCCCGCAGACGAGGTGATCGTCGACGGCGAGCCGCCGCTGCACATCCGCATCGAAGGCGGCTACCACGGCGATCAGGGCACCACCACCCAGGTCGTCAACGCCCTGCGGCGCTGCACCCAACTCACCCCCGACTTCTACCGCCCCATCGACCTGCCCCTGCGCCTCGGTTAGGCCGCGCCCGGCGTCGTGCTGCCGACGGGACACCTTCGCGGCTGAACTAGCGTCCTGGGCATGAGGCGGGTGTTCCACTTGGCAGCGGTGGTTGCAATCCTCGTAGCGGGTCCCGCCGTCGGCGCCGCCGCCCAGGAGTCGGACGGCGACGGGCCGCCGGAGTGTGGCACCTACCAAGGGGTGGTGTGCCGGGGGTGGTTCACCGACGACGCCGGCGTGGTGGACGACGACGAGGAGGTCGAGGACGCCATCGACAGGGTCGTGGGGCGCTACGGCGTGCAGATCGCCTTCGTGTTCGTCGACGACACCGGAGACCAGACACCCGAGGAATTCGCCGCCGACATCGGCGGCGCGTGGGGCGTGGGCGATCCCGAGCGCAACGACGGCATCGTGGTCGTGGTCGACCTGGCCGGTCGGGAGACCTGGGTGGAGCCCGGGTCCGGCATCGATATCGACAGTTCCCGTGCAGCCGGGGCCGGCAACAGCTTCTTCGGCGTCGGCGAGTTCGCCACCGGTGCGCTGGCGATCGTCGGCAGCCTCGAGCAGGAGATCGCTGCCGCCCTCGGAGGCGGCGGCGGCGGTACCGGCTCGCCCGACCAACCCGGATCCTCCGGGAGCGGCGACGACGACCCGTCCGGCTGGCTGGTCCTCGGCGGCTTCGGTGTGGCGGCGGCCGCGGGTGGCGGGATCGGTCTCGGCATGGCGCGGCGCAAGCGCCACACCAGGGTGCAGAAAGCCAGGCAGGAGAGGATCGACGGCGACCTCGCCAGGCTGGAGCCCGCCGGAGCCGAGCTCCCCCTGATGGCCGACTACCAGGTGCCGTTCGACGGAGACGTTGCGAGCACCGGCACCGCCGAGGCACTGGCTGCGTTGCGAGCCGTCGCCGACGGTCGAGCGCCGGATCCGGCGGCCCTCGATGCAGTGTGGGCCGAAGGGCTGGTCGTCATCGTGGACCTCGCCCGCCTCCAAGGCGACACCGAGGAACCGCTCGAGCTGCGGGCGTCGGGTGAGAGGGCACTCCTCGAGAACGCCGTGCAGCAGGCAGCCCGCGACGCCGCAGCGGTCGACGCAGACGACGACGCCCGCTTCGATGTCGCCCGCGCCGAGTTGGTGCGATTGGTAGAGTCGCTCCGGCCCCACAGGGTGGCGGCCGCCCGGCGCCGCCTGGCCGACACCATCGCCGCGAGACTCACCGCCACCGACGGCGGCCCGGCGCTGCTGAGCGACGCAGGCGAGCGGTTCCTCGAGTCGGCGCCTGCTCTGGACCCGGCGGCCGCGCTGACGGCCTCTCTGGCGGAGACGCAGGCGGCGTATGCCACCGCAGCCGCCAAGACCGACCGACTCGAGCACCTGTACGCCAAGTTGCCGATGTCGACCACCCGCCCGGCGGTGGCCGCCGCCCTCGCAGACCTCGACGACGACCTCGACGAGGCGTACGCCGATTACGAGCAGGTCCGCAGCCGGCTCGAACGAGAGGGGTCGTCGCTGCCGGCTGACGGCCTCGACGTACCTGCCATCGCCGCCCTCCTGGTGCTGAACAACGACGACGCCGACGTAGCCGAGTTCCTCGACGCCTACCAGGCCAATCGGGGACGGGGCTCGAAGCCCGACGAGGCGGTGGAGTACGCCCTGGCCGGCCTGCGTGATCGGGGTGAGGTGGAGCGGGTGCGCGCCGAGGCCGACCGGCTCGGCCTTCCCGTTTCGATCATGACGGCGCTGCTGCGCAGGCGCGATGACGGCCCCGAGGTCTACCAGGAGATGCTCGACCGGCTCGTCGGTGAGGGCGTGACGGGAGACACCCGGCGCACCATCGCCGGGATACTGGCCATCTCACTGGAGCCCGCCCAAGCGATGCGGCGCTGGCTCGAGGCCCGCCAAGCGCTGGTGGCGCTGGGGCTGACGGGCGCATATGCCGACGTGGCGGCCGCCTTCGGCGCCTCCGACCCTCGCGGTCCGCGGGTGTTCGCCCTGGCGTACGCCGCCCAGCGCCAAGCGCTTGCGCGCAGCACCATCGAGGACGCCGACCGGTTCGCCCCGGAGCTGGCCCATGAGGGAACCCGCCGCAGGGAGGACAGCTGGACCGGCTCGTCGATCCCGCAAGGGTTGTTCACATTCGACCCCTACACATTGCTCTTCTATCACTGGATCATCACCCGGGGACACCACGGGACATTGGGGTGGGAGCCCATCTACCGGGACCCGTCCTGGGGCGGGGACCGGGGGTCGTGGTGGTCCGGCACCGGGGGCTTCGGCGGCTGGGGAGGCGGCGGCGGCTTCGGTGGTGGTGGCGGCGGCGGCTCGTCGTGGGGCGGCTCCTGGGGAGGCGGCGGTGGCTGGGGAGGCGGCGGCGGGTTCGGTGGTGGTGGTGGCGGCGGCGGAAGCAGCTGGTGACGCGGGGTGGCGGAGCGCATCACCAGCACGGCCAACCCGCTCGTGAAACGTCTGGCGGCGTTGAAGGTGCGGGCTGAGCGTCGCCGATCCGGCCGTTACCTGGTCGAAGGCGCCCGGGAGTTGGGCCGCGCCCGCGACGCCGGGGTGAAGGTCGAGCAGGTCGTCGTCTCGCCCGAGCTGTGGGGTGCACACGAGGAGGTCGTGGCCAACAGGCTGAGGAGCGACGGCGCCGAGTGGGTCGAGATGGGGAGCGCCGCCTTCTCCCGTGTGTCGGTACGGCGCCATCCCGACGGGCTGGCGGGTGTAGCCGTCAACGACCCACGCCGGCTCGACGATCTGGCGTTGGGGTCGAGCGCCCTGGTGCTCGTGATCGACGGCGTCGAGAAGCCCGGGAACCTGGGGGCGATGCTGCGCAGCGCCGACGCCGCAGGCGCCGACGCCGTCGTCGTCGCCGTACGCATGGTGCCCGGCGAGGAGCCTGCCGACCTCACCAGCCCCAACGTCATCCGGGCGTCACAAGGCGCCGTGTTCTCGGTTCCGTGGGCGGTTGCGCCCGTCGATGACGTCGTCGGCTGGGCCCGGCGGCGCGGGCTCGCCCTCGTCGCCGCCGACGCCAAGGCCGCCGAATCGCTGTGGGAGGTCGACCTCACAGGGCGCACGGCCGTCGTCGTCGGCGCCGAAGCGGCCGGCCTCAGCGACGTGATCCGCCAGAGTGGCCGGGCCGTGGCGATTCCGATGTCCGGCGCCTCCGACAGCCTCAACGCGTCCGTCGCTGCCGCGCTGCTGCTCTACGAGGCGGTGCGCCAGCGCTCTTTGGGAGGCTGAGACGGCACTGAGCGGTGCTCATGAGGGCACGCCGCAGGCTCAGGCCTGCGCCTCGACGCCGTCGTCGCGTTCGCACCACCGGCAGACAACCCTCTCGACCGTGCGGTCGAGCACCTGCTCCTCTTCGACCTCGACGTCGCCGCCCAGCGTGGCGTGCTCGAAGCGGCGGCGCCGGACGACGTCGTACACGTCGAAGCGGGTCTTGTTACCGCAATGCCGGCACCGGTAGCTGGTCGTCATGGCTTGCGCAGCTCCCACAACCCGTCGTCGGACAGCATCCCCTCGATCAGCTGAAGGCGGGCCAGCGCCCCCACCCCGGCCGCGGCCGAGGTCGTGCGCACCGCCAGCACAGGCCCGTGACGATACAGGCTGGGGACCGCGTCGACTCCGAGGGATTCCGCCTCACGCTGGGAGGCCTCCAGCAACACCCTCCCCGGACCGGCCACTGCACCACTCGAGACGATCTCGCCGTCCACGCCGGCAACGCGCCCCGCCAGGGCCACCAGGTCCTGATCCTCGACGGCAACCCTTTCGGCATGGATCGCCGTCAGCAGCGCCGAGACGAACGGTCCGTGGCTCATCACGACGTCGTGGCGCACCAGCTCGCAGGCCGCCAAGAGGGCGCCGTGGCCCTCGAGCGGGCCGTCGGGGACACCGCCATCGAGGTACGGCTTCCACTCCAGTCCGACCCTGGCACCCTCGCGCTGGGCCGCGAGCAGCAGGAGGTAGAACCGCCACACGTCAGGCGTCACCAGGTCGAAATACACGCGCCCCGCCAGGTCCATCGAGCTCGAGGCTATACCCGTGGTCGGCGGTTGTTGCCCCTCGAACACATGTTCGATAGGCTGCCGACCCCGAACCGGGACCGGTGCGATGGCGGTAGGGCTCCAGCGCAGCTTCAACGACCTCGGCGCTCCGCTCTTCGAGGTGCCGTTTTGCGTTCTCGACCTGGAGACCACGGGAGGCAGTGCCGCCTCGTGTGAGATCACCGAGATCGGCGCCGTCCGCTTCGACGGGGGCGAGCCCGACGGGGTGTTCCACACCTTGGTGAACCCTGGGGTGCCGATCCCGCCCATGATCACCGTGCTCACCGGGATCACCGAGGTGATGCTCGTCGAGGCTCCCAGGATCGGCGAGGCGCTCCCGGCGTTCCTCGAGTTCCTGGGTCCGAGCGTGGTCGTAGGCCACAACGTCCGCTTCGACCTGTCGTTCCTCGACGCCGCCGCGGTGCGGCTCGGGTACGGGCGCCTGCCCAACCGCAGTGTCGACACGGTGGGCCTGGCACGGCGCCTGGTGCGCGACGAGGTGCGCAATCTCAAGCTGGCAACGCTGGCAGCTCATTTCCGCTCGCCGGTGACGCCGACGCACCGCGCTCTGGACGACGCCCGCGCCACCGCCCACGTGTTCTGGGAGCTGCTGGGCCGGGCCGGAACGGTGGGGGCCACCCATCTCGACGACCTGCTGCGCCTGCCGACGGCGAGAGGGGCACCCCACTACCGCAAGATCGGTCTCGCCGACGGGTTGCCGCGCCGCCCCGGGGTGTACCTGTTCCGCCGAGCCGACGGCGAGATCCTCTACGTCGGCAAGGCCAAGAACCTCCGCACCAGGGTGCGCTCCTACTTCTACGGCGACGATCGCAAGCAGATCGGCCAGATGCTGCGCGATGTGGACGTCGTCGACCACCGCGAGTGCGCCACCGAGCTCGAGGCCGAGGTCGCAGAGCTGCGCCTGATCCACGCCCATCGACCTCGCTACAACCGCCGGTCACGCCCTGCGCGGACGTGTTACTGGGTCAAGCTCACCGCCGAGCGGTTCCCCCGGCTGTCGATGGTGCGCACCCTGCGCTCCGACGATGGCTGCTGCTACCTGGGCCCGTACCGGAGCCGCCGCCAGGCCGAGCTGGTGGTGACCGCCATCTGGGACGCGGCGCCGATCCGGCGATGCCTCACCCGGGGTGGCAGGCTGTCGACCGCATGCCACTTCGCGCAGCTCGGGGTGGCGTTGTGCCCGTGCGACGGCACCGTAGACGATGCGGCGTACCAGGCGGTGGTGGCCCAGGTCCGGGCGGGTATCGAGGAGGCACCCCACCTCCTGCTCGAGCCCCTCGCCGACAAGATGCGACGTTACGCCAGGGAGGAGCGGTTCGAGGAGGCGGCGGCGATGCGGGACCGCTACCGGGCGTTGGCGGCCACCATCGAGGCTCGGCAAAGCTGGAACGCGATGGAGCAGGCGGGTGCGGTGTGGGCCGAGAGCGAGGCGGGCGAGGGGGCCTTCGTGCAGCACGGCCGCCTCGCGGCAGCTTGGCAGGCCCCCGATCCGACGCCGCTGTTCCGCCTGGACGCCGTCGAGCACACTCCCACCCAGGTGCCGCCTTCCGTCGCCCTCGCCGAGGAGGCCCGGCTGGTGTGGCGATGGCTGGCCGGTGGCTCGGTGCATGTCATCGACGCCACCGGGCCTCTGGCGATGCCGGCCGCGGCCGTCCCCCCGCTCGAGACCCTGGCGGGGTGACGCCCCGAGTAGCCTGCCCCTCCGATGAAGTTCGTGATCCGTGCCGGGCCCGACCCCGAAGGGCGCGCCGATCCGGCGCTGCTGACGGCGATGGGCCTCCCCGGCGGTGGAACGGTTGCACTGGGATCGACCCATGTGCTGGTTCGCCCGAGCGACGTCGGCTCTGCGAACACGCTGATGATCGGCCCGCGCACGATGGCGAACGCGGGCGTCCGCCCCGGTGATGTCGTCGACGTGCGCCGCACCCTTCTCGCCCAGGCGAGCCGCGTCGTGCTGTCCGCCACCGGTGCCGGGCTCGACGCCCGCCACCTGGCGCGGTCGCTGCAGGGGAATCCGGTGACCGTGGGCGACCGGGTCGCGGTGCGAACCGCCTACGGCGAAACCGACACCACCGAGGAGATGGAGTTGACGATCCGCTCGGTCGAGCCCGGCCCGGCCGCCGTCGTCGGCAACGCCACCGTCGTGCACCAGGAAGGCGACAACCCGCCTCCGGTGGTGGCCCGTCCCCCCGGCCAGCCGGGAGGCGAGGCTCCCACCACCGCGCAAGCCCTGCTCGCCGGCCTCGACACCGAGCTGGAAACGCTCACAGGATGGGTCTCGCTCCTCACCTCGACCGACGACCTGCCCAAGGCCTGGGGGCTGCCCCGGGTCGCCGGTGTCCTCCTCGAAGGTCCGGCCGGGTGCGGCAAGTCCGAGCTCGTGGCGGCGGCGGCGGCGGCCACCGGCACCCGGGTGCACGAGGTGTCGCTGGAGCTGGTCTTCAAGCCCGAGAAACTGCTGGAGCTGCTCGAACGCGCCGTCAGGGACACGGCGCCGCCCGCCGTGGTGTTCGCAGATCGCCTCGACGCCGTAGCCGGAGACGACGCGATGTTCCGCACGCAGGTGGCGGCCATCATGCGCTGGTTCCTCGATGCCATCGCCGACCGGTCACGGCTGGCCTGCGTGCTCGGCGTGTCGTCCACGGCCGCCATATCGCCTGCGATCACATCGTCGCCGCTGCTGCCCCGCACCCTGCTCATCCCCCCGCCCGACCTGGAGCGGCGGGCGCTGCTCTTCGAGGCGGCACTCGCCCACGTTCCCAACCGGGATCTCGACTACCAGCAGCTGGCGTCGCGCACCGCCGGCTTCTCCGGGGCCGACATCATCGCCGCGGTCGTCCACGCTTCGGCGCTCATCGCCGGTGGCGGGGCGCCTGTCACCCCTGATCTGCTCGCCAGGGCGCTGGCGGAGTCGACCCCGTCGCTCGGCACCGCGTCGCTCGGCGAGATGCCCGCCTACGGGTTCGAGCGGGTGGCGAACCTCGACGATGTCAAACAGCGGCTCACCGAAACGATCATCTGGCAGATGCGTGAGCCCGAACGGTTCCGGCGCCTCGGCATCGAGCCGCCCCGAGGGCTCCTGCTCCACGGCCCCCCGGGCACCGGCAAGACGTTCGTCGTGCGCGCACTGGCCCACGAGGCCGGCGCCGCCTTCTTCTCGGTGAAGGGTGCCGAGCTGCTCGACAAGTACGTCGGCGAATCGGAGAGAGCGGTGCGTGAGGTGTTCGCCAGGGCCCGAGCCGTGGCGCCGGCCATCCTGTTCTTCGACGAGCTCGACGCCCTGGCCCCGGTGCGCGGCAACAGCACGAACTCGGTGACCGACTCGGTCGTGGCGGCGCTGCTCACCGAGATGGACGGCGTTGCCGACAGGGGCGACGTCTTCGTCATCGGTGCCACCAACCGTATGGACCTCATCGACCCTGCGTTGCTGAGGGCCGGGCGGTTGGAGACCCACCTCCTGCTCGGCCTGCCGGAGGCCGAAGCACGCCGGGCGTTCTTCGCCGTCCAGGACGTGCCGTTCGCCGACGACGTCGACCTCGAGCGGGTGATCGCCGCCACCGACGGCATGTCCTTCGCCGACCTGTCGGGCCTGTTGCGAGAGGCGGCGCTGCAGGCGCTGCGGCGCGACTCGTCCGCCATCGCCGTCGCCGCCGGCGACCTGAAGTCGGCGATAGCCGCCGCCGAGTGACACGTGTGCGTGGCTCCGGTCACCCGCGCCCCGCCGCCAGTGCCTCTCCAATGGTGAATGCGCCCTCGTAGAGCGCCCGGCCCACGATCACCGCTTCCACAGGCGTCGCCGCCAATGTCTCCAGGTGGCCCAGCGTTCCAACCCCGCCGGACGCTATGAGTGCCATCCCCGGAGCCAGCCGGGCCGCTTCGGCGAGGAGGGCGACGTCGGGCCCCTCCATGGTGCCGTCGCGGTCGATCCCGGTGACGAGTGCCCGCGCCACCCCGGCTGCGGCGACGCCGGCGAGGACGTCGGCCAGTGACCGGCCTGCGTCGCGCCAGCCGGCCCCGGTCGCACGGCCCGCCCGCACGTCGACGGCGGCGACCACCTTGCCGGCACCGACTGCGGCGCAGATCTCACCCAGGACCGCCGGCTCCCACACCGCAGCCGTTCCCACCACCACCCGAGCCGCCCCGGCGACCACAGCGTTTCGCGCGGTGCCCGCGGTCCTGATCCCACCGCCGACCTGGAAGGTGAGCCCTGCAGCGCCGAGCGCCCGCCACAACCCGACATCGTGGGTGCCGTCACGGGCGCCGGCGAGGTCGACCACGTGGACCATGGCGGCACCCGCTGCGAGCCAGGAGGCGGCCTGGGCCACCGGGTCGTCGCCGTAGACCGTGACGTCGTCGTACGAGCCGCGACGCAGCCGCACCACCCTGCCGTCGAGCACGTCGACGGCGGGGATCACGTCCATCGGACGACTCCAGGTGGACGCGCTTTCTCGTTCTTGCGTACATCGCGGCCACATGTGGCCGCGATGTACGCAAGAACGAGAGGGGCCGGACCCCCTTGTCCAATGTGTGTTAGCATGCTAAAACGCTAACGCACTATCACGATTGGAGCAACCCCGTGGGCGGCCTGCCCCTCAGCGACGACGACTGGCGCAACGCCGACATGACGGCGCTGCTCGACGCCATCCTCGCCCTCGAGACCCGCGAGGAGGCGGCGGCATTCCTGCGCGACCTGTGCACCCGCCGCGAGCTGGAGGAGATGCGCTCGCGCTGGGCCGTCGCCAGGCTCCTGGCCGACGGCCACCCCTACCGCGAGATCGCCGAGCTCACCGGGGTCTCCACCGCCACCATCACCCGCATCAGCCAGTGGCTCCACCACGGCATGGGCGGCTACCGCCTCGCCCTGGAGCGCCTCGCTGGAGCCGACACACCATGAGCGGGCCGATCCGCCTCGCCGTCCCCAACAAGGGACGGCTCCAGGACCCGGCCTCAAGCCTCCTC
>Ga0214471_10004473_pt1 | contig 10794 bp, 11 predicted proteins | sample RVTome_5_FD_207665 | JGI IMG/M metagenome (GOLD analysis project Ga0214471, IMG submission 207665) | Soil microbial communities from uranium-contaminated site in the Upper Colorado River Basin, Wyoming, United States - RVT142D155 | ecosystem: Environmental > Terrestrial > Soil > Contaminated >... | reverse complement strand
CCTGTGGGGTTCAACCTACCTTTCTCTGTTTACCAAGGCGGAAACACCACGCCCAGACGTGGACGCCCAAAACCTGCTGATGTGACCCTTATTGCTTATCAAACCGGGAGTTGTAGGCAATACCCGCAAGGGCGCCCATTACGCCGCTTGGGAAATCACTGGCTGACACCGCTACTTGCGTAACAACGTTGAGAGTAAGCGGGTCAACAAGGATCAGCACGTTAGGGCTATACCCGCTCAGCCACCAGCCGCCGTTATCCAGATCGATGGTCACGGACTGCCACGAGAACGGCTGGGGGGTAATTCCAGACAGGTCTGTCGATCCGATAAGTGCGCCCGAAAGGTCCAGCCGATAGACTTTCTTGGAACCGTTGCAGATGACCAAAAGAGTGTCGTTAGAACGATCATATTCAACGTCTTGCGCCGAAGTCACGCCATATGGCGTCAGGTCGATTGCCGCTTGCAGGGGCGCCCCGCTTCTGTCGCAATGCCATAGGCGGCCCCCGTAACCGGGGGTGTCGTCCACAAACCAGAGCGTATAATCGCGAGGGCTGACCGTGACGCCTTCAAGCTCTGTGATCGTGGGGGAAATCACAGAGCCAGCTATTGTCTTAAGCCGGGCTCCACCAAGCGTATAGTTATACGCAGCGGCTTGCCCCGGGGTGTCGTTTACTGACCATACAGACCCGTCGCCGGGATCGAAAGCGCAACCAGAGTTTTGCACCCAACCGCCTGTCACAGTGTTGGTGTTTAGGTAGTTCAGCATGCGCCCATACCGTGTGATAATCGGAATGCGCATGGATGAGCTGTTGAGGAGCAGTGAGCCGCCAGGTGTCATCGTATGTTGCCCTTCCCTAGACTATGTAATGACCGCCGAAGAACACGCTGGCATTCGACAGGTCAGAATTGCTCACAGCAGTACCGTCTGATGTGAACAGCTGGAATGTCGTGGCGGAAGAGGAATACCGCGCGTATCTCAGAACCGACACCGGAGTGTACCCGACAGAGCACGATCCTCGATTGCCCGCATTGCTTGCAGTCGTAAAGGGGAGTCCGCCGATAGCTGCGGACGAGCCGCTGGCCGTTGCTGGATATATGACGTTTATGCCCCAGAACACCACGCGACCTATTTTGGTATAGGTCGCATCCACGCTAGCGAACGAGAGAGATGCGCTGCTGGCGTCGATAGGGGTGAACGTGCCTTCCTCGTAGTCATCGAGGGTGTTAGCCCCCGCCGATGGAACTTGCGTGGCCGGGAAGGTTATTCCTCCGCCACTTAGAACCGGAATGGCCGAGAACGTCTTAATCCCTGACACCACCTGCGCGGTGTTAATCAGGTCGATTGTGCCGCTCTCATTTGGGGCAATAAGCGTCCTTGTTGTTGCCGTGGTAATCCCCGACAGATCGAACGCCAGTAGCTTGGTCTGGTCGGTCGCATCACGGACACGAAAAATCGTGCTTTTGAACATACGCCGGATTAGCCCGAGGGTATTCCGAGCGGCGTTGTTCATGCCCGATGGTGCGCAGCCCTCATCAATATCAATGCCGGTGATAGTGGTATTGCTGGCGTCGGTTTCGCTCAGGTCGGTTAGTTCGGTCATGGATTGACGCCCTTATTTCAGGTGGCGGGAGTAGTAGATGCCCCCGGTGGAATCGGAGATGAGCCGACCATTGCCGGTGTCAGTGAAGCCTTGCGGGGTACGGGATTGGGGCCGGGCCTGCTGTTGCGGCTGGTCGCGCTGCACCGTGATGCGGAGCGGGGCGCGCTGCTGTTGCGGGCGCATAGCCAGAGGCATGGGAACGGGTGCCCGGCGCTGCTGTGGAGCCTGTTGCATCATTGGGCGGGGAACTGGCATTGGCGGCATTGGCCGAACGCTGAGAGCCGAACCAACCTGCGGCATGAAGCTGGGCCGGGGCATGGGGAACGGAGCCGCCGATGCCATGCGGGTACGCGGTGCGCCGGGGATTTCTGGCATAGCCGGAACGCCGGGGGCAAGGCGGTCAGCCACCGGAGGAACGCCAGAGCGGCCACGGGCCATGTCTGAGGCGCTGAACTGCTGCGGGGCGGGCGTTGACGGGATCGAGGCTACGGTTTCCCAGCCATTGCGACCGCGCGCCATGTCCGAAGCCGAGACCTGCGTTCGCGGCGGGGGAAGTTCGGGCAAGCGGGCCTGCGGAGGCAAAGCATTGAGGCGAGCCGTTACCCGATCAAATGGCGAGGCAGGAACCGGGGCGGGCGGGCGAGAGGAACCCGTTGCCATGCCCTGGCTGTCGATGGGCTGGCGGGTCTGGCGCATGGACCCGACACGCTCATCGTAAGTCGCGTCGAACATTGGGGCTTGCTGGCGTCCACCCTGCACCGGGCTCATGGCGATACTGTCGCCAGCGTTGCCACCGGGCTTCGGCAGGCGATTGAACGTCTGTGCAACAAGACTGCCGGGATAAGTGATCGGGCCTTTGGTGCCGCCGCCTGCATTGCTGCGAGCTATGGCGGCGCGTTCGGCCTCTGGAATACCGCCATAGCGAGGGAAGGCATTGCCCGACTGCTGCTCGTAGCGCATGGCGAAATCGGCAAGCTGGTCGTCGCTCATTGAGCCAAAATCGCGCACGCTGGACCCCTGACCCCACCACAGGGACGGAACGTTTACGGCGTTCCCATCGGGAAGCTGAACGGTGCGGGTTACCTCTGTGCTGACACTGCCGTCCGCGTTTGGCCGTGGCGTGTTGGTCGCCGCGTCAAACGGATGCAAGCGGCTGTCGCCATCTGGACGGCGCGGGGGCACTGCTGGGGGCTGCGTCGGGCGCCGCGTGTCCTGTAGCGATGCGACCTCGGGCAGTGAACCGGGCGGCAACGGCCTGATATTGCGCTTCACCATGCCCGCGACATTGCGGGTCAGGTCTGCGTAATTCGAATCCGTGGCATAGCCAGCCTTGGCAATGCCCTGCAATTCCTCTGGGCCGGTGAGTTTCAGCGCTTCGGTGTAGCGCGGGTTTTCACTGAGGAACTTGCCATAATCAGCAACCGATTCCCCAAGACTCCCGTAGGTGCGGAAATTGTCAGTGGTGCGAACGCGCTTGCCGCCGACTTCCTCATGTGTGGTGATATTCTGCCCACCAGGGCGACCGTGCGACTTGACGCCGAAGTAGTTGTTACCCGCGACTTCCCGCCCCCAGCCTGTCTCAACAGCCGCCTGCGTGATGATCGTGACAGGGTCAATACCGAACTGATCGCCCACGGCCACCGCGTAGGGCGTCATCTCAGCAATGAAATCCTGCACGTACTTCGGATCAGCCATTGCTTACCCCATAGGAATACGGCCCTTGCAGGCCGGGTCAGTCGCGATTACATTTGCGGGATGCAGATAGATTTAGAGCCGCAGGAATACCGGCGTGGCCCGTTGCGCGGACACCCGTTGGACAACAAGGTGTTCCTCAGAGCCGCCGCCATAAGCGGTGTATGGTTTGCTCTATGCGTCCTGTTCGGGCGATATGTTGAACACAACCTGCCCTGGTACTGCATTGCGGCCCCGGCTTTTGCGCCGGGGCTCTTGTTGGCTTACATCGCCATTTCCTTAGACGATTAAAGGCTAAGCCTCACTCTGGGAGGCGGGATGCTGGGCAGAGAGCGCTCCTGACCAATCGGCGCTTGCTGCTGGATAAGCGGGAGCGGCGTCATCGGCGGGCCTTGCAAGGCGTTCATGCGTCCGCGCACACCAAAATCGCCCCTCCCCATTAAGGCTTCAGCCGTCTGAGCGCTTATTGTCTGCCGCCTGCGCTCCAGCATGCCGCCAAAGATGCGATCCAGTGCGCGGGCGGCTGCGTCACCGGGTTTAAGGTTCAAAGCCTGCTGCATCACGCCGGGGCTGCTTCCCGTGAGGCCTAGATCCTGCTGGGCAGCGGTTAGCGGCGCCGTCCGGGAACCATGCAGAACCAAGTTCTCGCTCTCCGCCATCCGGGCTTCCTGCGAAAGGATGCGCATCAGATTATCGGCGCGCTCCTGACCAAACACTTGGGTGAGCTTCTGGTGGTTCCAGCTGCCCTCGCCAGCAATAAGCTGGCGAAGCTTGACCCGGTCATTGGCGTTCGTGCCGACAACCCTATCCAGCATTGCTCTGGTGCCCTGAGACAGGCGTAGCGGCCCAAGCGATGGCTGCGCGCGCGGCCCAACCATTGTGCCCTGAGGCCCTGCCAGTGTGGTTAGGATGTCGCCCAAGTCTTGGGGCGTTGTGGCCTCTGGGCCGTTGTTCAGGATGCGCGCGCCCGTGTCGATAGCGCCTGACTGTGAAGCCAGTTCTGCGTATTGCGCGTCAACCGCCTTGATCCCCGGAACCGCATTGCCCAGCATATCATCGACTTGCTGGCGGGCGCGGGTCAGGCTGCGAACGACAACATCATCTGTTTCCGTGGAAATCATGCCATCGATGGCGTTGCGGGCTCGCAGCAATGCAGCCGGAGCCGTTTCCAGGGTCCGGTTGTCGTCATTGCGATACAGCATCCGGGTAACAGCATTGAGCGCCCGAACGCTGTTGCCCTTGGCCTGCATCATCTGATTGTTGAGGCTATCGCGGAGCGGGGTGAGGTTTACCGCCATCTCCCCCAGAGCCAATTCCCGTTCATAGACCGGGCCAAGCATTTCCTGAGCGGCGGTAATCTGCTGCTTAAGGGTCGTTGGGTTCGGAGGCGCACCAAGTTCATTGGTTAGGGCTGACCGGATGCGTTCATTGCCGCCCGCCGCGCGCATCCGCATTTCCTGCATGATGTTCGTGCGGGCTGGCCCCATGACGTTTGCCTGCGCTGCGCCAAGCAGTTGCAGGTTGTCGTCAATGTCAATGAGCCGCGCCGATGGCCCCAGATTATCAACCATGGAGCGCGCGTCAGCCGGGTCAATGCCGGATCGCTCCAAGGCGCGAATGATCGGCTTGGGAATGCGAGCGCCCGTGGCAGAGGTCACAAGACGGCCCGGCGTAGGCGCAACAGTCGCGGGCGACATATTGCCAGCGGCATTCGCTGCCCGGTCGAGCATGCGCGGGTCTTGGTCGGAGAAACCTAGGCGCGGGTCAAACCGCTCCCTGCCCGTGGCGACATCGCCAGGGAGATTGAAGGCGTCTATGGCGCTGGAGAGGACCCCCGGAATAGCAGGGCGCGGCCATCCGCCGTTGGTCTGTGCATCGGCGGGGAACTGGATAGGGACAAGCGCCCCCGGTTCCTGCCAGTTCTGCGGAGCGGTATCGGTATGCTGCCCAACCTGAGGAAGCGAACGCCCACGGCCAGCCTGTGCCTCTGACGCAGCCCACGCAGCATATTCTGGCGTACCGGGGCGCATTGGCTGAGCTGGCGCGGTCGGCTGTGCGGGCTGACCGCCACCAAACTCCTGCTGCAAGACGCGCTCGATATCTGCGTCCGGCATGCCATCGGGGAATTGCGCAATCGAGCCGTCCGGCAGTTTGATCTCAATCATTCGAGCCGCCCTGTTGCCGGATTGAAGGTGCGCACGACTGGGGCCGCACCGCCCTCCTTGCGGCTACGCATCGCTTCAACGTCACGCTCCTTCTGTGCGATGAAGGCATTGAGGATCGCATCCTTTTCCGGAGGGGACAGGTTGGGGTCGCCCAGAGTCGCACGGAGAGCCGCGCCTTCCTTCTCAGTGAAGGCCGCGCCGAACGTATCGCGGAGAAGGGGTAGCACTTGGGCGTCGACAATGGCGATGTAACTCGTGCGGTCGATAGCGCCCTGCCCGACCACGCCAAACTCACGCTTTAACGCGTCCATTGCCTGACCCGAATGTGTGTAGGTCGCGGTATCAGCAAGGGCCTTAAGTTGGTCAACGACAGTGCGCAAACCCGGCATCTTGCTTTGCATGCTCTCGTAGAGGCTGTCGCTCTCGGCGTCCGACTTCCCAGACGCGCCACCGTAGCCCTTATCATACGCCTCCTGCTCGTTGTTGATGGCAATCGGAGCGCCGATAGTGGCCCCAGGGTTGGCCGGGTCTTGGGTCACAAATTCCGTACCGAGATTCAGCGGAGAGTTAGCCCGCTTCATGATCAGGTATCGGCTTTGGTCTTCTGGGCTTAGCCGGTTGTAATGCTCCCATTCCTGAACGTTGGAGGGAGCGTTACCGCCAATGCCCGACTTCTTCGCCGCCTCATCCTGCATCGCCATTTGCCAAGCCTGCGTGACGGGCAGGTTGGAGTATTGCGGATAGTTGGTTTTCAGCCATTCGGTGGTCTGGGTGGTCTCCGCCGCTTCCTTGGCCTTTGCCGCCGCGTCCGTGGCATACTGGCGATCCAGCGCCATGCCCTCCATAGCCCCGGTTGCCGCACCGCTAAGCCCCGGCGAAAGCATCCCGGCACCAAAGCCAAGAAGCGCATTGCGGCGCGGGGAAACCCACTGCGAAATAGGATTGTCAGCCGGGAGAAAGCCGGGCGAAAACGGTGCGTTTGCCATTTGTCTCAACCTCACGCCATGCCGAATGCAGTTGCCGCCAGACCAGTGCCGACCTTCCACCACGGCTGAGATTCCGTGGTCGTCGTGCCCGATACCGGGGCCGTGCCCGCAAAGATTGAGCCGCCTCGCTGGACCGTATTCCAGCCCGCATTCTGCGTTGCGTCGAACCGGCGCGCGTCGTCCTGTGCCTTGGCTGAGTTGTAGGCGTCCATGGTCTGGCCCGCTTGCAACTGCGCCTGGCCCGGTAGCTGACTGCCCTGATAGAGGCCCGGAAGCATCGAAGCGGCCTGCATCTGGCGCTGCTGATCGTTCTGGAAGTTCTGATAGTCCATCCCGGCATTGACATTGCCGAGGGCTTCCGTGGCCGTATCGACATGCGAACCGGAGCCAAAGCGCCCGGACGTGGTGAACATTGAATTCACATCGCGCAACGTGTCGTCGCCGGCCTTGGCGCGCAATGCCGCATAGCCTGGGTCGTCGGTTCCGAACCGTTTCCCGCTGGCAATGTCGCCAAAGTCGCCAATGGTCGAGCCCATGGCTCCGCTGAACAGGGAGTTGTTCGGATTGTTCGCCAGAGAGTTGACGCCCGTCGTGGTCTGTCCGGATAGGCTAGGAACCATAGACTGATCATAGGGCCTGACCCCCTTGCTCAATTGCGTGTTGAGCTGGTTGCCAATGGTGGTAGCCGCAGCCTGCATTGCAGGATTGGATAGCCCGCTAGACTGCGATCCGGTTTGTACATCGCCCATGTTCAGAGCCTCTTCTGTCGTCTATTGGGCACGTCGCCCGTTAATTCGTAATCAGGGAACACACGGCCCCAGTCTCTGCCGCCGATAAGGATGCGAGAAACGCCAGCCTCTCGGCACGAAGCCTCAAAAGCCGACATCAGCGCCCGCATGGTCTTGATCATTTGCCGAGGGCCGCCATCGACCGAACCGGCGAAGTAGGAGGCGAAACAGCACCGCTCGCCCTGTTCCTCAAAAAGTTGGAATGCCAGATAGCCGCGAGCGCCTTCTACATCGCCGCCGACAATCGAGAGTGCGCCGCTGTCCAGATCGGCCCTGAACTGATCGACCGTTGCGCCGCTTGGTGTGAGCGCGAGCGCTGGCGCCATCAATTCGGCAATGACCGGCCATTCCGCGTCTATGCGGGCGGTATCCAGCAATGTGACTTGCATCTAGCGCTGGTTCATCGGCATAAAACTGCCGACCGCTGCTGCGTCCGAGGTCAGGTGGTTGACGACAATATCGATGCGATCCGCCGTGCCCGCCGTGGCCCGCAGGGACCATCCGGTGTTGAGCACGAAAGGCGTATCGATTGTGACGATCCCGTTTGCGGTCATAGCCGCCTGATAGCGCAGATAATAGCTGGTGGTGCCGTTATAGAGTTCCAGCGTCAGTGTTGGCGTATTGCCGGTGATTTCCGCTGCGATCAGCGACACGATGGTGGTGCGCTTGGTTGCGGTGTAAAGCGCGGTGACATTTGTCGTGGTGAGCTTGGTCGCAATGGTCTGGATATTGCCGGTTAGGGTAAAGCTCACCACGGGCCTCCAGAGTTAGAGCCGATGTGGTCGATGCCCTTAGCATCGGTCCACGTCGCAGCGGCGGGGATGTTGTACCGAAACGCAATGTTCAGGCCCCGCGCCCGGAGCGGGAACTTGCCTGCCGCGTACTTTGCAACAGCCGCCTCGAATACAAGGGCATCGGACAGGGCATCGGACGCCCCGATTTCGAGCGTTCCGGTGGCGCAGTCGTCAATCCCCGTGGCCCAACCGATCATGGTTGTAACCGGGCTGTTCTGCGTGGACGTGAGGATTGTTGCCGCCATGTTGGCGCCGGAGAATGTTGCGTATTTCAGATCAGAGCCGAGCGCTGCGAACACCTTTTGCCCGCCCTGCCAGAACCGATCATCCCAGGAAATGGTAATGGTATCGACGGTGCCGAAGGCGTCCAGATCCTCCAGCGTATAACCAGCGGTCGCGATCCGGCTCAGATATGCGGTGCTGGCCGTCCACGTAAACCACGGGTTGGCCGGGAATGCCCATGAATAGCCAATAAGGTTGGCAAACACCGTTGCGCTTGGATCGCCATTGCTCGGATAGCGGAACAGCACAAGCTTGTTGGCTGGGTCGATAGCGCCCTGCACCTTGGCCAGATCAGCCAGTTCCACGAGGTCAAGAAAATACTCATCGACCATTCCGGCGCCGATGAACTCCAACCCCTCCTTGAGCGTGAACCGGAAAAACCCGTTGGTGGAAATCCCGTACAACACGCCGTCGAAGGCCACGCAGGATTTACGGCCCACAACGCCGCGTTCCGTCGATACCTCCAGCAGCGAGTAGAGCGCACCACCACCGGCATTGCCGAATTGCAGCACCCGCATGGAGTTCTCTTGCAGCACGATAGCCGCGCCATTGCGCAGGTTGAACGCACCCAGCAATGCCCCGCCCGCCTCAAGGGGCTGATAATCCGCCGCGCCGCCCGACCAGTCCGTATGATCGTTGAAGTCGCTATTGCGGATCAGGCGATTGTCGCGGGTGCTGGCGGAATCCAGGCAATCGAAGCCAAACACCATATTGGCGATGATTTCGATTTCGCGGGGATCACCGGCAGCTGAGATATAGCTCGGAGACCCGCCCGTCTCGATATTATAGGCCTGCATGCCATCGGTGGTATTGGTGAACAGCAGGAAATTGCCGAACTGGCGGCAGGACCAGTCATCACCGCTGGTGCAGGTATAGCCCGCCTGGATCGATGTCCATGTGAAGTCAGAGCCAAGGCTGTAGAGCGTGGTTTCGGTCAGGCCGAACACAACAGTTGTTCCGTCACGCTTGAGGCATGTAATCATGCCACGCGGAGCCGCTGGCAGGGCATCCGCCGTTGTCGGGGTCGCAAGCAGTTTCGCTGGCCCGTAGCCCTGCGCCTTGGGCACAACGCCATTGGCGGTGAGGCAGATGCCGGGTGTGTTTGCACCAGCGTCCGGGGCGAAGGGTCCAAAGGGGAACTGCATCAGGGCGTGACCATATCGAGGGTCATTTCCACATTGCCGTATTCGGCCACGTTGCCCTGAGACACCAGTTCATCAAGAATGGCATCGGCCTGCGCTTGGAGGAAAGACGCGGCGTTATAGTCCTTGAGATAGGCGCTTGCCGCAGCCTGCCCCCCGAACAGGTAGAAATCCGGGGCCAGCGTCAGCAGCCAGTTGGTCGTATCGCTGGACGACAGGCCGGTAAGCACCGAAGAGAATATCGCAGTGAAATCGTCTTCGGTAACGGGAGCCACCCGGAGCGTCGTGCCGTAAATGGCATAGACCCCGGCGTCGTCAGCATCCTCGTATGGGTTTCGCGTGATCAGCGCGTCCCATGAGACCTGCTTGAGCGGCACAGAGCCGAGCAAGTCCTGCACAAGCGAGGTCATGCCTACAAATCCCGTGGGGAGCGTGGCAACGCCGCTGGAATCGGTGGTGATGGTTGCCGAGGTGCGGCGCCGGAAATCCTGACGCAGCTTGCGGTTGGCCTTGGCCTCGGTAAGAAGGATGAACTGATCCGTCTCGGTCGCGGTGAAGGTGCGCTTTTCCCACGTGCCAATGGCCGTGGTGAGTTCAGCGTATGTGGCAATGGTCATGGTTACAGCTTTCCGCTACGGGTTCGAAACGCCGCGTTCTTCTCGTTATTCAGCCACCAAGTTAGGTGCTCTTTGTCGCCCTCACGCATTTTCGGGGCGAGTTCGGTGAGCAGCTTATTCATGGGAATGCGGCCCACCCGGACCAGCGGCATGTTCCCGCCCTTGTCCGAGCCGGAACCGGCAGACCAGCGCTTACTATCGCGGGAATTGCGTTCCTCGGTGTTGAGCTTTTGCAGCTCTTCATCAGCGAGGAATTCGGTGCGCATCACTTCGATGGGCAGACCGGAGACGGGGTGAGTGCCCCGCCCTATCGACCGGCGCCAGCCGTCCGCGACTTCCACCACGGTCCAGGTGACATTGGTGCAATCGGCCTCGGTGAGCTTAATCGTCAACGGAGCGCTCTGCGATGTCGTTGGCGCGCATGGTGCGGGCTTCGTCCTGTGGGACGCGAATGATGGTCCCGGCCCAGATCTTGCCAATCGTGCCGACGCCGGAAATCGGGGGTGGGGCGCCCTCGCCCTCGACAAACCGGGCTTTCTCCATTTCGTATTCGCGACCGGATGCGTCCTTACGGGTCACTGCTGGGACCATATGGCCGACGATGTCGAAGTCACCGGCTGGGCGGTAATTGCGCAGCAGTTCCATTGCCACCATTTTGGGGGCTGGAACGTCTGGATAGAGTTCAAAGTCAGCAGCGGGTGCAGTCTCAGGCGTGGGTGTGTTGAGG
>Ga0214471_10004472_pt1 | contig 10794 bp, 6 predicted proteins | sample RVTome_5_FD_207665 | JGI IMG/M metagenome (GOLD analysis project Ga0214471, IMG submission 207665) | Soil microbial communities from uranium-contaminated site in the Upper Colorado River Basin, Wyoming, United States - RVT142D155 | ecosystem: Environmental > Terrestrial > Soil > Contaminated >... | reverse complement strand
CCGTGAGCGCGTGGCCGGCGTCGTCTCTCGCCTGCTCTCGAGCAAGCTCAAGGTGCTCGAGGAGCAGGACGCGCGCGAGCTTCTGGAGGAGTTCCCCCGCTCCGACGACGAGTTCCGGGCCGCCTCCGTCGCGACCTTCCGCGACTACGTCACGAACGAGGAGGACATCGAGCGATTCGAGAAGGTGCTGGACCTCTGGTCGCAGGACGTGCGGCTCGCGCTGCGCGACGGGACGGCCGATGCGGTCGACGAGCTGGTCGAGGTGGTGCGCGGCGCGGAGGTGGGAGGCGGCGACGAGGAGTGGGTCAGCCTGGTCCGCTCCTACGGACAGCGGGTCGTCGACGGCTCGCTGGTCGACACCCTGCGCGCTGCGGCGGAGAAGGACGGCCCCGAGGCCGCGAGGAAGCTGCTCGAGCCGCTCGGGGACGATGCGATCGAGGGGCTCCTCACGCTCCTCGCGGAGGAGCGGGACAAGGTGCGGCGGGTATTCATCATCGGGCTCATCTCGGATATGGCGAAGGGTCACCAGGACCGGGTCGTCGAGCGCTTCGAGGACCCGCGGTGGTTCGTGGCCCGCAACGCCGTGACGATCCTCATGAGGTCGGGCCTGACGCGCGAGATGCGGCCCCTTCTCGAGAAGGCGGCCGCGCACGAGCACCCGGCGGTGCGCAGGGAGGCGATCCTGGGCCTGACGGACCTGCTCGGAGCGGGCTACGTCTCCGGCCTGACGAGGATGAGCGCCGACCCCGACCAGGGCGTTCGCGAGCTGGCCGTCAGCACGCTCGGCGGCCTGGTCAACCCGGCCGCGGTGCCGGCGCTCGGGACCATCGCCCGGACGTCCGACGATCTCTCGATCCGCCGCCGGGCGATCGAGTCGCTGGGCCACCAGGGGCTCCCCGGAGCCCGGGAGCTGCTCTCCTCGCTCGCGTCGTTCTGGAGCAAGCCACGCCTGCCGGGTGCGCTGCGGAGGCTCGCGAAGAACCTGGCGAAGAACCTCGCGAAGGGACGGAGAGGATGAACGGAGGCTACCCGACCCCGCAGGCGGCCGAGGAGGGCCGCGCGCTCCTGCGCGCGATGTCGGCCGTGCAGCAGACGTTCCGCCTCTACCCCGACCGCCACCCCAACCGCCTGGAGGCGGTGCGCGACCTCGTCGAGCGGAGCCACCGGCTCGTCGACGCGGTGGGGGAGCCCGCGGTGATCTTCATCGCGCGGGGCAGCTTCTACCTGGGGCCCGCGCTGCTCGCCCACGAGTCGATCGCGCTCTCGACGCTCCGTCGAGCGTTCGAGAGCGCCGAGATCCAGGCGATCGAGATCTTCGCCCGCGTGACCGACGAGGACGTCGATCAGCTGTGCCAGATGCTCGTGGCCGGCCAGGAGGGTGAGGAGCTCCCGATGTTCACCGGGCTGATGCTGAACCGGGTTGTCCCGTCGCTGCCCGGAGAGGACCAGCGTCAGCGTGAGGTGAGCGAGCTCTTCCAGAGCTACGCCTCGGGCCTCGAGCTGCTGCGCCAGGCGGCGGCCCAGGTCATGACCGGGGACAAGGTCGACCTCGCCTCGACGCGGGCGATCGTGGAGCACCTCGCCGACCAGATCGCGAAGGACCCAGTCCAGGCTCTGCTGGTGACGACCGTGAAGTCCTACGACGAATACACCTACTACCACATGGTCAACGTGGCCATGCTCTCCATCGCCCTCGGGTACGCCGTCGGGCTCGAGCGCGAGCAGGTGATCCTCCTCGGCCTCGGCGGACTCCTGCACGACGTGGGCAAGATGAAGGTCTCCAAGGAGGTCCTCGACCACCCCGGCAAGCTCAGCGAGGAGCAGTGGCGGGCGATCCAGCGCCACCCGGTGGACGGCGCGGGGCTGGTCTTCGTGACCAGCCGCGACCTCCTGCACCCGGCCGCCTCGATCGTGCTCGAGCATCATTCGGCCTACGACCTCTCCGGCTACCCGTCGCTCTCGAGGCGCCCGCACCCGTCGCTGCCGGCGCGGCTGATCTCGGTCGCGGACTGCTTCGACGCGGTTACCAGCAACCGCTCCTACCGCAAGGCGGAGGACCGCCAGCGCGCCCTCGGGATCCTCGAGGCGGGGTCGGGCAAGGGGTACGACGGGCGGCTGGTGCGGGCGTTCACTCGCCTCATGGGGGTCATCCCGATCGGGTCGCTGGTCCGGCTCTCGACCGGCGAGCTGGGGCTCGTCGTTCGGAACCACGAGACCGACCCCACGACGCCCGTGGTGCGCCTGCTGCTGGACAAGACCGAGACGCCGCAGGAGCCCGAGGAGGTGGACCTGGCCGCGCTCGGGCCGAACGGCGAGCCGTGGCGCTCGGTGGTCGAGGTCGTCGAACCCGACGTGCTGGGCGTGGACATGGCGGCGCTCCTCCAGGAGGGGCACCTGGGCTCCGCCCAGCCGCTGCCCGAGGTCGAGGAGGGTGAGGGGCTCGTGCACGAGCCCGGGCACGGCGAGGAGCAGCCCGAGGGGTACGTCGACACGCATGCCGAAGCGGACCAGCACGGACACGACCACAACGATCTCCCGCCGGTCGACGACCAGGTCGCGCCGCCGTTCGTGGATTCGCTGTAGCGGCTAGAAGAGCCGGCCCGAGAACATCAGGCCGACGGGCGTCACGAACAGGATGCCGACGAAGATCACCAGCCGCGGCGTCTTTGCCACGATCCACTCGTCGAGCGCCATGATCGCGCGCTGCAGCGGCCGGTAGAAGAAGGCCAGCAGGAACAGCGTCACCACCGTGACGCCGATCGTCCCCGCCAGCACCACCTGGACCCCGACGGAGCTGCCCAGCAGCATCGCGGCCACCAGCGTGTCGGCCAGCGTCGTGATGTTCGCCCCCATGATGTAGGGGATGGCTTCTTTCCGACGGATGTAGCCTTTGCTGGCCAGCGGAACGAGCACGGTCAGGGCCACCGACACCGACAGCGTCAGCAGCGCCGCCAGGGACCCGAGCGCGAACATCGGCCACGGCTTCGTGAGCCAGTGGGCGCCCCTGCCGGCGTGGCGCTCGCCGTCGAGCGAGGGGAGCACGTAGTCGAGCAGCTTGAACGAGACGAGGATCGTCGCGAGGCCGAGGGGGAACAGAAGCGGGGCGGGGAGCAGGCCCGCGGCGAATGTGACGATCGGGCCCCAGAGCGCGTCGATCACCGAGCTGATCTGGGACGAGGCGTGCCAGTTGACCCCGGCGAACATCCCGCTCTTGAGGAGCCCGTAGCCGATCAGCATGCCGGGGATGTAGACGACCGCAGTGAGCGACAGGGCGAGCACCCCCATCCCGATGCTGGCCCGGCGGCGGTCGGGTGTCTTCGCCCGCATCGAGTACATGAACCCCACGAGAAGGACGATGAAGGCGGCCCCCATCCGGGAACCGGTGAGCATCGTGAAGGTCTGCGCCCGGTTGATGCCCCCGGTCGCGAACAGGGTGAGGGCGACGACGGCGACGGGGGAGCCGGACAGGACGAGGTAGGCGCTCAGCCATCCGAGGCCGAGCGTGCTGACCATGTTGTCGACCGGGAAGGTGCCCTCCAGCCGGGGGGAGATCGACTGGCCGCCTCTCTTCATGAGCTGGATGGCCAGGATGAACAGGAAGAGCGCGGCCAGGAAGTGGGCCAGCTTCTTCAGGAGCGTCCGGGGGTCGCGCCGGCGCGCTGCCTCCGCGGGCAGCTCAGGGGTCTCCGCCAATAGCTTGGGTTCCTTCATCGTCACCGGGTCCGGCCGAGTGGGTCCCGATACGATATCCGCCCCCGGAGGGCCCTGCCAAGGCGAGCCGGTCGGCGAGGTAGCGTAGTACCCTGCCGGGACCGATGCGAGAGTACCGGCCCGACGAGATCGAGCCCCGGTGGGTCGCCGCCTGGGAGGAGGATCGCCTCGACGAGGCGGTGGGGGACGATGACGAGCGCCCCCGCTTCTACGCGCTCGACATGTTCCCGTACCCCTCGGGCGACATCCACATGGGTCACGCCGAGGCCTTCGCGATCGGCGACGCGGTCGCGCGCTTCCAGCGGATGCAGGGGAACGACGTCCTTCATCCCATCGGGTGGGACGCGTTCGGCCTGCCCGCCGAGAACGCCGCGATCAAGCGCGGGGTCCACCCCAAGCAGTGGACCTACGAGAACATCGAGAAGCAGGCGGCCTCATTCAAGCGCTACGGGGCGTCGTTCGACTGGTCGCGCCGGTTCAACACCTGCGACCCCGAGTACTACCGCTGGACGCAGTGGCTGTTCCTGAAGCTGTTCGAGCGGGGCCTGGCCTACCGGAAGCTCGCCGCCGCGAACTGGTGCCCGAACGACCAGACCGTCCTGGCCAACGAGCAGGTGGTGAACGGGCTCTGCGAGCGATGCGACACGCCGGTGGTTCGCAAGGACCTCACCCAGTGGTTCTTCAAGATCACCGACTACGCCCAGGCGCTCCTCGACGACATGGCCCTGCTCGAGGGGTGGACCGACCGCGTGCTGTCGATGCAGCGCAACTGGATCGGGCGGTCCGAGGGGTCCGAGGTCGAGTTCGAGATCGCCGAGACGGGGGACCGCGTGACGGTGTTCACGACGCGTCCCGACACGCTGTGGGGCGTGACGTTCTTCGTGTTCGCGCCCGAGCATCCGCTGGTGACGGTGCTGGCGGAGCGGGGCGGCACCGCGGAGCCGGTGAAGACCCTGCTCGATCGTCTGCAGGCGGCCCCCACGAGCAGCCGCGAGCAGGCCGAGAGCCGGGAGGGGATCGCGCTCGGCGTCCACGCCGTGAACCCGGTCAACGGGGAGGAGGTGCCGTGCTTCGTCGCGCCCTACGTCCTGATGGAGTACGGGACCGGCGCGGTGATGGGCGTCCCCGGCCACGACCAGCGCGACTTCGAGTTCGCCCGAGAGCACGGGCTGGAGGTCCGGGTGGTGATCCAGCCCGAGGGCGAGGCGGTCGACGGCTCGGAGATGACCGAGGCCTATCCCCACGAGGGCGTGATGGTGCGCTCGGGCCGGTTCGACGGCACGCCGTCACCGGGGTCGATCGACCGCGTCATCGCGTGGCTCGAGGAGAAAGGCCTCGGCCGCCGGGCCATCTCGTTCCGGCTGCGCGACTGGCTGATCTCCCGCCAGCGGTACTGGGGCTGTCCGATCCCGATCATCCACTGCCCGTCGTGCGGCGAGGTGCCGGTGCCGGAGACCGACCTGCCGGTCGTGCTGCCCGAGGACGTCGACTTCTCTCCGAAGGGCGTGTCGCCGCTGGCCGCCCACTCGGCGTTCGTCGACGTGTCGTGCCCGCGGTGCGGCGCGGCGGCGAAGCGAGAGACCGACACGATGGACACCTTCGTCGACTCCTCCTGGTACTACTACCGCTACTGCTCGCCCGCCGACGACGAGCGCGCCTTCGACCCCGTCGAGGTCGAGCGATGGATGCCCGTCGACCAGTACACCGGCGGCATCGAGCACGCCATCCTGCACCTGCTCTACTCGCGGTTCTTCACCAAGGTCCTGCACGACATGGGGCTGGTCTCGTTCCGCGAGCCGTTCCCGCGCCTCCTCAACCAGGGGATGGTCATCATGCAGGGCGCGGCGATGAGCAAGAGCAAGGGCAACATCGTCGAGCCGGGCCCGCTGATCGAGCGGTGGGGGGCCGACACGATCCGGCTCACGATGCTGTTCGCTGGGCCGGTCGACGACGACATCGACTGGGCGACCGTCTCGCCGTCGGGGGTGCACTCGTGGCTGGGGAGGGTCTGGCGCCTGGCCCAGGAGGTGACCGGCGCCTCGGGCGAGGACCCGGAGGAGCTCCGCCGGCTCACCCATCGGACGATCCGCGAGGTGACGGGCCTCTACGAGCGGTTCCGCAACAACGTCGCGGTGGCCCGCCTGATGGAGCTCACGAACGGGGTGCGGCGGACGGTCGACGCCGGAGGCTCGGGCCGACAGGCCATGGAGGCGCTCGTGCCCATGCTCGCGCCGATGGCGCCGTTCATCACCGAGGAGATCTGGCGCGAGGTCTGGGGGAACGCCGGCAGCGTGCACCGGCGGTCCTGGCCGTCGTTCGACCCCGAGCTGGCGGCCGAGGAGACAGCCACCCTCGTCGTGCAGGTGGACGGCAGGGTCCGCGACACGATCGAGGTCGCGGCCGACGTCTCCGAGGACGACGCGGTCGCGGCGGCGAGGGCGAGCGACAAGGTGCGGCGCGCGCTCGAGGGCCGCGAGGTGGCCCGCGTGATCGCGCGGCCCCCCCGGCTGGTCAACCTGGTCAGCCGGTAGCGCTCAGGAGATCCGAACCGCCACCATCACGCCGTCGCGCGTGGGGACGATCGTCGAGCGGTAGCGCTCGTCGGAGGCGACCGCCGCGTTGTGCTCCTTGATGCGCTCGGTCCAGCCGGGACGGACGTCGTCGGTGACCTCGCCGGCCACCACGCGGCCCGACCAGAGCACGTTGTCGCAGAGGTAGAGGCCCCCCACGCGGATCCGCTCGCGCGCCTTCTCCCAGGCGGTGGGGTAGTCGCCCTTGTCGATGTCGCTGAACACCACGTCGAGCTCGCCGGGCACCTCGTCGATGATCTCGAGCGCGTTCCCGACGTGGGAGGTGACGCGGCCGGCGAATCCCGCCCGGCCGAGGAAGTCCATGGCCCGCTCCTGGTTGGCCGGGTCGCCCTCGGTCATGTGCACCTCGCCGCCCTCGCCGACGGCGCGCGCGAACCAGTAGGCGGAGTAGCCGTAGCCGGATCCCATCTCGAGGACGCGGCGGGCGCCGACGGCCCGGGCCAGCACCTCGAGGGTCACGCCGACCGCACGGCCCACGATCGGGAAGTCGCGCTCGCGCGCCAGCTCCTCCATCTCGTCGGCGATGGGATGGTCGCCCCCGAGCAGGTCCTTCAGGTAGGTCTCGATCTTCGGGTCCACGATGTCCATGGGCGCAAGCATAGCGACCGGATGCGCCGAAGCGTTCATGTCGGAGGGGGGTGGTAGGGTCCGGCCGTCCTCCCCCGGGACGAAGGGCGTGGACGGAGGTATCCGCGACTGGCTGGCGGGCCTGAGCCGACGCGAGCTGGCGGCGGCTCTGTTTGTCGTGCTCCTCGCGGTCGGCGGCGCGGGGGCTTGGTACGTCCGCTCCCTCCCGAGGCCGGTCACCGTGGAGCCCGCCGGCGCCGCGAGCGGGCCGGCCTCTCCGGCCGTCGGTCCCAGCCCCGCCGCTGCCCCGGTGATCGTCCACGTGGCCGGCTGGGTGCGGCGCCCCGGCGTCTACGAGCTGCGCGTGGGCGACCGCGTTGTCGACGCGCTGGAGGCGGCGGGGGGCGCCCGGCGAGGGGCGATGCTCGACGCGCTGAACCTCGCCGCGCTCCTCACCGACGGTCAGCAGGTGCTGGTCCCGCGGCAGGCAGACGCCGCCGCGGCCCCGGCCGGCTCGGTGCCGGGGCTCACCACCGCTCTGGTGAACATCAATACCGCCGATGCGGCGGCCCTCGAGACCCTGCCGGGGATCGGGGAGGTGCTTGCGGCCACGATCATCCAGTACCGGGACGAGCACGGGCCGTTCGGGGTGGTCGAGGAGCTGCTCGAGGTCAGCGGCATCGGGGAGGTCACCCTCGAGGAGCTCCGCGACCTCGTGACGGTCTGATGTGGTGGCCCGCCGCCGCCGCCGTGTCGTTCGGAGCCGGGATCGTGATGCTCTCGTCGTCGCTGGGCCGGCCCCAGGGAGCCGGGGCCCTCGGGGCGGGCGCGGTCCTTCTCGCGGTGAGCCTCGGGCGTCGAACGAGGGCGCTGGCCCTGCTGCGCGAGCGCGGGCTCCTCCCGCCGCTCGGAGAGCGCGAGCGGATCCTCCTCGCGGCGGGATTCGCGCCACCGGCGCCTCGGCGAAGGCGCGCGAAGGTCGCCGCCCTCCTGGCGGTCTTCGTGCTGGGGGTCGGCTGGGGGGCACTCCGAACCTCCGCCTCCCCTCCTCCGTTCGATGGGCGCTGGGTGTCCTTCTCGGGAGTGGCGGCACAGGACCCGCGGGGCTTCGAGTTCGGCTGGGGGGCGGAGGCCGTCGTCTCCCTGGCGCCGGCGGGGTCGTCCCCGGCCGGGCCGTTCCGTGTCTGGCTCAGCGAGGAGGGCCCGCCGGCCCGGTTCGTCGCCGGAAGCCGCCTCGAGGGCGCGGGGCTCTTCCACCCGCTCGGGCCCTCGAGCTTCGAGCGGTTCCTCGCGTCGCGCGGTGTCGCCGGCATCGTGTCGGTCGGCCGTCTGTCGGCAGCGCCACCATCCGGCCTCCCGCTGCGGGTCGCCGCGGCGGTCCGGGAAGGGCTCGCGCGCGGCGCGTTCCGCGCGCTCCCGCGCCGCGATGCCGGGCTGGTCCTCGGCCTCCTCATCGGGCGGACCGACGCCATCGACCCCGAGCTGGCACGGGACCTCCGCGCGTCGGGCCTCGGGCACCTCGTCGCCGTGTCGGGGGCGAACGTGGCGATGATCCTCGGGCCGGTGCTCGCCGCCGCGGCGCTCCTCCGGCTCGGGCGCCGAGCCCGCCTCGTGGTCGGGCTCCTGGTCGTCGCGCTCTTCACCCTCGTGACGCGGTGGGAGCCGTCGGTGCTGCGGGCGGCGGCGATGGCCTCCCTGGCGCTCTTCGCGGTCGCGGCCGGGCGCCGGCGCGACGCCGCCGGCCTCCTCGGCGTCGCGTGCTTGGCCCTGCTGGTCGCCGACCCTCGGCTCGCCACCTCGCTGGGCTTCCGGCTGTCGGCGGCGGCCACCGCGGGCATCCTCGCGTTCGGGGGACGCGTCGCCGACCGGCTCGGGCGGCTCCCCCGGCCGGTGGCGCTCGCCGTCGGCGCGACGGTTGGGGCGCAGGCCGCCGTCACCCCGCTCCTTCTCCTCACGTTCGGCTCGGTGCCGACGGCCGCCCTCGTGGCGAACGTCCTCGCGCTCCCGGCCGTGGGGCCCGCGTTCCTGCTGGGCGCGGCGGCGGCCGGGCTCGCGCTGCTGTGGCCCCCCGCCGGGGTCGCCGTGGGCGCGGTCGCCCGCATCCCGATCGCCTACCTGGCCGCGGTGGCCGACCGCGGCGCGCGTCTTCCGGCCCCCACGCTCGTCGGCGCGTGGTGGGTCCTCCCGGTGCTCGCCGCCGCCGCCGCGGTGTTCCTTCTCCGGCGCGCCCGGCCTCGTGTCCGGCTGGGGCTCCTCGCGACCGGGACGCCGATCGTGCTGGTCGCCGCCCTGGTGGGTCCGGCGCCGGGCGGCGACGCCCTCGAGGTGGTGTTCCTCGACGTGGGGCAGGGGGACGCGGCCGTGGTGCGGACCCCGGAGGGAGGAACCGTCCTGATCGACGCCGGGCCCGACCGGGACCTCGTGGCCACCCGGCTCGCGGCGCTGGGCATCCGTCGCATCGACCTCGCGGTCGCCACCCACGCGCACGCCGACCACGTTGCCGGCTTCCCCGAGGTGCTTTCCCGGCACCCGGTCGGGCTGCTCCTCGAGCCCGGCTGCCCCGGCGACTCGCCCGCGTACCGCGACCTGCTCGCCGCGGCCGCCTCGGAGGGCGTGCCCGTCCGTCACCCGCGCGGCGGAGAGCTCCTTCGTCTCGGCGACCTCTTCCTCGAGGTGCTCGGGCCCGACGAGTGCGCGGTGGATTCGCCGAACGACGACTCGATCGTGCTCCGCGTCACCTATCGTGGCGGCGCGGTGCTGTTCCCGGGCGACGCGGAGGTGCCCGCCCAACAGGACCTGCTCGACGACGGCGACGCCGTGTCGGCGGTCCTGCTCAAGGTCCCGCACCACGGCGGCGCCACCTCGGACCCGGCCTTCTTCGAGGCGGTGGGCGCGAGCCTCGCGGTCGTGAGCGTCGGCGAGAACGACTACGGGCATCCGGCGCCGGAGATGCTCGATGCGCTCCGGGCCGCGGGGAGCGGGGTGGTCCGCACCGATCTGAGCGGCGACATCCGGGTCCTCGTCCGCGGGACGAGCCTCGAGCTCGCCGCGGCGGCGTGAGCCGGGCGGGTCACCGTCGGCGGGCGGCCGTAGAATCGCGGCGATGCCAGCGCACCCGGTGGTGATGCTTTGGGGCGAGAGCGCCTTCCTGCTTCGGGAGGCCGCCCACCGGGCGCTCGGCGACGATCCCTTCGGCGAGGTGGACGGCGAGGCCTGGCACGGGGGGCTGCTGGCCGACCTGGCCACTCCCTCGCTCTTCGGCGAGCGGCGAGGCCTCCTGGTCGCCGAGGCCCAGGACCTGAAGGCCGACTCGGTCGACGCGATCGCCGCCTACGCCCTCGAGCCGAACCCCGACGCACGGTTGGTGCTCGCCGTCACGGTCTCCGCGCGGGCGAAGGGCCCACCCGCCCGGATGAGCAAGATGCTGCAGGGAAGGGCCCACATCGAGCGGGTCGGGGTCGAGCGCAAGGAGCTTCCCCGCTGGGTGATCGCCCGCGCCAAGGAGCGCGGCATCCCCTCGACGCCGGCCGGCGCGACCGCGCTCATCGAGACGGTGGGGGAGGACCCGGCCCTCCTCGCGCAGTCGGTCGCGCAGATCGCGAACGCGTTCCCGCGCGAGGGGGTGACGCCCGAGACGGTCGGCGCGCAGTTCCGCGGCCTCGGCGACCGCCGGATCTGGGAGCTGTGCGACGCGGCCTTCGGCAGGCAGGGCCCCGCCGCCGTCCGCCACCTGCGGGCGATGCTCGACGCCCGAGAGCAGCCGCTCGCGATCCTCGGCGGCGTGGCCGCCCGCCTCCGGGAGCTGCTGCGCGTGGCGGGCGTCCCGCCGGGCATGAAGCCCGCCGAGGCGGCCCGGGCCGCCGGCCTCCGCTTCGACTGGCAGGTTCGCCGCTACCGCGAGCAGGTCGCTCGCTTCGTCGAGGGT
>Ga0214471_10004471_pt1 | contig 10795 bp, 9 predicted proteins | sample RVTome_5_FD_207665 | JGI IMG/M metagenome (GOLD analysis project Ga0214471, IMG submission 207665) | Soil microbial communities from uranium-contaminated site in the Upper Colorado River Basin, Wyoming, United States - RVT142D155 | ecosystem: Environmental > Terrestrial > Soil > Contaminated >... | reverse complement strand
AGGAGACATGCCGTCACCCGCGACCGCCGACCGTCGGACCGTCTGGTCCTGGTGCCTCTACGACTTCGCCAACTCGCCGTTCACCACGCTGGTGGTGACCTTCGTCTACGCCTCCTACTTCGCCAACACGATGGCCGCGGATCACTACAAAGGGCTCGGGCTGGCCGCCGACGTCAAGGCGGCCGAGGCCCTGGGAACGGGCCTGTGGGCCACGGGCGTTCTTATCACGGCGTTCGTGGTGGCGGGGCTGGCGCCGCTCATGGGGACCCTGGCCGACCGCGGCGGCTTCCGCAAGCTCTTCCTGCTCGGCTCTACCGGCGTGGCGGTGGCGGGGAGCCTTGCGCTCTTCCTCGTCCAGCCCGACAAGGTCTACCTCGCCCTGGCTGCCTTCGTGGTCGCCAACATCGCCTTCGAGATGGGCATGGTCTTCTACAACGCGTTCCTGCCTGACATCGCACCCCCCGACAAGATCGGCCGCATCTCGGGCTACGGCTGGGGGCTGGGCTATGGCGGCGGGCTGCTGGCGCTGGTGGTGGTCATCATCCTGCCCGCGATCGCCTGGTTCGGGATCGCCCGGAACAGCGGCGAGCACGTCCGCGCCTCCAACCTGCTGGTGGCGATCTGGTTCGTCGTCTTCAGCATTCCGATCTTTCTGTGGGTCCGCGAGGACAAGTCGCGGATTTCGAGGAAAGGCGCCATCGTCGCCGAAGGCTATCGCCAGTTGCGGGAGACCTTCGTCGAGGTCCGCAAGTACCGGCAGATCGTGCGTTTCCTCCTGGCCCGCCTCGTCTACAACGACGGCCTGGTGACGATCTTCGCATTCGGTGGGATCTACGCCGCCGGCACGTTCGACTTCACGGTCCAGGACCTCCTCGTGTTCGGCGTCGTCCTGAACGTCACGGCGGGCCTGGGAGCGGCCGCCATGGGCGTCCTCGACGACCGGCTCGGCGGCAAGAAGACGATCGCGATCAGCATATGCGGCCTGATGGTCGCCACCCTGATCGCGGTCCTGGCGCCGTCGAGGCCCCTGTTCTGGATCGCCGGCATCCTCATCGGCATCTTCTCCGGACCCAATCAATCGGCGAGCCGTTCGCTCATGGGCCGCTTCGTGCCCCCGGACAAGGAAAACGAGTTCTTTGGCTTCTTCGCTTTCTCGGGCAAGGCTACCGCTTTCCTGGGACCGCTGCTGCTCAAGGTGGTCACCGAGCAGACCGGCTCGCAACGCCTCGGCGTCTCGATCGTGATGATCTTCTTCGTCGCCGGCCTCCTGCTTCTGCGGTGGGTCGACGAGGACGAGGGCAAGCGCGCGGCGGCCCGTTCCTGAGCCCGGTCCGATATCATGCGGTCATGACCGACGCCGAGCACCGCGCGCTGAGGGACGCCTGCGGGCTGCTCGTCCGTTCCGACGTCCGCGGCCTCGAGATGACCGGGGAAGACCGCGCGCGGTTCCTGAACGGCCTGGTGACCTGCGACGTCAAGACGCTCGCTCCCGGCGCCGGCGTCTACGGCTTCCTCACCCAGGTGAAAGGACGCGTGCTTGCCGACGTGACGGTGTTGGCGCTCGAAGACCGCCTCTGGCTGGCGCTGCCGGCGAGCGAGGCCGAGGCGATCGCCGACCACCTCGCCAGGTACGTGATCGTCGACCGGGTCGAGATCCGGCCGCTCTCGGGACTGCGGCCGGTGGCCCTGATCGGCCCCGGAGCAGCCGCGGCCATGGGCGGCGCCGAGCATGGCTTCGAGAAGGTCTACAGCCACCGCGAGGTCGAGGTCCACGGCGTGCGGACGCGGGTGGTCCGCGAGGCTGACCTCGGGGTGCCGGCGTGGACCCTGTGGACGCCCGAGGACCAGGTGTCGACCCTCGCCGAGCGCCTCGCCGCCGAGCGCCTCGCCGGCCATGGCGCCCGTGAGGTGGGCCGGCGGGCCTGGGAGCGGCTGCGGGTGGAGGCCGGGCGCCCGCTCTTCGGCCAGGACTTCGGGCCCGACCATTTCCCCCAGGAGACCGGCCTCGAAGCCGAGGCGGTGAGCTACGCCAAGGGCTGCTATCTCGGCCAGGAGGTGGTGGCGCGCATCCACTACCGGGGCGGCGTCAACCGTCTTCTGCGGGGGCTGCGCTTCGAGGGCTTCGACGACGAGGCCGCGCCCCTCGGCCAGGAGATCGTCCACGAGGGCCGCGAGGCCGGGACGGTGACCAGCGCCGTCCGCTCGCCGTCGCTCGGGCACGTGGGCCTCGCCGTGGTACACAAGCGCGTCGAGCCGGGCACGCGGGTCGCGGTCGGCGCCGGCGGCGCCGAGGTCGTGGCGCTGCCGTTCTGAACGGGCCGGCGAAGCACGGGCATAGGCTCAGGAGCCGACCATCAACCCGAGGAGCCGAGAACATGAACCGGAGAATCCGTCCCTCCTTCCTCCGCCTCTTCCTCATCGTCCTGACGATCGCGGCGTTGCCGCTCGCCGCCGACCAGGCCTCCTTCGACGGCCACTGGCAGGGCAAGATCCTGACCCCGGGGCCGGGGCTCGAGATCAACGTCGACCTCGAGACCGCCGACGGCGCCCTCGCCGGCGACATCTCGATCCCCGTGCAGGGCCTGCGTGACTTCTCCCTGAGCGACGTGGCCGCCGACGGCCGCGACGTGACCTTCAAGATCCCCGGCATCCCCGGCGAGCCGACGTTCGCCGGCACCCTGAGCGAAGACGGCGCCGAGATCGCCGGCAAGTTCACCCAGGGCGGCGCCACCTTCGACTTCGAGCTGGCGCGCGGCGACGACCCGGGCGCCCTGGCGCGCGACGCCCTCGTCGGCTTCGACGCCTTCCTCGAGCAGGCGGTCAAGGACTGGAACGTGCCCGGCCTGGCGATCGCCGTGGTCGCCGGCGGCGAGACCGTCTACGCGCGCGGCTTCGGCTGGCGCGACCTCGAGGGCCAAAAGCCGATGACGCCCGACTCGCTCTTCGCCATCGGCTCGACCACCAAGGCGATGACCGCCACCGTGCTCGGCATGCTCGTCGACGAGGGCAAGCTCGACTGGGACGAGCCGCTGACCACCTACCTGCCGCGCTTCGCGCTCGCCGATCCCGTCGTCTCCCACCGGCTGACGCCCCGCGACCTGGTGACCCACCGCTCGGGTCTGCCGCGCCACGACCTGCTCTGGTACAACAACAACGAGTCGACCCGCGAGGAGGTGATCGCCCGCCTCGCCCACCTCGAGCTCACCGCCGACCTGCGGGAGACCTTCCAGTACAACAACCTGATGTTCATGACCGCCGGCTACCTGGCCGGCCACCTCGCCGGCACGACCTGGGAGGAGCTGGTGCGCGAGCGTCTCTTCACGCCCCTGGGCATGGAGCGCAGCAACTTCTCCGTCGCCGCCTCGCAGCAGGACGCGGACTACGCCCTGCCCTACCGCGAGAACGACGACGACGCGCTCGAGCGCATCCCGTTGCGCAACATCGACCTCGTCGGCCCGGCGGGCTCGGTCAACTCCACCGTCAACGAGATGAGCCGCTGGCTGCTCTTCAACCTGCGCGGCGGCAAGGTGGGCGAGCGCCAGCTCGTGGGCGCCACCACCCTCGCCGACGTCCACTCGCCGCAGATGACCACGGGCGCGACGCCGGAGCGGCCCGAGATCTCGCAGCCCACCTACGGCATGGGCTGGATGATCGACACCTACCGCGGGCACCGGCGGGTGACGCACGGCGGCGGCATCGACGGCTTCGTGACCTCGGTGATGCTCTTGCCCGACGACGACCTGGGCCTCGTGGCCTTCACCAACCGCGGCTCGGGCCTGCCGGCGATCGCCAGCCAGCACGCCGCCGACCGCCTGCTCGGCCTCGACCCGATCGACTGGAGCGGCGAGGCCCTGGCCCGGCAGGCCGCGGGCGAGGAGGCCGCCGAGGAAGGCGAGAAGAAGAAGGAAGCGACCCGCGTCACCGGCACCTCGCCGTCCCATCCCCTGGCCGACTACGCCGGCGACTACCAGCATCCGGGCTACGGCAGGCTGGCCATCGAGCTCGACGGGGAGAGCGTCCGTCTCCTCTACAACGGCATCCGCGCTCCCCTCGAGCACTGGCACTACGACGTGTGGAACGGCGCCGAGACCGAGGACGACCCGACCTTCGAGGACGTGAAGCTCCTCTTCCGCGGCGACGTCGACGGCCAGATCGCGTCGGTGGAGGCGACGCTCGAGGCGCGCGCCCAGCCGATCGTCTTCGCCAGGCAGCCGCCCGCCCGGCTCTTCGATCCCGAGTACCTCGAGCGCTTCGTGGGCGAGTACGACTTGTCAGGCCAGCGGGTCAGGATCGAGCTCGCCGGCGGCGTGCTCAAGGCGATCCTGCCGGGCCAGCCGGTCTATACTCTCGAGCCCGCATTGAGCGGCCGCTTCACGCTCGCCGAGGTCCGGGTGATCAGCGTCGGCTTCGAGCAGGACGCCGAGGGCAAGGTGACGAAGCTGGTCTTCTACCAGCCCAACGGCGTCTTCGAGGCGGCGCGCGCGGAGTGAAGCCCCTTCCCTGATACAATCGCCCGCTCCATGACCACCACCCATTCCACGACCGTTCTCATGGTGCGCCGCGACGGCAGGACCGTGATGGCGAGCGACGGCCAGGTCACCTTGCAGGACACGGTGATCAAGACCCGCGCCAGCAAAGTCAAGCGGGTCGGCCGCGGCGACGTGCTGGTCGGCTTCGCCGGCGGCGCCGCCGACGGCCTGGCGCTGTTCACCCGTTTCGAGGCCAAGCTCGACGAGTTCCAGGGCAACCTGGAGCGCGCCGTGGTCGAGCTCGCCAAGGACTGGCGCACCGACCGCGTGCTGCGCCAGCTCCAGGCGATGATGATCATCACCGGCGGGCGCCAGAGCTTCCTGATGTCGGGCACCGGCGACCTCATCCAGCCCGACGAAGAAGGCGTGCTCGCCATCGGCTCGGGCGCCAACTTCGCCCTCGCCGCGGCGCGGGCGCTGATGCGGCACACCGACCTCGAGCCGCGCGCCATCGTCGAGGAGGCCATGAAGATCGCCGCCGAGATCTGCATCTACACCAACGATCAGTTGACGATCGAGGAGCTATAGCGATGACCGCCTCGACCCTTCCGCCCGCAACCTCCGACCGCGAGCCGCTGGCGCCGGTGGCCGCCGAGCCCGAAATCCCGGTGGAGGACCTGACGCCGAAGCAGATCGTCGCCGAGCTCGACAAGTACGTCGTCGGCCAGAAGCCGGCCAAGCGGGCGGTGGCCATCGCCCTGCGCAACCGCTGGCGGCGCCAGCAGATCGCGGACCCGATGGCCGAAGAGATCGTGCCCAAGAACATCCTGATGATCGGGCCCACCGGCGTGGGCAAGACCGAGATCGCCCGCCGCCTCGCCAAGCTCGCCCGCGCCCCCTTCCTCAAGGTCGAGGCCTCGAAGTTCACCGAGGTGGGCTACGTGGGCCGCGACGTCGAGGCCATGGTGCGCGACCTGATGGACATCTCGATCGGTCTCGTGAAGGACGAGAAGCGCCGCGCCGTGCTGCAGTCGGCGGCGGAGCGGGCCGAGGACCGGCTGCTGCAACTGCTGGTGCCGGCGCCGACCTCGGCGAGCTTCAGCTTCGACGACTCCGAGGAGCGCGGCTCCCCCACCCGCGAAAAGTTCCGCGAGCTCCTGCGCAAGGGCAAGCTCGAGAACCGCGAGGTCGAGGTCGAGGTCGACGAGACCCGCTTCCCGAGCCTCGAGATGTTCACCCCGCACGGCGGCGTCGAGGAGGTGGGCATCAACCTCAAGGACATGATGCCGGGTCTCTTCGGCCGCCGCAAGCGCCAGAGCGTCAAGGTCTTCGAGGCGCGGGAGATCCTCAAGCAGCAGGAGGTCGAGAAGCTCATCGACCAGCGCCAGGTCGCCAAGGAAGCGGCGCGGCGCGTGGAGCAGGCCGGCATCATCTTCCTCGACGAGATCGACAAGGTCGCCGGCCGCGAGGGCGGCCGCGGCCCCGACATCTCGCGCGAAGGCGTGCAGCGCGATCTGCTGCCGATCGTCGAAGGCACCACGGTGACCACCAAGTACGGCATGGTGCGCACCGACCACATCCTCTTCATCGCCGCCGGCGCCTTCCACGTGTCGAAGCCCTCGGACCTCATCCCCGAGCTCCAGGGCCGGCTGCCGATCCGGGTCGAGCTCAGCCCCCTGGGCAAGGAGGACTTCGTGCGCATCCTCACCGAGCCCGAGGCCGCCCTCACCAAGCAGTACACGGCCCTCCTCGCCACCGAAGGAGTCGCCATCACGTTCACCCCCGACGCCGTCGAAGAGCTCGCCGAGCTCGCCGTGGAGGTCAACTCGCGCACCGAGAACATCGGCGCCCGGCGTCTCGCCACGCTCATGGAGAAGCTCCTCGAGGAGATCTCCTACGAAGCCCCCGACATGAAGGACACGACGCTCGAGGTCACCGGCGACTACGTGCGCTCGGCCCTCGCGGAAATCGCCAAGGACGAGGACCTGAGCCGCTATGTGCTGTGATTCCCCCGCGTCTTCCCGGCCGCCTTCCAAGCCGGCCCTGCTCGTCGTCTCGTTGCTCGTCCTGCCGCTGGTGACGCTCGCCGCCTGCGGCAAGAAGGGCGACCCGCTGCCGCCCCTGCGCGACATACCCCTGCGCGCGAGCGACCTCGCCCTGTCTCAGCAGGGACGTCTGATCGTCCTCGACGCGCCCTACCCCGCGGTCACGGTGAGCGGCCTGCCCCTCGGCGGCATCGACGCCCTGGAGCTGCTCCAGCTCGTCAAGCCGTCGACCGGCGACGTTTTGCAGCCCGCCGACGCCACCGAGTTCCGCGCCGGCGCCCAGGTGCTCCTGACCCTGCGCGGCGCCGAGCTCTCCTCGGCGGTCAGCGGCGACCGCATCCTGATCCGCGTGCCGCTGGCCGACGAGCTGCCCGAAGAGCCGCTGGCCCACTACTTCGGCGTCCGCACGCTCAAGGGCGAGGAGACCTCGGACCTCTCGAACCTGGTGGGGCTGGTCCCCATGGAGCCGCCGCCGGCGCCGGTGAACCTGCAGGCCACGGCCCGCCCGGAGTCGATCGAGCTCGCCTGGGAGAGCCCGGCCGACGACGTCGAGGGCTTCGACGTGTTCCGCCGCGAGGCCCGCGAGCGCGGCTACGGCAAACCTCTCCAGCGGCTCGCCGGCGACGCGCGCAGCTTCAAGGACCGCGGCGTGGCCTACGGCAAGAAGTACATCTACACGGTGCGGGCGATCGGCAAGCTCGAGCCGCTCGCCTGGAGCGCCGAGGCCGGCGAGCGCGAGATCGACTACGAAGACCGTTTCGCGCCGCCGTTGCCGAAGAGCTTCGTGGCCCTGGGCGAGCGCAGCCGGATCCGCCTGCGCTGGGAGGCGTCGCCGGACGCCGACGTGGCCGGCTACTTCATCTGGCGCCGCGAGCCGCGCCGCGACGACTTCCACCGCATCCACGAGGCGCCGGTGACCGGCATCGAGTACCTCGACCGCGGCCTCACCGCCGGGCTCGCTTTCGAGTACCGCATCCAGGTGGTCGACCGCACCGGCAACGAGAGCGAGCTCTCGGAGATCGCGACGGCGACGGTGCGCTGAACCACTGTGGGGCGAAGACTCCGGACCAGACGAGGAGAACCATGGGACGACTGATCAGATCTGTCACCGTGGCCAGTTTGACGGACCCGAAGGCGTCGCTGCGATGCGATGCGATGATCGACACGGGCTCAGCCTACATGGTCCTCCCGAGCGCGTGGAAAGATCGCCTCGGAGACCTGGACCTGATTGAAGAGGTCGAGCTCGAAACCGCCACCCAGGAAACGGTAAGAGGTGAGCTCTGTGGACCGGTCAGAATTCAGTTGGAGGGGTTTCGCCATATATATGGTGAGGTTGTTTTCGTCGACATGAAGGCCCGAGAAGACGGATTCTATGAGCCTCTCGTTGGCTATATCACACTCGAGCAATCGCATGCGGCTGTCGACATGGTGGGCCACCGTCTTATTCATATTAAAAGGATCGATATGAAGTAGACGAGACCGGCGGATGACCCTCACCGACTCTCCCCCCGACGTCTTCCACCTGTCGCGCGAAGCGGCGGCCGAGCGCGACCGCGTGGATCCTCTCGCTTCCTGCCGCGACCTTTTCCTGCTGCCCGCGGACGTCCTCTACTTCGACGGCAACTCGCTCGGTCCCCTGACGCGAGCGGCCCGCGAGCGCGTGCGCGAAGTGACGGAGCGCCAGTGGGGCGAGGACCTGGTGCGGTCGTGGAACCTGCACGGCTGGATCGACCTGCCGCGCCGCGTGGCCGCCAAGATCGCGCCGCTGGTGGGTGCCGCGGCCGACGAGATCGCGGTGACCGACTCGACGTCCGTCAACCTCTTCAAGCTCCTCGCCGCGGCCCTCGCTCTGCGGCCGGAGCGGCGCGTGATCCTCTCGGAGACGGCGCAGTTCCCGACCGACCTCTACATGATCCAGGGCCTCGCCGAGCTCCTCGACGGACGCTGCGAGCCGCGGCTCGTCGAGCCGGAAGGGCTCCTGGAGGCGCTGGACGACGACGTCGCCGCCGTCTGCCTGAGCCACGTGCGATACAAGGACTCGACGCTGCTCGACATGGCCGCGGTCAACCGCGCCGCCCGCGGCCGCGGCGCCCTCACGGTCTGGGACCTGTCGCACAGCGCCGGCGCCCTCGCCGTCGACCTCGAGGGCTGCGGCGCCGACTTCGCGGTGGGCTGCGGCTACAAGTTCTTGAACGGCGGGCCCGGCGCGCCGGCCTTCGTCTACGTGGCGCGGCGCCACCAGGAGGCGGCGCGCACGCCCCTCGCCGGCTGGCTGGGCCACGAGGATCCGTTCCTCTTCGACCTCGACTACCGGCCGGCGCCGGGCGTCGAACGCTTCCTCTGCGGCACGCCTCCGGTCATCGCCCTGGCCGCCCTCGACGCCGCCCTCGACGCGTTCGCCGGCGTCGACCTGGCGGCGCTGCGCGCCAAGTCGGTGGCCCTCGGGGACCTCTTCCTCGAGCTGCTGCGTCGCCGTTGCCCGCAGGTGGGGATCGCCTGCCCGGAGGACGGCCGGCGCCGCGGCTCGCATTTGGCGCTCAGCCACCCCGAGGGCTACGCCGTGGTACAGGCGCTGGTGGCGCGCGGCGTCGTCTGCGACTTCCGCCCGCCCGACGTGATGCGCTTCGGCCTGGCGCCGCTCTATCTGCGCTACGCCGACGTCTGGGACGCCGCCGCGGCTCTCGCGGACGTGCTCGAGACGCGGGCCTGGGACGATCCCCGCTTCCGGCGGCGCGGGAAGGTCATCTGAGCGCACGCGACCGTCCCTGCTGAGTCCCGCTCGTATACCATGACCTTCAGCCCACCGTAAAGACAAGAACCGCGGCGCTCACGAGCAGCGCCGCGGAAACGATCCGACACAGGTCAAGCGGACGATTCGCCGTCGGGCTCCGAGTCAGGCTCGGCCTCCTCGGGCTCCGTGTCCGGCGGCGGCTCCGCGTCCGGCGGCGCGGGCTCGCCGGGCTCGGGGACGCGGGGTTGCTGGGGCTGCGCGTCAGGACCGCCGCGGCGGGACCTGCGTTGGCGCCTCAGCGCCGGCAGGCTCTTGCCCCGGCTCTCCATTCCGGCCAGGAAGAACAACGCCCGCAGCAGGTTCTTGCCGTGGGAGTAGACGAAGTCGAGGTCCTTCTTCGCTTGCTCCTTGTCGGCCACGTTGCCCGAGATCTGGCCGCGCTTCCTCTCGACCAGGCCCAGGGCCACCCCCAGGGCCTCGACGAGCGGCGACAGCACCGCGATCCACTGCGAGGGGTCCACCGTGACGCCGCTCACCGTCACCGGCGGCGACGTCGCGGCCGGCTCCGCGAGCCTCTGAATCGCATGCGTCCCGTGATGGTAGAGCTCCGTCGGCGTGGCCGGCGTGGCGCCGTCGATCGGGATGATCTCCGCGCTTCGCTTCCTGCCGAAGGCGGCCCGCGCGAGCAGACGGTACTCGACCATCTTCGCGCGCAGGGCTGTGCCGAGCTCCTCGATGTCCTCGCGCGGCCCGATGGTCTTCGCGCTCTCGTCGAGCTGCGTACGGTAGAAGCTCATGAAGGTCTCGAATCGGCTCCTGATCAGCCGGCCGAGGAGCTTCAGGGAGAGGGCCAGATCGGGGACCGTCTCGCCCTCCAAGAGCAACGGCTCAAAGAGCCGGGTCATGCGCGCGCCGATCTCGGCGGCGTAGTTGTCCACGGCGGCCGTGAGCTTCGCCACCAGCGCGCCGCGGATGTTGAGCGCTCTTCTTGACATGATTCATCTCCTGTGTTGAATGACTTATCGATGATTCGGCCTCAGGCCGTGGGCTCGAGCCCGGCCGCAGAGGCTCCGAGCTCGATGAGCCGCGAAAGCTCGCGGTCGGCGGCGTCGAAGCTCCCGCCGGCCGCCTTGGCGAGACCCACCGTGACGCAGGCCGCGCCCCGGTCGCACATCCCCATCTCGAGGCGTTGGTCGCGGTCCATCGCCGCCATGGTCACGCCGCGGACGAAGGCGAGCGCATCGCCGTATCGCGTGAAATAGAAGCGATGCCGGGCTTCCGATCGCACGAGCAAGGCGCTCTCCGAATCGGACGGTGATGGGAAATCTCTTACGCTCATGACGTTCTCTCCTTCCATCGAGGTTGCCGTTGCCGTGAGCCGGGTACACCGCGGCCGTTCCGATACCGTGATCGATTCCGCGACCACGCACGGATCGCCACGGTACCGCGCACGCCTCGGCGTGCCGGCTCAACCGTTGCGTCTGCTCTGTCTCTTCGTCGGGACCGCGTCGCGGTCTCTCCGGCGGGATGGGGCTGGAAATCGGCCAATT
>Ga0214471_10004470_pt1 | contig 10796 bp, 7 predicted proteins | sample RVTome_5_FD_207665 | JGI IMG/M metagenome (GOLD analysis project Ga0214471, IMG submission 207665) | Soil microbial communities from uranium-contaminated site in the Upper Colorado River Basin, Wyoming, United States - RVT142D155 | ecosystem: Environmental > Terrestrial > Soil > Contaminated >... | reverse complement strand
GGCTCCACGGCTGTGCGAACCACAAACCCGCCCGGTTCGCTTCCGGCTTGGTCCGCCTGGTCGTGCAGGCGGTAGACTGCTGGCCTCAGATCTTCCACTACTCCTATTTCGCGAATCTCCTCCACAACGCCGACGATCGTATACCAGTATCCCGCCTCGTTGGTCCGGCCGAACTTGAGCTGCTCCCCAAGGGGCGAACGTCCGGGGAAATTGAGATCCGCAAACGTTTCGTTGACAATCGCGGCCGGCGACTGCGAGCGGCGGTCGGCTATTTCAAAGAAGCGGCCTTCGCGCAGGCGCGCGCCGATCGTGGGGAAGTAATCGCGGGTGACGACGCGATTGAGGGCAATCTGCTGGGGAATGCTGTCCCGCGACTGGCCGGCGAGCAAATAGAATGTCGCCTGGTCGGTGACGGTCAGCGGAATCCGGTTGATCGCACCCGCATTAACTACGCCCGGAATGGCGCGGACTTCCTCCAGCAGTGCGTTGACGTAGGCCACACGCTTTTCGAATTCCTGATACCGGAAGAGCGGAGCCTGAAAGGTGAGCAACTTTTCGGTCCGCATCCCGAGGTCGGTATTCTGCAGATGCTGCAGCGTCTGCAGCAGCAGGCCGCCGCTGGTCAGCAGCGCCACGGCGAGGGCTGTCTCGATGACGATCAGGGAATGCTGCAGCCTGTGGCTGCGGACGCCGGATGTGCCGCGCCCGCCTTCGCGCAACCCGAGCTGGGGAGAGAATCGCGAGCCGCGCAGCGCCGGCGCAAGCCCGAAGGCCAATGTGGCGGCAACGGCCGCGCCGGCGGAGAACGCCAGCACGCGCCAGTCGAGCGCCAGCCGCACCGCGCCCATGGTCTCCGGCACCAACGTTTCCAGAAAGCGCATCGCGGGCAATGCGAGTGCTAGTCCGGCTACGGCGCCGAGTCCGGCGAGCACGAGGTTCTCGGTGAGAAACTGCGCGGCCAGTCTGCCTCGTCCCGCCCCAAGCGCCGCGCGCACCGCCACCTCCCGGCCGCGCGCCGCGCCGCGCGACAGCAGCAGATTCGCCAGATTGACGCAGGCGATCAGCAGCAGCGCCGCCGATGCGCAGAGCAGGACGATCAGCGCCGTTTGAGTCTTGCCCGTCATCTCTTCCCGCAGTGGCGTCACGAACACCGAATGCGGGCCCCGGAAATCCTCCGCGGTCACCTGCAGACTCAACGCCTCCATCGATTGCCTCGCTTGTTCCAGCGTAATTTCTGGCTTGAGCCGCGCCACCACGTGCGCGTCATGATACGTGCGATTTCTGCGCATCCAGTCCGGAAACGAAGTCGGCATCCAGATGTCGATGTCGCGCGACGGCAGGAAGTAGAACTCGGGCGGCATCACGCCGATCACCTCGTACGGCTTGTCGTTGACGAGAATCTTGCGGCCCAACACATCGGGCAAACCGCCGTAGCGCCGCTGCCAGAGTCCGTGGCTGATGACGGCTACCAGCACTCCCTTCTCGTCTTCTTCTTCCGTGAACACGCGCCCGAGCAGCGGCTTTACTCCGAGCACGCTCCAGAGGTTTGCTGTCGCCTTGCGCGCCGGGACCTGCTCGGGCTCGGCATCGCCAGACAGCGTGGCGTCGCCCGATTGCGTGAGCGCAGTGTCGGTGAAAACCGTGTTGAGGCGCCGCCACTCCAGCCATTCGAAAGGCGTGGGATAGAACCCCGAACGCCGCTCGTTCTTGAAGTCGTCCCAGATCATGACGAGACGGTCCGCGTCGGCGTAGGGCAGCGCGCGAATCAGGACCGCATCGACGGCGCTGAACATCGCGGTAATTCCGCCGATACCCAGTGCCAGCGTGGCGATGGCGATCGCCGAGAATGCAGGATTGTGGCGGATCTGGCGCAGTCCGTAGCTCACGTCGCGCGCCAGTTGCTCGATTCGCATCCAACCCCAGGCCGCGCGCGTGTTCTCCTGCACGGCGGCGAGGTTGCCCAATTCGCGGCGCGCCGCCCAACGGGCCTCTTCTTCCGCCAGCCCTTCGTCGTAGCGCTGTTCCGCCTCTTCCTCGATGTGAAACTGCAGCTCCTCGCGCAGTTCGGCTTCCTTGTCGCGCCGCCTGGTCAACCAGCGCAGTTTGCGAAAGAGCGAGCTCATGTTTGCTTCCTTCCCAACCGGATTGAAGATCCATTCCCGACGCGGGCGGCGTTCCCGTTACTCATGCCGCAAGGCACGAATCGGGTCGATTCGCGAGGCGTTCCGGGCGGGCACGTACCCAGCCAAAACGGCAGCCGCCAGCAGGACTATCACCGCCAGCGTAAGCGCCACGGGATCGTTAGCCCTCATTTCATACAGAAACGATTCCACGAACCTCGAAGTCGCCAGAGCGGCGCCCAGGCCTATCGCCAGACCTGCCGCGGCCAGCGCCAGCACCTCACGCAGCACCATCCGTACGACCGCGCCCCGTTGCGCCCCCAACGCCATTCTTATTCCGATCTCGCCGGTGCGCCGCGCGACGTTGTAGGAAACGGCGCCGTAGAGCCCGACGCAGGCGATCAGCAGCGCCAGCGTGGCGAAGCCGCTGCACAGCTTGGCGAACGTGATCTCCTGGTTCATGGTTCGGTCGATGTCGGCTTCCTGCGTTCTGATTTCTGATAGCGGCACCCGGGCGTCGGCCTGGCGAACGATTTCACGGACGGCGTTGGCGTAGCGCAGCGGGTCGCCCGGCGTGCGCAGCGCGTACATCATCTGATTGGGTTGGGGGAAGCCCTGGTCGTAGGGCAGATACACCACCGGAGGAATGTCGCTGGTCAGGCCGCCATATCGCGCGTTCCTCGAAACACCGACGATCTCCATGTCGCGCGCGACAACCCAACCGTCCCTTCTTGGTTCTTGCAGAATCAGACGCTGCCCCAACGGGTTCTGATCGCCGAAATTGGCTTTCGCAAACACTTCATTGATCACCGCAACGGCTGGTCCGCCCGGCCGGTCAGTTTCCTGGAAATCACGGCCGGCCAGGATCGGAATCTGCATGGTTTCGAAGTACTCCGGTCCGACGGCCAGATAGTGGTTGCCCGGATCGCGTGGCGAGCCCGCTACGTTGATGGGCAGGCCATGCGAATCTTGGATGAGGGAATTCTGCGCAAGACTCGCGTTGCGCACACCCGGGATCGCGCGGAACTGTTCGCGGAGATCGGCGTAGAACACGGCGATCTCGGGCTCTTTGTGTCCCGCCTTGCGGGCGTCCACGTGGAACAGCAGCAGGTTCTCGCGATGGAAGCCGAGCTCGATCGATTGCAGGTTCCCCAGCGTTCGCACGAACAGCCCGGCCGCAACCAGCATCAACACCGAGATGGCGATCTGGCCCACCACGAGCAGGGACCTCAAATTGAGCCTCAGGGACGAGCGTCGGGGTTGCGGCTGCCCTGCGCGCGTCTCCTTCAGCACGGGCATGACGTCCAGCCGTGTCGCTTCGAGCGCCGGAACCAGGCCGAACAGAATACTCGTGAAAAACGAAAGCGCAGCCGCCGCAGCGAGCACCTGCCAGTTGAGCTCCGCGCGCAGGGTGAAGTTCTCCTGGCCGTTGGCCAAAAGCAGCGTCAGGAAGCGAATCCCCCAGATGGCGAACAATACGCCGGCAGCGCCGCCGAGCGAACCCAGCAGAACGCTTTCGGTCAGCAATTGCCTCACGATACGAAGCCGGCCCGCTCCAAGACTCAGCCTCAATGCGATCTCGCGGCTGCGCGCGGCTGCGCGCGCCAACAGCAGATTGGCGATGTTGGCGCACGCCAGGGCCAGAATCAATCCCACCAGCGCCATCAGCACATAGAGCGGCTGCGAGTACTTGCGCCTGAGGGTGTCCAGTCCGCCCGCTCCTTCGCGGACCAGCAACCGCGGAAGATTCGCGCGCTGCTGATCATTAGCGGCCGTGCCTGCTACCCACTGCTCAAAGGATGGCGCCAGCGCGGCCTGAGCCTGAGCCCGGCTGACTCCGGGACGCAACCGCGCCATGACGTGGATCCAGTAGTAATTCGGGGCGAGGTAGTCCTCGGGCCGGAAGCCAAGCTGCTGGCCCGCCCCCAGCAATTTGTTGGCGTGGAGCGGAAGATAGACGTCGGGAGCCGCCGCCGGATCGACGCCAAAGAACTCGGGCGGCGTGACGCCCACGACGGTGAAGGGCAGGTTGTCGATCAGAATCGGCTGGCCTACCGCGTTGGCGGCGCCCCCAAAACGGCTTTGACTGAGCGCGTAGCTGACGACCGCCACCGGCGGCGCTCCCGCCCGGTCATCCTCGGGACTGATGAGCCGGCCCGCCGCCGGAGGAACACCGAGCCCAATAAAGTAGTCGCCCGACACGTTCCAGCCGCTGGCCAGGCCGGCTTCGCCCTGGATCGCCAGGTTCAACGTGCGCACATGCCGGGATTGCCAATGGGCGAACACCGACGAGAAAATAGCGTCTTGTTTCCTGAAAAGCTCGAACGCCGGAAACGGAAAGATTCCAGCCGTCGTTCCAAGCTCAGGATCGTTATAGGTCGTGCCGCTCATGCCCCTCATGACGGAGTCCTGCCGGGTGGCCGTGACGTGCCAGTTCAGCACGACCAGCGATTCCGGATCGGATACCGGCAGGGATCGCAGCAGGATCGCGTCCATGAAGCTAAAGATGGCCGTGTTGGCTCCGATGCCGAGCGCCAATGACGAGACAGCGAGCAAAGTAAACAGGCGGTTCGCAGCGATGGTCCGGAACGCGTAGCGCACGTCCTGGCCGAGTTGATCGAGCACAGTCCATCCCCACACGGCGCGAGTGTTTTCCTGCACCAGGGTGAGGTTGCCCAATTCGCGGCGCGCCGCCCAGCGGGCCTCTTCCGCCGACAACCCGTCCCCTTGGCGTTGTTCGGCTTCCTCTTCCAGGTGGAACTGAAGTTCCTCGCGCAGTTCGGCTTCCTTGCCGGGCCGTTGCGCCAACCAGTGCAGTTTGCGAAACAAGGATTTCCCGAAGAACGACTTCCCAAAGAAGGAGTTCATTGTGCCTCCCCATCGGCTGGATTCAAGATCAAGCCCATGGCGCGCGAGAAGGCTTCCCACTTCGATTGCTCGGACGCGAGCTGCTTGCGCCCGCGCGCCGTAAGGCGATAGAACCTGGCCCGCTTGCCTTTCTCGGAAAGCTCCCAGGAGGGAGCGATCCAGCCCTTCGCCTCCAGACGATGCAGCGCCGGGTACAACGAGCCGGTCTCCACCTGCAGCAGCTCCTCTGAGGTGCGTTGAATGTGCTTGGCGATGGCGTGGCCGTGGGTGGGTCCGGCCAGCAGCGTGCGCAGGATCAGCAGGTCGAGCGTGCCTTGCAGCAGTGCGACGCGGGAAGGGGCATCAGGACGCATTGTGTAGGCATTCTACTATGTTTTATGTAGAATGTCTACTCGCAATCAGTCCGCCCATGCCGGGAAGGCCTTGGGGCCGTAGTGGAAGTGCCCCAGGCGACGGGCCCGGATGCCCTGCACATGTACCCACTTGCTGATGGGGCTCGGATCGCCTGTGGCGATTGTTCTTCGGGCAGCGCGGGCTTTGGATCGCTGGCACGGCGGGACGGGCTAACTTATTTCACGAACCACGGAGACACCAGGCTAGCATCTCTGCGACGCCCGACTATTCGTGCCGCAGAGCCACCAGCGGGTCGACTCGCGAAGCCCGGTAGGCGGGAAGCCAGGCCGCGACCAGCGCTACTGCCGCCAACACGGCAACGGCGGCTGCAAATGCCTTCGGATCGGTCGGAGCCAAACCATACAGGCGGCTTGTGATCAGCCGCACCCCCATCGCCGACAACGCAACTCCCGCGATCAGCCCCACCAGCAGCAGCAGGCCCGTTTCGCGCAGGATCATCGCCATCACGGCGCTGTGGCGCGCGCCCAGCGCCTTGCGGATTCCGATCTCATTGGTCCGCCGCGCCACGCCATAGGAAAGAACGCCATACAGGCCGATCGCCGCAAGCAGCAGCGCCACAACGCCAAAGACGATCGACAGCCGCGCCAGGAGCCGGTCCTGCACCATGCGATCGTCCAGCAGGTCCGCGAGCGGGCGCGCGGAAGCAATCGGCAAATTCGGATCGATCTCCCGGACGGCGCGCCGCAAGCCCTCCACGACGCCCGCCGGCTCGGCGGCGGTGCGGATCGCGAATCTGGCGCCGTCGGGCACGGTCACCGGCTGCATCACCGGCACGTAGAAGCGGCGGTCGATATCGCCGCGCAGCCTGTTAGCGCGAGAATCGCCGACCACGCCCGCGATCTGATACGTATTGCGTTGGTTGCCGTAGACCTGCGTGACGTGCATGCCGAGCGGCTGGCGGCCGTCGAAGAACAGCTTGGCGAAGGCTTCATTGATGACGCACACCCGGTTGCTCGAGGGTTGATCCTCGGCGGTGATTTCGCGGCCCAGCAGGACCGGAATGCCGAGAGTCGAAAAGTAGTTGGGCCCCACGTGGTCATAGCGCGAGCCGCGGTCGTTGTCGCCCTTCGAGGTGTAACCCTCGACAACGATCAGGTCGCCGGACTCACTGCCGGAAAAAAGGCCATTGTCGGAATAGGTCGCGGCGCGAACGCCCGGCGCGGCGCGAATCCGTTCGAGCAGCCTTTCATAAAGCGCCGGCCGGCGGAGGTCCTCGTACCCGGCGGCCCGCGCGTCTACCTCGACCATCAACAGCCGTTCTTTCGCGTAACCGAGATCCACGTGCCGCAAGTTGTAGAAAGTCTGCAACAGCAGTCCCGCGCCCACCAGCAGCGGCAGCGACAGCGCGAGCTGACCGACGACGACGAACCTGCCGAGGCGCAGCCAGGCGGCGGAACCGGTGAGGCCGCGGCCCTGCTCCTTGAGCCCGGCGGAGGCGTCGACCTTGGTGGTCCGCAATGCCGGAAGCATGCCGAGAATGAGCCCCGCCGCGAGCGTCAGCACGAACACGAAGGCGAGGACGCGGGCATCGGGGGAAGCCGCCAGCACAACCGATCTCGAAACCAGGCGCAGCAGACCCGCCCGCAGCAGGTAGGCCGCCGCCAGGCCGGCGATGCCTCCCAGCAACGCCAGAAGCGCGCTCTCGGTTAGCAGTTGACGGATGAGGCGCCCGCGGCTGGCGCCCAATGCCAGGCGCACCGCGATCTCACGGCTCCTCGCCGTCGCGCGGGCCAGCAGCAGATTGCCCAGGTTGGCGCAGGCGATGAGCAGTATGACGCCGGATGCGGCCAACAGCATCAGCAGGGGCTCGGAAAACTGTCGGCGAAGCTGCGAGGCTCCCGTTGCGGCCGGCCTTAGCTTCAGCCGCTGATCGAGAAAGTTTTTTTGAGCCTCGAGCGTCAATGCAGAGCCGTAATAGCTGGCCAGCCCTTGTTGAAAGATGACATTGCTGCCGGCCTGCGCCTGATCGAGGGTCATTCCAGGCTTGAGCCGGCCGAAAGCGTGCAGCCACATCACCTTTTCGACCTTGGCCGGGTCGTCGTGCAGCCAGTCGCGGCCCGGCAGCACGATCGCCTGCATGCTCAGCGGCAGCCAGGCGTCGGGCCGCTCCCCGACGGTTTCGCCAAAGAAAGACGGCGGTGTGACGCCGATGATCGAGAAAACCCCGCCACGAATCGCCAACGGGACACCGAGGATGTCGGCTCGACGGCCGAAGCGGCGCTGCCAGTAGTCGTAGCTGATCACCGCGTAGGGAGCGCTTCCTTCGGCGCGGCCATCCTCGGCCTCAAAGGTTTGCCCCAGCAGCGCCGGCACCCCCAGCGCGCGGAAATAGTCCGCCGAGACCATGCGCGTGCGAATGTCTTCGGGTTCGCCTCCGTCCACGCGCGCCGCGGTGCGATCGAGGCTGCTCTGCGAAGCCATCAGAGCGGAGAACGCCGTGGACTGGCCGCGCAACTGCTCGAACTCCGCGTAGCTCAACAGGCTGCGTTCGCCGTCCTGCGATCCGACCGAAACGCCGCGCGAGTCGGGATCGGTGAGCATCACCAGTTGCTGCGGATCGCGCACCGGCAAGGCGCTGAATAGAACGCTGTTGAGCAAGCTGAAGATCGCGGTGTTGGCGCCAATTCCCAAGGCCAGCGAAAGGATCGCGACCGCCGCGAAACCGGGATTCGACACCAGAGTGCGAAGTGCATAGCGCAAGTCTTGTCCCATCACGTGAAGATGCTCCTTGGGGGCGATGTGCAGCAGATCGACAAAGGCATGCAGCCAGAGCGATGCTTCGGCCCGCCATCCGCCATCCTGGCGCGCCTCGCGAACCTGCTCGGCGAAGGCGCACGCCATTTCGGCGCCATACTCGCGGCGGAACGGCGCCGGGTAACACCTAAGCAGCGCGCGATAGAAACCGACGGGCAGCATGGCCTACAGCTTTTTGGGAATCAGCCCCGTGGCCCGGGCCTGACTCAGCAGCTCGCTCAAACGCCTGGCTTCGGCGAGGGCCACCTGGCGGCCGAATCGTGTCAGGCGATAGTAACGGCGGCGCTCATCCTGGCTCGCCGGGTCGGGGCTATCCCTGAGCTCTTCGACCAGACCCTGCTCGAGCATGCGGTGAATCGAGCTGTACAACGTGCCGGCGCTCAGGCGGACCTTGCCGCCGGTTCGGGCGGCGACATCCTGCAGGATCGAGTAGCCATGGCGGTCGCGGTCGGCCAGCGCCACCAGAATGTGAAACACCGCCGCCGGCAGCGGCAAGAAAGAATCGGGATCGGGCACGTCTCTGGACATCGTCAACTGTACCAGGTCAAAGTATAGTTGATACCGCTATAGACTGCAAGAGGCGTTTGCCTGGAACGGGCGGCCTCGTGGCGCGGGCCTGCGGCCGGCAGCGTCGGCGTGCGCGCCGACGTTCGGCTTGCGGCCTAACCAGGAACGTCAACCTGAGGTCGACGCTGCCGGCCGCAGGCCCGCGCCACGGCGGAACGCCGACGCCCACTACAACGGTCAGGCGGGATCTTTCCACTTCAACTCGGCATCGGACCGCCGTACGTAGTTCGCGTCGGCTGCCTCGGGCGGAAGCGTTTCCCCGCGCGCGTGGCGGGCCGACGCCAGACGCGCGATGGCGGACGCCAGCGGCTCCCGGGCCGTCGTGTATTGCCACCTGGGGCTGGGCTGCTGCTCGGCGGCGGCCCCGGGTTCGAAGATGCCGGGGGTTTGGGCGATGAATGTGACGTCCTGGTCCGCCACCGATTTCAGAAACAGCGGCCAACTAACAGCCGCTTCGTGGACGACCGGCCGAAGCTGCTCGTCGTAGACGGCGGCGAATACTTCGCCGCGGCGCGCGTCGAGGATGGGCGCGCGGTAGCGCCCTTCGGCGAGCGAGGCCAGCGCCAGCAGGTTCGATATCGCGGCCACAGGTTTGGCGTGCACTTCCGCGAAGGCCTTGACCGCGGTCAGGCCGACGCGAATACCGGTGAACGATCCCGGGCCCGAGGCCGCCGCGTAGCAGTCGATCTCGCTGAGCGCCACGCCATGGCGCTTGAGCAGCTCGCCGATGTGCTGGAACACGATCTGCCCGAACCCGTCGGGGGCTTCGACCGCGACCGCTTCGAGAACCGAGCCATCGCGGGCCAGCGCGAAACTGCCGTGGCGGCTGGTGGTATCGAGGGCGAGGAGAAGCATTTGGGTGCGGGTTTCAGGCGGGATCCTCGATGGCGGCGAGGAGCCGCCGGAGGAACACCGAGCCCAATAAAGTAGTCGCCGGACACGTTCCAGCCGCTGGCCAGGCCGGCTTCGCCCTGGATCGTCAGGTTCAACGTGCGTACATGCCGGGATTGGCAATGGGCAAACACGGCCGAAAAGATGGCGTCGTGTTTCCTGAAAAGCTCGAACGCCGGAAACGGAAAGATTCCAGCCGTCGTTCCGGTCTCAGAATCACCATAGGTAGTGCCGCTCATGCCCCTCATGACGAAGTCATCGCCCGTGGTCCTGGCGTGCCAGTTCAGCACGACTAGCGATTCCGGATCGGACACCGGCAAGGACCGCAGCAAGATCGCGTCCATGAAGCTGAAGATTGCCGTGTTGGCTCCGATGCCGAGCGCCAGGGACGAAACAGCGAGCAAGGTAAACAGGCGGTTCGTAGCGATGGTCCGGAACGCGTAGCGCACATCCTGGCCGAGTTGCTCGAGGATGGTCCATCCCCACACGGCGCGAGTGTTCTCCTGCACCCTAGTGAGGTTGCCCAATTCGCGGCGCGCCGCCCAACGGGCCTCATCCTCCGCCAACCCGCGCGCTTGACGCTCGTCCGCCTCCTCTTCCAGGTGGAACTGCAGTTCCTCGCGCAGTTCCGCCTCCTTGTCAGACCGTTGCGTCAACCAGCCCAGCTTGCGAAAGAAGGACTGCCCAAAGAAGGAGTTCATTGCGCCTCCTGATCGGCTGGATTCAAGATCAACGTCATGGCGCGCGAGAAGGCTTCCCACTTCGACCGTTCGGCCGCAAGCTGTTTGCGCCCGCGCGGCGTGATGCGATAGAACCTGGCCCGCTTGCCTTTCTCGGACAACTCCCAAGATGGAGCGATCCAGCCCTTCGCCTCCAGACGGTGCAGCGCCGGGTACAACGAGCCGGTCTCGACCTGGAGCAGCTCTTCCGAGGTGCGTTGAATGTGCTTGGCGATCGCGTGGCCATGGGTGGGTCCGGCCAGCAGGGTGCGCAGGATGAGCAGGTCGAGCGTGCCTTGCAGCAGCCCGACACGGGAAGGGGGATCAGGACGCATTGTGTAGACATTCTACGATGTTTTATGTAGAATGTCTACTAGCAAGCAAGCATCCCGGAAATTGATGCGCCGATCGACTGCGGAGAACGTCGCCGCGGCCATGGTAGACTCTCGATCATGCTCATCGG
>Ga0214471_10004468_pt1 | contig 10798 bp, 8 predicted proteins | sample RVTome_5_FD_207665 | JGI IMG/M metagenome (GOLD analysis project Ga0214471, IMG submission 207665) | Soil microbial communities from uranium-contaminated site in the Upper Colorado River Basin, Wyoming, United States - RVT142D155 | ecosystem: Environmental > Terrestrial > Soil > Contaminated >... | reverse complement strand
GACTGCTGCAGAGCTTCTACGCGACGACGGATCCGCAGCTGCACCGCGTGGCGTTCACGTACGACCAGGCGCTCGTCGTGCTCGCCTTGACCCACGGCCGCCAGACCGGGGAGGCGTCGCGCGTGCTCGATTTCTACCGGGTGATGCCGTTTCCCGATCCGGCCACCTGCGACTACAACACGGCCTACCGGGTCTGGCGGTGCCTGCCGACCTTGGAATACGTCTTTCAGGTCGGCCCGACGTCCTGGGTGGCGCTCGCCATGATCCGTTACGCGGAGGCGACCGGCCGCCGGTCGTTCATCCAGAAGGCCGCCGATCTCCTGGACTGGATCCGCCGCCGGGTGGACCACCACTGCGGGGGCGTGGTGATGGGCATCTACGAGCCGTGGTCGTCGCGAATGTCGGTGGAGAATAACTGGGTCTACTACGCGGCGCTCCGCGCGCTGGCCGAACGGCTGGCCGAGGGCCCCATGCGGGAAGCCGTCGCCGCAGAACAGCGCGGCGTGCGGCGCTGGCTGGGCGCGAGCGGAGGCAACCGCGGGGAGGGCGACGCCGTCAAGGCGCTGGACGTGTACACGCACGCGCTGCTGGTCGGGCCGAACTCCCACCTGGACGACTCCTTCGCCGGGGACCAGACGGCGCTCGCTGCGTGGGCCAAGTCCTGGATCGGGGCGATGGAAGCGAGCTTCCGCGTCCCCGGCGGGTCAGGCTACGATTTTACGGACGCCCAAGAGGCGCAGTACATCGGCCGCAAGCGCGTCGCCTGGCTTGAAGGCACGGAGCAGGCGGCGCTGGCCTTCATGACGTGGATCCCGTTCTTCGAAGCCCGGAGAGACAGCGGGTTCGCGCGCGAGCTGACGACGCTGGCGAACGAGGCCCATGCGTACGTGCTGCGCCAGGCGCTGACCACCCGGGCGGGCCTCGCGGTGCCGAACACCGACGCGCCGGAGCCGGTGCGCACGTTTTCCGACGGATGGCTCGCCAGACCCGCGACCGAGCCGGCGCTCAACGGGACCACGTGGACCTATTTCGTCGGCGCGGGATTCAACCCGTTCACCATGCCGCTCCGCGACGGCACCGCGTAACCAGCAACCCGCAACCAGTTTGCCAAGATCCATCTCCCTGCCAAATGCGGAATGCGGAATGCGGAATTCGGAATCACCTGCGGTTTGAAATTCCGAATTCCGAATTCCCAATTCCGCATTTTGCACAGACTCCACACTCCGCACATGGCACACCCCGCCCCGAGACGTGTCGTGCGGTTCGGCTGACGGCGACGGGCCGCGCTTGAGGCTATGCTTTCCGGAGAGGCCGGTGTACAATGCTGTTTTGCGGAATTCAGCGCCAGGACCGGCGAGGCGGTCGACCCACAAGACAGGAGCCATGGAGACACCGATGTCATCCGGCGGGGCGCCCGGGCACGCGTCCCACGTGTTGAAGCTCGGCCCGTGCGAGATCGCGGTGCATCCGGGCCCGCAGGAGCAGGCACAGGCATTCGCGCTCGGCACGCTGACGCTGCTGGTCGGCGGAGAATTGAATTTGCGGCGGTTTCTGCGCAGTCCCGTCTATCTGTACGTTCACCGGGGCCAGGGACGGGCGGTGGTGGGCGGCCGGAGCGTCGTCCTGGTTCCGGGGACGATGGTCGAAGTGCCGGCCGGCATCTGGCACAGCCTGAAGAACACCGGCACCGGCGCGATCGTCATGGTGTGGGTGGCCGCGCCGTCCGTGGAGCATTTCTGGCGCGATTCGGCCGCGGTCGGCGCAGCGCCGAGCGCCGAGGCGCTCCGGGAGATGCTGGAACGGCACGGCGTGGAATTGCAGGAGGGATCGGCTGCGCTCAGCGAGAGCCCGCAGCCGGCGCGAGGCAGACGCCGCAGACGGCGGAGGCGGCACGGCGCGGCGGCCGGAGAGCGCGGAACGGCGGCATCCGCTCCGGCGCAGTCGGTTCCGGCTCCCGAGGCATCCGCCGACGCGCCGGCGTCCCCGCTGGCTCCCCCCTCGCAAGGTGCGCGCGGAGAGCTCGGGCGAAAGCCCAGGCGGCGCCGCCGCCGGCGCGGCGGCAGCCGCGCGGCCGCGGAGCAAGCCGGTCCGCCGAAATCCGCGCCCCCTCCCGCGGCAGCGGAGGCGGGCAAGACGCCGCGTGGCGGTCGCGGCCCGCGGGATCGTGACCGCGGCCGGGGCCGCGGGCGCCGGCGCGGCGGGCGCGTGCGGGAAGTGTACGTCGAGGGCCGCTGGGTGCCGGTGGAAGGCGGCGGGCCCGTGATCGCGCTTGGAAGGGACAAGATCGTCGGAGGCAACGAGCTGGACGACCGGGATGCCGATCGGTGATACTGCCGGTCCGCACGGCGGGATCGGCGGGCCGGCAGCGCGCCTGAGCGGAATTCGGCCCGGGCGCGCGTCCATGCGCGCGTGGCAGGCGCTGGCGGCGCTGGCCGCGGCAGTTCCCGCCGCTTCGGCGTGGGCGTCCGAGGATTCGTCGCTCGGCAACGCCCGCGCACTCTGGATCATCGTGACGATCGCGCTGTCGACCGTGGTGGCCGTCTGGCTGTATGACCAGGCCCGCCGGACGGGGTCCGGCGGACCCATCCACGCCAAGGCCTCGGGAGCCCGCGAGGCCGAGCCGCCGCGTCCAAGCGCGGCGGAGCCCATCCCGCCGGACATCTCCCAGCATTTGAGTTCGCTCAAAGTCCCGCCGCGAAAGCGCGAACAGGTCGCCAAGCAGCTTTCGCAGCTCATGTCGCAGCGGCTGGAGGAGAAGTCGAACAGCGTGCGCCGCGAGCTGACGCAGAAATACGAGCGGGTGCTTGAGGAAAGGACCCGCAACGAGGCGATCATCCGCAAGCAGTACCGCCAGGTGCTGGTCGAGAAGAAGCAGACCGAATCGATCATGCGCAGCGTGGCGGACGGCCTGGTCGTGGTGGACAACACCGGGAAAGTGGTCTTCATCAATCCGGCGGCGGAGCGCCTGCTGAGCGCGGAGAAGGAACGGAAAGTGGGCCGGCCGCTGACGGAAGGACTGGGAGACGAGCAGCTCATCTCGCTGGTGAAAAGCGGCAGCTCCGAGTCGGAGCGCGAGATCGAGCTCAACGCGAAGGTCGATCAGACGCGGAAAATCCTGCGCGCGAGCAACGCGGTGATCGAGGACGAGAACGGCAACACCGTCGGCATGGTGGCGGTCCTCAGCGACGTGACGAAGCAGCGCGAGCTCGACCGCATGAAGTCCGAGTTCGTCTCGAAGGTCACGCACGAGCTTCGGACGCCGATCGTGGCGATCAAGCACTCCCTGAGCGTCGTGCTCGACGGCTCGCCGGGCCCGATGAACGACATGCAGAAGAACTTCGTCGGGATCGCTTCGCGCAACGCGGAGCGCCTGGGCCGCCTGATCGACGACCTGCTGGATCTCGGCAAGATCGAAGCGAAGAAGATGGTGCTCAAACGGGAGCCGATCCCGATCGCGCAGGTCATCGGCGACGCCTGCGAGGGGATCAGCACGTGGGCCACCGCCAAGTCGCTGACCATCCAGCGTGACGTGCATGACGGACTGCCGCCGGTCCCGGTGGACACCGGCCGGCTGGTGCAGGTGCTGAGCAACCTGCTCAGCAACGCGATCAAATTCACGCCGGCGGGCGGGACGATCACCGTCAGCGCCTCCAAGCAGGAGGGCGGGGCAATGCTGAGGGTCGCCGTCCGGGACACCGGGGTGGGCATCGAGCACGCGGACCTGCCGAAGCTGTTTCAGAAATTCCAGCAGGTGGGGAGCTCGAACCAGACCGAGATCAGCGGCACGGGGCTCGGCCTGGCGATCAGCAAGGAGATCGTCGAGCTCCACGGGGGCCGGATCTCGGTTGAAAGCCAGCCCGGGCAGGGCACCACCTTCAGCTTCACGCTGCCCATGGGAGACTCGGCCTGATGGCGGCGCCGATCCGGGTCCTGATCGTGGACGATGAGCGGGACTATCTCGAGCCGATCTCGTTCTGGTTTCGCACGAAAGGATACGACGTGTCGACCGCCGAGAGCGGGCGCGACGCCATCGCGCAGGTGCGAGCGCATGCTCCGGATATCGTCTTCATGGACGTCAACATGCCGGGCATGTCCGGCATCGAGGCGCTGCGGACGATCCGGACGTTCAACGCGCAGCTGCCGGTCATTATCGTGACCGCCGCCTACCAGAGCGAGGAAACGTTTACCGATGCCCGGGCCCTCGGCATTGCCGGATTTTTTCCGAAGCAGAGCGGGATGGATGAGCTCGCGCGGCTCCTTGAAGTGACCCTGAGGACCCACGGCAAACTCCGGGCTCAGGCGCCTCCCGAGTCACCCGCGTAATGGAGACAGCCCCCTTGAGGACACTCCGCTGACACACGGCGGGGTGTCCCTCAGGGGGCTGTCCCCGTGTTAAGTGATATTTTACTTTGACAGCATGTATAGAATTTGCTACAAGTGTAGTGCTTTCAGCTGCATGAGGTGACTGAAGTGAACGGCGCCGGGGCCGGGGTGGAGCGTGTCGCGGCAGCCAGACGGGCGGCGATGGCGAAATCGGGCAGTCCATTCGTGACCGCGAATCAAATCGTCTCGCGGTATAAAGTCTCCTACCAGACGATCAATTATTACACCGCGCTCGGACTCCTCTCCGTGGCGCGCAAGGAACGGCAGCATCGGCTGTTCCGCGACGCGGACGTGCGGCGCGGCCTGGCGCGCATCCGGCAGCTCAAGGACGAGGGCTACCCCCTCCACCTCATCAGGAAGATGGTCCTCAACGGATCCCCCGAGCCTGGTCCGGCCCATGGGCCGCTCCGCAGGCGCAACGGCGGAGGCGCGGCAGTGCGATGACGCGCCGCGCGGCGGGCAGGAGCGGCGGGTGCGTATGAGCTATTTCCGCGTGCTGGGTCTCGAGCGGGAGCCGTTTTCCACGAGTCCCGATCCCGCGTTCTTCTATCAGTCGAAGCCGCATCGGGCCCTGTTGGCCAACCTGCTCATCGAGTTCCGCCTCAAGCGCGGGCTGAGCGTCGTCCTCGGGGACATCGGCACGGGCAAGACGACGCTCGGCCGCAAGCTCGTGCAGATGCTGCGCGAGAGGCCGCACTTCGTCTTCCACATGGTGCTCGACCCGACCTATCCGACCGAGATCCTCTTCTTCGACGCCCTCAGCCGCACGCTGCGCATCGACCTCCCGCGCGAGTCGCCGTCGCTCGTCGATTACCGCGAGGCGCTCGAACGGTTCCTCTTCCGCAAGGCCATCGAGGAGCGGCAGACGGTGGTCCTGATCATCGACGAGGCGCATAAGCTCAACATGATGTCGATGGAGCTCCTGAGGATCCTCCTCAACTACGAGACGAACGACGCGAAGCTGCTGCAGCTGGTCCTGCTGGGGCAGATGGAGCTCCTGCCGATTCTGACCCACATGCCGAACCTCACGGACCGGGTGAGCCTCAAGGCGCAGCTGAAGCCGCTGGAGCTGGATGAGACGCGGGAGATGGTGGGGTTCCGGCTGAGAGAGGCCGGATACCGCTCCTCCGCGCCGTTGTTCCTGGATGACGCGATCCGCGACATCCACGGGCATTGCGAGGGGTATCCGCGCCGCATCTCGATGGTGTGCCATCAGGCGCTCCGGATGCTCGTCATGCGGGACGGGCGCGCGGTGGACCGGAGCATCGTGGAGGCGGTGATTGACCAGGAGATCGATGCGGGATGGTCCGCGGAAAAGAGACTGCAGAAGAGCGGCTTCTCCGCATGATCGAGGGCCCGGCGGCCTCCGCGAGCGGGGGCGCGCCGGAGCGCGGACGCCCGATGACCGGGAGCTGGCGGCCCCGCGGGGGCCCGTGGGCCGGCAGGCTCTGGCAGCGGCTTGTGTTCGGCTCCGGGCGGGCGGAGCGGGAGGACCTCGTCCTGCGCAATCTCCGGCTGGCGACGCGCGTCGGGTGGCTCGTGCTCGTGGCGCTCGGCTGCTATGTGATGCTCGACCTGTTCGTGTTCCAGCAGGTGCCGCGCTTTTCGGCGGACGGACGGCTTGAGCCGTCCGGCGACGCCGTGGCCGCGGTGCCGGCTTCCGAGGCTCCGATCGACCAGCTGGCGCGGCCGCTGTCGGAGTACATCGCGGCGGCCGTCCAGCGCAACCCGTTCACGGGAACGTCGGAGGCGACCGCGAGCGCGCCGGCGCCTGCGCGCTCGGCGCGCGACGAGCTGCTGGAGCTCTCGAAAACGCTCGTGGTGGTAGGCATCGCCCAGGGCATCACCCCCGAGGCCCTGGTCGAGGACACCAAACAGCAGCGGACGTTCTTCCTGCGGGTGGGGGACGCGATCAACGGCCTCACGGTCAGGGAAATCAGCTCGAAGGGCGTGCTGGTCACGTATGAAGGCGAAGAGCTGCTCCTCAATTAGCGTCGGCCGGACGGCGCGGATCCTGCTGGCCGCCGGACTCGCCGCGGTTCCGGGCTCCGCGTGGGCCCAGCCGCAGGGCGGCGCCTTCCCCGGCGCCGGCGGCGGGACGGAATCGGCCGGGCCGTCGCTGCGCGGCATGGAGGAGCGGGTGTCGCTCGACCTGCGCGCGACTGAGGTGACCGACGCGCTCAAGTACCTGGCGACCAAGGGCGGGCTGAACATCGCCATCAGCCGCAATGTGAACGGCCGGGTGAATCTCTTTCTGACCGACGTGCCGATCCGCGACGTGTTCGATCTCATCCTGCGCAGCAACGATCTCGCCTACGACATGAAGGGCAACGTGTACAACGTCATGACGGCGGAGGAATACCAGCAGCTCTACGGGCGGCGGTTCGCCGACCAGCGGGAGGTCCGCACGTTCAAGCTGCAGTACGCGATGCCCGAGCAGGCCTTCAATCTCCTGGACGCCATGAAGAGCGATGTCGGGCGGCTGCTCGTCGATGAGGAGTCGGGACTCGTGTTCATCATGGACACGCCGGACATGCTCCGGAAGATGGAAGAGGCGCTCGTGACGCTCGAGGAAGGCGACGCGGTCACGGTGTTCGACCTGCGCTACGCCAAGGCCAAGGACATCGAGGAGCGCCTGCGGGATGAGATCGACGCGAAGAACCTGGGATTCATCAAGGCGGACGAGCGCAGCAACCAGCTGGTCGTGAAGACCCTGCCGGCCAGGATGCGGGAAGTCGAGGCGATCATCACGGCGTTGGACCGGAAGACCCGCGAGGTGCTGGTGGACGCGAAGATCGTCAAGGTCAACATCGACGATGGGCTCAGCGCGGGCATCGACTGGCAGGCGGTCTTCGCCAACCTGAAATTCCACGGCATCGATTCGGTCGGCGATTTCCGCAACGCCACGACGGGCACGGCCCCGACCGAAGTGCCGGGACTGGCGAAGATCGCGATTCCCGAGATCAAGCCCGGCTCCTCGCTCGGAGAGCGTGTCAAGCTCGGAGAGCTCGCCTTCGGCACCGTCAGCCGTGACGGGTACCAGCTCTTCGAATACCTGCGCTCGCTGGGGGAGACCAAGATCATCTCGAACCCCCGCATCATGGTGGTGGAGAATCAGGAGGCCCGGATTCACGTCGGCACGCGGGAGGCCTACATCACGACCACCACCACGACGGGCCAGACGACGACGACCACGGCCGAGGAGGTCGAGTTCATCGACGTGGGCATCCAGCTGCTGGTGACGCCCAGGATCAACGCCGACAATTTCATCAGCATGCGGATCAAGCCCGAGATCAGCAGCGTCGTGCGGACCCTCGTCACTCCGAGCAACAATCAGATCCCCATCGTCGACACGGCGACGGCGGAAACCGAGGTCGTGGTGGCGGACGGCACGACGGTCATCATCGGCGGCCTCAGCAAGAACGAGCAGAAGCACACCCGGCGCGACCTGCCGTATCTGGGCCGGATTCCGTTCTTCGGAAAGACGCTGTTCGGGTGGCACGGGAAGGACGATGAGCGGGCGGAGCTGGTCGTCTTCATCACGCCCCACATCGTGCAGGGCGAACGGCTCGTGACAGGCGATGCCCCGGCGCTAGGCGCCGGGATGAAGCCCTACCGGGACTATGCGCCGCTGTTCGACCGCGGCTCGCCCGGAGGCCGATGACCGCGCCCCCCCAGCCGCCGGAGGCGTCCGATCAACCGGACCCGTCCGCCCGGCGGCGGCTTCTGATCACGGCGGCCCCGCTGGCCGTGCTGGCCGTGGCCGCGGGGGCGGCGGCCGCGTACTTCGCCATCCGCAGCGTTGAGTTCCGCCGGGCTCTCGAAGACGCCCAGATCCAGCGCGGCACGCTCAGCGCCTCCGAAGAGGATCTGCGCAGCCGCGCGCAGACGCTTCAGGCGGACCTGGAATCCATGAAGACCGCCCACGCGGCCCTGAGCCGCGACCGGGACAATCTCCTCTCGCAGGTGAACGCCCTCAACAGCCAGCTGGCCGATGTGCGCTCGCAGCTCGGCGAACACGAAGGGCTCATCGAAACGCAGACCCGCATCACCGAAGAGCGGAACCTGCTCGAGCAGATGCTCAAGGACACCGCGGAGGAGAACCGTTCGCTGCGCGTCGAGCTCACGGGCGCGGAGTCGCGCTTGAACGGGCTGCAGGCGACGTACGACCAGCTGACCGAACAGCGCCAGCGGCTGGCGGAAGAGCTGGCGCGGACGAGGGAGCAGTCCCGCGAGCACCAGCTCAAGGAGCAATTGGAGGCCAGGAAGTCCGAGCAGGAGGAGCTCGCCAAGCTGCTCAAGGCGATGGAGAAGGAGGTCGGCGAAGTCCGCCGGCGCGAAACCCAGGCGCGCGGCCGGTTCGAAGAGCTTCAGGCCAAGTACGCCGCCGTCGTGGACGCGAAGAACCGCATGCAGCAGCAGCTCGAGAAGATGCCGCCGGACATGGCGCGCATGGCTAGGCAGCATGAGCGGCTGCTCAAAGAAACCGCCGACGTGCACTACAATCTGGGCGTGCTCTTCACGAAGAACGGCGAATACCGCCGGGCGCTCGAGGAGTTCCGGAAGGTGCTGGAGCTGCGGCCGGACGACGCGGAGGCGCATTTCAACATCGGCATCATTTACGCCCAGCACCTGGAGGACCGCCAGCGCTCCGTGGACTACTTCAGGCGGTACCTGCAGCTCGATCCCAAGGCCCGGGACGCCAGCTGGGTGAAACAATACATCGCGTCCTGGCAGGCCTGGGAAGCCAAGGATCGGTTGGAGTAGCCGCCCATGCCCATCGCGCCCGCATTCATGCGTCGTGCCGGACGGCGGAGGGAAACCGGCGCCGCCCGGCCGCTGGGGGCGTGGCTGGCCCTCGCCGCCGTGCTCGCGAGCGCGTCACCGGCGCAGGCGCAGGACTATTACGAGCGCGCTCAGGAGCGATACCGCCGGGGCGAAGAGCTGTATCGCGAAGGGAACTATCGCGAAGCCACCGCGGCGTTCCAGGAAGCACTGACGATGCTCGAGGAGCGGGATGGAGCCTCCCCGGCGGCTCCTCCGGCGCCGCCGGCGGCCGGCGGGCAATACGAGGCGCTGCTGCGCCAAGGGCAGGAGGCGTACTCGCGCGGAGATTTCGCCCAGGCGGAGGCGTCGTTCGACGCGGCGCTGCGCGCCCAGCCCTCGGGTGAAGCGGCGGCGCAGTGGCTGGTCCGGACGCGGGAGGCGCAGGCGTTCGGGCGGTGGCCTGCGGCCGCCCAGTCCGCCGTCTCTGCGTCGTCGCCGGCGTCCGAGGAGCTGAAGCGGCGCCAGGCTGAGCTGGAGTCCCAGCTCGCCCGGCAGGAGCGTGAGCTGTCGGCGAAAGAGGACGCGTTGGCCAAGCTGCACGCGCGCACGCAAGAGCTCGAGCGCAGCCTGATCGGCATCCAGCAGGGAACCGAATCGGCGAAGAGCGCCCTCGAGAATGAGCAGTCCCGCAGCCGCCAGCTCGCGTCGGAGCTGGAGCGGCTCCGAGCGCAAAACGCGGAGCTGACGCAGCAGCTCGCCCAAACCAGAGCGGCGCTTGAATCCGCCGATTCGGAGGTCGGCGCCCAGCTGAGCGCCGTGCAATACCAGGCGCAGCAGACGCAGGCGAGCTTGCAGGCGCAAGCCGAACAGCTGCAGATGGCCAACGAGCAGCTGCGCGGCCAGGTCGAATACGCGCGGCAGGAATTGCTGAACACCCAGGATCGGCTCAATCAGGAGCAGGTCTCGCTTCGAGACGCGCTTGGGGCCAGGGACGCGGAGCTGACCGAGCTGAGGATTCGCGCGAGCGAAGCGCAGAACGCGCTGACCGCCGCCGAGCAGCAGCGCTCGGCCGTCGAGGGCCAGGCGCTGCAGTGGAAGCAGTCGCTGGCGGAGCGGGAGGCGCAGCTGGCTCAGGCTCAGGGGCGTCTCCGCGCGCTCGAACATGCTCAGGCCGCGGCGGAGCCGGAGATGAGGGAGCTCCAGACTGCGCTGACCGCGAAAGAGGCGAAGATCGTGCAGCTTGAGCAGGCTTGGGACGCGGCAAGCCGTGAGCTCGCCCAGCTGCGTCGGGACGATGAGCAGACCCGCCGGGCGCGCGAACGCCTTGAAGAGCAATGGAACGGCGCGCGTACCCGGTTGGAAGCGCTGACCGGAGAGCTCTCGGCCGCGCAGACAACGCTCGAAGCGAAAGAGCAGGAGCTCGCGCGGCTCCAGCAGGCCCAGAGCGCGGATCAGCGGACCGCGGCGGATCTCGCGAAGCGGCTGGAGGAGGCCCGTCTGGCATATGAGCGGACGGACGCACAGCTGCGGAGCGTGGTGCAGGAACGGGACCGGGCGGCGGGTCAGGCCGCGTCGCTTGAGTCGCGCCTCGCGCAGCGGGAAGAGCAGCTCGCCCAGCTCAACGAGCAAGTCAGGGCGCGCGACGCGC
>Ga0214471_10004467_pt1 | contig 10798 bp, 10 predicted proteins | sample RVTome_5_FD_207665 | JGI IMG/M metagenome (GOLD analysis project Ga0214471, IMG submission 207665) | Soil microbial communities from uranium-contaminated site in the Upper Colorado River Basin, Wyoming, United States - RVT142D155 | ecosystem: Environmental > Terrestrial > Soil > Contaminated >... | reverse complement strand
GTCGCTTTCTCGCGCCGGATGTGCTGCTCCCGCGTTTGCAGCGCCATGCGGTAGGCGGTGCGGCCCGCCGCGTCCTTGCTCACGCCGATAATGCGCCCGGGCATCTGGCGCAGGAGCGATTCCCGCACCGACATGAAGGCGGCGTGCGGGCCGCCAAAACCGAGCGGCACGCCGAAACGCTGCGCCGAGCCGATCGCGACGTCGGCCCCGAGCGCCCCGGGAGATTTGAGGAGCAGGAGCGCGAGCAAATCCGTGCCGAGCGACACCAACCCCTGCGCAGCGTGCACGTGCGCGATGAGCTCGGCCCAGTCGCGCACCGCGCCGTGGGTGTCGGGATACTGCAGGTGCACGCCGAACACCACCGCGGGGTCGAGCGCCTTGGCCGGGTCGCCGAGCGTCACCGGGATGCCGAGCCATTTGGCGCGCGTGCGGATGACCGCGATCACCTGCGGGTGGCAGGCGGCGTCGACGAAGAACGCCTGCGCTTTTGCCTTCGAAGCGCGCCGGATCAGCGTCATCGCTTCGCCCGCGGCGCTCGCCTCATCGAGCAGTGAGGCGTTCGCCACCGGCAGCCCGGTGAGGTCGATCACCATCTGCTGGAAAGCGAGCAGCACTTCGAGCCGGCCCTGCGAGATCTCGGCCTGGTAGGGCGTATACGCGGTGTACCAGCCGGGATTCTCGAGCACGTTTCGCTGTATCACCTGCGGCGTGTGGCAGGCTGAATAGCCGGTGCCGATGTAATTGCGCCAAAGCTGGTTCTGCGCCGCGATGTGGCGCAGCTCGGTGAGCGCCTCGGCCTCATCGAGCGGCCCGGGCAGCGCGAGCGGCTCGCGCTGGCGGATCGCGGCGGGCATCGCCTGCGCGACCAGCTCGGCGCGCGTGGCGACGCCAAGCAACGCGAGCATTGCGCGCTCCTCGGCGGCGTCCGGCCCGATGTGGCGCGCGTGGAATGCGTCCCGGTGCAGCAGCGACTCGAAGCTCATCTCGGCCATCGCAACCCTCTTCAGGAAAAGCTCTTCTGGTAGGCGGCGGCGTCGAGCAGCTTGCCGGCATCGAAGCCGGCCGCCGGCTTGATGCGAAACAGCCACGCCGCGTAGGGATCCTTGTTCAGGTCTCCGGGCGCATCGACCACCGCCTCGTTCACCGCGACGACTTCGCCCGCCGCAGGGGCGTAGACGTCGGAGGCCGCCTTGACCGACTCGACCACGGCGCAGGCTTCCTCCGCGGCGAGCTTGCGTCCGACCTCGGGCAGCTCGATGAACACCAAGTCGCCAAGCGCGTCCTGCGCGTGATCGGTGATGCCCACGGTGATGGTGCCGTCCGACTCGGTGCGGATCCACTCGTGCGATTCGGTGTACTTGAGATTGTTCGGGTGTTTCATGAAAGCGCTCCGCTTCAGGGTTTCGGAATGAGGGACTTGCCGTGGCGCACGAACGGCGGCTTGACGACGAGCGCTTCGAGCCGCTTGTCGCGCACTTCGACCTGCACGCGCTCGCCGCTCGCGCAGCCCACGGGCAGGCGTGCGAGCGCGATCGACCGCTCGAGCGTCGGGGAGAACCCGCCGCTGGTGATTTCGCCCGCGCCGCCCGCGGCATGCACCTTTTGGTGCGCGCGCAGCACGCCGCCCCGGCCGAGGAGCACCAGGCCGGCGAGGCGCCGCGAAAGCCTGCGTTCCTCCAGCGCTGCCTTGCCGATGAAATCACGCTCCGGGGAGAGCCGGACGGTCCACGCCAGCCCCGATTCGAGCGGCGTCACCGTCTCGTCCATGTCCTGGCCGTAAAGATTCATGCCGGCTTCCAGGCGCAGCGTGTCGCGCGCGCCGAGGCCGCAGGGCCGCACGCCCGCGGCGACCAGGCTCGCCCATGCCTGGGCGGCGCGCGCCGCCGGCAGCAGCAGCTCGAGACCGTCCTCGCCGGTGTAGCCGGTACGCGCCACGAACAGCTCGCCGATCGTCACGGCCGAGAATACGCTCAGCGTCTCGGCGCCCCAGCGCAGCTCGGGCAACGCGAGAAACGCCTTGCCACGCGCGGTCGGTCCCTGCACCGCGATCATGGCGAGGTCGCGGCGCGGGCGCAGCTTGAGGCCCGTCGCACGCTTCGCTCGTAGCCCCTCCAGCCAGCCGAGGTCCTTGTCCGCGGTGCCGGCGTTGACGATGACGCGGAACTGCTCCTCGCGCAGGAAGTAGACCATCAGATCGTCGAGCACGCCGCCGTCCTCGCGCAGCAGGCAGGAGTAGAGCGCCTTGCCGGGTTCTTTCAGGCGCGCGACATCGTTGGCGAGCGCGCCGCTCAGGAACTCGCGCGCGCCGGCGCCCTCGATATCGATCGCCAGCATGTGCGAGGTATCGAACATGCCCGCGTCGCGCCGCACCGCGTGATGCTCCTCGAGCTGCGAGCCGTAGTGCAGCGGCATCTCCCAGCCCGCGAAATCGACCAGCTTGGCGCCGGCTTCGCGGTGCGCGGAATGGAGCGGGGTCTGGTGCAAGCCTGATCCTCCGGAAAGCAAAAAGGGGCAGGGCCGGTTGACCGGCGCTGCCCCTCTGTCCGTTTACCTGAGAGTTTGCAGCGCCGCGTCACGCGGCGCCGTTGGCCCCTTCGGTGGGCGAGTCCTGCTCGCCGCTCTCCAGAGAGTGTTCCGCTATGAAGTTCTTTTGCCTGAGCGATTGCGGGCGCTTTGCGCCTTCGGCGGCGGCGTTGCTGCTGATGCCGCTCTCTTCCCCACAGCGCGGCGAGTGTAGCACCATCGCAGGCCATCATGCGCTCGCCGCGAGGACCAGCGTGACCAGCGGCGCACCCTAGTCGGATCTCGTGCCGCGGCGCCCCTAGGCCGCTACACTTTCGAGAAGCGCGAGCAGCCCCTTGAGCAGGACGACCGGCGAGGGCGGGCAGCCGCGAATATGCAGGTCGACCGGCAGCACCCGCGACACGCCTCCAACACAAGCGTGGCTGCCGGCAAACACGCCGCCGTCCCGTGCACAGTCGCCCGCCGCAATCACCCACTTGGGATCCGGTGTGGCCAGGTAAGTACGCTCGAGTGCTTCGCGCATGTTTACGGTGACCGGCCCGGTCACCAGCAGTACGTCGGCGTGGCGCGGAGAAGCGACGAATCGAAGGCCGAATCGCTCGAGATCGTACAGCACGTTGCCGAGCGCATGGATTTCCAGCTCGCAGCCGTTGCAGGACCCCGCATCGACCTCCCGGATCGAAAGCGCCCGCCCCAGGCGCTTATGGGACGCCTGATTCACTCTTGCGGCCAACTCGGCCAGCGCAGCGTCATCGATCGCCGGCGCGGGCTCGGTGAGGAGTCCCTGAACGAAGCTCTTGAACAGCAATCTACGCATTCGCGCTCACCCTACAGGTCGTGCCCGGAGTACGAGCAATTGAACGATTTGTTGCACAGAGGAAAGTCGGCGACGATATTGCCCTCGACCGCCGCTTCAAGCAGCGGCCATTGAAACCACGAAGGGTCGCGCAGGTGAGCGCGCTCGATGCGCTCCTCGGGGCCGACCCTGATCCAGGCCAGGATGTCGCCGCGGAAGCCCTCGACCAACGCCACTCCTTCGCGCACGCCAGTCTCTACCTTGATAGCGACGGGTGTGCGGAACGATCCGGACGGAAGTTGGGTCAGGATCTGCTCGACGAGCGCGAGACTCTGCTCAATCTCGCGGATTCGTATCCAGACGCGCGCATTGACGTCGCCCGCCTGAACCACCGGAACTTCGAATTTCAATCTGTCGTAGGGCGCGTAGCCGGGCGTGCGCCGCGCATCGAAGTTGCGCCCTGACGCGCGCCCGATGAAGCCACCAGCGGCAAATTGCCGGGCCAGGGCCGGCGACAGAATCCCGGTTCCGACCGTGCGGTCCTTGAGCGACGCGGTGTTGTCGTAGACCTCGATGAGGTCTGGAAGGTCTTTGCGAACCTGCGCGATCAGGGTGCGAAGGCGCCGCTCGCCGTCGCCAGGCAAATCGCAAAGGAGTCCGCCGGGAACCACGCGGTCCATCATGAGCCGATGGCCGAAACAAGCATCCGCCGTCCGCAGAACCTGCTCACGCAGCAGGCCGAATTGCGCATGCAGAATGGCGAACGCGGCATCGTTGCAGATGGCGCCGATGTCGCCGAAGTGGTTGGCGAGCCGCTCGAGCTCGGCAAGCAGCGCTCGCAGCCAGACCGCCCGTGGCGGGATTTCGATCTCGAGCGCCGCCTCGAGCGCCTGGGCGAATGTCAGGCTGAAGGCGACCGTGCTGTCGCCGGAGATGCGCCCCGCGAGCGCGGCCGCACGCTCGGTGGAGGCGCCGACCATGAGCGAGTCGACGCCCTTGTGGGTGTAGCCAAGGCGTTCCTCGAGCCGCACGATGGTCTCGCCGTTCGCGGTGAAGCGGAAGTGCCCGGGCTCGATGATTCCGGCATGCACCGGGCCCACCGGGATCTGGTGCAGGCTCTCGCCCTGCGCCGGCAGAAACTGATAGCTACCGTCGTGGCGCAGCCACGCTCTGGTGTCCGGCAGGCCCTCGGGCTCCAGTCCAACGAGATCACGGATCGCTCGCTCCGGTCGGATCGCCGGCGGATGCAGCCGCCCGACCGAAGGAAAGCGGTTTCCGTCGCATGCAACGCTGAGCACGGTGCACGCATTCGTCTCGCGCTCCATGACCGCCATGTGCGCATGGCGCGGCTCTCCCCACAGGCCGAACAGCGACAGCTCGCCCGCCTGCAGACGAACTGCTGCCCGCTCCCAGTCCTCACGGCGCACGATCGAACGCGGCCAATTCAGCGATGCCATGTTGAATTACTTGAGTAGACTCGCCACATTCTGGAACCAGGCCACGAGCGCGGGCGGCAGCCAGATTCCCGCCGCGAAAACGAGCGCGAAGTGGGCAAACATCGGCACCAGGGAAGCCTTCACCGGCGCCAGGCTGCCGTGCGGCTCGCCGAACGCGAGGCCGTTCAAACGCAGCAGCAGCGCGCCGAACGCAACCAGCAGGCTCAAGCCGAACACCACCGCGAGCACCGGATGGCGCGCGAACGTGGTCGTCACGATCAGGAACTCGGTCATGAAGATTCCCATGGGGGGCAGCCCGGCGATGGCAACGACGCCGAATGCGAGTCCCCAGCCGAGCACGGGATGGGAAACCGTGAGCCCTCGGATGTCGGGCATGTGCTGCGTTCCCTTGACCTGCGCGATGTGGCCGACGCAGAAGAAGATTGCAGATTTGGTGAGGCTGTGCAGCGTCATGTGCAGGAGGCCGGCAAAGTTCGCGAGCGGGCCGCCCACTCCGAAGGCGAAGGTGATGATCCCCATGTGCTCGATCGATGAATAGCCGAACATGCGCTTGATGTCCTGGCGACGGTAGAGCATGAACGACGCAAAGATCACCGAAATGAGGCCGAGCGACACCATCAGCGGCCCCGGCGCGAACGCCCCGGGGTTCGCCGACATCACGCTCTTGAACCGCAGCACGGCGAACAGCGCCACGTTCAGCAGCAAACCGGAAAGCACCGCCGAGATCGGCGTTGGACCCTCCGCGTGCGCGTCGGGCAGCCACGCGTGCAGCGGCACGAGGCCCACCTTGGTTCCATAGCCGAGCAGCAGGAAGAGGAACGCAAGGTTGAGCAGCGCCGGATCGAATTCAGGTGATCGCTGCACCAGCACATTCCAGGCCATGGCATCCAGACCTTCGCCAACGATCGAGTGTGCCGCGAGATACACCAGAATGGTTCCGAACAGCGCGAGGGCAATGCCGACGCTGCCCAGAAGAAAATACTTCCACGCCGCCTCGAGCGCGGCGGGCGTGCGATAAATTCCGACCATCAGCACGGTAGTGAGCGTCGCGAGCTCGATCGCGACCCACATCAGGCCCACGTTGTTGGACAGCAGCGCCAGGTTCATGCCGAACATGAGCGTCTGGTACATCGCGTGATAGAAGCGCAGGTACCGCGGGGTCAACCGGCCGGTCTCCAACTCGTGCGCGATGTAGCTCGCGCTGAACACGCTTGTCGTGAATCCGATGAAGGTGCTGAGCACAATGAACACGACGTTCAGGTCGTCCACGATGAGGTAACGCCCGGGAGACGGGCGCTCGACGAACAGCACGCTCGCCGCGACGAACGTCAGGAATGCCGCCAACGCATTGAGCCGCGCCGCCGCCCTGTCGTCGGGCAACACGACGAGCAAGGCTGCGCTTACCGCAGGGATGATCAGGACCGCGCCGACGAAAAACGAGCCTGGTTCGGTCATGGCTGCTCGCCGCGGTACTCATGCAGGGCGTGGATATCGACCGTGTCGAAGCGCTCGCGAATGCGGAACAGGAACACGCCGATCACGATCAGGGCGATCAGGATCGAAAACGCGACGCTGATCTCCACGACGAGCGGCATCCCCTTGGCGCCCGTGGCGGCGAGAATCAGCCCGTTTTCGATCGACATGAAGCCGATGACCTGGCTGACCGCGTTGCGCCGGGAGATCATCATCAGCAGGCCAAGCAGCAAGACCGACAGCGCGAACGCCAAGTCCTGCTGGGCGAGCGTTCCCGCCTTGGCGGCGATCGGCAGCATGACCATGATGGAAAGCGCAACCAATCCGATGCCTGCAAGCATCGTTTGCCCGATGCCGACCACCGTCTCGATCGTGCGATGGATTCCAAGTCGCACGATGATGCGATGCAACGCGAAAGGAATCACGATCGCCTTGACGACGAGGGCGATCGCCGCAGTGATGTACAGGTGCGGCGCGTGCTGGATGTGCGCCTGCCACGCCACCGAGAGCGAAACCACCAGCGCGTGCAGTGCAAAGGTGTTCACCAGCCCGGTCATGCGGTCCTGGTAAAGCAGCATGAAACTCACCAGCACGAGGCCGCCTGCGAACAGATGCGCAACGTCGAGGGCGAGGCGATCCATCAGCCGGCCAGCGTCACAAAAAGCAGCAGCGTCGCGAGAAAGCCGAGCATCAGCGCCGCCCCGAGAAAATCGGGCACGCGGAACACGCGCATTTTCGCGATCGCAGTTTCGAACACCGCGAGCAGGAAGCCGCCGGCGGCAAGCTTCACCACGTACATCCCGACGCCTGCGACGTAGGCCATCAGCCCCTGCCCCGAGACGGCGATGCCCCACGGGAAGAACACCGAGGCGATGATCGAGACATAGAGCAGGAGCTTCAGGAACGCGGCCGTCTCGATGAGCGCCAGGTGCCGGCCCGAATATTCGAGGATCATCGCCTCGTGCACCATCGTAAGCTCCAGGTGCGTGGCCGGATTGTCGACCGGGACACGTGCGTTCTCGGCGATCGCCACCATGACGAGCGCAATGAGCGCAAGCGCGAGCGAAAAGCGCAGTCCGACGTCCGGCTCCTGCATCGACGCCGCGATCGAGGAGAGCTGGGTGGAGCCGGCGAGGAGCGAGAGCGTGAACACGACCATCAGCATCGCCGGCTCGGCGAGCGAGGCGATCAGCATTTCGCGGCTCGAGCCGATGCCGCCGAAGCTGGTGCCGACGTCGAGCCCGGCCAGCGCGAGCATGAAGCGCGCGCTTGCGAGCAGTGCGACGATGGCGATCACGTCGGCCGCGTAACTGAAGACGAGGCCGGTGGCGAAGGTAGGGATGAGCGAGGCAGCGACCCAGGTCGCGGCAAAGATCAGGTAAGGCGCGACGCGAAACACCCACGACGCCGAATGCGCAAGCACGACGTCCTTGCGCAGCAGGCGCAACAGTTCGCGATAGGGCTGCACGAGCGGCGGCCCCTCGCGGCGCAGCAGATGCGCCTTGACTTTGCGCACGTAGCCGGTGAATAGCGGCGCGAGCGCAAGCACGAGCAGCATCTGGCCGACCTGGACGAGGAGATCCAGGACTATTGCCATACCGCGAGCACCATCAGGAGCGCGACCAGGGCGCCGAACACGAGCGTCAGGTAGACGCGGATCGAGAGGAACTGCACCTTGTTGAGACGATCGGCGACGTAGCTCACGATCCCGGCGATCGGGACATAGAACGTATCCCACAGGACATCGCGCAGCTGCACGTGCATCTGCGCGGCCCGCAGGTCGCCCGGCGGCGGCATGCGCACCTCCTCGCGTGCGCGGAAAACAACGGCACCGAATACCCTGCGAATCGGCTGCGAAAAGCTGCCTGCGGTGTACTGGGTGGCGGGGCTCGAATCGGGAAAGCCGCAGTCCCAGGGCGCGGACCTGCGCAGCGCGCCGGACGCCCAGCGATGGATCGCTTCGGCGCCGAGCCCGGCGGCAAGCGCAATGATCAGGAAGAGCAGCAGCCCGTTGTAGGAACTGCGGCTCTGCGCGACCGGGACAATCGTCAGCCAGTCGAGTTCGCCCTGCCGGGGCAGATGCGCGCCGGCCAGGGCCTGGGTGACCGGCGCAAGTGCATCGATGAAGTAGCCGGGCAGGATGCCGGCGATCAGGCAAAGCGCCGCCAGAACGAACATGGTGGCGAGCGACCAGCGATCCGTCTCGGCGGCGTTGCGCGCCGCTTCGCTGCGCGGCCGGCCCAGGAAAGTCACACCGAATGCCTTGACGAAGCAGGCCGCCGCGAGCGCGGCCGAGAGCGCGAGCAGCGCTCCGATTGCGGGAACGAGAAACTTCAGCAGCCACTGCGGCAGTGCCGGGCTCGCGAGAATCGCCTGGAAGGTGAGCCACTCGGAAACGAAGCCGTTGAACGGCGGCAGCGCGGAAATCGCCGCCGAGCCGACCAGAAACGCAAATGCCGTAAGCGGCATGCGATGGATCAGGCCGCCGAGTTGCTCCATGTCACGCTCGCCAGTGGCGGTGAGCACTGCGCCCGCTCCGAAGAACAGCAGGCTCTTGAACACCGAGTGGTTGAAAACATGGAACAGCGCCGCCGTCAGCGCCAGCGCTGCCGCCGCCCGCATCTCGTTTGCCTCGAAGGCGAGCGCGAGGCCGAGACCGATGAAGATGATGCCGATGTTCTCCACCGTGTGATAGGCGAGCAGGCGCTTCAGATCGTGCTCCATCAGCGCGTGCAGCACGCCCATGACCGCGGTGACGCTGCCAAGAAGCGCGACCAGCGCCCCTGCCCACCACGTTGGCGCGCCGAGCAGGTCGAACACAATACGCACGAAGCCGTACACCGCCACCTTGGTCATGACTCCACTCATCAATGCGGAAACATGGCTCGGCGCCGCGGGATGTGCGAGCGGCAGCCACACGTGCAGCGGCACCAGGCCCGCCTTCGAGCCTGCCCCGATCAGCGCGAGGGCGAGCACCACGGCCGCCACGCCGGCCGCGGGGGGCGCGCTGCGAATGGCTTCGAACGCGTAACCCCCGGCGGGGCCGGCGAGCAGGCCGAACGCAAGGAGCAGCGCGAGCGTACCGAAGCTCGCCATGACGAGATACAGATAGCCCGCCGCCGCGTTTCCCGTGCGGCGATGGTGCGCCATGACGAGCGCCCAGGAGCTAAGCGACATGAATTCCCACGTGAGCAGAAACGTGAACGCATCGTCGGCAAGCACCACGAGGTTCATGCCGGCGAGAAACGCCGGGAAGAACGGCAACACGCGCCCGGGCGTCTCTTCGTGCCTGCCGTAGCCCATGCCGAAGAGGCTCGCGGTCGCGCCGCCGAGATTCACCACGGCGAGGAAGAACGCCGCCAGCGCATCGAGCCGGAAATGCGCGCCCAGCCAGGGCAACCCGATCGGCAGCGTCAGCGCGCCTTGGAGCGAGCCGCCCGCTAGAAGGCTGGTGACCGCGATGCCCAGCGCTGCCACGCAAAGGCAGAGCGCAGCGCCATAGACTACGGGGGTTCCCGCCCGATGGCGCGCAGCGGGGATCGCTGCCACACTGGTTGCAAGCAGCGCTCCTATGCACCACAACAGAGCGTCCAGCGCCATGGCGTGTTTTTTTCTCTTCCCTACAGCTTCAGCCGAAGTGCCTGAGCGCTAGCCGGGCGGGACTGCGATTCGCTTCAGACGAACTCCGCGGCCGCCGTTCGCGCTGACCGCGCCCTCGCCGATCAACTCGACGCCCGCGCGCTCCAATGCCTCGATCAACTTCATCAGCGAGTCGACATTGCCGCGCACCACGCCGTCGCTCGTCTCCATGCGCTGAATCGTAGGCAGCGACAGGCCGCACGCTGCGGCCAGCGCGCGCTGATCCAGCCCCAGCAGCGCTCTCGCCGCCCGAAGCTGTGGTGCGGTGATCATGCAATCGGCCTCAGTCTCGACTGATTCAGTGCGACAATTCAATAACCATAATAGATTATTGATGCACTGTAAATCTTCCGGCCGATGCGCTCGGGGCGCCTATCTGCCGGAGCATCGACCCGTCAAGCCGATCACCAATCCGGTGAGCATGTCCCAGCCCGAGGAGTGTCCGATCGCGGTCAGCTCGCGTGCCGGGGCGAGCGCCGCGGCGTGGTCGTTTGCAGCGAGCGCGTCGGCGATCGCGTGCAGCGGCGCGAAGCTCTGGCTGCGAACGAGATCGCTGAACAGCGCCGCGCTTACGGCGTTGCTGCGTTCTTCGGCATCCCGGGTTAGCGCTTCGGCGACCAGCGACCACGCGTGGCGCAGCGGCGCGATCAGCCGCCGCCCGAAGAGCGCCGCGCCCGCGAGATCGTCGCCCGATGGCGTGAGTCCGGTACCGAAACCAAGCAGCGCCGTCGACGCGGATTGCACTGCGTCCACGTCGTTGCGCCGGTAGGCGCGCGCCAGGGCTTGCACGCGCGCCACGGCGAGATCGAGCGGGAACTCCGGGTTCGCGCGCGCGAGCAGGGTGCCGAAGCCGCGCGGCGCGTCGGCGGCGAGGAGCGCACGGCACAGCTGCTCGACATTCGCGACGATG
>Ga0214471_10004465_pt1 | contig 10799 bp, 10 predicted proteins | sample RVTome_5_FD_207665 | JGI IMG/M metagenome (GOLD analysis project Ga0214471, IMG submission 207665) | Soil microbial communities from uranium-contaminated site in the Upper Colorado River Basin, Wyoming, United States - RVT142D155 | ecosystem: Environmental > Terrestrial > Soil > Contaminated >... | reverse complement strand
AGGTTCATCGCGATCGCCTTTGCCGGAATCACCACCGAACGGAAGGCAAGCAGCAGCAGGATGAAACTCAGCCCCAGGACCACGGCGAACACGATCGGGGTGTAGGTGTCTATCTGATCTAGGAAGTCGACTGTGATCGCGGTCTCACCACCGACATATACCGAGGTCTCGGCTGCGGTCGCACCGGGGACGATGTCAGCGCGAAGGTGACGAACCGCCTCCTGGGAGGCAATCGAGTTCACGTCACCGAGTAACTGAACGGAGAGAATCGCCAGCGTCCTGGTCGATGCCGGATCCACGGTCGCCGCCCCGAACCCGCCGTCCGCGGCGATGTCGGTCTCGAGAGCGGTCAGCGTGTCATCAACCCCAGCCCCCGTCACCACTATGTCGACCGGTGAGGTGAGCCCACCGGCGAACTCGGTGGCCAGGATCTCGAAGGCCACCTTGGACTCCATGTCGTCGGGGAGGGTTGACACCCCGGAGAGCCCGCTATTCATAGAGAACATGCTGCTCGCGGCCAAGATCAGGAGTCCCGCCGAGAGCACCAGGCTGATGAGAGGACGACCCATGACGATGCGGGTCCAGCGTTCCCAGAACCGTCCGGTCTCGTCTGGCGAGCGGCGCCGACGCACCTTGAGCGAATCGATCCGGTCGCCCATCAGGGACAGCACGGCCGGGAGCAGGGTGAGTGAGGCGGCAACGGCGACGATCACCACGAGGATGGCTCCGGTGCCGAGGGCGCGGAACAGCGTGTTGGGAAGGATGAGCATCCCGATCAAGGCGAGAACCACGGTGAGCCCCGAGAAAAACACCGCCCGGGTTGCGGTGGCGCCGGCCCGCTCGATGGCGTCGAGTTTCTGCATGCCATGGCCACGCTCTTCGCGGTAACGGGAGACGATGAACAGCGAGTAGTCGATCCCCACCGCCAGACCGATCATCGTGATCATGTTGGTGATGAAAAAGCTGAGGTCGAAGAACTGGCCCACCAGCGCAGCGAGGCCCATCGCGATGGCGATGGCGACCACAGCGAGGATGATCGGAATCACTCCAGACGCAACAGTGCCGAAGACCAGCACCAGGACGACGAGAGCCACTCCGATCCCGATCGTCTCTCCGGTACGCAGGTCTTCCTCTGCGATGGCGTTGAAGTCGTTGGTCAACGTGGCCGGCCCAGCAATCAAGCCCTGGAACCCATCGGGAGCTGTTACCGCGGCCACCACCTCTTTGAGCAGCTCGGCGTTGTCGCCGATCACGTCCAGGTCATCACCGGAGATGATGACCGGGAGGAGAGCGGAGCGGCCGGACTCGGATACCGGACCGGTCTCGTCGAGATATGAGCCGACACTCGTGATCACGTCCGAGCCGAGCGCCGCGATATCGGTCTGAAGCTCGCCGACATAAGCGTCGTACTCGGGGTCACCGACTTCGGCTGTCTCGGAGGTGACGACCACGAACTCGGTGTCAGGGGCATCGCCTCGCAATTCCTCAGCCAGATTGATGGCGGTGACCGACTCGGGCTCATCGGTGAAGCCGATCGTGGTTGTGAGCGCACCGGCGAGAAGCTGGGAGGTGACGATGCCGGCGACAACCAGCAGCACCACCCAGATCACGATTGTTCTCCACGGCCTTCTGGCACTTGCTCGGGCCAGCGTCTCAGTCCCCAATGACATCTTCTCCTCCTGTTGCTCTTCGGCCTCTAGATCCCTACACTGTAAGCGTACGGTGTAAGCCCTGTCAACGTCACGGTCAGCACCACTACCAACATGCCTTCGAGAACACCCGAGGACACCCCCTCTTGACTTACGATGTAGGGATGACCGTCATCGAGACCCGAGCCCCGCTCAACAGGGAGCGGATCATCGGCGCCGCAGTCAAGCTCGCCGATCAGCACGGCGCAGACGAACTGTCTATGCGCAAACTTGGCGCTGAGCTCGGTGTGGAGGCGATGTCGCTCTACAACCACGTTGCCAACAAGGACGAAATCCTAGACGGGATGATCGACCACGTTTTCACGACGATCCCACTCCCTGACCCCAAGGAGGATTGGCGGGTATCGGTGCGAACCACCGGGCTCGCTGCCATGGAGCAATTCACGGCTCATCCGTGGGTTGTCAGCCTGTTGATGCAACGCGGCAACTTCGGCAACGCGTCACTGGTGTTCATGAATCAGGTATTGGGCATCCTCCGCGCCGCGGGCTTCAGCGACGAAGAAACCCATCATGCGTGGCAGATGCTGGCCTCCCACACCATGGGCTACGCCTTCCAACAGTCTTCGGGCAGCTGGCACGAGAAAGATTGGAACGGGCTGGAAGACCAGCTATCCCGACTCGGTGACCGATTCCCTCATGTCGTGGCCCTCGCCCCTTTGCTCGCAGAGTGTGAATTCGGCTCCGAGTATGCCTTCGGGTTGGAGATCATCATCAGTGGTCTCGAAGCCCGCCTCGGCTGATCCCCCTAGCGCCAGTCCACGTCGTAGACCACGACCGGCTCTTTGATCCCTTTGAGCTCCACGGTGCGTGGCGCCGACACCGCGAATCGAGACTCCCCGGCCGCCGCCAATGCAGCATCTGATACGACGATCTCTTCGCCGCCGGCCAATCCACCCAGCCTGGCGGCCGCATGGACCCCCTGGCCCCGATAGTCGGTCCCATCGCGGGTGACCTCGACGTGGTGCAGACCGACCCGGACGGTAGGAGCAAAGCCGCTTTGGTGGCGATGGTCGGCGAGGCGACGCTGGATTGAGATCGCGGCTTCGACTCCGTCTGCTGCATGCTCGAAAGCTACGAAGAAGCCATCGCCGGTGTGGCTCACCTCTTCGCCATGGTGACTTGCGAACACCGAGCGAAGCTCCCGGTCGTGCCACCGCAGGAGTTCTTCCCAGTCCTTGTCGCCGATCAACCCAACGAGATCGGTCGAGGTCACGATGTCGGTGAACATCAGGGTCTTAGTCACCCGAGCCCGGTCCTCTTCAGGCTCCCTCGACTGGTAAAGAAGCTCGTCGACCCGTTTCAGATCCAGCGCAGCTCCCAGTTTCATGAACGTGGAGCGCGCAGCTCCCAGTTCCATCCGGGCGACACCGTCGTCGCCCGACGCTGCCCAGGCCTGGCCGAGCAACACGCGGGCACGGGCTGTCTCGTAGGGAAACTCCACCTCCCTCCACAGTCGCCACGAAGAATCGAACGCTTTGATTGCGGCCTCCACATCTCCCTCTGCCAGGGCAACCTCGCCGCGGGCCGTGAGCGCAGCCGCCTCGAAGGCGGGTCGTTGGAATTCGGTTGCGATCTGTTCCAGCTCCGAGGTTGCGACTCGAGCAGTTTCAACGTCATTCCTGGCTAGGGCGATCTCGACCTGGGCCGGCAGAAGTCGCGCTCGATTGAGCACGTCCCGGCGCTCCCCCTGATTGCCGGCGCCTTCCGAAAGGGCGCGGGCCAGGGTCGAGGCCGCTTCGTCGGCGTGGCCTTGGGCAAGTTTCAGCAACGCCAAGCCTGGCAAGGCGTCGCTCCCGTTCTCATATGCGGTGAGAAAGGAGTGCTCGGCCCCAGCCAGGTCCCCCATGCGGAGATGGACCTCCCCAACCTCGTAGTTGGCGTAACCGACGGCATCGAGGAGGTGGTATCGCTCCAAGTCCTTGCATGCAGTGAGAGCTTCCGCTTCGGCCTCGGGCCAAGAGCCGTGGAGGCGTTTGAGCTCGGCTCGGTGAACGCTGCAGATGCCGGTGTAACCGCCGACTGAGTTTCGACTCATCCAACGGTCGGCCTTATCTGTCCATTCACTCGCCCGTTGGAAGTCCGCCATGCTCCGGCAAGCCGAGATAGTGGTGCAGTAGACGTCGCTGGCCGATCTCAGGTCGACCTCCCCGGAGAGGGCAGCCGCCGTCGCCTCATCGAGCAGGGCCATCCCCTCTTTCCATCGCCCAGCCGAGATCAGGGCGGTGCCCTTGATCACGAGTGCCGTTGACTCAGCATCGCGATTCCCGTGGCGCCGTGCCAGATCCAATGCCTCGTCAGCCAGTGGCAACGCGGCATCGATATCGTCATGAAAGAGAAAGGCCTCGATCATTTCGAGCACCTTCTGGTGGGCATGGGTCCCGGACTCCGGCTCGTTCTCGAGGAGTCGGGCGGCTTGTGCCTTCCAGCCGGAAAAGGTCGAGAACGCGATGCGGCGCGCACCAAGATAGGCCAGCAACATGGCCACCTTGGCTGCAGCTGTCTTCGAGCCCGCCTCCACGTACCCGGCAAAGGCGCGCTCCAAAGCCTCCACCGACTCGTCGGGATAACCGGCCCACCAGGATGCGTCGGCGAGCAATTCCAGGTCGTGTGGAGACAGTGGTTCTTCGCCGTCAACCTCGTTGAATGCCTTGATGGCATCGTCCCAGGCCCGGCGTTGCACGGCCTTACGACCTATCTCAACCGTTTGCACCAGAGGTCACCTCGTCGTGAGCTTCCTGACTGCGAGTCTACGTCCGGGGAGTCGGCCTGCTGCTCTCCAGACTTCGCCCATGAACCGGGATCTCCCCTACAAGTAGCGGGCGATCGCCATCGCCATCATCGCAACCACCAGGAACCCGGTCATAAGGGGGATGAGGCGGTCACGTGAGGCGGTGGCATGGCCGATCTCGGCCGCAACATCCACACCCTGAGCGGCCCGCGCACCAAGTTCGGCCAGCCTCCGATTGGCAGGAGTGGCAAAACCGAGCCCCACGACCAGCAAGACGATGGCGGCGAGCCCACCCACCGCGAACCCGGCCATTGGTGCGTTGAAGGGGACGATGTCCCCGAAGTCGTGCCAGTAGAGAAGAGTGCCGCTGACGACGGTGACCACTCCGGCGCCGCCGGCTATGTCGGGCAGCCGCTTCTCTCCCATGAGTCGGCCCATGAACGGCGCCGCAACCGGGCCCAAGCTTCGAGCCGTGGGCAGAAGGAAACCGAACATGACGAGCAGAGTGCCGGCCCAGAAGATGCCTCCACCGATGTGGAGGATCCGAAGGATGATCACATACGCATTCATGTTCCGGATTGTGGCACCGGCGCCTCACGCGGGGACGACCTGACCCGGGATTAGGTCGGACTCCCCGGGCATCGTTAACTTCGCCTCGTGTCCACATTGATGGCCAACCCCTGGCGATCGAGCGGCCTGCGCGGTTCTGCCGACGCCGATCTGAGCGTCAACGCCGGCTCGGTGCAGGGACTGCTCCGCCGCTGCCCGGCAGCCGGCGTCACCGCGCTGCTCGACTCGCCGGAAATGGCGGCCGTGCTCGGGGTCGAGCACATTTGGATCAAGGACGAGCGCGACCGCATGGGGCTGGGCAGTTTCAAGGCTCTCGGGGCGGCTTATGTGATCGCCAGTGAGGCCGACACCCGTTTTGAGGGGAACTGGGACCGGGCACCGGAAGCGGTGGCCGCGGTCTTGAGGGATGTCACCTATGTGACCGCAAGTGCCGGAAACCATGGCCTGTCCGTAGCCGCTGGGGCGCGTGTGTTTGGTGCCAGGGCGGTGGTCGTCCTCAGCGAGACCGTGCCGGAGGGTTTCGCACAACGACTTCAGCACTTCGGGGCTCGGGTGGTTCGCGTGGGTTTCGACTACGAGGAGAGTATGTCCGCGTCCAAGGAGATGGCTGAGGAGCAAGGCTGGACACTGCTCTCCGATTCCTCGTGGCCCGGTTACACCGACATTCCTCGGAAGGTGATGGAGGGATACCTGGTGATGGGCGCCGAAGCTGTCCAACAGGTCGAAGCCATCGCCTCTCCGCCGACCCATATCTTCCTTCAGGCTGGGGTCGGAGGGTTGGCAGCCTCGATGGCGGCTTATGCACGTCATCAGTGGGGCGACGACCCGGTGATAGTCGTTGTCGAACCGGACCGCGCTCCATGCCTGGCCGAGAGCATCCGGGTCGGTCGAGCCGTGAGAGCCGACGGACCGGCTTCCAACATGGGCCGGCTCGACACCAAGGAGCCTTCTCATCTCGCCCTAATTGCCCTGGCACGCGACGCCGACCTTTTCGTCACTATCAGCGACGAGGAAGCACTGGAGACCGTCCGGTTCCTGGACGAGTACGGCATCGCGACCACCCCGTCAGGCGCGGCCGGAGTGGCCGGCGTCCAACACGCCGCCAAGCACCGCCAGGAGATGTTTCTCGACGGATCGAGCCGGGTTCTGGCTGTCGTTTCCGAGGGCCCCGAGCCTGTCTGAAACGGGTCGAAGTTCACCGAGTTCTTCATTGCGGTCCCCGACCGGGGCTGAGTCGACCGGGGTCAAAAGGCGCCGAAGGCGCCCGGTTCTGGGTCGGTGTGACGGAGCCAAACCACGATGCCGACCATGATCGGCGCGAGCAGGAGCAATACCAACGCCCCGATCGTCGCCTTGGCACCCCAACCGGTGACGCCCACTGCGACCATGAGGGCCGCACTGAGGATCGTCGTGCGCTCCGCTATTTGATACGCCTCGAGGTGAGTTGCCCGAGTTTGGAGGGTGTGGGCGAGAGTGGCAATGGCGAGGACGGCGCTCGCCAGCGAGCCGACGAGCAACCATCGCAACGAATCGGGCAGCGGCTTCGCGCTGTGCTCGACGGTGTTCAGGGCACCCGCTCCCCCAGCGGCTATCGCCACCACCAGTGGAAAGTGGAGATAGAGCCAAAGCTGGGTGAGACGGGACACCGGGGGATGGTGCGAAACGAGATCGAAGTAGATCCACCAGAGACCGATTGCCACCACGACTCCGAGCAGCCCGATGACCACGTCGTTCAGGGTCAATGGATCGAGATCAGCCATCCCGTTGATGGCACCCACGATCACTTCGCCAAGAACGATGATGACAAACAGGCCCATGCGCTCGACGAGCGACGCGGTCACCGCGATTACGGCGTCACCCCCCTGGCTTTCGGGTGGCCGCCACCGATTCATGGCCACCACATAACCGGCGGACTCGATGAACAGGGCGACCCCCCACATCCAGTAGCGGGCGGGCTCGTCGACGAGGGCGCTGAGCGCGAACAGGCTGGCGCCGAGGAAATATGCCGCGGAGTAGGGGTTCGATGCCAGTCGGTGGCTTGGGTCGTGGAGACCGGTCCGAAACCAGATGATCGCCAGCAAGAGGCTGTTGAACCCGTACGCGATCGCAAACCCGCCAGAGCCCGGTCCGGGAACACTCCCGGCGAACACCGCCATCAAGGCGACGGTCAGCATCTGGGTGAAGGTGAAGACGCGGACACTGATGTCGTTGGTGCCGTGCAGGTCGTAATAGAACGTGCCGTTGATCCACGACGACCACACGGCGTAGAAGAGGAAGACGAACCACCCGACGCCGGACCAGGTCGGATGTTCGGCGAGCCGATGGGCCATTTGGGAGATGAGGACGACGAAGACGAGATCGAAGAAGAGCTCGAGGAAGGTCACCCGCCGATCCTCGGGACGGTCTTCGTAGCGGGCCGGCGGTTGCCACCAGCGCCGGAATGTGAGTCGTCCGGTCACATCAGCGAAATTAGCCAACTACGCCTCCGTAATTGGGACGTAGAGGTGTCATATACGGACCTGTGCGTCCCAATTACGCAACGGGGGCGGCCGTCAGAGGGCGTTGACGATCGGCGCCACCTTGGTGCCGAAGAGCTCGATCGCCCGCATCACCTTGTCGTGAGGCAGGGTGCCGACGCTGATGTGGAGCATGAAGCGCTGGATTCCGAGGATCTCACGCATCCGGATGATCTTGGCCGCCACCGCTTCGACGTCCCCAATGACCAGCGAACCGGCTGGAGCCCGCATCATGTCGAACTGCTGGCGGGTCATCGGCCCCCAGCCACGCTCGCGTCCGATCGTCGACATCGCCACCGCATACGACGGGTAGTACTCGTCGGCGACTTGGTCAGGATCGTCGCCGATATAACCGTGGGCGTGGACGGCGAGCGGAACGTTGGCCGGGTCGAAGCCCGATTCCACCAACATGCGGCGATGGAGGTCGGCGAAGAAGGTGAAACGGTCGGGGTTGCCTCCGATGATGGCCAGGGCAACAGGAAGCCCCCTGGTCCCGGCCCGAACGATGGACTCGGGCGTGCCCCCAACTCCGACCCAGACCGGAAGGGGGTCCTGTTGGGGACGGGGGTAGATCGCCTGGTCATCAAGTGCGGGCCGGTGCTTGCCGGACCATGTCACCCGCTGGTTGTCCCGGATTGCCAACAGCAGATCGAGTTTCTCACTGAACAACTCGTCGTAGTCGGCGAGGGAGTATCCGAAGAGCGGAAAGGACTCGATGAACGACCCTCGTCCCACCAACAGTTCGGCCCGTCCCGATGAGACAAGATCGAGGGTGGCGAAGTCCTGAAAGGTGCGCACCGGATCGGCCGAGCTGAGGATGATCACCGCTGGGCTGAGACGGATTCGATGTGTCCTCCCCGCGGCGGCAGCGAGCACCACCGCCGGGGAAGATGCGGCGAAGTCGGGTCGGTGATGCTCACCCACCCCAAAGACATCCAGACCTACCTCTTCGGCAAGGACGATCTCGTCGAGCACCTGGCGCAATCGCTCGCCGTGGCTGACCTTCTCCCCGCTCAGAGGGTCGGGGTAGGTCTCGGCGAATGTGGTGATCCCAAGTTCCATATTCAGGACAGGTCAGCGGTCAATAGAGCGTGCTTATTCCCGCGGCCACCGACCGGTGCGCAGTCAACCGTCGAATCGGGCGGCCAGCTGCTCGAACTGCTCCTTGAAGGTGCGTCGGGCCAGAAATGGGTACACCCATTTGACGATTCCGGGTGGCCTGAGGAATGAGGCGGTGGTGACCTGGGTGATCTTCGAGCCGAAGCCGTCAGGCTCGACACTCAGCCGGATCAACCTCTCCTGGAACTTGTCGGTTGCGGCCCAGGTGATCGACCTGTCTCCGATCTCGAGGATCTCGACATCGACGTCGAATTCGATCCGTTCGGCACGAGGGCGATCAAGATGCTGGTGGAATCGGAAGCGGGCTCCCACTTCGACGCCCGCGCCTTCGAGCACGCCTTTGTCTCCGACACCCGAAACGATCCTGCATGGTGTCCGAACGTGGAGACGGTCGACCTGGACCTGGGGGCACCGGAACATGGGCCGACACCTCGACTGGGCGTACGCGATGATTCGCCACGAGCCGACGATAGGCCCGGACGTGGTCGGCTTGTCCGGCATGAGACCATATGCCGATCAGCCACCGAACATGGACCTTCGACCCTGGCTCGGGAAACGATGAAGAACGACGATCGAGGCGACGAAGGGAAGTTTCGATGACCGCAACGGAGCACCAAGTCGGAGTTCTCCCGACTCGGCCTGTCGCGACCCGATTCGGCTACACGGTGGCCATATTGGTGAACGCCGCGATGTTGGTGATCGCCAACAACATTCTCGATTGGGGCTGGGCGCCTTTTCTCACCGACAACTTCGGCCAGTTGCTGTGGCTGCTCGACATATCGTTCCTGGCGACGATCGTGGTCAATGCGATCTACCTGGGATACGACCGGGCATGGTTCAAGTCGGTGACCCAGATCGGTCTGGGCGGGATCAGCATGGCGGTGGCCATCAGGACCTTCCAGATCTTCCCCTTCGACTTCACTCGGTACGAGTTCAATTGGGAACCGCTGGCGCGATTCGTGATCGTCCTCGCCATGGTGGGCGTTGGGATCGCGATCGTCACTGAACTGAGCAAACTGGTCCGGGGTGTCGGCCTGGATTCGCAACCGTGAGCACAGGCGATCTGGAGTCACCGACGACAGGAGCAAGCAATGACAGGGAATCATGACCGATCCACTGAATCGGACGACGCCGCCCGTAACCGGTGGGTAGAGGACGCTCAAGCCGCCCTCGACCGCACCGTGGAAGCAATGCGGTCGGCCTGGGATGCGACCAGGGAGAGCCGGATGAGTGCCCTGGATTCGGCCAAGCAAGCCGCCCAGGAGCTCGGCAATGTCCTCGACAAGGGCATCACAGCCGCCAAGGAACGCTGGTCAGCCGACAGGGAAGACCTGGTGGAAGCGGACGATCAGGGCGTTGCTCCCGATCAATAGGATCGGTGGGACTACGAAGAGGAGGCGACCATGCTCGGATGGCTCGACGACATCAACCAACTCACTCTCGACAACACCAATTTCAGGACGGTGGTCCACACCGGAGAGCATGCTCAGCTCACCCTGATGCGTCTTCTCCCCGGCGAGGAGATCGGCTGGGAGTCGCATCACACCCGGGACCAGTTCCTTCGCTTCGAGCAGGGCCACGCCCGCGTCGAGTTCGGCGCCAGCGAGGAAACAGTCGATGAGACCCATGAAGTGGAAGACGACTGGGCTGTGATCGTGCCCGCGGGCGTTTGGCACAACGTGGTCAATGTCGGGGCCGGGGATCTCAAGCTCTACTCGCTCTACTCACCTCCGGAGCACCCCGACGGCACCATCCACCGCACCAAGGCCGACGCCGACGCCGCTGAGGACTACTGACCGTAATCGGGACGCACAGGGCCGGATATAACCCCTCACGATCCCGATTTCGGGTTGGGGTAGCGTCAACCGGAGGTAGGAGGTTCAACATCAATGCAGACGAGATGATCGAGGGAGGCCTCGATTTCCAGTTTCGAGATGATCCCGACCTGCACCGCTACCTGGCCGAGATCGAGGGTCGGGTGGTGGGGATGGCCGTTTATCAGCTTCGGGCCGGCCGACACATCTTTGTCCACACGGAAACCAACTCCGAGTACAAAGGCAAGGGTGTGGGCTCGGCTCTGGCCCGTTTCGCACTCGACGACGTCAAGGCCCAGGGCGGGACGATCGTGCCGCTCTGCCCGTTCATCGCCTCCTGGAT
>Ga0214471_10004464_pt1 | contig 10800 bp, 10 predicted proteins | sample RVTome_5_FD_207665 | JGI IMG/M metagenome (GOLD analysis project Ga0214471, IMG submission 207665) | Soil microbial communities from uranium-contaminated site in the Upper Colorado River Basin, Wyoming, United States - RVT142D155 | ecosystem: Environmental > Terrestrial > Soil > Contaminated >... | reverse complement strand
GGTCATGCCGGCTGTCTCCAGCTCGTAGCGCTGCTGGCGGAAGTTTTCGGACTTGGCGTCCATCGCGGCCAGCTCGCCCTCCATCTCGCGCAGTCGCTCGGCGCGGTCCTCGAGTTCGTTCAAGCGACCCTGCCAGGTGTCGCGCATGCGCTGCAGCTCGGCTTGCGCCTTGGGATACTCGTCCAGACAGCGCTGGAGGTTCACGAAACAGACCGTGCCGGACGGCGCCGGCGTGACGGCACCGGCGATCAGGACGCTGGCGAGGGCGAGCAGGACGAGAACTGCGAGCAGGGTGCGGAAGTGCCGCATCAAAAGAATCCTCCGATGTTGAAGGCGAACACGCGCGCATCGTCCTTCGGCTCGTTCTTCACGGGCCAGCCGAAGTCGAGTGCGATCACGAGCTGCGGTAGGAAAGGCACGCGCAAGCGCGCCCCGATCCCCGCCGCCGAGCGCGTCGGCCCGGGGGAAGTGATCTTGTCCCCGACGGAACCGTAGTCGAGGAAGACGACGCCGCGGATGTACTCCACTTCGTCGATGCTGCCGCGCGTCCTGGTCGAGACGAGCGGGAAGCGCAGCTCGGTCGCGCCGTACCAGGCCGCGTCGCCGCCGAGAGGGAAGCTGCGCAAGCGCGGGCCGACGCCGCGGAAGTCGAAACCGCGCAGCGAGTTCTGGCCGCCGAGGAAGTAGCGTTCGGTGTACGGCGTGCCGGAAAGACCGCCCGTCTCGTGGCCGACCTGCGCGGCGATCTCTTGCGAAAGGACCCAGGAGCGGCCGAAACCGTCGGTCCACAACGGGAAATACTTGGCGGCCTCGACTTCGGTCTGCTGGAAGTCCCAGTCGCCGCCCAGGTACTCGCCCGCCTGGCGGAACGACAGACCGACCGAGCCGCCGTCCACCGGCGAGAAGGGGTCTTCGACCGTGCTGTAGCGCGCGCCCACGGTGACGGCGTTCAAGCGGTTGGCGCCGCGGATCTCGCGGACGATCGGCGGCGCTCCCGGCGCGAAGTCGCCGATCTCGACCCGCTGGGTTTCCGGCGACGCGTACAGCACGAAGTTGCGGCCGAAGTTGCGGCCGAAGCGCAGACTTGCGCCGGTACGCGTTTCCTCGTGCGTGTCGAGGAAGAAGAAGGTCTTGAACAGGTTGACGGAGAACGACGTGCGGTCGATGTGGTCGCCGAACAGGTCGGGTTCGCTGAAACCGATCGAATACGTGCTGAAGTCCGTGCCGGGCGCCAGAAAGATCCTCAGGTTCTGACCCGCGCCGGTGAAGGCGCGGCCGTCCAGGATCTCCGAAACCGTGCTCCCCAGGCTGGAGGGCGTGTCGAAGACGTCGAAGTTGTCCTTCTGGATGCTGAATGAGAGGAACGGGCCGGTGTTCGTGTTCACGCCGCCGCCGAACAACAAACGGCCGGTCTGGCCTTCGGCCACCGCGTAGCGCAAGTCGACCGAGCCGTCGCGGTCGGTCGGCAGGAATCGCCAGTCGACGAACGGCTGCCGCGACTCCGGGTCCGCGAAGTAATTCAATCCGATCAGTCGCCGCCACGAGCGCACGGCTTCGTCGGTGTCGGCCAGATCGCCGGGCTCGAGACCGATCTCGCGCCGGATCACGCGGTCCTGGGTGTGCACGTTGCCTTGCACCACCACGTCGCGGATCCGCATGGGGCGGCCTTCGCGCAAGCGGTACACCACGTCGACCTGGTCGCTCTCCGGAAGGAAGGTCAGCTCGGGCTCGCCGTCCGGCGGGCCGAACTGGAAGAAGTCCGGGCCTGGATCTCCCCCGGAGCGCGCCGCGAGCGGATGACCGCGCCGGCCGTAGAAGCGCTCCAGCGTGCCGCGGTCGGCTTCGAGCCGGTCGCGCTCGAAGGGCCTTCCCGGCTCCAGGCGGGTCAGCTCGAGTAGCTCGGCTTCGGGGACCAGCAGATCCGTGCCGTCTTCCTCCGCCTTGATGCGCAAAGTCCGCACGGTGTACTGCGGTCCCTCGTGGATCTCGAAGACGAGCTGCACCCGCGAATCGTCGCGGTAGAACGAGACTTCGACGAGGCGCGCTTCGACCTCGAGGTAGCCGTAGTCGCGGTAGATCCGCTCCAGCGAAACGAGGTCGCGCTTCACCGTTTCCTCGGAATAGCGGCTGCCCGGAATGAAGAGAAAACCGTCGCCCGACTCGATCTCGCCATTGAGGTTGTTGCCGACGCCGAAGAACGTGCTCGCGGAGAAAGCTTCGTTGCCGCGGAACTCGATGTCGCCCACGCGGACGAGCGGCCCCTCCTCGATCAGCAGGCGGACCTGGCCGGCGGCCTCGCTCACTTGCGGCGTCGCTCTTGCGTGGTAGTAACCTTCGCGGCGGTAGAACACCTCGATGTCGCCGACGATGCGCGGCAGGGCGTCGAGCGCGACTTCCTGCGCGCCGACCAGGTCGGCTTCGAGCAGCAGGCGTTCCCGGTCGTATTCATCGTTGCCCTGGAAGACCACCCGCCCCACCGTGCGCGCCGGAGTGACGCGGAAAACGAGCGCCAGCCGGTTGCCGCCCAGGTCTTCGGCGCTGATCTCGTCCACGCGCACGCGCAAACGCTGCCACAAGAATTCCTGGTCGCGCTGCAGGCGCTCGCCATCGAGGCGCTGGCCGACACGCGTCGACAACGCCGCCAGCACCGCGGGCTCGCGATCGCCGGCGCCCACCACGCGGATCGAGGCGATCTCAGGGCGTTCTTGCGGCACGGCGGGCTCCTCCTGGAAGCACGGCAATGCGCCGGGCGCCGCTGCGGCCGCTCCGGGGGCGATGCCAGCGGCGATCACCGCGGAGAAGGCCACGATCAGGGCGCGCGTCCTGCGGACGGCGCGAAGACCCGCCCCGTGGGCGGCGTGGAGTTGCTGGCTCATGCGGTTCAGAAAGAAGGTTCCCGGACCGCGTTCTCGAAACGCATGAGCTCCTGGGTGAAGCGCAGCGTGACGGTTCCGGTGGGACCGTTGCGGTTCTTCGCGACGATCAATTCGGCGAGACCCTGGTTTTCCGGGGTCGATTCGTAGTACTCCTCGCGGAAGAGGAGCATGACCATGTCGGCGTCCTGTTCGATGGCGCCCGATTCGCGCAGGTCCGAAAGCATCGGCCGGTGCGTGTCGCGCCGCTCCGCGGCGCGGTTGAGCTGGGCGAGCGCGAGCACCGGCACGTGCAGGTCGCGCGCCATGCTCTTGAGGTTCCTTGAGATCGTGGAGATCTCCTGCTGCCGGCTCTCCGCCCGCGTCGTGAGCAGCTGCAGGTAGTCGATGACGACCAGGTCGAGCTGGCCGTCGCGCTTGAGCCGCCGCGCCTTGGCACGGATCTCGGACAGGCCCGGCTGGGAGGAATCGTCGATGAAGATCCGCGAATTGGACAGCTCGCCGGCGGTGCGCGTGATCCGCGCGCGGTCGGCCTTGTCGAGCATGCCGCGGCGCAGCGCTTCGTGCCGCACCTTGGCGTGAGAAGACAGCATGCGGTGGATGATCTGGTCGCGCGGCATCTCCAAGGAGAACAGAAGCACTGCCCCGCCGGACCGCAGCGCGACGCGCTCGAGGATGTTGAGCGCCAGCGCGGTCTTGCCCATCGAGGGCCGCGCGGCGAGCACCACCAGGTCGCCGGGCCGGAAACCTTGTCGCTCGTCCAGGTCGATGTAGCCGGTCTCCAGACCGTCGTGGCCGCTCTCGTTGCGCAGGATGCGGTCCAGCTGTTCGGAAATGAGCTGGCGCGCGGTGATCATCTCGCCGCCGACCAGGCGGTCGCCGACTTCGAACACCGACTGCTCGGCGTGGTCGAGCAGGTCGCGCAACTCTCCCTCGCTTTCCGAGACGTTGCGCTGGATCTCTTCGGCGGCGCGCAGCAGCGCCCGGCGCACGGCGAGTTCGCGGACGATGCGGACGTGGTTCTCGAGGAACGCCAACGACGGCACGCTGGTCATCAGCTCTTCGAGATATTCGCGGCCGCCGAGCTTCTCGGAGAGGCGCAAGCGGTCGACCTCGTGGGCGACCGTGACCGCGTCGCACGCACCGGAGTTGCGCGCGTCCAGGCGTTCCATCAAGCCGTAGAGCTCGCGGTGGCGCGGCAGGTAGAAGTCGTCGCGTTCGACACCGGCGAACACCTCCGTCACGCATTGCGGATCGCGGAGCATGCTGCCCAGCACGCATTTCTCCGCGTCGAGGTCGAACGGGAGGGTCTCGGTGGCTCCGGAAGGCTGCATCGCGGGCGGACCAGGATAGCCCGGCCCATGGGCGGCTTGCACACCGCGCGGGAAGTCGCGCATCGCGCTCCCCACGGAGCGCGCACGCGGTCGCCTGGGGCTTCCGCGGGCGCGCTGCAGGTGCGAGATCAGCTCTTGGCCGCCTCGTCGGCGCCCTGCGCAGGCGCTGCGGCGGGAGCGGCGGTCTCGGCCGATGCGACCACCCAGACCTTGACGGTCGCCTCGATGTCGCCGTGCACGTGCACGACGATCTGGAATTCCCCGGTTTCGCGCAGCGGCTCGGCGAGCTTGACGCTGCGATCCGTGACCTCGAAGCCCTGCTCGACCAGCGCGTCGGCGATGCGCTGCGCATTCACCGAACCGTACAGATGGCCTTCGGGCGACACCTTCTCTTCGAAAGTGACCTGTGTGCTGGACAAGCGTGCGGCCAGGGATTCGTGCTCTTTCTGCAGCAGCTGGCGGCGCTGTTCCGCGGCTTCGCGGTCCTTGTGGACGCGTTGCATGCCGTCCTTGGTGAAGGCATAGGCATGGCCGCGCGGCACGAGGAAATTGCGGGCGTGCCCGGAAGTCACTTCGACGACTTCACCGGCCATACCGAGGGCGGCGATGTCCTTGCGGAGGATGACGCGCGTCTTCATCAGGACGTGTAGGGCATGAGGGACAGGAAGCGGGCGTACTTGATCGCGCGCTTGAGTTCGCGCTGCTTGCGAGTGCCCAGGGCGGTCCGCTTGGCGGAGTGGATGCGCGCTTGCGGAGACAAGTACCGCTGCAAGGTTTCGACGTCCTTGTAATCGAACACCGCCGGGTGGGTGAGATCGAGCGTCCGCGATTCCTCGCGCTTCATCGTGTTTCGGGATTGGTCGCGTTTCATCTTGGATCAGCTCCCCGCCTTTTCGCCGGACGCAGCAGTTTCTTCGGTCGCGGTCGCGGTAGCGGGCGTTGCCGTCTTGACGGCGGGGCGGGCGGCGGGTCTACGGATCGGCATGTCAGAGTCGTCGCCGTCGAAGTCCGGATCGTCGGAAGGCTGCTCCGGAGCGACGTCCGACTCTTGGAGCTCTTCCTCGATGGTCGGCGGAGTGTCGTCCCCGATGTCGAGCGCCGACTCGTCGACTTCTTCGATGCCAAAGGCCAGTTCTTCGGCGGGAATCGCCTCGCGCTGCAGGAACAGCACGCGGAACACCGGACCCAGCAGGTAGAAGTCGCGCTTGGCAGCGTTGACGGCCTCGCCTTCCCCCTCGAGCCAGCCGAGCAGGAAGGTCGCGCGGTGGCGGCGGCCGATCGGGTACGCGAGCTTCCGCTCGCCCCACAGCCGCAGCACCTTGACTTGGAGACCGTGCTTTTCGAGGGTCGTCTTGACCCAGTCGCGCGCGGCGTTGAAGCCTTTGCGGACCTCCTGGTTCTCCAGGAGGAACATGGCTTCGTAAAAGGTTTTCTTGTTCGTGTCGGTCATGAAGTGCCTTTCCGGTCCGACCGGTTCAATTCGGCGGTCCGCGATTCGGACAGCCGCCGCCTATGGCTCTCGGCGGTTGTAGCGGGCCTGGAGATCCTCGATCGAGGCTCTCCGGGTCCAGTCTTCCGCAGCGAACGAAGCGGTCTCAAGCGTCTCGTCGACGGTCGCGGCCTCGGAGCGGCGGAAGCGGGCAAGGACGTGTTCCACGGAGTCGCCGCGGGGGTTGCCGACGCCGATTCGCAGGCGCGGGTACTCGCTGGTGCCGAGCGCCCGGTCGATCGACTTGAGGCCGTTGTGACCGCCAGGGCTGCCCTCGGTCCGAACGCGCAGCGCGCCGAGCGGAAGGTGGAAATCGTCGAGGATGACAAGGATCGAAGCGGGCTCGGTATCGAGCTGCCTGACGGCCGCGGCCACCGGCTCCCCGCTCAAGTTCATGAAGGTCTGAGGCCAGAGCAAGGCCCACGCGCCGTTCGGGCCGCGCAGGATCTCACCGAGCCGTCTCCCGCCGGTCTTCAAGACCTGAGGGCGCTCGCCGAGACGCTTTGCGAAAAGATCGAGAGTCTCGAACCCGACGTTGTGCCGGGTTCGCTCGTACTCGGCACCGGGGTTGCCCAGGCCGACCACGAGCCGCGGCCCCTTGTGAGCGGACCGCGGTTCCGAGGGCTCGTCGCCCTGCGGAGGGCCGGGAATCATACCTGGGCCTGGAAAGGCCGGCAATCAGCCTTTGGTGTCTTCGTCGTCGCTCGGGGCAACCCGGCCGATGCGTTCGGGTTCGGCGGCGTCTTCCCCGACGACCTCTTCCTCCTCGCTCTCCTCGGCGGGACGGCCGACGGCGCAGACGAGCGTGTCCGGTTCGACCATGGCCGTGACGCCCGCAGGGAGCACGAGGTCGGCGACCGTGAGCACGTCGTCGATGTCCAGGTCGGTGATCATCACCCGAATGGTGTCGGGCAGGTTCTCCGGAGCGCTCGAGATGGGCAGGTCGGAGAGGTGCTTCTTGAACTCGCCGCCGTGCGACAGGCCCTTGGGGTGGCCGATGTACTCGAGTTCGATCTCGACCTCGATGGTCGATTCGCGGCTGATGCGCCGGAAATCGACGTGCACCAGCTCATCGCCCATGGTGTCCCACTGGATTTCTTGCAGGAGGACGCGTTCGCGCGTGCCGCCCATTTCGAGCTGGACCACGCGCTCATGGTGCCGGATCGCAGCTTGCAGTGCGCTCGTCGCCACGTGGACCGCGGTCGCGGGGCCGCCCTCGCCGTAGACGATGCCCGGCATGCGGCCGTCCTGACGGAGCTTCAGGGAAGCGCGGGTGCCGGCCTTGGAACGAGGCTCGGCCGAAAGGATGTGGATCTCCATGGTCGCGTTGCGTGCTCTTATTCTTCGAACAGGGCGCTCACCGATTCCTCGCGGTGGATCCGGGCAATGGCGCGCGCCAGCAGGGGGGCGACCGAGACCTGTTTCAAAGCCTTGGGGCGGTCGCCGCGAATCGGGATTGTATTCGAAACGTAGATGGCCTCGCAGGGGCATTTGTCGAGTCTTTCGACCGCCGGCCCGCAAAGCACCGCGTGGGTGGCCGTGATGAACACCTTTTCGGCCCCCTTCTCCTTCAGGGTCCGGGTCGCCTCGGTGATCGAGCCGGCCGTCGAGATCATGTCGTCCACCAGGAGGACGTTGCGGCCGGCGACCTCACCGATGACGTTCTCCACGACGGTCTTCTCGGACCCCACCCGCCGCTTGTCGACGATGGCCAGACCGGCCTCCAGGCTCCGCGCCCAGGCCCGGGCCAGCCGGATGCCCCCCACGTCGGGGCTGCAAACCACCAGGTTGTCGAGACCGAGCTTGCGGATCTCCTCCATCAGGGCCGGCTTGGCGTACAGGTGGTCGACCGGGACGTCGAAGAAGCCCTGGATCTGGCTGGCGTGCAGGTCGATGGTGAGCACCCGGTGGGCGCCGGCCGCGACGATCGCATTGGCCACCAGCTTGGCGGAGATCGGTACGCGGCCTTCGTCCTTGCGGTCCTTGCGCGCGTAGCCGTAGTACGGAATCACCGCCGTGATGCGGTCGGAACTGGCGCGCCGCAAACAGTCGATCAGGAGCAGGAGCTCCATCAGGTTCTCGTTGACCGGCGGACAAGTCGGCTGCACGACGAAGACGTCGCCGCCGCGCATGTCGTCGTCGACCTTGATGTCGATTTCGCCGTCGGGGAAACGCGAGATGTGGCACTTCGACAGGCGAGTGTCGAGGTTCTTGCAGATCTCTTCCGCGAGCTGCGGGTGGGCGGTGCCGGAAAGGACCTTGAAGCGGTCGTCGGAGATGACCATCGAGCCGGGTTGGGGGCGGAAGGCTCAGCCTTCGGATCGGGAAGGAGGATCGGGCGGGAAGGGTCTTGCGGGCACCCCCACCACGGTGGCGCCGTCCGGGACGTCGTGGTTGCGGGTCACCAGCGCGCCGGCGCCGGTCGTGGCGCCGCGGCCGACGCGCACCGGCGCGACCAGAATGGTGCCCGAGCCGACGAACGCGCGCTCGCCGATCACGGTGCGGTGTTTGGCCTTGCCGTCGTAATTGGCCGTGATCGTGCCGCAGCCGACGTTTGCGAACGCACCGACGTCGGCATCGCCGAGGTAGCTCAGGTGCTTGGCCTTGGCGCCTTCGCCGAATTGCGCGTTCTTGGCCTCGACGAAGTTGCCGATCTCGGCGCGGTCCGCGAGCACGGTACCAGCGCGCAAGTGCGCGAACGGCCCGACCAGGCAGTCGCGGCCGATGCGGACGCCGCGGCGCAGCACGCAGAACGGGAGGATCCGCGTGCCGGGTCCGATTTCGACGCCGCACTCGATCCACGCGGTTTCGGGATCGTCGACGACCACGCCGGCCTCCATGTGCGCCGCCAGGACGCGACCGCGCATCACCGCGGCCGCGGCGGCGAGGTCCAGAAGCGTGTTCACGCCCTGGATGTGGTGTTCGCCCGGGTCGAGGCAGACGGTGGCGCCGCCCGTCGCGGCCAGCACCTGCAGCGCTGCGTCGGTCAAGTACAGCTCCCCCTGGGCGTTGTCGGTGGCCAGCTCGGCACACGCGGTCCGCAAGTTCGCGATGTCGAGGCAGTACGCACCCGCGTTGACCTCCCGGACCGCTGCGGTCTCGGCGTCGCAGTCGGCCTGTTCCACGATGGCGCGCAAGGTGCCGTCGGGTTCGCGCAGGATTCGGCCGTAGCCCTCCGGCTCGTCGACCATCGCGGTCAGGAGAGCGCCGCCGTCGGCTTCGACCAGGTGCGCCAGGACCTCGCCGGTGAGCAACGGCGTGTCGCCGTAGACGATCAGCACGCGGCCAGTCGCCGGCAGCGCCTCGAGGCCGCGCGCCACGGCGTCTCCGGTCCCGCGCGCTTGCGGCTGCTCGACCGTGCTCCAGCCGCCGCGGCCCGCGGACTGCAGCCAGGCGCCCAACTGGGCGCCGTGGGTCCGACCCAGCACCACGACCCGCGAAACCGGCGCGAGGGCCTCGGCCGCTTCGAGCACGTGGTCGAGCAGCGGCCGCCCGCAGAGATCCAGCAACGCTTTGGGGCCGCCGGTGCGGATGCGCGTGGAGTCTCCTCCGGCTAGGACGAGAACATGCAGTGAGGACGCAGTCATGGCGCCGAAGGGCGCGGAGTATAGCCCGTGCGGCCCATCCTTCCCGGCGCGCGTCTCGCCCCCCTATCCTGCCGCCTCCAGGAAGCTCGTGGCCAGCCTTCGCTACCTCGTGACGCTCCCCGGTGTGCCCCGTCGCGCCATCAGCCGGGTCGCCGGTGCGCTCGCGCGCGCCCCCGTGCCGGGGTGGCTGCGCGAGCCGCTGTTCGGCTTTCTCGCCGCCCGGTTCGGCATCGATCGCGCCGAAGTGCCGGGAGAATGGCGCGACTACGGCTGTTTCCTCGAGGTTTTCACCCGGCCGCTGCCCGAAGGCTCGCGGCCGTTGCCGCTCGGCGAGGCCTGGCTGTCCCCCGCCGACGGAGTCCTCATCGAGCGCTCGGTGGTCGCGCCGGAAGGCACTTGGCTCGTCAAGGGGGCGCCCTACGAACACGAGGAGCTCCTCCCAGGGGTCGCGGGACCGCTGCGCGGCTACCAGGCGCTCCAGGTCTACCTGGCGCCATCCGACTACCACCGCTTCCACGCACCTTGCAGCATGGAGATCGTGGCCGCCGCCACCAGGCCCGGCGAACTGCTGCCGGTGGACCCCGGCGTGGTCGGCCGTTCGCACCGGGTCCTGGCCCGCAACCGGCGCGTGGTGCTGCATTGCCGGGCCGCCGACGGCGCGCCCTTCGCAATGGCGTTCGTGGCGGCGCTCAACGTGGGCCGCATGCGCTTCACTTTCGACGACACGCTGGGCGCACTGCCGATGACCGCGGGACTGCGCCGCTACGACCCCCCGCCCCGGCTGGCGGCCGGTGCGGAAATCGGCCGCTTCGAGCTCGGATCCACCATCGTCGTGGTCGCGCCGCCCGGACTGCGGCCCTTGGTCGAGATCGGCGGCCGGTGCCGCGCCCGTGAGCCCTTGCTCGCCGGCCGGGCGATGGAGAACTGATGCGCACCGAGCCCGCGCCGGCGGCCGCAGACCGCATGCCGCGCCTGGCCGCTCTGGCGGCCGCGATCGAGGGCGGCGACGGCGAGACCCTTCGGGCCGCGGCTGCGGAAGTGCTCGCGAACGACGGCGCCACGGTCGTCCGCGAGGTCCTGCGCCAGATGAGCCTCTTCAGCGGCTTCCCGAGGACTCTGCGCGCGCTCGGGGAAATCGCCGCCGTGCTGCCGCCCGCCGGAAACGAGCCCGCCGAAGCGGAAGCCCCGGCCGCAAGCCTGGTCGCCGCCGACCTCGAACGCGGGCGGACGTTCTTCGCCAGCCTCTACGGCCGCGATGCCCAAGCGGTCCTGCCGCACCTCGAGAGCCTCGATCCGCTTCTCGCGGAATGGATCCTCGGCCACGCCTACGGCCGGGTCCTCGCGCGGCCCGGCCTGCCGGTCCCCGAGCGCGAGCGCTTGGCCGTCCTGGCGCTCGCGGCTTCCGGATGCTGGCAGCAGTGGGAGTCGCACGCGCGCATCGCGCTGCGCCTCGGAGTGCCGCGGGAACGGCTCGCAGCCGACCTCCGCGCGGGCAGCTGGCTCGACGCGGCGGCGCG